>ERZ773229.332-NODE-332-length-46174-cov-20.387021_pt1 | contig 46174 bp, 63 predicted proteins | sample MGYA00580992_ERZ773229 | MGnify/ENA primary metagenome ERZ773229 (study PRJEB29015, sample SAMEA2737795) | human gut metagenome | biome: human gut; feature: human-associated habitat; material: faeces | place: China | collected 2012 ... | reverse complement strand
TGTAGAAGTAAAAAAAGGTTTTTTAATTAAGGAGTTTTGTTTTGTGTGGGATAGGGAAAAAATAGACCAAAGGAGAGATTTTGTTAAGTGCTGCAATCGAATGGATGTAACACCCAACCGTTCACAGCATCAGATTAAAAATGGCGATATTCTCCTCACGTAATTGTGCAAAGATCTTTTAGTTGATTCGCTTTTTAAGGAATCAACTTTATAAATCCGTGAACTTCACGGATTCAGGTAATTATCATTATCTCTTTCAACCAGTTCTTAAAATATCGCATATTTTCAATGCGTAGGTTTTCAACCACTTATTGCGACCAAAAACAAAGAAGAAAAGGAAACATTGGAAAATTTGATAGACATGGTTGACGCCGGGGAAATCAATGAAGCAGAAAATAGATTATATGATTTAATAAGTGCTACAGATATGAATAGTTTGGAAGTCGCAATATTATTTTATTCCTACTTGAATGACAAAACAGATGATTTTTTAGAAGCAAATGACTTCAGCAGAGATGAAATTAAATTAGGAATGGAAAATGTAGCTGATAATTTTGGTTTAAATAGCATTGCAAAAATGTTTTTGACAGACTTTTAAATGGATTGTCTGGTTGTCAGTTGAATGAGATAACCAGACAATTCCTATTTTACAACACACTTGAAACTTTCAGTTTTATACTCTGTTTACACACCCCAAGTCAGTACTCCGGCAAGCTCCTTTCTATGCGGGTTTGCGGGTATAGGGACTTTGTTCAAGTCCGGCCACCAGCATACTTAATTAGTGAGAAAAAACAGCAGATCCCGCCAGATCTGCTGTTTTCTTCTGTGTATGTAAGTGTGAGAGACACACTCCGATTAGAACTTCTCGGCGAAGCTCTTGTAGTATTCATCAAAAAATTCAGAAACTCTTTCCATAATCTTCTTCATAATATTCACCCTTAACCTTTCCAAGACAAATAATCTGTTGACTTTGTTGTTACGTTTAAGGGGTCAGGCCTGACTTCCTTTTGATGATTATAATTTACCATATTGCGCTTATAATGTGAAATACATATAATAGAAGTATAATAATACCCAAAAGGTATAGCAAAAGAAAATACAGCATGTTACACAAATAGAATGATTAAGCTGATTTTTGGAAAAAGCATGGAAGGAGGATGCTGGGAAGATGGAATTGCGGCATATCCGGTATTTCAAGGCAGTGGCGGAGGAGAAAAGCTTCACGAAAGCCGCGGAGCAGCTGGCGATCGCGCAGCCGCCCTTAAGTCGTCAGATCCAGGATCTGGAGGCGGAACTGGGGACGACATTGTTCCTTCGGACGCCCCATAAAGTGTCCCTGACAGAAGAGGGAGAGCTTTTCCTGCAATATGCGAATCAGATCCTGGATCTGGTGAACCGGTCGGAGGAGGATGTCAGAGAACGCAAGGAAGGACTGCAGGGAACGTTATATATTGCGTCGGTAGAGGGCTGCGGCCCCAGACTTTTCGCGGAGTGGATCGCCGGGTTCGGGCAGAAACATCCCCATGTGCAGTATAATCTGTGGAATGGGAATACGGATGATGTGAACAATCGTGTGACGAAGGGATTGTGCGAGATCGCCATGATCACGGCGCCCTACAATACGGAGGAATTCGAGGTCCTGCCGGTCTATGAGGAACCCTGGGTCGCGGTGATACCCAAGGGGCATCCGTTGTATGCGGAGGAAAATGACCCAGTGAAGCCTTTGGAACTGTTACCTTACGACCTGCTGATCCCCTCCCGAGAGTCCCGTAAGGGAGAGATCGACAAATGGTTCGAGGGAACGGGGCATGCACCGGTGATCCGGGGGCGCATCGCTCATATGATGAATGCTTATGAGCTGAGCCTGCACGGAGTCGGGATCTCGATTTATCCGGCATCCATTTCTTCCCTGATCCGGGACAAAGATGTCTGTGTGCGCGAAGTGGAGCATCCCGATGCCCATGCGTCCTATGCGCTGATCTGGAATAAAAATCATACCCTGTCCCATGTGGCTGAAGAATTTATTGCTTATGTAAAAGCAGAATCCGGACAGCAGATATATTATGCCTGAATTAACGCAACCGATACGTCATTCACATTTGTGCCGGTAGCTCCTGCCTTGTCAAAAGAAAGGAAAGCCCTTATACTTGGAAGCAGGAGGAAAATACGATGAACATTACGGTATATCTGGGAGCAAATGAAGGAAATGATCCTTCTCTGAGGAAAGCTGTGCGTGAGCTGGGAACCTGGATCGGTGAAAGCGGTAACCGTCTGGTATACGGTGGATCTAAATCCGGTCTCATGGGAGAGATCGCGGAGAGCGTATTACAGGCAGGCGGCGAGGTGACCGGCGTGGAGCCGCAGTTTTTCATTGATATGGAATATCAGTATGATGCCATTACGGAGCTGATCGTCACAAAGGACATGACAGAACGCAAGACGAAAATGATTGAACTGGGAGATGTATTTATTGCTTTTCCCGGCGGAACCGGAACGCTGGAAGAGATCGCTGAAGTGATGTCCAAAGTGTCATTAAAGCACTTGGAGGCACCCTGCATTCTCTATAACCTTAACGGCTATTATGACAGCCTGAAAGCACTGTTATCACATATGACGGAGAAGGGATTGTCCTCCCCGGAGAGACAGGAAGGCATTTATTTTGCCAGGGATCTGTCGGAAATCCGCAAGATCATAGAAAATCAGCGGAGCAATGCAACGACCACTCCGCCGGAAAATACACAAGGTATAGGAAATCAGCTAGGCTAACAGGTTAAAACACATAACTGCAATGCCCAGCACCACCAGGATCACACCGGTGACACGGTTCAGGGTCTTAGGGGTCGCCTTGTTGGCGAACAGTGCAGCGATCCGCGCCCAGATCAGGGTAAATACAACGCACAGGATCCATACCGTCCAGTCAGGCATACCGCCGATGGCAAAATGGGAGGCAGCACCGGTAAATGCGGTAAATGCCATGATGAAGACGCTGGTTCCTACAGCGGTCTTCAGTTCATAACCCAGGACAGAGGTTAGGATCAACAGCATCATCATACCGCCGCCGGCGCCGATGAAACCGCAGATGAAGCCGATCAGCATACCGCATACCAGAGACTGGATGGCTCTTTTCTTCGCGGAGACACCCTGCATGGCTTCCTTGGTGGTCATTACGGGACGGACGATGAATTTGATACCTAACAGGAAAGTCATGAACACGGAGAAATTTCCCATGGTAGCGGAAGGCACCAGGCTAGATACGTAGCTGCCTACGACGGTGAATACCAGCACACTTCCCATCATGATCAGACCGTTTTTGATATCAATATTTTTGTTCTTTGCATAAGTATAGGCAGATATTGCGCTGGCGAGGACATCCGAAGACAGGGCGATACCCACAGCCATATAGGGATCCATGCCGAGGAAAGTGATCAACATGGGACTGATGACGGCAGCAGCGCTCATTCCGGCGAAACCGGTGCCCAGGCCGGCCCCCATGCCGGCGAAAAAAGTGACAAGAATTGTGATTAAAATCTGCATTTATTTAGCTCCTTTCAGGATATTGTCCATATTCTCTTCCATGACATGAAGCATGTGGAAAAAGATCTCTTTGCTTGCCTCATCAGTGCCATCGAGCAGAGTATCTTTGAAAATGCTCTGTATCATACGGCCTTTTTCGATGACATCCTGAGCTTTCTCCGTGCAGAACAACAGAGTCTTTCGGCGATCGTCCGGAGCTTCTCTGCGTTCCAGGTAGCCCTCGCGCACCAGCTTGTCTACATTGACGGACACCAGGTTCGCCTTGATCCGGCGGATCTCCACGACATCACTGGCGGTCCGGTATTCCGGATTGTTGCCGAAGAACATGAGAATATCAAAAGCTGTCTGTGGCAGCTTTAACTGCTGGCACAGAGGCTTGCACATGGCGTTGTAAGCCAGATTGAATTTTTGCACAAATTCGATATCAGTATTCATTCGAAGGCTCCTTTTACAAAAATGAATATTTCAAATTTGAAATAAATGCTATATTGCATAGTATTACAGATAGTTTTCGAAGTCAATCATAAGATATTTTATTTCATAAAAAATTTATATTCATTATTCTATCGTAAACATCATTTCGATATGTTATAATTCATATTAGGAATGCTATTCAGAGACTGTGGGCATACAGTAGAAAGTGCCGGGAGGAGATATGAGTATCAATACATATGATGAACAGAAATTCTGGGAAGAAGTGGATATCCTGTTCCCGGATATTGTAAAAGCCATTACTTCTCTGGCGAAAAAGTCCTACATATCCATAACCAATCTGCGGAACGGCGTGACATGGTGGTCCGAGAAGGCGATGGAATATTTTGGTATGCAGGAGAACTATACCATTCGTGGACAGGAAAAATCAAAAAGATCGATTCATCCGGATGATCTGGAGGATTTCCGGAGGGGATTCCTGGAGAGAGTTGCCGGGAAAAATATGGACGAGCCCTGGGAATACCGGGTGCGTGACGGAAGCACCTATATCCGGATCAGTGCCAGGGCGAAAATGCTGAATGATAAGGATGGAAAGCCTTTTGTGATCGTAATACGATATAACAACTACGGTATTTCCGACGAGGTGGATGCGACCACCGGATTGCATACGGAACCGGCGCTGGACCGGGAGATCATGGAATTCCTGGAGGAAAGCGGACAGGGGGCACTGCTGAAGATCGGACTAGATCAGTTCAGCCATATTAATGTTATGTACGGTGCTGCTTTTTCGGATAAGATTCTGAATTGTGCGGCACAGGAGCTGTTGCGCCTGTTAAAGGGAAAAGGATATGTATACCGGCTCTCCGGTGCGAAGTTTGTGATCAGTTTTAAAAAGGTATCCAAAGCGGAACTGCAGCAGATATACAATGAGATTGTAGAAGCTTTTGAAAATACAGAGGTAGAGGGGAAAAAGATCCCTCTGAAGGTATCTGCCGGCGCAATATTTATGGAACCTTATATGAAGGAGACAAATGCGGTCCGCAGCCGTCTGACCTACGCGTTGAGCCATTCCCGGCTTGAGCATCATGGAGAGCTGGTGATTTTTAATGATGAGGTCTGCGGCAGTGACGAGAACCAGTTTGAACTGATCGGTGTGATCCATCAGTGTGCTACGCATAACTTTGAAGGCTTCCGGATGTTCTATCAGCCGATTGCCGATACGAAGACCGGCAAGATCCGGGGAATGGAAGCGTTGCTCCGCTGGGAACTGGAGCCTTACGGGATGGTGTCCCCCGGTGTGTTCATGGAATGGCTGGAACAGGACCCCTGTATTTTTGATCTGGGAAACTGGATCCTTCGGACAGCACTTACGGATGTACAGAAGCTTCGCAAGGAGACGGAAGGCTTTTTCGTCAATGTCAATGTGGCGGCGGCACAGCTGGAGCGCAGAGAGTTCCGAAGTGCTGTCATGAATATTTTAAAAGAGACCGGTGCGAGGCCGGAGGAGCTTTGCCTCGAATTGACAGAACGATGCAGAGATCTGGATATTCATTTCCTGCGCGGAGAGGTAGAATTTTTCCATTCCCAGGGGATCAAGATCGCACTGGATGACTTTGGAACAGGCAACAGTTCCTTAAGTCTGGCGCTGGAGCTTCCCTTTGACGAATTGAAGGTAGATATGAGCTTCATCCGTGATATTAAGCAAAAACCTCAGAATCAGGCCATGGTGCAGTCTATCGTGGATTATGCAAAGAGGACTAATACCGAGATCTGCATTGAGGGTATTGAAAATAAAGAAGTCAGCGACTATATTGAGCAGTTCGGGTCTACCTGGCAGCAGGGATACTACTATTCCAAGCCGGTACCTATCGATCGGTTTGAAGAAGTGTTGCGCGAGAAATCAACCGAAAAAGAATAAGTAGCTATTCTCGAAGGGCATTGGGCGCTACACCGTACTTTTTCTTGAATGCGCGGCGGAAGCTGGTCAGATTATTATAGCCTACAGCTACATATAAATCTGCTATTTTAATATTCGTTGTTTCCAACAGGTGTTTTGCCTGCGTCATGCGGACTTGTTCCAGATACGTAGAGAAGTTTACACCAACTGTTTTTTTGAACAGGAAGGAGAAGTAACTCTCGGAGATGTGGAACAGGTCCGATATTCTGCTTAAACATAAGGATGGATCCCCATAATTCTCATCAATATAGGCCTGAATGCGCACGATCAGCTGGTTGTCGTTTTCCGGCTGCTTGTTTTTTTCACATAATTCCAGAGCAATCTGCTCGTAATTTTCCAGGGTAGAATCTTCGGACAGACCGGCTAAGCTTGTATCATCGTAAGGGATATCATTATCCCGCACTACTTTCAACAATGTGATTTCAATGTTTTCTAAAAGCCAGTTTACTTGTTTGGAATTCAGCTTTCGTTTCTTGAAATTTTCATCTTTAATAAAATTTAAAATTGCCTTTGTCTGTTTGAAGTTACCGGATTTTACAAAATTATACAGCTGTTCCGCAACCTCATTAGGATAAAAGAAGGAATCCTGACATTCCAGAATCTCACGATACATACACAGGTAACCCGGGCTGGAGACACGTTTTACAGCCTCTTTGGATTGGCGATACGATTTCCAGACGGAGGAGATGGTGTCGGTTGTACAGCCTAATCCACCATAAATCCAGATATTGTATTCCTGCAATAGCGTAGTATGAACATGAGAAAATAAATCTTCGACCTTGTCCAGTTCTTCCCTATCATATAATAAAATAGTATAAACACTATTCCGGGAACCCTGCATGATATAGGAATGTATAAAATAACTGGAAAGGATATCGGAAATAACATCCGCATAATCAGGGGAGAGGATGTTGATCATTCCCTGAGGGTCATTATTTAGCTCCAAAGTATCCAGGTAGACATTACAGTATAATATAGCAAAGGAATTGGCATTAGCGGAAATGGAAAGATAATTTTGGGCATACGCAGCTTCTTCTTCACTCAGAATCGTACCATGAATCAATTGATCAAAATAATAATTGCGTAGGGTGATCTTTTGGGACTCATTTAACCGCATGAGCTCTTCGTGGTTGAGATTCACTTCCTGCAGGCGATATTCCATTGCTTCATAGGGTTTATAATTGGCCTTGGACAACAGCACAATAATCAAAAAGCTTCCTACGACACCGAGAAAGATAATGAACAGAGACAATAGCTGCAGTCCGTTTCCCGGTGCTTTCAGGGAGGAAGTGGGAACAATCAGATAATAGTTCAGATTCGGTGTCTGTGCGGAGGTATGGAGCACTGTGACGGGAACACCCTGAAATACGGTGCTGAAATATCCCCGTTCAGAATAATCCAGCGAGGAAAGCAGAGAAGCATCTGTTTTTTCCAACAGTGTTTCATTGTTGCTGAAAGTAAGCATAGTTTCGCCACTGCTGTCCTGAATGATGAGGCAGCCATTCTTCATTAGATCGACGGAATCTGCCATCTGCTGCATAGAATCTGCATTCAGCTCAAATATGATGTCAGCATTGATGTTTTTGAAGGTATAATTCTGCAGAGAGACAGCATAACAATAGTTTTTTCTGTGTGGGGTATATTCGGTCGCAAAACGGTCAAGAGGCAGAAAATGGTTATAATTGTCGGACGATTCCAGAGTCTCCTTCCAGTCCTCATATTTTGAGGGATCCAGCATTTGATTGTTTTTATAAAAGGAATAGAGATTCTCAAAATCGTTGTAGCTGATTATGTAGTCTGTATGACGCAGATGGATATAATAGGTCTGGATTGGCTGGAGGGAATAGTCAGAATACATATCTACCAGAGCCTGTTTGGTAATATAGGCATTATAATAAAACGCCCGTTCGCCCTGATCAGCTTCTGCCAGGCGGGAAAGACTGGTATTATTTGCCATACGCTTGGAAATCAGATAGATATTGGCATAGCAGTTGCTGTATTGTTCGGTTACATTTTTCAGAGAAAGCATATTTTCATTCAATAGTTCCTGCTTTACATTATGCGCGAGGATAAAATGGAAAATAACTCCCAGAATGAGCACAATGACCAGAACCAGACTGTAGGATGTTATCAATTTTATGAAGTATTTATTTTTTTTTGAATTCATAACAAAATCCTCCTGAAAGATATTATTATAGTACCATAATTAACAAAAAAGGCAATGAAATGGGGTGCGGTAAAGTAAAATGTGTACTGTTGACATAAAAAATGAACCCCGAATAACGAAAAAAATGTACACAAAATTTGAAATATGCGACTTTAAATTGTGCAAAATGACAGATATAATAAAGGCACATTGATACTTCTGGCGCCGAAGTGACAATAATCAACAAATCGAACAGAAAAGAAACACAACAAGAAACAACAGAGAAGATAACAGAATATGGACGGAGGTTATTTATGGTAAAGAAAAAGTTATTATCAGTTACACTGGTTGCGGTTACCGTATGTTCCATGATATTTACAGGGTGTGGTAACTCTGCGGAAAATACGGGAAATGATACAGGAAAGACAGATACCGATGCACAGGCAGGAAATACTGCCGGGGATGTTGCAGATGTTGCAGATGATGTAGAGAAACCGGAAAAGATTACTATTATGGTAGACGGAACTTTCCAGGCGACATTGGCAGACGGTCAGGAAGAATGGGTTAATAAATGGGAAGAACTGACAGGAATCGAACTGGAGGTCATCCAGCCGGATCATAATGCTTATTATGATGTGCTGGGACAGACATTTGCCAGCGGACCGGAGAACTGGCCGGATGTAGTTATCCTTGGATCTTCCTATTATTCCGGATATGCTGGAGAGGGAGCTCTCTGGGATATGACGGATGCCTGGAACAATTCAGAACTGAAGAAAAATCCCAATACGGATGTGGGCGTCGTAGAAGGCAATATGCTGGACGGACATCTGTACGGACTGGCACTTGGCGGAGGTGGCGGATGTATGACTTTCCTCAGAAAACAGTGGCTGGATAACTGTGGACTGGACATTCCGACGACGTATGAAGAGTATCTGGAAATGTTGGATGCTTTCAGCAACGGTGATCCGGATGGAGACGGTATCAATGGAAATACCATTGGTGTATCCGCAGCCGGATTTGTAGGAAATGAAGCTCCTTATACCAATTATCTGCCGGAATTCTATCAGGATGCATATCCTTCTTTCTATCAGGGAGAGGATGGCGTATGGAGAGATGGATTTACCGAGGATTCCATGAAGGAAGCAATCAAGAGATTACAGGATGCTTACAACAAGGGTTATATCGACAAGGAATCTCTGACGAATGCGACCAGCAACTGCCGTACCAAATTCATGGAAGGTGAGTTCGGAGCATTTACTTACTGGGCAGGCGGATGGTCTGATCAGCTGTCGGAGGGACTGGCTGCGAATGGACAGGACAGCGAACTGGTATTTATGCCGCCTATCGCAGAGGTTGGAAAATACTGGCAGAGATGTGCACCGGTGTATGCGATTACTTCTTCCTGTAAGAATCCGGAAGGCGTATTCAAATATTTCCTGGAAAGCATTTTTGATGATGGAGACATGGAAACCTTGTGGATCTATGGAGTAGAAGGCGTTCATTGGTCCAGACAGGCAGAAACAGTATGTGGCAATACGTATCAGGATGGAGAGTTCCATATGCTGGAGATGCGTTCTCAGCCCGGAGTACAGTATACGACCATCATTATGGGAGATACCAATATCTGTCCGTTGACCGAGAGACTGGTTCCCGTAAAGAAATATACAGAGGAATCGATGGAAATCTTTAATGCCAATAACAAGACGGCACCTTTGCCGGTAACAACAGATATGATGAGCCAGTATAACGGCGATCTGACCAGCTTGAAGAACTCTATTATTGCGGACTGCGTGGTACAGGGTGTTTCTGTGGAAGAGGGATACAAGCGGTTTGAACAGGAAGGCGGAGCCGAATGGTCTCAGGCAATCGTAGATTCCCTGAATAATAAATAAAAAGGCGACAGCATGGGAGGTTATGGTATGGCAGCTAAAATGAGAGAACTGACGGAACAGAATATGCAGGAATTTGTAAAAGAAGTGGAAAAAAGAAAAATTCCTTTACACAGTGTGCTGATCGCACAGCATGGGAACCTGCTGCTTGAAAAATATTATGCACCCTATTGCCGTAATAAGCTGCAGAGAATGTTTTCTGTGACTAAAAGCTTTACTTCGCTGGCAATCGGATTATTAGAGCAGGAAGGGAAAATTTCCCTGCAGGATTCTATCTGTGGTTATTTCCCGGAATATCTGCCCGGGAGAGTGCATCCCTGGCTGGCAGAGATGACGATTGAAAATATGTTGAAAATGCAGACTTGTTACAACATGACAACTTATAACAAGACCAGCACAACGGAGAACTGGGTGAGGAGCTTTTTCCAGACAGAACCCACCCACAGACCCGGAACTCTCTTTATGTACGATACCTCATCCTCCCATGTGCTCTGTGCACTGGTAGAAAAACTGACCGGTGAAAAGATGCTGGATTATCTGAAAGAAAAGCTGCTGCGCCAGATTGGCTTCAGCGAGGAGTCTTATATCATAGAGGATCCCTTTGGAACCTCTATGGGAGGGAGTGGCCTGATGGCTACTCCCGAGGACCTGCTGCGTACCGGCTGTATGCTGTTAAAACAGGAAAAGGATTCCTATGCAGCGAGAGCGACAGAGCCGAGAACAGCAACACAGCTCGACGGCGACGATCGCTGGTATGGATATCAGTTCTGGATCCCGATGGAGGGGACTTTTGCAATGCTGGGGCTGGGCGGTCAGATAATGCTGGCAGTTCCGGAAATGGATCTCGTCGTTGTAACGACAGCAGATACGCAGGGGATGGGCGGAGCCGAGCAGATGATTCTAGCTGCAGTGAGAGAAGTCCTGCTGAAGGATTGTTTCCCGGAAAACGATGTGGAGAAAACAACGTTGCCTGTGCTGCGTACGGTATTTGAAGGAAAACCTTGTGCAGATTTCGGGAAAAAATATCCTCTGCTCCGAAACAGGTATGGATTTACATGGTGTGGCGTGACTTTTTCCGAGGCGAATCAAAAAGGAGTACTCTCGTATGAAATAGAGGGAAGAGAATGTCAGTTTCCCTTTGGAATCGGACATCTGGAAGAGGGAGAGTTCCCCATATACAAGGAGAAATGTGCTTCTTCCGGAGCCTGGATGGATCAACATACGCTGTTTATCTTCTGCTGGCTGATCGGAGAAAGTGTTGCATCCATCCGCTTCCGCCTCTATTTCTCAGAGGATGGACTGACCATACATATGAATAAAACAGAAGAGACAAAGTACAACGAATATATGGGATTTTTGAATAGCTGATATAGAGTAGCCGGAACGGAGGGTAAACTTGTGAAAGAAAAAGGAAAGACTTTGCCTAAGAGGACACCTGGGGGAACCGCGTTCAAGCACGCCCGTGCATATCGGGGAGTCTATCTGATGGCAACACCGGTATTGGTGGCAGCATTGATATTTTATTATCTTCCTATGTTTGGTATTCGTTATGCCTTTTTTACATATAAAGGAATCAATGATCCGATCTTCGTGGGAATAAAGCATTTTGTAAAAATGTTCAGTATGCCGGGGTTCTGGAAGGCGTTCAGCAATACGCTGGTGCTGAGTATTACAAAGCTGATTTTAAATACCGGTGCTGCAGTTATTATTTCGGTATTATTGAATGAATTGATTTTTTTAAAGTTGAAAAAGGTATTTCAGACGATTGTATACATTCCGCATTTCATGTCCTGGGTAGTGGCAGCATCTATCTTTTCCATGATCCTGTCTCCGACATCCGCGGGATTGGTCAACGATGTCATGATGAAATTACACTTGATCACGGATAATATCTATTTCCTCGGAGACCAGAAATGGTGGAGACTTTCGTATTACATAATCAATGTCTGGAAAGATACCGGCTGGGGAACGATTATTTTCATGGCGACGCTGGCGGGGATCAGCCCGGAATTGTATGAAGCAGCGTCGATGGATGGGGCAAACCGTTTCCAGAAGATGATCTATATTACCCTGCCTGCGTTAAATAATACGATCGTGACGGTACTGGTATTGAATCTGGCGAAGGTTATGAATCTGTTTGAGTCAGTTTTTGTATTACAGAATGATGCCGTTATCAAGGTATCGGATGTATTGCAGACTTATATCTATACGCAGACATTTAACTCCGGTGCAATTCCGGATTATGGGTATACGACAGCAGTCGGTATGTTTTCCTCTATTATAAGCTGCATTCTGGTACTGGTATGTAACAGGGTAAGCCATAAGACGAGAGGAAGAGGTATTGTATGATGAAAAAGAAAGTGAAAATTTTTGATATCGTATTGATCGTGATATTTACGTTATTTTCTCTGCTGATGATCATACCGGTATATAAAGTGCTGGTGGACTCTTTCGATCTGAAGACGGCTTATGGTATGAAATTGTTTCCGGAGCAGTTCGGCTTCGCGGGATATAAATCAATTTTTACCAATCCGACGATGCTCAGACCATTTCTGATTTCCTGTTACACGACGGTTATGGGAACGATCATGGGATTGCTGATCTCTGTACTCGGAGCGTATGTGCTGATCCAGTGGAAGATGCCGGGGCGGGCATTTATCGCCAATGTGCTGTTGTTTACCATGATATTTAACGGAGGTATGATCCCGACCTATCTGGTAATGAAGGATTTCCATCTGACAAATAATCTGTGGGGTGTGATCCTGCTGCCTGCGATCAATGTATACAATCTGGTGCTGATGAAGAATTTCTTTGAAGGGATCCCGGTCAGCCTGATGGAGTCTGCGGAGATTGACGGATGTTCACATTTCCGGATCCTGTACAAGATCGTATTGCCATTGTCAAAGGCGGCACTGGCATCCATCGGACTGATGTACGCGGTGGGCTATTGGAACGATTACACGAACTATAAGCTGTATATCACAAATTCAAACCTGTATAACTTCCAGATGAAGCTGCGGGCACTGATCATGGGAAGCGATCTTCCGTCAGCGGTAGAAGGAGCTACTGAAAATACAGTTAAAAATGCAGCGGTTATCGTAGCAATTCTGCCGTTTATGATCATTTATCCATTCTGCCAGAAATATTTTGTACAGGGAGTAAATATCGGAGCTGTAAAGGAATAATAAGTAATAATTATAGAAAGCAAAAATGACATCAGCATACAACTGCCTGATGTCATTTTTGGTGAAATAAAATCTCAAGAAAATCTTAACTCTTAAGATATTCATATTGATTTATTTTAATATATGGACTTCAAAAAACCCGTATTTAAGCAAAATGTAAAAAAGTGAAAAATATTAAAATCACTACATTTATGAACAACTAGTAACACACTAGTAACACAAGAATATCCCCACAGGTTACACTGCGGGGATTTGAATTTTCTCTATTTCTGGTCTTAAGTCATCAACGTTGAGATGTGTGTATACCTTTTGGTTAATGTCGCGCCCGGCATGTCCCATCATTTTATATTTACATGTTTCATCGGCTTTTGCTTTCCGAAGTAGCTCGTTAAAGGTGTGCCGGCAGTCATGCGGGGTGTGTGGTTCGGTGATGCCGCAGGCAAGCAGAGCACGGTTGAATTCATCTCGATAATCACTTTCTGAAATGTTTTTTTGCCCATTATGGTAGATCAAACTTTTAAACTCAGGATGATAACGGTTACGAACCATGTTCTGTATAGCCGAATGAATCGGAACACAGCGGTTTTTACTGCATCTAGTTTTCAGACCACCAGTAAAGGTCCAGTTTTCGAGATCAATGTTTTTTAATGGCATTAGTCCCAGCTCATTGATACGCCATCCAGAGTAACAGTAAATGAGGATGGTATCAACAAAAGGAACGTCCTTATGGGACCAGAGCAGCCGCAATTCTTCATCCGTAAAGGGCACGCCCTGTTCATCATCGTCATCGATCTTGATCTTGGCATATGTTGCATACCCGTTTTTAATAATACCGTTTCCAATACCATAGGTATCCATCTGCCGCATCAAGTTGAGGATATGTTCCTGAACAGAATGGCTAAAAGGTTTTCCGTCTTTGTCTTTGCCGGTATCCAGAATTCGCTGGAAGTGTATTGTTCGGAGAGAAGAATATACTTGGTTATGCAATGGGGAGCAGTACCGGTATGCCATCTGCGTGCAATACATAGAACTTTTGGATAGCTTCTTTGAGGCATAAACATATTTATCATCATAATAGTATTTGTATAACTGCGCAAACGTCATGTGTGCCGCAGAAATGTCATAAGGATCATCATTATACTTGGCCAGCGCAATGGATGCATCAGCCCAGGTAGGATAGTAACCGAGGATGTCATACACCGGATAGTACCGCTCGTCCATATGGGTATTCACTTTGACCATGTAGGGGTTCCGGCGGTTCCCGGAAAGCTTCACAATGCTTCCGTAACCGTTTGGGTTCCGCATACGCTTTGCCATATAGTATCATCCTCCTTTTTGGGCATAAAAATGCCCGGTGGGTTGAAATTTCACCGGGAAAATGATAAAATGCACTTGTTCAAGGTGATTTATCGGTTTACCCGGTAATCGGATCAGCTCTGGTGTTGGAAGCACTGGGGCTGATTTTTTTATTGAAAGTTGCACTGGTGCAATTTTTTAAAATGAAGATCACAAATATTATAAGCCGTATATTGTAGCACCAAAAATTTTACCACAAACAGGGCAAGAACGTTGATATAGTATATCAGGTAACTTTGGATAATTTTTATTTTTCCCATAAAGAGAAAACACCTGTTGATTATATTGTTTACAGGCAGTACAATTCCGATTTGCAGAAATAAGCACAGTATCAATATTCCACTCATTAATTTTAGGAATAATGCGTTTCAACGAGACGTTTTCGATATCCGAGGGTAACATAGTCGAAGAACGGATACTGTTAAAGATTTTAGTGAATCCCATATAAATTTCCCCTTTCATATATGAATTATATTAGCTCCAACACAGAAACCGGGTCGAAGTAGATCACGTAGTTATCATATTGCACGCAGATACCGTACTTGCTCCGATAGCACTGCAGAGCTTCCTGCAGAAACTCCTCTGTGACACCCAGGTAATCAGCCATCTCATAAGAGGTAGTATAGTGCGCCTTGTGGCAGGAGATGATGCCGTGTAGTCCGATCAGTTTGTTATAACTCCAGAGTCTTGCTCGGAGCTCTTGCTTGCGGTTGGAATCGGAGGACTGATCGATAATGTCTCCGACGGTAGTATGGTAATGCCCAAGTTCTTCGGCCAACGTGCATTTCTTTTCGGTTTCATCCAGATCGTGTTTGATAGCGATCCGATTGCCTTTTATTCGTCCGCAATTTGCCATCAGCGGTTTCTCTTTTGTGATCAGGTGCTGTTTATCAGCCTCTATCAGTAAATCTGTATATGTAGTCAATAAAATCGCCTCATCATAGTTGTAATGGACTAGAAGTTCTCATCATCCATAATATCATCATCGTGCTTTTGATCTGCTGCGGAAGCTCCGGAAATTGCATGTGCTGCATTTGGATCTAAAGCAGAGGCAGCAGGAGCCGCCAAAGGAATAACCTTGCCAGCCTTTTTCTCTGCGGTAGAGCGTTCCCATTCTTTGGTTAGTGTGAAATCTACCATTTCTCTGCCATGGTCATCGAGATCACGGTATTTCTTTATATGGTCATATTCTGCCAGCGTAACATCGTTTTGTTGTTTTTTTATCTTAACAGCATCTTGAAACAAGTAGTTTGCGTCCACGTTTAACGTTTCCATTAATTTATATATAATTTGTTCTTTCGGATGGCTGGTTTCCTTTTCGTAGTTGGTAATAGCAGAACCAGTTACGCCAATTAAGGCACCGAGTTCAGTTTGGGTTAACCCCATTCGTTCTCTTGCTTCTTTTATTCTATATCCAATACCCATACACACACCTCTTTCTTTGCTAATAATATAACTCAAAAATATTCAAATGTAAATACAAAAAACTCAAGATATTTTAGAAAATGTATTGACAACTAAAGAATCATGAGTTATTCTGTAAAAGAACTAAAGAATCTTTAGGAAAGGAGAACAAAATTGAATTCTATCGTAGCACCTAACGTAAAAAGAATAATTAAGCAGAAATGTTTAAAGCAATCTGCGGTAGCTGCCAGGGCTGGCTATACTCCAAATCAGTTTTGCTCCATGATGAAGGGCCGAAAGATTATCAAAGATATAGACATTATGAATATCGCGATAGCTTTGGGGGTAGATGCCAATGAACTATTTAAGAAGGAGGAATAAGCAATGAGCAAAGTAGACGAACTGATCGATGCATTGGCTGAGCACATCAAAAAGCGTATCGATGAAGGTAATGACATGGAGAATGAGATCACCGAAAAGACGAAGGCTCTCGCAGAGCTGGTGTCTGCAAGAGCTTTAATGCAAAATCCTAGTCCTGTAGAAGCTTTAAAAGCTGCTTTCGCAGTGCAGGCTCATCAGCATGTTGGAGAATACCAGTTTGTAGCAACAATTCAGCCATCAACTGAACGGAAGCGTGGGTCGAATAGTGAACGGCATTAATTATCATTTTTGCATAACGAGAATCCTGATCAGGGCAGGATTCAACGCCTTGAAGAATGGCTTTTACCATATTATCGGAATTGTTCCTTAGATTTTCTTCAACAAGAGCATCTAAGGAAATGCGAGTCAAATCATCCATAGTGAATTCCTCCTTTGAAATTTTGTAATTGGTAATTGGACACTATCAATTATAGAAAAAGAGCATGGAGGATGCAACTATCATCTCATCACTAATAAAGGAAGGAGACAGCAGGAATGGAGAGAATCGACAGATTATATGCTCTGCTGGAGCGGGATGACATTGATGAGGATACCAAGGCAGCGCTGCGGTGGGCGATATTTGAGTTAGAAGGGAAGTGAATGTATGCCAATACCAAAGGATAAGACGATGCTGCAGGTAGACAGCAAGAAGATACTGATTGCAATGGCAGAGAATATGCTGGAGCCTGCAGAACTGGCTGAAAAGGCCGGAGTGCCAAAGAATATAGTGTATGCGATCCGCCGGGGAAATTATGCCAAGCCTAAATATATTGGTAAGGTGGCTGTGGCACTGGGAGTTAAGGTAACAGACCTGCTCCCAGACAAGCAGGAAAAAGCATTGATATCTGAGGAATAATTATCAATCCGTGCCCTGTACGTGGTGTTACCCGACACCACACTCCCCTTTTACACAATTAGCGTGTGTGTCCAGTCCTCCCCTGGCTGGGCACCACGTAGAGGGCATGGGGACAAGCATCATATTATAGATCACGTTCTGTGCGTGGTGTTATCTGACAGCACCACGTCCCCCGTAGATGTGCCGTACCTGCTATGGCGGCACGAACCTCTTTCGGTGTCCGGGTAGATTCCGGGCACCACGCAGAGAGCGTGATCGGAAAGGGATAAACATGAAAATGATTAAGTATTGTGCCAAGGAAATTGTGAAAAACAAAGACGGTCACAAATACTGGGAAGCCAGCAATTCGCAACTGGCCGGGTATGTCTATGATGAAGTGAAGCAGTCAGTGCCGGAGGCGAAATATTATAACTTTGAAGGTTTACAGATCATTACAACGAATGACAAGCAGGAGCAGTCATTGCTGAGCACGCTGGAAGTAATGGAGGACCTTTGCAATAAAAGGATAATCCAGATACATAGACTGAGAGATCAGATATACGGAGGGGCTACGGATGTATAAAAATATTGCGATATCACTCCTCGGAGCGTGGGTTTTGAGGGATGTTTTTGGGACAACAGAAGTAGGAGAGCAGATCGCCATAGTCATGGGCATGGCGACAGTGCTTTTTATTTTTTGCCTTTTTTTGGAAAATCAAGTGGAAGAATGGCAGAAAAAGCAGAAAAGGATCCGGGAACTGGAGCGAAAACTGGAGGAACTGAGAGGAGGTGGAAAGCGTGAAAGACGAGAGAGTGCAGGAGATTATGGAGAGGTTGGAACAGACCCCGACAGAGCCATTAATGATGCTGGTTGACCATGAGGCACAGGAGGTTTTCCCGTATGTCCTCCGGAAGTATCAGAATGCACATCTGGTCATGATGAAGGGCATCCGGTATATCACAATCACCGATGATGCCATCCAGGTCATACTGGACCGCCTGCAGCGTGAGAGGGCAGATTTTAAACGCACGGTGGAGTACTACGACAGGGAGATCCAGGGCGTGGAGTACCTGCTGACAGGTAAAAAGCGGTACTACTGGTCACCGGATAATTACATAGTAGAGCCTGTCTACGCAGAGCAATAAAAAAGCCGGCATTTGGCGATGCCGGCCAGCTCACAGAGCTACTTATATAGACAAGATAAGTATACCTCTGTAAGCCGGAAAAGTCAAGAAAAATGGGGCTTTTTGAAAGCCCCTGCGCACTTGATAAAGATATTAAAGTTAGGATACAGAGACATGGTTAAGAGAAAGAAAATAAGGCTAAGACATGGGGATGTGCTGGACGTGGAAGAATACCACGATGGCAACTATGGATCCCCAGGGAAGAGCAGACAGAAGAAGGAGAAGCCGACCAAGGAACAGGTGCGGCTGATCAATCAGAGGAACAAGGTCAGGAGATGTAGATGGAGGCTGATCCAGTACTTTGACCAGGGAGATTTGTTTATCACATGGACATATGCAGTAGGGAATCGTCCGCCGGATATGGAAGGAGCGCTGAAGGACTTCCGGGCAGCAATCACCAAGATCCGGAAGATCTACCGAGCCAGGGGCGTACCGCTCTACTGGATTAGGAACATAGAAAAGGGAACCAAGGGAGCCTGGCATATCCATCTTGTGATAAAGCAGACACCGAAGGGTGATGCGGCTGCTATCGTGACCAAGGCATGGACAAAGGGCGGCACCTACGTGGCAGAGATCTGTCACAGCAAGTTTACAGGAGACGACATGGAGCAGCTGGCGAATTACCTGACCAAGGACGAGCACACAGCGGAGACCAAGGCAGACGGCACACCGGGCAAACCAAGGATTGCGGAGTCATCATACAACACTAGCCGTAATATGCCGCTTCCGGAGCCACGGACGGACAAGCTGGTCCGATGGAAGCTGGAGGTCAAGCCGCCCAAGGGATATTACATAGCCAGGATGCATGAGGGCATCAATCCGGTCACAGGATTTTTGTACCGGAGTTACACACTGATCAGACTTAAAAGCACCGAGCGGAAGAAACCGCCGAACAGGGTAAGGAGGTGTTGATAAATTGGGAAATGAATTGAAAGTAGTGGATATCTTTATAGGCACGACTCTCCGGGGATCTGCAAAGGGATCCGGACGGGCAATGTACATCATGAGGACTAAGCGCAAGAACGGAAGCGACTACGAAGCTGCTCCGCAGATCGCAGAGTATGACGACACCACGGAGAGTGCATCCGTCCTGCGTGCCATCCGGGATGCCCTGCAGCGTCTCCATTATGCCTGCACTGTAGTGATCCATACAGAGTGCAGCAACGTGGCAGCAGCCATCGAACAGCGCTGGCCGGAGAAGTGGCAGCACGATGGCTGGAAGAACGCTAAGGGCAATCCGGTAAAAAACGCAGTCTTGTGGGAAATGCTCCTCCAGGACGTGGAAGAGGGCGGTCATATCCTGCTGGCAGAGAGCGAAAAACACGAATATGCGGAGTGGATGCGGTTTAATCTGCCGCTGAAACGGGCATTAAAAGACATTTTTGCAGAAGTGCCGAAAAACTGACAGCATGAGTAGAGTACTCATGTTAGAGACCATTCCGGTGAATCCACCGAGATGGTGAGAATATAACAATATGACAGAAAAACAGTCGGTCACAAGGTGAAACCGACTGAACTACCGAGAAAAATTCGGAAGTTGCACCGGTGCAACCGGGGAAAGGAGAACAGATGGAGAAGAAATTTGGAATATTTAATACCGTAGAGGAGTTAAACAGGGCAGCAGCCGCCCAGAAGGCAGAGGGGGACCTGGAAGCGCTGATCGGACTGGCCACAGAGAACGGACTGGAGAAAGAGGATGCCGAGGACTACATGGACAGCGACGATGCAGAGGATACTCTGTGCAATGAGACAATGGCAGCAATCGGTAAGCTGAAACTGGAAGCAGAGGACCTGAAGCTGGAGAGCCAGATGAAGGACTGGAAAGATTTTGTGGTCCAGATGCTGATGGAATATCCGACACAGCACATGGAAGAGGACGGTGCAGCTCTGGCCAATGCCGTATTTAATCCGGATAAAAAGCTTTTGGATGTGCTGGCCGCCGGACTGAAACTGGCATCGAAAAACCGAGTAACGGTTGACCGGAGAATCACAAAGGCAGCAGGATTGCCGGAGAGCGCCGGACAGATTGGAATGTGCGGGCGTGATGACTTAAAAAAGATCATCTTGGATTATTACATGGGAGAGAAGAAATGATTGTATTTAAAGCAACAAACAATGACATGACCTGTAAACCAGGGCAGGGAATACAGTATCAGCTTGGAGTACCGGCGACGGCAGAACGGTCACAATGCGCATCAACAGGACTGCATGCCTGCGAGTATGTGCTGGACTGCACATGGTATTACGGACTGGGCGCCGGTAACAGGTATTTTAAAGCCAAAGCAGAAGGAGACATTGCAGAAGACGGACACGACACCCGCATCGCATGCACAAAACTGACTCTGCTGCGAGAACTGACCAACCGTGACATTGCAAAAGAAGCCATGCTTTACATGATACATCATCCGCGCCGGGATAACTGGAAGACCTCGCGTCATATGGTAGAGGTAAAGGAGAACACAGCAGAGATCAGGATTCCGGATGGGATCGCCATTGCAAGAGGAATCCATCCAAAAGTAAGCGGCTGTGACGGAGCACACCTGGGGCTGATCCAGGAAGAGAAAGGAAAGATCACAGCGGCCAAGATATTTGATGTGGACGGAGTCTATATCCTGCCGGGCGTGTGGTACACCCTGGAGGATCTGGCAGAAGCGGAGAGGAGGCAGCAGGCATGAAGTGGAGAGAAATACTGAAAGCACCGTTGATACCACGGACAAAAAGTAGGAAGAAAGAAAACCAGATCACTTTTCAGGCGACGGACCAGTACCTGATCATGGACATCTGGAAAAATAAAGTAAATATCTGCCGGCACGCCGTAGACCGGAAAACATGGGAATACGGCACCTATTACGTCGGATCAGGCAAAAAAGAGCAGACCAATCTGACAAATTGCACGGAAGGATTTGGAGGATGTTACTGGGGATCGGAACCGTGTAAGGGAGATTGGCTGGAAGAAAAACAGGCAAAAGAACTGGAGAAGTTTGTCCCGATGCATGATTACAGTTGGATCAGCGATCCCTTGCGGAGGATATGTCGGATGGAAAAAGACTACAGTGCGGATAAGAGGGAACGTGCCAGAGACCGGAAAGAACAGAGAATCAGAGATCTCATGAATAAGTGTCCGAAGCCGGGACGCAGGGTATATGACTGGATCACCGAGAGACTGGTAGGAGATCTGCAATATGCCTTTTATAACAAGCAGGACAAGACCTGCCATTGTACCGCATGCAACGGAGATTTCAAAGAAGAGGCAGCAGATGTCCCTGTAAAACATCGTAAACAGATCAAATGTCCTCTCTGTGGTCATGACCTGACGGTGGAAAAAACAAGGGGAAGAATCCAAACAATCGGATGGCTGACGATGATCCATGACGTGGATGAAAAACAGGGAGTGGAGAGACATTTTAAGGCAACGGTGGACTGGTCCAGAACAGGAACGAGAGATACAGAGCTGGATGAACAGATCCGCCTGATGATGCTCCGCGGAGCAAAGGATATTATGAAAATCTATTACTACTGTGATGTGTACTGGTGCGGATGGCACGACCACAATCCGCAAAACAGACGCTTGCATACATCCTACCTGTATCCGGACGCAGAAGGAATCAAAGCAGGATTGAAAGATACCGCATATGAGATATGGTCAGATGTTCTCCCAATGCTGGCACAGAGGGGGATTAAGGCATTTTATAACGGATTGCTTGTGGAAAGCAATCAGCAATTTACCGGTATCGCGGAGTATATGGCAAAGGGACGTTTTTACCGTCTGCTGGATGAATTATCACAGTGTATTACATACTGGGGCGGGTATTCTGGGAGAACAATCGAAGTAAACGGTGAATGCATGGAAGATATCTTACTGATAGATGACAAGCAGCTGATCAACCGCCTGCGGCAGGAAAACGGCGGAATGCAGATGCTGCGTTGGATGCAGTGGTCAGAACTGGAAGAAAGAAAGCTGTCGGCAGAATTTATCGCATGGACAGAAAAAAACAGAATTGATCCGGAGTACTATGATAAATCTCTCGCCGGAGAATACATGTCACCGGAACAGCTTATGAATTACCTGAACCGGCAGAAAAAGGAATCGTATCCGGGAATGAAGATCCAGGATGTATGGAATCAGTACGAGGACTATCTGTCCATGTCACGAACGCTGGGAAAACACATGGATGATGCACTGGTACACCGCCCCAGGGAGTTGAAACGCCGGCACGATGAAGTGAATGCGGAAGTGGAACTGCACAAGGAAGAATTTGAAAGAAAAAGAAATGCGGAAATGGCAAGGAAACAGGCGCAGGAGATGCGGGAAAAATATCCCGGGTACGAAGATATCCTGGCTGAGATCCGCGCCAAGTTTGAGTATCAGAATGACACCTATTGCATCCTGGTACCAAAGGATTTTATGGAGATTACGGCGGAGGGCATGGCGCTGCATCACTGTGTTGGCAATACAGAGCGGTATTTTGACCGGATTGTCAGCAGAGAGACCTATATCTGCTTCCTGCGGCAGCAGTCATCCCCGGATAAGTCTTTTTACACGATAGAGGTGGAGCCGGGCGGTACCATCCGCCAGCACCGGGGAGCCTACGACGAGGAGCCGGGCATAGAAGAGATAAAGCCGTTCCTGAGGGAGTGGCAGAAGGTGATCCGCAAGCGCATGAGCAAACAGGATCATGAATATGCCGCACAGAGTGAGATTCTGCGGCAGAAGAACATAGAAGAACTGAAGGCAAAGAATAATACTGTGGTCCTGAAAGGATTGGCAGAAGATCTGATGGAGGTAATCTGATGGAATTAATGGAATACACAAAAACTTATCAGGAATATAAACAGGAACTGGATGCAGTTCTCACCCGGACAGCGGAGGACTTTGTACAGATCGGGTATCTGCTTAAGGTGGCAAGGGATACCAATGTACTGGAAGAGAGTGGGTATGCCAATGTGACGGACTTCGCAAAAGCGGAATATGGCATAGATAAGACTCAGGTGAGCCGATTTATCAACATCAATGACCGATTTTCAGAAAATGGATACTCGGATCACCTCATACCGAATTACCAAGGATTTGGATATGCAAAGCTTACCTTGATGCTGCAGATCCCGGACGAGATCAACGAGGCGCTTCCGCCTACGCTGTCCAAGGCAGAGATTCAGGACATAAAGGACGAGGTGGATGCTGAGAGCAAGGTCACAGATATTGAGGTGGAGATCGAGAAGGCAGAGGCAGCAGCCGTCACGGACAAGCCCATGCTTCCACCGGAGGGATCACCCTTGGAAAGAAACCTCTGGCAGCTGGGTAAGGAGCAGGAAGATCTCTTCCGGAAGCTGTGGATGGTATGCTTTATGGAAACAGCAAGCGGAAACAGAAATAATGCAGAGATCATAGATGTACTGATTCCGCAGGGAGACGCAGTGTATACCGTCCGGATCCCGGGAGAGCGCCGCACGCAGATCATTGTTAATTCTGATGGAGCTACCATCGTGAATTTGAAGACGCTGGAGCGGAGTAAATACACAGAAAATCAGATATGCCTTGCAGTACGGTCACTCGTAGATGGAGGCAGCAGTCCTGAGGAGCAGTACAAGATGTTATATGGCGAGGACTTAACACCGGAAGAACCGGAAATTGCACCGGTGCAACCGGATGAGACTCCGAAAGAGAAGAAACCTGAAAAGCGTAAGGAATCCCGTGTGACCAAAGCAAACACAGAACCGAAGAAAAAGCCGAAGGAGCCGGACAAGAAGCCGGAGCAGATGACCATCCCGGGAGCCGCACCGGATCCGGCACCGGAAGAGCCGCAAACACAGGTAAATGACTCGTCCTCCCGAGAAACTGACGCGGATAATCAGAATACCGACACCATGGGTACGGAAGAGCAGGTACCGGGACAGACAGACCTTGAAAACGACTTTCCGCAATATTGCCCATCTAAAGGAGACCAGCGCACAGCTTATCTCCAGTCCATCCGTGGAGCAGTGGATAATCTGGTACGTTACGCAGAGATGGATCTGATCAGCGCGGCGCGAGTGCAGGTGAAAGATATCTCCGGATACCTGGATAGACTGGAAGAACTCAGAAAAGGAGGCAGACAGAATGCCGAAGATGTCGAAACAGGCGAGAGCGAGGGAGTTTAATGCCGCCTCTCGTCAGATCATCAAGGAGCGGGATCTGTATCAGTGCATCTTTTGCCGTATGGAATATCACATGGAGGACGTCACCTGGTACGGACAGCAGCTGCAGAGCATCATGCACTACATACCGCGCTCACGTGGCGGACTCGGGATCCCACAAAATGGAGCCCTGGGTTGCCAGAGTCACCATGAGATGCTGGATAACGGAAACAAGGGCAGACGGGAGGAGATGCTGCAACTCTTCCGAGCGTATTTGCAGGACCATTATCCGGACTGGAGCGAGGATGCCCTGACCTACAGCAAATGGAAATAATGTATATACAAATTTGTATATACAAAACGGAGAAATTATGAAAGCACGAACTGAACTTATCTCAGTACGACTGACACCAGAAGAAAAACGGCGAATGGAATATTGCGCTGAAATGATGGGAATTACACAGACAGAACTTTTAGTGCGTGGAATCAATCGCTATTACGACAGCGTTAAAGAAACAATTAAGAAATTAAACCAATAAGCCTTTTGGAGTGTACTCACGATAACTATAGACATAGCCACGGGGCGGCCGCTGATACCAAGAGGCAGTAGCCGCCCGGGAAGGAGACAACAATGCAGTATAAGGACTGGGACGGCAATCTTCCGCCGGATCCTGCGCCACGAATCCATAATGTACATATCGGGGATGTTATAAAAATAAAAGAAAACGAAGAGGATCCGGGGAGATGGGGAAAGCCATTCAGGGAATACGAAATTATAGAAATTTATCCAAGAATAGTATTAACCAGGGATAAAAAGACCGGATTCCGCCGGAGCTTTTCTTACGGAGATCTCCTGACAATGGGGTTGGAGAACCAGGATCCGGAAATAGAGACCATGCGTAGATCATACGCAAAGGACCAGCGGAAAGAGAGCATATCAATGACACGCAGCTCCTTCAATCCGGACTATGATCCGGAAAAATACCGAAAGAAGAGGAAAAAGAAGAATGAAGACAGTGGAGAAGAAAATCCTGCCGAAGTACTTCCAGACAGTGAGGAATGAGAGAAAAAACTTCGAGCTCCGCAAGGATGAGGACAATATACAGCCGGGAGACATACTGATCCTGCGAGAATGGAACGATGGCCAGTATACTGGAAGAATGGAAGCGCGTAAAGTAATGTATGTGCTCCGGGATGTACCGGAATATGGACTGATGCCGGGTTACTGTATCATCGGATGGTAAAGGAGTAGTGAAGAATGAAAGTACGAGAACTGGCAGAATATTGTAAATCAATACTGATTAACTGCAATAACTGCAAACATAAAACAGAGTGCGAGAAATTAGAAGATGAGATGGAAAGTATGTCACCTTATGGAGTCGTAGACATAGTGGATAGGGATGAAGAGTTAACTTAGGAATGGAGGTAGAGAATATGAGCAAGACAGAGATCTGCCAGATGTGTGATAACTATTCGGTGCGCAACAAGTGTAATCAGAAGAAAGAATGTAAAATCATGAAAATGATCGATGAAAATGCAGCATTAAAAAAGCAGGTGAGGGAGCTTAAAAAGGAGCTTGCGGATGCAAAGCTGAATATGTCGTACATGGTCAACCCAAATGCCATCGGTAACAGGAATGACATGGGATGGTAACTTAGGAGTTCCTTTGGGAGAATGGAGGTAGTGAAAATGCCAGACATTACAGAAATTATCGATATTATAGAAAAATCATGGGGAGTGAATTCTATTGGTTGTCCTTTTGGTTCATGTACAGAGGAATTTGCGAACGAAAAGATGATAGAAATTGCCAATAAAAATAATTTCCCTGATGATGTACTTAAATTGATTAAATCTAATCCGATTAAGTTTCATAAATATCAGAAATTTGACAATGGGCGTGGTATAGGTAGATATTATGCAAATTTGGTAAAACAAATAAATTAGGATTTAGCGAAGGAGTTAAGTGAGAAATGTGGTCACACGATGAACAGAAAGAAATAAATGACAGCTACGCTGTTATGGCAAGAATAACGTGTAAATATTGTGGAGCAGTAGTACACAAATATGTGGAAAGCCATTATACAGGCGGTTCCAAGTGTGTGATATTGGCAAAGTACTGTAGATTTTGCGGTAATGCTCTTAGGATTTAGCGGAGGAAAAGTAGATGGATAAAAAAGAGTACGAGGAAATTGAACAAAAAGCGAATGAACTGGAACATAATGCAAGTATTAAGTGTAATGCAGAAGTTCAAAAAGCACAGAATTTTTATCATGGCTATCATCAGGGAATAGAGGACATGCTAAAGATTTTAAGAAGAAACGGAAAGTATTAGGATTTAGCGGAGGAGCGGAATATGGAAAAAATAAAAGTAAGTGACATCGAGATAATTGTCACTGGAAAAAAAGAAAAACCTTATTTTGAAATAAAATACAGAGAGGTAGGAAAGCGACATTACAATATTGGTTTCAGTTCATACAACCTGGATTATGTCTTCGACTGGAAAGAAAAGAGTTTCGAGGTGATTAAGCCAAAAAAGAATATCTTTAGAAAAATATTTAGGATTTAGTGGAGGTATCGGAAATGTGTGATCTTAAGTGGGTAGAAGTTGATCCAGAACAGAATGACTGGGAAATACAATATGATTTAGTTGCCTATGATGGTAATGTCACCATAGGCAGTATCGTGTACTGTGGATCAGAAATAGGCTGGCAATCGGTTATAGAGGGACATATGGATTATTTGGCAGCAGAAACACTGGCAGAAGCCAAGGATGAAATGATTTGTGCATTGGAAAGTCATTGCGATGATCAAATAAACTATTATAAGGATCTGCAAGAAAGCATTGATGATCTAAAATGAAATAGAGGGTCAGCCGTTTGACCGTTCAAGATGACCTTATAAACTTCTGAGACGGTACCACGATATTTAGCCTTATGTCGATAAACGAAGGACGGTTTTGCTGTTTTTGCGATAAGAAAGCAGCATTTAAAACTGAAAGAGAGTATAAAATGTCACGACTTATAACATATCAGTCCGGTGGATTTACGAATTACGGAATCAGCTATCGAAAATATAGTCCGGAAGAATTGGAGGAAAGAAAAAGTATGTGGGTAAAAGGAAAACCCGAAAAAAGTGGAAATTATAGGGTTAGATATCACGGAAATGAAGGAAGGGATGATTATACCACATCAGGTGGTGGGCACTGGTGGAACACCGCTTCATCGAATGATCAGGAACAAGTAGAATATGATCCTGAAAGTTTCAGAGAATTATAATGCGGTAAACTGAAATATCGGAAAAATTGTGTAACAGAAAGGAGATAGGAATGGCGAGACCGAAGAAAGAAGGTAAGAAGAACATCCGGAAGGATATCAGCATGGATCCGGAGCAGTATGAGAGACTTATGAATTATTGCCGGCAGCAGGACAGACCTATCTCCTGGGTGATCCGGCAGGCGCTGGACAATTATTTACCTGTGTAACGGTACGTATTATTACACAATAAAACTGAAAGTTAGTGAAGGAGTGATAGAAAAAGAGTAATAAGTATCATACACAATTTTAGAGCCAACTGCAGAGGAGCCTGCAATCGATGCCAATAAAACAGCGGTAGACCATCCGACCAAAGATAGCATCTACCGCTCACTGCTTAAGGACATCATATCACACGGATGTTTCTTAGGCAACGAGAAAATGAGGTGCGCATATGACTAAAAATGATTTAATCAACGACGTAGCCTATGAATTACGTGACAGCATGACCAAAGAACAGATCGACCGGATGAAGATTACGCTTTACGTAAAATTGCAGGACTTTGAACTGGCAGAGATCAAACAGCTGCCAATGACCATTGAGCATGACAATGAGTGGTTAATGCAGAGATACTGTGTGGATATGGTGGCAGCAGGACTCCATGCCGGCACGATCAAGAGCTACATCGGGATCATCCGCAAGTTTTTTGACTTTGTGAACAAAAATTATAAATATGTGACAGCGCAGGATATCACAGATTATCTTGCTATTAGATCCTATCGTGATCACATCAGCCACAATTATAAATCCACAATATACCGGTACTTATGCACATTCTTTTCCTGGGCATTTAAAAAGAGGCATATCCAGGACAATATTGTTGACGGAGTAGATAAGGTTAAGCAGATCAAGAAAAAGAAGGTACGATTGACAGATGAGGAAGTTGAAACTATCCGCTATGCGCTGCAAACGCCAAAGGAGAAGGCGTTGTTTGAATTGATGATCTGTACCGGCATGCGTGTCGGTGAAATCTCTTACCTCAACGTGTCAGATATTGATCTGACAAATAAGCAGGTATCAATCTATGCCGAGAAGACAGACACCTACCGTACCGGAATGCTTACGCCGGTAGCAGTGATGGCACTACGAAATTATATCGGGGACAGGCCCGGGACTGATCCGCTGTTTTTGGCAGATCGGGCACCGCATAACAGAATGAAAGAGTATGGCATAGAAAAGTTGGCCAAGGAGATGGCAGTCAGGGGAGGAGTAACCAGGATAACAGCAACCGTGCATGTGTATCGTAAGACATTTGCAAGTGTACTGTATCGCAAGACGGGTGATGTCCTGCTGGTGAGTAAATTACTTGGACATGCTAAGCCAGACATGACAGTGCAGTATTATCTGATCGACGATATCGAAGAAATGCAGCACAAGTATAACAGAGTAGCATAGTAATAGCACCGGAAATTGCACCGGTGCAACAGAAAGGAGAAAGCATCGATGCAAAGAATTAACAGAGCAAGCTGGAGGATTATCGAAACTATATTATTACGGTATCCCCAACGAAAGAAAGAATATGAGGAGTACATATCGGAGATCATGGCATCGCCGGCGGGAGGCAGCAGTCATCCGTCGGATCCTGCCAGGGAAAGGGACAAGGCGCAGTCTATCACAGAGGCAAAAGCCCTGAAGATGACATCCGTATACCATGAACGGATCAAGAAAGAGATTGAGGCAGTGGAATTTGTATATAATTCTCTTCGACCAGAAGAACAGAAGGTAATAAGAATCAGGTACTGGAGTAAAGGTCTCAGAGCACCGATTCCCTACCTAAAGATCGGTGGTGCCTCGTACAGTGAGAGACAAATGAAGAGGATAGTTTTTAAGACCATAGAACAAATCGGAAGGTATATCGGGGAGCTGAAGTAAAAGATGGCATGATTTCGCATGTCAAATGTGATAATATAGTATCGTGATAAATTAGTGATAAGGGCAATGCAGATAATCTGCGTTGCCTTTTTTCGTGGAGTTGCACCGGTGCAACAGTAGAAAGAATGGTGAGCGGATGGCAAAAGGCAAATATGAGTATTGGCTGACACCGGAAGGCTTGCTGAAGCTGGAAGGATGGGCAAGAGATGGATTAACAGATGAACAGATTGCCTCGAATATGGGTATCACACCTAAAACATTGTATAGGTGGAAAGAACAGTATTGTCAGATTTGTCAGTCCCTAAAAAAGGGAAAGGAAATTGTTGACATTCAGGTAGAAAATGCACTTCTGAAGAGGGCACTTGGATATCGGTACAATGAAGATAAGTATATCAGTGTACCGATGGAGCAGGAAGAATATTACCAGAAACTCAAGGAATATATGAACCGCTACAAGCTTGAACATCCGGAGGCTACAGATGACGAACTTATGCTTGTAAGGGAAAAGTTTCCAAAAACAAAAGAAATGCTTGTGGAACGGAAGGTAAAAGAAGTAGAACCGGATACCACAGCCCAAATATTCTGGTTAAAGAATCGGAAGCCGGATAAATGGCGTGACAAGCAGGATGTCCAGATCTCCGGAGAACTTAAATCAGAACAGAGCAAGCTGGATAACCTGATCAGACAGATGCGTGGTGGTGGATAATGAGCACAAGTGAGCTGCTGTTATCAGAAAAGTATAAAGCATTTTTACGGTGCAACGCTCCGGTAGAATTCCTGGAAGGAACTACGGCAGCAGGCAAGACAACAGTGGGAATATTTAAATTTATGCTCAAGGTAGCAGAGAGTCCAAAGAAGTTACATATCCTTGCGGCAGATGATACCGGTACGGCAGAAAAGAACATTATTAACAAGGATCTGGGTATTCTGGATGACTTTGGTATTTTGGTAGAGTATAACGGTAGCGGTACCAAGGATGACAAGATACCACATATACTTTTTCACGCTACGGGCGGAGATAAAGTTATTTATGTGTTGGGTTACGGCAACAAGAAAAAGTGGAAGAAAGCTCTAGGTGGACAATATGGATGCCTGTACATTGATGAAATAAATACTGCGGATATCGATTTTGTTCGTGAAGCATCCATGAGATGTGATTATCTCATGGCAACGCTTAATCCGGATGATCCGGGACTGCCGGTATATAAAGAATATGTCAACTGCGCCAGACCACTCCCTGAGTGGAAACAGGATACTCCGCAGGAAATCATAGATGAATTAAAAGAAGAACCAAAGGACGGATGGATCCATTGGTTCTTTTCTTTTAAGGATAATGCAGGATTGCCGGAAGATAAGCTACAGCAGATCCTGCAGAATACACCCAAGGGCACAAAGATCTGGAAGAATAAGATCCAAGGATTGCGAGGAAAAGCCACAGGGCTTGTATTTTCCAATTTCAGCAGAAAGAAGCATGTGGTTACTGCTGCATGGGTAAAGAAACAGATTGCGGATGGGAATATCCGTTTCAGGAAGTTTACAGCAGGACTGGATACATCATATTCCTCAAAATCTCCGGATACTATTGCAATGATCTTCCAGGGCATTACGGATGACCGCAAGCTGATCACACTAGCTGAGAAGGTATATAGCAATGCGGATCTCAGTGTGCCGCTGGCTCCTTCTGACACAGCGGTAAAGTTTATAGCTTTTCTGGATAGATGCAGATCGGAATGGGGATTTGCAAAAGAGTCTTTTATTGACTGCGCAGATGCGGCAACAATAACAGAACTTCGAAAGTATAAGCGCCTGCATGGGTGCCTTTATAATTTCATTGAGTCCTACAAGAAGGTAACAATACTGGACCGTATCAATTTACAACTGGGATGGATCCAGCAGGACTGCTATCTGGTAGTTGAGGATTGTACAAACCATATCTCAGAATTGGAACGCTATTCATGGGACGAGGAAGAGGATGTTCCGGTACCGGAGGATAAGAACGACCATACGATCAATGCAAACCAGTACGGATGGATTCCATACCGGAATATGATTGGATTCGAGGAGGATAAACAGAGGTGAACCTGATGGAAAAGATAAATGAGAATATCAAAAGAGGTATACGGAGCTGGCTGAATGTTTCTCCGGCGAATCCCTATGTGTTCAATATCAATGAGATGATGGACTTCGAGGGGAATGCGATCCGAAACCGCATCTGGTATCGTGGTGACAGCAACGAACTGGAGCAGTTCTATGAGCAGAATGCGGAATATGCAGATAAATATAAATTCTGGTCCAGCAAGAGTACACCGGGGATGGAAATGCGCAAGATCCACACAGGTGTTCCGGCGCTTACGGTGAGAACTCTGGCAGCAGTAGTCCTTCCGGATATGGGGGAATTTGAATTTTCCTCAGAGAACGAAAAACAGAAACAGATATGGAAAGACATTGCAAAGCCTGAGAATAATAACTTTGCCGATAAGATAGAGGATGCAATCAAAGAGACGCTGTATATCGGAGACGGGGCTTTTAAAGTGTCCATTGATACAGAGCTCAGTAAGTATCCTATTTTAGAATGGTATGCCGGGGATCGTGTCGAAATCATCCGGAAAAAGGACAAGGTCAGGGAAGTAATATTTAAGACACCATACAGCGGAGGAGGCAAGACATATGTGCTCAATGAGATATATGGATATGGGTATGTAAAGAACGAACTGTATCTGGATAACAGACAGGTTCCGCTGACTACATTACAGATAACCGATTCACTGGAAGACGTGACCTTCGATAAAAACGTTATGCTGGCGGTGCCTATGATGTTCTATAAGTCGGCAAAATATGAAGGACGTGGCGGAAGCATCTTTGACGGAAAGGTGGACAGCTATGATGCGCTGGATGAAGTATGGAGCCAGTGGATGGATGCACTGAGAGCAGGAAGAGCCAAAACATATATTCCGGACTGTCTGGTTCCGAGGGATCCGGAAACAGGAGCTGCGATAACACCGAATCCGTTCGATAACAGATATTTTGCAGCAGAAGGAGACCAGCGCGAAGGGCAGAAAAACGTAATCAGTACAGACCAGCCGAGCATTCCTCATGACAGCTATCAGGCTTCCTACTGTACGGCACTGGACCTTTGCCTGCAGGGGATCATCAGTCCTTCTACACTGGGGATTGATGTAAAAAAACTGGATAATGCAGAAGCGCAGCGTGAAAAGGAAAAAACAACGCTGTACACAAGAAATATTATCGTGGAAACTCTTCAGACAGTATTGCCACAGGTAGTATCCATGTGTATCAACGCATATCACCTGATGAAGAATGAGGCAGTGGAAAGTGTAGAGGTAAATCTCCCATTTGGAGAATATGCCAATCCTTCATTTGAATCTCAGGTGGAAACAGTTGGTAAGGCAAAGCAGAGCGGAATCATGAGCATTGAGCGCTGTGTGGAGGAATTGTATGGTGACAGTCTGGATGATGATTGCAAACAGGAAGAGATCGCAAGGCTCAAGGCAGAGCAGGGTATTCAGAGTATTCCGGAGCCGGAAATCAGGACGGATGCAGGAGAATTCAGGATAAACGGATTTGCAGGAGGCAGTGATGGAAGTAAAGGTAGCGAAAAAAACATACCGGATGAACCGGGAGGAATACCAGGGGCTCCTGGAGGTGGCCAGTGAGCAGGTCCCGAAAGGAATCTATGCAGTGGAAAAAGGTAATTATGCGGAACTCCGATGTGATCATTGTACCAGCGTCACGCAGATCAAGACATTGACCAGACAGTTTAAAAGCCAGGGATTCAAGGTATATGCAAACGGCAGGTGATTAGATGCCTAAGATAAATTCAGAATATGATATCGGAGCAGCATTCCAAGCTATTGAGAATGAACTCATTGCTTCCATGATCCGGAATATGCGAAGACATAAGATTGAGGAAATCGATGAGGACAAGCAGTGGTCCATGTGGCAGGCAGAACAACTCCGGGCACTGGAAAAGTACAGAAAAGAGAATCAGGAGCGGTTCGGTGCGAAATTCAAGGATATCAATAACCGAATCGAAGCACTGATCAGTACTGCCAGGGATGAAGGAGATATGGAGCAGGAGATAGCCATACTGGAGGCTATAAAGAAAGGTTTCCAGGCAAGAAGAGTAAGTCCGGGAGCATCGGCGGCATTCTTCCGGTTGAACCAGAGGAAGCTGGAGGCGCTGATCCGGGCGACCACATCAGACATGGAAAAGGCTGAGACAGCCGTCCTGCGCATGGCAAATGACCAATATCGCAAGATTATTTTTAATGCTCAGGTATATGCCAACAGTGGAGCAGGGACTTATGAGAAGGCGGTAGACATGGCTACAAAGGATTTCATTGCCGCTGGTCTTAACTGTGTGGAATATGCCAATGGATCCAGGCACACATTGGCAGACTATGCGGACATGGCAATACGGACAGCCAGTAAGCGTGCATACCTGCAGGGGGAAGGGCAGAAAAGGCAGGAATGGGGGATATCCACGGTGATCATGAATAAGCGTGGAAATCCCTGCCCAAAGTGTTTACCGTTTGTTGGTAAGATACTGATCGATGATGTATGGAGCGGCGGAAGCGCCAAGGATGGACCATATCCCCTGATGAGCGCGGCAATAGCAGCAGGACTATACCACCCTAGATGCAGAGACAGCCACACTACCTATTTTCCAGAATTGGAGGATTTGGATAATGAATACAGTAAAAAAGACATAGAAGATATCGAAGAACAGAACAGGAAAGAAGCAAGACAGCAATATGCAGAGAGACAAGAGAAAAAATTCCATAGATTAGCATCATTTTCACTGGATCCGGAGAATAAAAGCAAGTACCGTGCGAAGGAAAAAGAATGGAGTCAGGAAACGGAAGACCGGCATAAAGTTCCTGATGAGGTGAAAGTGCCGAGATCGGATACTCCGCAGATCATGATCGATTTAATGGATCAGTACACAAGAGATGAGTGCATCAAGATAGATGAACTGTCAGAATATGCATTTTCGTATGATCTTGATAATGATTTGATAATTATCAATCCGAGACATCCGCAGTATGAAGAGGAGAACTACAAGCATGTGCTGGCGCATGAAATAGCCCATAGAATTGATCATAATGAGTATGGCAGTCCCATGTATGCTGAATTCGCAGAGGCAATAAAAAATACAGAAAACAAAATATTGCAAAAAAAGGAGAAGTATCAACGGAGACTTGCTGTAAATGGTGATTTAGAGTACAATTACTTCATCAGTGATATAATGTCATGCATAACAGACAATGTGATTACAGGAGTATACAGACATGAATCACAATACATAGGTAAACCCGGATATGCGGAGTCGGAGATATTTGCGGATATATATGCTGCATTGTATCAGTCGGATGATATAACTGTAGAATTCATAAAAAGTGAATTGCCAGAGCTATATGAAGCATTTATGAAAGTGCTAAAGAGGTAATTATGTTCAAAAAAGAATTTGTTGAAAAAATGAAAAACGATGAGGAACTGCAGGAGTTGCGCAGGAAAGTATTATCCTTCTCCGAAAAAATGGGAGATGCCGCATACATCATCGGAAAAGATAAAAGCTATGAGGATTATAAAGAACGTTTGCGAAGAATGGTAAAAGAACATGAAGCCACCGATCAGTAGATTGGTGGTATTTTTATCTCGAAAAAAGAAAATTGCACCGGTGCAACAAATAATCTGGAATCCACACGCTTCATGGCGTGTTTTTTTATGCCCAAACACGAGCAAGGCAATAAACTGCAGCGTGACCGGAGACACCGAAGACAATGGATCGCAGTAAGGGTGACACCCTCAAAATGGAAAGGAGTACGTTATGTTTTACAAGACAGTAAGAAGATTCTTAGACCCCGATGGAAGCCAGGGCGGAGCACCGGCAGGAGAACAGACTGATCAGCAGTCACAGCAGAATGCAACACCGCAGATTGACTATGGGAAAATCCAGCAGATGTTGGATGGAACTCTTGCGGCAAAAGAGGATACGGCATTGAAAGCCTATTTCAAGCAGCAGGGACTTTCCCAACAGGAGGTGGAACAGGCTATAGCAACCTTCAAGGAACAGAAGGCGGCAAATCAGCCGAATGTGGAAGCATTGCAACAGCAGGTCGCAACCGCAGCAGCTGAGGCAAGACAGGCACAGATCCAGCAGGCAGCGACGATGACAGCAGTCGGACTGGGAATCAGCGTAACATCCATTCCCTATGTACTGAAGATGGCAGATTTCAGCCAGACAGTAGGACAGGATGGAAAGATCAGCAATGAGAAACTTACGGAAGCCCTGAATAAGGTGCTAGAGGATATTCCTGCATTAAAGCCGCAGGAGACAGATACTACAGGTTTCCTTCATGTAGGGACAGGCGGAGATCCTTCGCAGCATACACAACAGGCAACCGTACAACAGCAACAGACACCGACCAAAAGATGGAATCGGTGGAACTAAGGAAAGGAAGGTATGAGATATGCCTAATTTAAACTATGCACAGCAGTGGAGTCCTGAACTCCTGCAGATTCTGATGCAGGGAGCGTTAACCTCTCCCTTTATTACATCTAATGTAAGATGGCTGGATGCGAAGACATTCCACTTTACACAGATGAGCACTACTGGTTATAAGAATCACAAAAGAACCGGTGGATGGAACACAGGATCCTTCGATCAGAAAGATGTTCCTTTTACAGTAACTCATGACAGAGACGTTCAATTCCTTGTAGACAAGGCAGATGTAGATGAGACCAATGCAACAGCATCCATGCAGAATATCTCCAGAACCTTCGAACAGACTCAGGTAGTGCCTGAGACAGATGCCCTGTTCTTCTCCCGTGTGGCACAGGTGGCACAGAAGGAAGAGGGATATCACAGCCAGACCGCTATTTCTGCTTATACAAAGGCAAAGGTATTCGGAATGCTGAAGGACATCCTTGCAAAAGGTAAGTTGAGACGGTACAAGGCAAATGGCAGCCTGCTTATGTATGTGGCCAGTCCCATTATGGATGCACTGGAGCAGTCTACAGAATTTACCCGTAAGATTGAACTTACGCAGATTGCTGAGGGCGGTATTGGTATCGAGACCAGAGTGACAGATATTGATGGTGTACCCATCATGGAAGTTATCGACGATGAGCGTTTCTATGATGCTTTCGACTGGGAGCCTGCTGAGGGTGGATTTGCTCCGCTGAAAAAGGTGGTCGAGGACACCAGTAACCACGTTGCAGCTGTAACCGGAGCTCATAAGATCAATGTACTGGTGGCATGCGGACAGACCTGTAAGACAGTTCCTAAGATTGCTTCTATCTATTATTTCAATCCCGGAACACATACAGAAGGAGACGGATACCTGTACCAGAACAGATCTCTGTCTGATACCTTTGTATTCCCGAATGGACGTGACAATAAAGTGGATAGCGTTTATGTAGATGTGGATACCACGGAGTATACCGGGGAGTAAGGATGGCATATGTCATACAAACCTTATGTAAGAAAAGAAGAATATAAAGATAGCTATAATGGCAGCGTGATTCCTGACGGAGAGCTTGAAAGAGCACTTCGTCAGGCCTCCCGGCATATTGACAGTCTGACATTTAACCGGATTGTGGCAGCAGGATTCGACCATATGACAGCTTTTCAAAAGGAGACCATCAAAGAGGTTGTCTGCATGCAGGCAGATTTCGAATATGAGAATGCAGATGAAATCAATACGATTTTATCCGGCTATAGCATAAATGGAGTATCCGCACAGTTTGGAAGTTCCTGGAATGTTTTCATGGAAAAAGGTATTGTCATGAAGCGGGATGTCTATTCGTTGCTGATGCAGACGGGTCTGTGTTGCAGAATTGCGAGGTGATTCCATGAAATATCCGTGTCTGGTGCCCAAAAGATTATGCAAGACAGATATCTCTGTTGCGATAGATCAGGAAGGACTGAACAAATACGGGGAGCCATTGAAGCCGGTGGAATATTCCGGAAAATGTAACTATCAGGACAAAGCCAAGACTGTGCTGACAGCCGAGAAGAAACTGATAGAGATTACAGGAACAGCATTGTTTTCAGGAGATATTTGCCCGGAGCTTCCGGTTATATCCGGAGGAAGTGCTGTGATATTTGGGGGTAAGCGCAGGATTCTGGAAGGGCGTAAGGCGAGAAACCCGGACGGAACAGTCAACTATACGGAGGTGCTACTGGTATGATTAGTGTAAACTCCACAGTAAAGCTGAATTTTCCGAAGATCCAACAATTGACGAGAGCACAGGTGATGGCTTTAGAGCAGACCGCCGAGGCATTACATACCAATGTGGTGCAGGCACAGGTGTTCCCAAGGGATACCGGCAATCTGCAAAACGAGAGCACTTTTGTCGATTATTCGGAGAGCAGCCAGGGAAAAGTCAGTATCATATCTAGCACATCCTATGCAAGACGGCTTTATTTTCACCCGGAATATCATTTCCAGAAGACGGAGAATCCGAATGCAAGAGGCGAATGGTATGAGGACTGGATCTCTGGGAAGAAATCAGAGTACTGCCAAAAGGCATACAAACAAATATACAGGAGGATTGCCGGATTATGATGTTATCGGATGTGCGGGATTATGTGGAATCCATTGAACTGGCAGACCATGTATATATGGGAAGCCTGCCGGACAAGCAGGAGAAGTCCATCGGTGTTTATAACAGCAAACATCAGCAGGAGTATAAGACAGCATTAGGAGGACCACAACTTGTATCTTACGGGACAAAATATGTCACCCTGTTGATTCACTGGAATAATTCGCCGAGAGAGTCAGAAAAGACAGCCATGACAGCATTTGATGCGGTGAAGGCTGCAAGAAATGTAACGGTCAACAATCAGTTGATAAAATTTATACAGCCTCTTTATGAACCGCAGGATGTCGGAAAAGATGATGCCGGTATCTGCGAATGGGTCATAGAGATGGCTGTTATTTATGAGAAAGGAAAAGGTGAAAAAGAATGAGCACACCTATTACAGGAGTATATCCATGCTATGAAAACCAGTTCCAGATCAATGCGGCAGCAAGCGGTGTCGAAAAGAAAATGGTTGATATTGCGGACTGCGAGACATTCAGTGTATCTTTCGATAATGGAGTAGAGGAATGGCATCCGTTTACAGAAAAAGGATGGGTGAGACGCCTGCTTACCAGTAAGGGAGTTACCATATCCGTAACTGCGAAACGTAACGTAGGAGATGCCGGTAATGATGCTGTAGCAGCACTTGCGTGGGTAAACGGTCGCTCTGCAGAGAAAGATGTCCAGTGGACATTCCCCGACGGAACCGTGGTGCTGTTTGCCGGAGCAGTCGTGAACGTAAAGAACATTGGAGCAGGAGACTCTACAGCTGTGGCACCGTTGGAATTCGATATTATGAGCAATGGAAAACCTGAGATTACTCCCGCAGCATAAAAACAGGAGGCTATTATGGCAAAGAAAATCGTAGATATTACAGAAAAGCTGAGTTTTGACGAGAACCCGGTATTGAAGGTTAAGGATGTTACCGTAGAAGTAAATTCCGATGCAGCCACTGTGCTGAAGATCATGGGTATTTTTTCGAAGGATACATCAGCTAAAGAAGTGTTGGCGGTATATGAACTGATTTTTAATGAGAAGGATCGGAAAAAGATCGATAAACTGAATCTCCAGTTCAAGGATTTCCAGACAATCATCATGGCAGCAGTAGACATGATCACGGGAGACGAAGAGCCGGGAGAGCAGTGACCCGTACTATGATCTGATCGGAGATTACAGTCTGATCGTATCATCCTTCCAGGCGCAGTACGGGATCCGGCTGTCAAAAGAAATTGATACCATGAAGTGGGATGAGTTTAGGGATCTTCTTATTGGAATCGGACCGGAGACACCGCTGGGACGGATTGTAGCAATCAGGGCCGAGGAGGATAAGGATATTTTAGACCATTTTACTCCGGAACAACACAGAATCAGGAATGAATGGCGTGCAAACAGAGCAAAAAAGGTAGCGCCTGATAATATGGCAGCAGTCCTTGATCAACTGAAGAATGCGTTCATTTCTCTGGCAGGGGGCGATATACATTGAAAAAGTAGATAAGAAAAAAGTAGTGTGTCCTTACTGTGGGCATCCGGTGAATGCAATGCAGACGGAAGATGCACATTGCAGAGGAATTTATTTCCGCTGTAAAAATAAGGACTGTAAAAAGATTTTTGAGTTGAAGTTATAAGACGCTGTGCCGATGTGCCTGTCTTAGAAGGCAGGCTGGTTATGAGTGAAGCTACAAGCGTTGGACAGATCGGATTAGATCTGGTCGTAAATAAAAAGGACTTTAATAAGCAGATGAGCGGCATCCAGAGCCTGGCTACGAAAGTAGGTAAGAAACTGGCTGCCGCTTTTGCTGTAAAAAAGCTCGTAGATTTCAGTGAGAAGTGTATCGAACTGGGATCAGATCTGAGTGAAGTACAGAATGTTGTGGACGTAACATTCCCGGCAATGTCAAAGCAGGTAGATAAATTTGCGCATAATGCCGCAACTGCATTTGGACTGTCCGAGACGATGGCCAAGAGGTACACAGGAACCTTCGGTGCAATGGCCAAGGCTTTCGGATTCAGCGAGAAGCAGGCATACGATATGTCTACCACTCTGACAGGACTGGCGGGAGATGTGGCATCCTTTTATAACATATCTCAGGACGAAGCATATACAAAGCTGAAATCGGTATTCACTGGAGAAACAGAGAGTCTGAAAGATCTTGGTGTCGTCATGACACAGACGGCACTGGATGCCTATGCTATGGCCAACGGCTACGGGAAGACCACTGCGGCTATGTCGGAGGCAGAAAAGGTAGCCATACGGTATTCCTTTGTTCAGAGTAAACTGGCGACGGCATCCGGGGACTTTATGCGGACTTCTGATGGCTGGGCCAATCAGGTCAGAATCCTGAAGCTGCAGACTGAGTCTTTTATGGCGGCAATCGGTCAGGGATTGATCAACGTCCTGACACCGGCAATCAAGGTGATCAATACCCTGATGGGAAAACTGGTACAGCTGGCGAATGTATTTAAAGCATTTACGGATAAATTTGCCGGGAAGAAGGGTAATGATGTAGCCACAGGCATGGCGGCTGCAGAGGATGCGTCTGCCGGAATCAGTGATAATATTAATGCCGCGGGAAAAGCAGCTAAAAAGTTAGGTGGATTACTTCCAACTGATGAATTGGATTTGCTCTCCCAGAAGACAGATTCCTCTTCGGCATCCGGAGGATCTTCAGGAATAGATATTGCTGGTTTGCAGACTTCCACGCAGGAAGTTGAAGCCAGTGTGGATAAAATTTCGAAAAAACTCTCAGATGCATTCAAGATTCCCGGTGTCAAAAATTTTGCAGATCAGTTCAACAATGGTCTGAAAAAGATTGATTTCGGAAATCTGAAGGATAATTTTTCAAGAATCATGGCTCAGATGGATCCATTGGCCAAAACTACAGTCAGAAACATTGAGACAATCATGGATCCGCTGGGAGGATATCTCGGAAACAGAATCGGAAATAAGATTGCTGTTACAGCCAAGGCGGTAGACCTAGGGCTGGATGGAATTGCAAGCTATCTGGAGCGCAACAGGAAAAAGATAGAATCCTGGAGCAGTGATGTAAGCCAGTCTATTGCGAACGGATTTACAAATCTTACGGATATCAATGAGCAGATATACAATAATCTGCTCGGGGCACTGGATAAAGCAGGACCTGATATTGTAAACGGAATCAATGATATTCTGACTGGATGTACTGGATTTGGAATGTCACTGGGAACAATCTTCGCGGAAGGGTTTGAAATTTCCACAGAACACACATCCCAGTGGTTGAAAGACAATCAGGAGCTGATAGAAGGTACACTCACAGATCTGTTTGAATTCGGTGGAGAATGTGCATCACTGGCAGGAAAAATTGTTGAAGAACTTGGTAGCTCTCTTACAGACTGGTGGGAGTCTCAGGGAAGCAGTACCTTTGGAAACATTGTAGATGCCTGGAATGATATCAAGAAGACGGTTTTAGAACTGTGGAATGATATTGCAATGCCGGTACTGAATCATGCAAAGGAAGCGTTACAGGAATTATGGGAAGAAAATCTAAGACCACTATGGGATAACATTCTTAATCTGATCAGCTCAGTAGGCGATTTCCTTGCAGCCGCGTGGAGTACCGTAATCAAACCAATTATTGGGTATCTGACACCGACAATCAAGCAGGTGGCAGACATTGTGATAAACATCATGAGTACCGTATTCGCAACCGTGTCAGACATTATATCTGGAGCTATGAAAATACTGGGAGGACTGTTGGACTTCCTCACCGGAGTGTTTACAGGCAACTGGAAAAAGGCATGGGAAGGCTTACAAAAAATTACGGATGGAATCTGGCAAGCAATTTGGGGATCTATCAAGGGAGTATGTAATCTTATTATTGACGGTGTGAATGCAATGATTTCACTGATATATTCTACACTACGCAATGTGGTAAATGGCATCGGAAGCGTCGCAAAGAAGGCAGGAGATCTGGTTGGAAAAGACTGGGGCTTCGAAATGCCGAGTGATCCACCGCAGATACCTAAATTGTGGAATGGTGGATATGTCAAGGCTAATACGCCACAGCTTGCCATGATAGGTGATAATAGGCATCAGGGAGAAATTGTATCACCGGAAGATAAGTTACAGAAAATGGCACTGAGTGCAGCGCAGGCTACGGCAGGATCTGGAGGAACCATTTCCGCGGAAAAGCTGGATAAGATCATTACACTTTTGGAGACCATCATCAGAATCATAGCTTCTGGAAATACGATAGAAATAAATGGCGTGAAATTTGCGGAATTATTGAAAAAGGTAAACAGGGAGTATTTTAAGGCAACCGGAAATTACCTGTTGCTGGATGTATAAGGAGGCAACAGAATGGCATTTCAAGGGTGGCTGTTAAAAGTAGGAGATACAGATATTTCGAAATATGTGGATATCGAAAATTATAAGGTAAGCCCGGAACAGAGAGCAGACTTGGATTCTGACAGAAATGGATTGAATAAGTTATACCGTGAGGTCGCAGACCATTATACAACCAAAATAGAGTTCAATACAATTCCTATGGAGTCTGCAGAAATGACAGATTTTCTGCAGACTTTGGAAACTGCATACATAAATGTGAAGGAAAGGAAAGCATTAGTCACATACTTTGATGTGAACACCGGAGAATATAAGACGGGAGAAATGTATGTGCCGAATTATACAGTAGAAACGAAGTCGTGGAACGGCATGGAGCTTGAGTATAAACCTCTGCGTGTTGCATTCATAGAGTATTAAGGAGGAGACATGGTAGATTACAAATATAAAGATATTTATAATGACACATCTGTTTCCAAAAAAATGCAGATTGAATGTAGTGATGGAAGTGTGCTGAATGAGGAGGACTGGAAAGGTGAAAGCGCAGAACTCACAGAGAGACTATGCTCAGAGAGTGAAATAAGTTTTGGCAGATGTGAGGCGAGTACTTTCAAATTGAGGGTCAGGGAACGGGTAGTACCTCTTGCAGGGAAAAAGATATCAGTATCAGTAACATTGGAAGGAGCCGATGAGGCTCCTTTTATGATGGGAGTTTATAAAGTGGATTCTGATGTACCTACGGCAGATAGAAGATATCGGGATATCGTAGCATACGATGCTATGTACGACATTCTGAATGCGGAGGTGTCCGGGTGGTATAACAGCCTGACATTTCCGATGACTCTTCAGCAGTTCAGGAATAGCTTTTGTGCCTATGTTGGCGTGGAGCAGGAAGAAATCACGCTGGTTAACGATGATATGGCAATAGAGAAGACCATGGATCCCGGAGAACTCCCTGGGAAAACAGTAATCGAATCCATCTGCGAGATTAATGGCTGCTTTGGACACATTAGTCGAAATGGTAAGCTGCGGTATGTGGTGCTGGAGCAGATGATTGAGGGATTGTATCCGGCGGAGAATCTGTATCCTGCAGATGATATTTACCCTGCTGATCCGATGGGAACATCTGAAGTATCCAAGAGCATGTATCTATCCTGTCAGTATGAGGACTTTATCTGCCAGCATATTGATAAGCTGCAGATCCGGCAGGAAGAGAACGACATCGGTGCTATCTCTGGTACTGGCAATAACTGTTACATCATAGAGGACAACTTTTTGGTGTATGGAAAGTCTGCGGCAGAACTGCAAACTATAGCTGATAATGTGCTGAGTGTAATCGGTGTCGTATGGTACCGTCCGGCACAGGTGGAAGCCCGCGGCAATCCCTGCCTGGAGGTGGGAGATGGCATTTTGTTACATACAACCCGTGAGGATGTGTACACCTACATCTTACAGCGAACACTGAAAGGCATCCAGGCACTCCGGGACAGTTATACAGCGGAGGGCGAGGAGTACAGGACCGGGCAGGTTAATGGACTGCAGAAGCAGATTATCCAGTTGAAGGGCAAAACAAATGTGCTTACTAGGACGGTGGATGAAACTCGTCTGGAAATGAAAGATATCAACCAGAACCTGTCCACGCAGATCAAAGCGGTGGCCGGTGAAGTTGACTTAAAAGTATCAAAAGACAACCTCATTGCGGAGATCAATCTGACCCCAGATAAGGCTCTGATCAAGGCAGAGAGGATTGATCTGGTCGGCGTGGTAAATGCGGATGAATTGGTCAGTAAGTATGCAACGATTGAAACGCTGAATGTGACTAAGCTGGAGTTAAATAATCTGATTGCCACCAAGGCAACCATTGACTCTCTGAATGCCGTCAGTGGCCGCGTGGGGAGCCTGGAAGCAGATCATGTGACAGTCTCTGATCTGAATGGTGTAAGCGCCCGTTTGGGAACGGTAGAAGCCAACTATATCAGTGCTGGAACCGTAAAGGCTAATTACATGGAAGTAGCTAACTGGACATCCTCCGGGGTAATCAAAGCAGAGAGAATCAGTGCAGCTACTATCGTTAACAAGCTGTCCAGTGTGGACCTGATCAGCGTAAGAGCTATCGGTGTGTCGGGCTATATGAATTATAAAGGTACGGCAGTTGCGTGGAGAACAAAAAACATTAGTGGGACTGTTATTACTTATTTGGGACCGGAGGATTAAGAATGAGCAATTTAGAAATCAAGGAATTTAGTCAGGCAATTACAAACTTTGTGGATAGTTCCGGGTTGCCGGAGGAGGTCAAGCGTATGGCTCTGCAGGAGGTGCTGATACGTCAGGAGCAGAAAGCCAGGGATGCGTTACTGGCGGAAATCGCAGATCGGGATGCTGCGGAGCAGGAGGTGAAGCAGGATGCAGAAAGCGTATAATCCTACTGTTTGGGAAAACACTCCCTCTATTAACACTCCGTTGAATGAAACGAATTTGAATAAGTTAAGTCAGGGTGTGAGTGAGATTGATAACCGCGTGATAACGCTGGACTTGACCAAGTTATCAATCACGGAAGCCAATGGTTTGGTAAAGAGTATTGAACTGAACCAGGATACAGGTGATATTACGATTACGTATTATTCCGGGGCAACCAGTGTATTACACACTTTAATGGCACAGATCGCCATTAACTTCGGCTACGATCCCAGCACGGAACGACTTATCATCTACTTAAAGGATGGGACGGAGCAGTACATAGATCTGTCCGCACTTATTACGCAGTTTGAATTTTTAGACTCGGATACCATTTATTGGACCATCGGGGAAGATGGCAAGGTAAAAGCTGATATAAAGAAAGGGAGTATTACGGCGGATAAGCTGCAGCCGGATTACCTGGCGGATATTACCGTACAAGCAGAAACGGCAACACAGCAGGCATCTGCGGCGGCAGCATCTGCGGCGCAGGCTAAGATAGATGCGGATCGCGCGGAGACTTACGCAAGCATCAGCGAGCCTAAATTTTATTTAGATGAGACCACAATGAACCTTTATATGAAGGATGGCGTAGGTGTGGATTTTGTAACGGATGACAATGTTTTGTATTGGAAAGTAGCATAGAATAAGGAGGATTGAACTATGTCAGTACCGGAAGGTTATAAATCTCTCGGAAAGATCGGAATATCTTACAAAGGAGATTACAACTCTAATACCGCATATGAGCGACTGGACGCGGTATTTCACAATGGTAGTACGTATTTGGCTATCAAAGATGCTCCGGATGGAGCGCCCAGGGATGATAAGACCAACTGGATCTATCTTGCCAAAGGTTATGATGGAGAGACAGTGGATGTGGCAGATTCAGAGATTGCATTTACGGATTCAGAGACCCGGGAAAATATTGTCAGCGGGGAAAAGGTATCTACAGTTTTTGGAAAAATAAAGAAATTTTTTACCGATCTGACAGCACCGGCATTTGCACAGATGATCACCAGCGCGGATGATCTGTTGGCTACCAAAGTGACCGGATATGTGCCGGATGCCAAGGCGGTAGCAGATGGATTTGCTGATGTAAATGGCAAGTTAGTAATGAAAGTAGAACAGAAAACAGGTGAATATAAAAATCA
>ERZ773229.328-NODE-328-length-46424-cov-8.789536_pt1 | contig 46424 bp, 45 predicted proteins | sample MGYA00580992_ERZ773229 | MGnify/ENA primary metagenome ERZ773229 (study PRJEB29015, sample SAMEA2737795) | human gut metagenome | biome: human gut; feature: human-associated habitat; material: faeces | place: China | collected 2012 ... | reverse complement strand
GCTTCCCGTCAGCCACCACGAGATCGTTGACGGTTTTACTGTAGCCGTGATCCAGGTTACAATCGAATTCGGCGTACTCGTTTATAATGCCCTCGCCGCCGAGAAATTTTGTGTAGTCCGATTGGTCATACGGCTTACCGCGCGCCTTTAAGAGCACCTGCTCAAGATTTACCGGCTCTGCCTGGGTAGCTGTGCTTTGCCCGCTGCCCGGGTCCGGCTTCCTGGCCTCGCCGGGGGAGGCGGAGCACCCGCACAGTGCAACAGCCAGCAGTGCTGTGCACAGGAACAGCCGGTGGACAAACAGAAATTTTGCTTTTCCAGCTTTTTCCATTCCTTTCTTCCTTTCCCACACATGTTATTATTTGCAATTATAGCATAGAGCAAGGCGGACTACAGGGCATTTTCCGAAGTGTCAATTGACACTTTTGGAATTATGCACCATGAAGCACTTTCCTTTTGGCTGCGCCTCCTGTATAATGACTAAAAACAAAACTATCCGGAGAAAAGCCATGAAATTCTGCCAGCAATTAAGTGAATACCTCTGCCGGCTCTCCTGCACAGGCAAGGAGCTGTGCGCCTTGGCCGGTATATCTGCCGCCTCCTTCAGCCGATATAAAAACGGAGAACGGATCCCGGAGCTGGGTACTCCGGCCTTTGAGGGCCTGTGCCGCGCCCTGGGAAAGATTGCCGAGCAAAGAGGCTATGGGGATCTTACCGCCGACGCTGTGCGGGCGGCATTTGCTGCCTGCGAGGACTTTGTAGCCACGGACAAGGAGCAGCTACGCCGCAATTTTAACACCCTGGTGGCGGCCATGGGCATCAACCTTACCCGGCTGTGCCAGTACACCAATTATGATCCCTCCACCATCTTCCGCATTCGCAACGGGAGCCGGCGGCCTGCCGACTCCCGGCAGTTTGCCGGGGCCGTGGCCTCCTTTGTGGCCCGGGAGGTCGCTTCGCCCCGGGAGCTGGAGGCCCTGGCGGAGCTGCTGGCCTGCCCGGCGGAGGATATAGCAGACCTCTCCTTTCGCTATACGCGCCTGTGCAGTTGGCTGATGCAGGAGCAGCCTGCCCGCAGTGAGGGCGACATCACCGACTTTTTAAGCAAGCTGGACGAGTTCGACTTGAACGAGTATATCAAGGCCATCCATTTTGACGAGCTGAAGGTGCCCTCTATGCCCTTCCAGTTGCCCACAGCCCGCTATTATTACGGCCTGGGGGAGATGATGGACAGCGAGCTGGACTTTCTCAAGGCCACGGTGCTCAGCCGGTCCATGGAGCCGGTGACCATGTACAGCGATATGCCCATGGGCGAAATGGCCAAGGATCCGGAGTTCCCCAAAAAGTGGATGTTCGGCATGGCCATGATGCTGAAAAAGGGCCTGCACCTGAACCAGATCCACAACCTGGACCGATCCTTTGAGGATATGATGCTGGGGCTGGAGAGCTGGATCCCCATGTACATGACCGGGCAAATTTCCCCATACTATCTGAAAAACGCGCCCGGCGGCCCCTTTTTACACCTGCTGAAGGTGTCCGGAGCGGCGGCTCTCAGCGGCGAAGCCATCGCCGGGCGCCACGCTGAGGGACGGTATTACCTGACCAAAAACAAGCGGGAGCTGGACCATTACGCCATGCGGGCCCGGGCCCTGCTGGATAACGCATACCCCCTTATGGACATCTATCGCAGTGACCGGGAAAGCGAGAGAAATACTTTTCTGCTGGCCGACACCGGAAAGCCGGGGCACCGCCGCAGCATTCTCTCCACATTGCCGCTGTATACGGCCAGTGAGGACCTCCTGGAACGTATTTTAGCCCGGAACGGCATTGATGCGGAGCAAAAGCAAAGAATAAAAAGGTACGCTGCGGCGCAGAGACAAAGAATCATGGCCATCCTGGCAGAGGGAACGGTGGAGGACGAGAGCCCGGCCTTTACGCCGGAGGAATTCAGGGAGAAGCCGCCGGTGCTGGAGCTGTCGGGGGTGTTCTGCGAAGCCGACATTCCGTACAGCCAAGAGGAATATACGGCGCATTTGAACGATACGAAGGCCTTTGCCGCTCAGAATCCGAATTATAGCTGGGAGATGAGCGGAAGCCAGGCGTTCCGCAACCTGCAGATCCTGATCCACCAGGGACGGTGGGTCATGGTGTCCAAGGGCAAGGCGCCGGCCATCCACTTCGTCATCCGTCACCCTAAGCTGCGCTATGCCATTGAGAGCTTTATCCCGCCCATAACGGAGCATGGATAGGCAGATGTCCGCTATACAAAAAGAGACCGGCAGATTTCTGCCGGTCTCTTTTTGTGCTATTGTGAAGGGATCTCTGGAGTGCTCAGCTTTATTTCGCCTGCCCGTGATAGTATTTTTTGGCGCAGAATTCCAGCCGGACCTCCACGGTGCCCTCGTCCTCCATCCAATCGGCAAAGTTGGAGAAATTCCGCTCTGCAACGCTGAATTTCAGCAGGTTGTGTGTGCGGACGTTTTCCCTTTTGCAGAAAGCATAGATCCACTCATCGAAGGTCATGCCGTCCTGGAGGCAATCCAGCATCTCCTGGGCCTTGCTTTCAAGAAAGCGGATGTTCTCGCCGATGAGGTCTGTGATGTCTGTCAGCACCTCCTTGTGAGCCACGATATAGGCGGGACAATGGAGGGCATAAAGGCTGCGCTTGCTCTCTAAGTCCCGGGCGATGAACATGGAGGTGGGGAGCTTGGCCCCCTCAATCTCCGAGCGGCTGATGAGACAATCCCCCAGGTAGGCTACACCGTCCGGGGTGATGATGCCGATGTGGCCGGCGCTGTGGCCGGGGAGCTGCAGGATGCCGAATTTCACACCGCAAAAATCCAGCTCCGTGGCGTCGGCGGAGATGATTACATCGGCGGTGAAGCATTCTTCCAGGAAATAAGCCCGGCTGCGGCCGTAGGTCAGGGCCACGTAGTTGGCCCGGTAAGCGTCGGGATTCACGGAGATGCCCGCCTCAATGATCTGCGCAGCGGCAATGGCGCCATACCGCTGCTGGAGATAGCGAACGTTGCCCGTGTGGTCAAAATGGGCGTGGGAGCAGAGAATGCCCTTGAGATGGAAGCCGTTGCCCTCCAGCAGGTGGGTCAGGCCGCTGCGGTCCAGCTTGGCATAGCCTGTGTCCAGCAGGACAATATCGGTGTCATTTAATTTATAAATAGGCAGCAGGGCTGTGGCGGCCACAGCCACATAGGTGCTGCCCAGGACATGGCGAAGCTCCATGAGGTGTTTTTCTCCTTTTTATCTTTTGAATTTCTCCACCTTTTCCATTTTAAGAAAACGGATTGCCGCTGCCGCTTTTGCAAACTGATTTCGCAGTGACAGGCTGCAATGACAGATTTTGATAATCTCATTATATCCATCGAGCGAAGAAAAACAAGAGCTGCCTTTTGCGAAAATTTCATTTACAAAAGGCAGGAAGTATTGTAAAATACTGTGGAGAATAAATACAGGAGGATTTGTATGGACGAGCCGAAATATAAACGGGTGCTACTGAAAATCAGCGGGGAAGCCCTGGCGGGAGAAAAGCACTTTGGCCTGGACTTTGGCGTTATGGGCCGGGTGGCGGATGTCATTAAGGAATGCGTGGAGATGGGTGTTCAGGTGGGCATCGTTATCGGCGGCGGCAACTTTTGGCGTGGCGTAAAGAATGGCGAGGGCTACATCGAGCGCACCCGGGCCGACCACATGGGCATGCTGGCCACGGCTATGAACTGCATGGCTATGGCCGACGTGCTGGAGCAAAAGGGCGTGGATGTGCGGGTGCAGACCGCCCTGGAAATTAAGGAAGTAGCTGAGCCCTATATCCGGGCCCGGGCCATCCGGCACCTGGAAAAGGGACGGGTGGTTATCTTCGGCTGCGGCATCGGCAGTCCCTTCTTCTCCACGGATACCGCAGCGGTGCTGCGGGCGGCGGAGATCGGCGCGGACGTCATCCTGCTGGCCAAAAATATCGACGGCGTTTATAACTGCGACCCGGCCAAGTTTGCCAATGCAAAGAAATTCGACTCTATTACCTATGACGATGTGCTGGCTCAGCATCTGTCCGTGATGGATAGCACCGCCACCAGCCTGTCTATGGATAATCACATCCCTGTTTTGGTATTTGCCCTGAAGGATCCCTACAACATCATCCGCGCCCTGCGCGGAGAAAAAATCGGAACGATCGTAAAGGAGGCTTAACCCCATGCTGAAAGACGAATACAAGGTTTACGAAGAAAAAATGAAGAAGAGCATCGAGTCCGTGAAGAATGACTTCGCTGCCGTGCGGGCGGGCCGGGCCAATGCCGCTGTGCTCAATCGCATTTCCGTGGACTATTACGGCACCCCTACGCCCATCCAGCAGGTGGGCAGTGTGGCGTCTCCGGATCCCCGGACCCTGGTCATCACCCCCTGGGACGGGTCTTTGCTGCGGGCCATTGAAAAGGCTATTCTGGAGTCCGACCTGGGCATCAATCCCCAGAACGACGGCAAGTGCATCCGCCTGTCCTTCCCCCAGCTCACCGAGGAGCGCCGCAAGGAGCTGGTGAAGCAGATCCACAAGTATGCTGAAAACGGCAAGGTGGCCGTGCGCAACATCCGCCGGGACGCCATGGATAGGTTTAAGAAGATGCAGAAGGCCTCTGAGATCACCGAGGATGAGCTGAAGCTGGCGGAAAAGGATCTGCAGAAGATTACCGACGACAACTGCAAGGAGCTGGATAAGCTCCTGGAGATCAAGGAAAAGGAACTGATGTCTGTCTGATGGGGCTGTTTTCCAAAAAAGTCTCTCATAAGGCGGGGCAGGTGGATAAAAGCCGCCTTCCCCGCCACATCGCTATCATTATGGACGGCAACGGTCGTTGGGCGAAGAAGCGCGGGCTTCCTCGTACTGCCGGACATAAGGTGGGCGCGGAGACGTTCCGCAAAATCGCCCTGTACTGCAAGGCCCTGGGTGTGGAATATCTGACCATTTACGCCTTCTCCACGGAGAACTGGAAGCGGCCCGCCGATGAGGTAAGCACCCTCATGAGCCTGCTGAAAAAGTATATGCAGGAGGCCATTGACACCATGGAGCGGGATCAAATGAAGCTGCGCTTTTTCGGCGATCTCTCGGCCCTGAGCCCGGAGCTGCAGGCCCTGGCCCATAAAGCCAATGAGGTGGCGGACCGGGTGGAGGGCTTTCAGGCAAACCTGTGCGTCAACTACGGCGGGCGGGATGAGATCCTCCACGCGGCCCGGGAATGTGCCGCCGCGGGGGAGGAGATGACGGAGGAGAACCTGGAAAGACATCTCTACTCCGCCGGGATCCCCGATCCGGAGCTTATCATCCGCCCCGGCGGAGAGCTGCGGCTAAGTAACTTCCTGCTGTGGCAGTGCGCGTATTCGGAGTTTTACTTCTGCGATACCCTGTGGCCGGATTTCGGCGAAAGGGATCTGGACGAGGCCATCGTGGCCTTCCAGCAGCGGGACCGCCGCTTTGGCGGAGTCAAGTAAGAGGATTAAAAAAGGAACTGAAGCTATGAAACAGAGAATATTAGTGGCGGTCATCGGTATCCCATTGCTGCTTTTGGTGCTTTGCTGGTTGCCCCATTGGGCTACAGCGGCGCTGCTGGCGGCACTGGGCGTTATTGGCGCCCACGAGCTGCTGGCGGCGGTGAGCGGCCCGGAAAAGACGAAACGGCTGTGGGTCTTGGCGGGCGTTTTGGCCGTGCTTACGGTGTTTGCCACCTACGCGGGCAGGGAGGAATACAAGGGCACGGTGCTGGTGGCTGTGCCCTGGCTGCTGTGTGCGGCGGCGGCACTGCTGTTTTTACTGGCGGTACGGTGGTACGGCCGGGAAAATGCCGTGGCATTTCAGGATATCTGCGCAGTGCTGCTGGGCGGCGTGGCCATCCCCTTGGCCATGAGCTGCCTGCTGCGGCTGCGGCTGCTTAACTACGGCGGCGGATTGGTGCTGATGCCCCTGGTGGCCGCATTTATGAGCGACTCGGCGGCCCTGTTTACGGGCATGGCCTGCGGCAAGCATAAGCTGGCACCCAAAGCCAGTCCCAAAAAGACCGTGGAGGGCGCCGTGGGCGGACTCGTCGGCGGTGTGCTGGGAATGATCGTCTTTCGCATCGTGTTCTTTTTCGTCACGCTGCAGCCGCTTTCCATCGGCTGGTGCATGGTCATTGGCTTGGTGGGTGCGTTTATGGGCCAGCTGGGCGATCTGAGCTTTTCTGTTATCAAGCGCCAGTGCGGCATCAAGGATTATGGCCGCCTGCTGCCGGGCCACGGCGGCGTGCTGGACCGGTTTGACAGCGTTATCTTCGCCGCTCCGGTGGTGTGGATGATTGCAACGGCAGTTGGAATGTGAGAATAAAATGAGCAAGTGTATTTCTGTTTTGGGCAGCACCGGTTCTATAGGTCGGCAAACGCTGCAGGTGGCCCGGGAGCTGGGACTAAAGGTGGCGGCTCTCACCGCCGGTAAACAAATTGATCTGTTGGAGCAGCAGGCACGGCAGTTTCGTCCGTGCCTTGTTGCCGTGTTTGAGGAAAACGCCGCCAGGGAGCTGCGGGAGCGGCTGAAGGATTTGCCCATCCAGGTCATGAGCGGCATGGAGGGCCTTTTAGCGGCTGCGGAGCTGGCGGAGAGTGACACCGTGGTCACGGCGGTCATGGGCAGTGTGGGCCTGGAGCCGACGCTTGCGGCCATCCGCAGGAAAAAGCGCATCGCCCTGGCCAACAAGGAGACACTGGTGTGCGCTGGGGAGCTGGTGATGGCGGAGGCGGAGAAATACGGCGCGGAGATCGTGCCGGTGGATTCGGAGCATTCGGCCATTTTTCAGAGCCTCCAGGGCTGTCGGGATCGGGGCGAGGTGAAGCGGCTTCTGCTCACCTGTTCCGGTGGGCCGTTTTTCGGCAAGACATTTGCAGAGCTGGAGCATATGACGGCGGCGAACGCCCTGAAGCACCCTAACTGGAGCATGGGGTCAAAAATCACCATCGACTCCGCTACCCTTATGAACAAGGGCCTGGAGATCATCGAGGCCATGCGGCTGTACGGCCTGCCCCTGGCCCAGGTGGATGCGGTGATCCACCGGCAGAGCATCATCCACTCTCTGGTGGAATACCGGGACGGTGCCATGATCGCTCAGCTGGGCACACCGGATATGAAGCTGCCCATCCGCTACGCCCTGACCTATCCCTACCGGGCCGCGACCCCGGATAAACCGCTGGACCTGCTTTCCTGCGGGCCGCTGACCTTCAGCGCCCCGGATGAGGAGGCGTTCCCCTGCCTGCGCATTGCTAAGGATTGCGCTGCCGCCGGGGGCACCGCCTGCGCCATTATGAACGGAGCCAACGAGGTGGCCGTGGCGCAGTTCCTCCGGGGTGAGATCGGCTTCAACGACATCGCCCGCCGGGTGGAGCGGGCCCTTTCCCGGGTAGCGGTGAAATATCAGCCGAGCCTTGGGGATATACTGGAAGCAGACCGGTTGGGCCGGGAGGCTGCCCGGTAAAAAAAGACGCCGCGGCGTCAGATGGGAGCGACTATGTCCACTGTTTTGTATATTTTGGTTGCGCTGCTGGTGTTCGGCGTACTTATCGCCGTCCATGAGCTGGGGCATTTTCTGGCGGCAAAAGCCTGTGGGGTGAAGGTGAACGAGTTCTCTATCGGCATGGGCCCCGCCATTTTCAAAAAGCAAAAGGGGGAGACCTTGTATGCCCTGCGATGCTTGCCCTTCGGCGGATTCTGCGCCATGGAGGGGGAGGACGAGACCTCGGAGGATCCACGGGCCCTGGAAAACCAGGGCTTTTGGGCGAAGCTGCTGATCTTTGCCGCCGGGGCGGCGACGAATTTCCTGGCGGGCCTGCTGATCATCCTGTGCCTGTATGGCGGGGCAAAGGCATTTGTCACCCCGGTGATTGCCGACTTTGCCCAGGGCTGTCCCTTGGAGGGGACACTGTTAGCCGGCGACAAGGTCACCGCCATTGACGGCGAGCGGATCTATGTCTACAGCGATGTGAGCCTGCTGCTGAATTTGAAGCAGAGCGGCAGCCATGACCTGACGGTGCTCCGAAACGGCGAGAAGGTAGAGCTTACCAATGTCCCCATGGAGCTGCGGGAGTATACCGACAAAAACGGCAATGCTTACACGGGCTATGGACTAACTTTTTCCGTGAAGGAGGCCGGCATCGGCGACCGGATCAGCTACAGCTTTGCCAACGCCATAGACTTTGTACGCATGGTGCGCCTGTCGCTGCAGATGCTGGTTACGGGTCAGGCCGGAGTTAAGGACATAAGCGGGCCGGTGGGCATCGTCTCCGTTATTACCGATGTGGGGCAGAGCAGCAGCTCGGCCTCCGCAGCCGTGCGGAACATTGCGTATCTGGCGGCCATGATCGCCGTAAACCTGGCGGTGATGAACCTGCTGCCCCTGCCGGCGCTGGACGGGGGAAAAATCTTCTTCCTGGTCATCAACGCCCTGTGCATGCTGGTGATCCGCAAGCGCATCCCGCAGAAGTTTGAGAGCTATGTCCACATTGCGGGCTTTGCGCTGCTGATGCTGCTGATGCTGGCGGTGACATTTCAGGATGTGTGGAAAATATTTCAATAACTGGCTAAAATTCCTTCGGAATTTTATGCCAAAAGGCTTGCAGTCTGCTGCGCGCATAATTTTGCCGCAAGGCGGCAAAATTCCACACTGGCAGCCTGAGAGGTATTTTTCCCCACGCACATGTCGCGGTGAAAAATGATTTTAATTTTTTGCCGCCTGCGGGCGGCAAACTCTGCGAGGCTTTTTGATTTGCGTTTTTACGAGGGAGGAGCGTATGAGAATATGAGCAAGCAAATTCAGGTGGGCAGCGTGGCCGTAGGCGGCGGCGCGCCCGTGAGCATACAGTCCATGTGCAACACGCCTACGCAGGATGTGGCGGCCACGGTGAGCCAGATCCTCCGCCTGGAGAAGGCCGGGTGTGAGATCATCCGTGTGGCCGTGCCGGATCAGGATGCCGCCCGGGCTGTGGGAGAAATTAAACGCCGCATCCACATTCCCCTGGTTTGCGACATCCATTTTGACTATAAGCTGGCTCTTTTATGCGCAGAGCAGGGAGTGGATAAAATACGTATCAACCCGGGGAACATCGGGTCAAAAGACCGGGTACGGGCTGTGGCGGACGCCTGCCGGGAGCGGGGCATCCCCATCCGCATCGGCGTCAACGGCGGGTCTTTGGAAAAGGACCTGCTGGCCAAATACGGCGGCGTCACGGCGGAGGCGTTGGTGGAGAGCGCCCTGGGCCATGTGCGCCTTTTGAACGACTGTAATTTTGACGACATCTGCATCTCCGTCAAATGTTCGGATGTGCCGGTGAATATGCGGGCCTATCAGCTGCTCCGCCAGCGGACGGACTATCCCCTGCACCTGGGCGTCACCGAGGCAGGTACCCCCACCATGGGCATCCTGAAGTCAGCCATGGGCATTGGGGGGCTTCTGTGCCTGGGCATCGGCGACACCGTCCGGGTGAGCCTGACGGCGGACCCGGCGGAGGAGGTGCGCGCGGCCAAGCAGATTTTATCTGCCGCCGGGGTGCGGCGCTTCGGACCCAACCTCATCTCCTGCCCCACCTGCGGCCGCACCAAGTACGACATGATCCCCATTGCCCGGGAGGTGGAGCGGCGGCTGGAGGGCTGCGAGAAGAATATCACTGTGGCGGTAATGGGCTGCGTGGTCAATGGGCCCGGAGAGGCTGCCGCCGCCGATGTGGGCATCGCCGGGGGAAAGGGCGAGGGCCTGGTGTTCCGCCGGGGCAAGATCCTGTATAAGGTCCCGGAGGACAAGCTGGTGGATGCACTGATGAACGAGATCGAGAAGCTGTAAGTATGGAGAAGATTGGATTTTTAGACTTTTTTGGGAGCTTTTTGCCGCCCCATGACCTGCGGCCACTGCTGGCGGACGCCAAGATCGTGTCGGGCGAGCTGGATCGGGGGAGCCGCACCCTGGAGGCGGAGGTGGAGAGCCGGGAGAACATGCCCGACGCCGCCGTGGCGGCTCTGGAGCAGCTGCTGCAGGAGCATTACGGATTCCGCCAGGTGCGGCTGCGGTTTGTGTCCGCCGCCGGGAAAAAGAGTGCCGAGCAGGTGCTCTTTGGCAAGCCCATCAAGGGCAAGCCCGTCTCCATGGAGGGACTGAACCCCAAAATGGGCGGCGTTGTGGTGGAGGGCAAGGTGTTTTTTGCCGATTGCCATGAGACCCGGCGCCCCGGAGTATGGGTGTTGACCTTTGACATGACGGATTACAAAAACTCCGTCACTGTCCGCAAATATATGCAGACAAAGGAGCTGGGTGGCCTGCAAAGCGCCATCGCCCCGGGGATGTGGCTGCGGGTCCAGGGCTTTATGGAGCTGACCCGGGACGGAAAGGACGTGCAGCTCAATCCCCAAAGCATCATGAAGATCGGCCATGAGGGCCGGAAGGATACGGCGAAGGAGAAGCGGGTGGAGCTGCACCTGCATACCCGCATGTCCAACATGGACGCCTTGACGGACCCGGCGGCGGTGATTAAGGAGGCCATTGCCTGGGGGCACCCGGCTATTGCCATCACTGACCACGGCGTGGTGCAGGCCTTTCCCGATGCCTGGCATACGGCCAAGGGAAAAATAAAAATTCTCTATGGCGTGGAAGGGTATTTCATCAACAATTTGGACGATCGGGTGGCGGTTCACGGCCCGGCGGACCAGGATTTTGACGACGAGATCGTCTGCTTTGACATTGAGACCACGGGCCTGCAGGTGATGAAAGAGGCTATCACGGAGATCGGCGCGGTGGTGCTGAAAAACGGGGAAATTACAGACCGATTCCAAACCTTTGTAAATCCCGGCCGCCGCCTGACACCGGAAATAATCGGCCTTACGGGCATCACCGACGCCATGCTCAAGGACGCACCCCAGCTCAAGGAGGCTCTGGAGGCATTCCTGCAGTTTGTAAACGGGCGGCCTCTGGCGGCCCACAATGCGGAGTTTGACATCGGCTTCATCCGGGAGGGCTGCCGCCGGGTGGGGCTGGATTTTTCGCCCACCTATGTGGACTCCCTGATTTTGGCCCAGAACCTGCTGCCGGAGCTGAATAAATTTAAGCTGGATATAGTGGCGGAGCATCTGGACCTGCCGTCCTTCAACCACCACCGTGCCTCGGATGATGCGGGCATGGTGGGCTATATGCTTATCCCGTTTTTTGAGAAAATGCGCCGGGAGCTGGGCATCAATCGCCTGCAGGAGATCAACGGCAAAATGCTGGAGCTGCGGCCCCTGGGCAATAAGAACCACCGCCGGCCCAAGCACATTATTATTCTGGCTAAAAACAAGCTGGGGCTCAAGCACCTGTATCAGCTGGTGTCGGCCTCCAACCTGAAATATTTCAAGCGCTTTCCCATCATCCCCAAGACGGAGCTGGCGGCCCACCGGGAGGGGCTCATCATCGGATCCGCCTGCGAGGCCGGGGAGCTGTTCCGGGCGGTGGTGGACCACAAGGACTGGGACGAGCTGAAGCGCATTGCCTCCTTTTACGACTATCTGGAGATCCAGCCCCTGTGCAACAACGCCTTCATGCTGCGCAGCGGCGAGGCCCGGGACGAGGAGGAGCTGCGGGACTTCAACCGCACCATTGTCCGCCTGGGTGCGGAGCTTAACAAGCCCGTCTGCGCCACCGGGGATGTGCATTTTATGGAGCCGGAGGATGAAATTTACCGCCATGTGCTCCTGGCCAGCAAAAAATTCCCCGACGCAGACAAGAGCCTGCCCATCTACTTTAAGACCACCGATGAGATGCTGGAGGAATTTTCCTACCTGGGAGAGGAGACCGCCTATGATGTGGTGGTGAAGAATCCCCGGATGATCGCGGACCTGGTGGAGGAAATTGAGCTGCTGCCCCCGGGACAGCTTTTCCCGCCCCGGCTGGAAAACTCTGAGCAGGAGCTCCACGACATGGTGTGGAGCAAGTGCCACGAGCTATACGGAGAGAATCCCCCAAAGCTGATTGTGGATCGGCTGAATGTGGAGCTGGGCGGCATCTTGGGCAAGTACGATGTGGTGTATATGTCGGCCCAGAAGCTGGTGCAGCGGAGCCTGGAAAACGGATACCTGGTGGGCTCGAGAGGGTCTGTGGGGTCATCGCTGGTTGCCTATATGGCGGGCATCACGGAGGTGAACTCTCTGCCGCCCCACTACCGCTGTCCCCGGTGCAAGCACACGGAGTTTATCACCGACGGCAGCTATGGCTGCGGTGCGGATATGCCGGACAAAAGCTGCCCCGAGTGCGGGGAAAAGCTGGTGAAGGACGGGTTTGACATCCCCTTTGAGACCTTTCTGGGCTACGGCGGCGGCAAGGTGCCGGATATCGACCTGAACTTTTCCGGGGAATACCAGGCCCGGGCCCATCGCCACGCGGTGGAGATGTTCGGCGAGACACAGGTGTTTCGAGCCGGGACCATCGGCACTCTGGCAGAAAAGACTGCCTACGGCTTTGTGCGCAAGTACCTGGAGGAGCGGCAGATCACTGCCGGCAATGCGGAGATGAATCGCCTGACCCTGGGCTGCGTGGGCGTGCGGCGCACCACGGGCCAGCATCCCGGTGGCCTGGTGGTTGTGCCGGACGATATGGATGTGGAGGATTTCACCGCCGTGCAGCACCCGGCGGATGCCGAGGACGCTGAGACCGTCACCACCCATTTTGAATATCACTGCATGGAGGATAATCTCTTGAAGCTGGATATGCTGGGTCACGATGACCCGTCCATGATCCGCATGCTGGAGGACCTCACCGGGGTCAATGCCCGAGCCATCCCCTTGGACGACCCGGATACTATGAGTATTTTCACCTCCTCCAAGGTGCTGGGCTTTGAAAATGACGAGCTGCTTGGCCCCACCGGTGCCGTGGCCATCCCGGAGTTCAATACCCGGTTTACCCGGCAGATGCTCATAGATACCCAGCCCAAGGATTTTAACACCCTGGTGCGGCTTTCGGGCTTCTCCCACGGCACGGATGTGTGGCTTGGAAATGCCCGGGAGCTGATTGTGGGCGGCACGGCCTCGGTTCTGCAGACTGTGGGCTGCCGCGATGACATCATGCTCTATCTCATCTCCATGGGTCTGGACCCGAAAATGAGCTTCAAGATCATGGAGGCTGTGCGAAAGGGTAAGGTGAAAAAGGGCGGCTTCCAGGAGGGCTGGGTGGAGGCCATGGAGGAGCACGGCGTGCCGGAGTGGTACATCGAGTCCCTGGCCAAGATCGGCTATCTTTTCCCCAAGGCCCACGCCGTGGCCTATGTGATGATGGCCTTCCGCATCGCCTGGTTCAAGGTCCATGAGCCCTTGGCCTTCTATGCAACCTTCTTCTCCATCCGGGCCAAGGCCTTTGACGCGGAGTTCTGCTGTGCCGGGAAGGAGGCCGTGGAGCGAAAGATCCATGAGATCGAGAATAACAAGGACGCCACCGCCGTGGAGCAGAACCTTATGGTGACCCTGGAGGTGTGCTACGAGTTTTATCTCCGGGGCTTCCACTTCGACACCATCGATATTTACCACAGCGATGCAACGAGGTTCACCATCACCGAGGGCGGTTTGCTGCCGCCGCTGATCTCCGTCCACGGGTTGGGCGAGGCCGCCGCCCAGGACACGGTGGAAAAGCGCAAGGGAAAGACCTTTATCTCCATTGAGGAGTTTTCCATGTGCTGCAATAAGCTGTCCAAGACGCATATCGAACAGCTGAAGGCTCTGGGGGCCTTTGCGGGCATGGCGGACACAAGCCAGGTGAATTTGTTTGACGGATTTTGAAATAAAACAGGAAGGAGCCGTTCAATCGAACGGCTCCTTCCTGTTTTAAGCGAGTTTTATTCGTCGTAGATGCCCAAAATGACGATGCCTGCCACCACCAGGGCAATCATAAGATAGTGCTTCCAGGAGAGCTTTTCCTTCAGGAAAATACGGCTCCACACCACGGACAGTACGCAGTAGGCGGAGATGATAGGGGCTGCCAGGGCCACATGCTCCGTGTCCGCCAGGGCGTAGATATAGGCGAACTGGCCGGCGGTCTCGCACAGAGCGCCCAGGTACTTGGGCCCCTCCCGCTTAGGCACCAGCTTCTGCCTGCGGATGAGCACCACATACACAAAGCACGCAATACCCGCCGCCAGGAAGGTCAGCTCATAGGCGCAGTTGGCGCTATCCTCGTTCAGGGTCTCCAGCACCTTGCTGTCGGCGAAGGTGCCCAGGGCGTCCAGCACACAGTAGAGAATGGGCAGCACCAGCGCCAGGGCGGACTTGGCGTACTTATAGTTGCCGACCTCCTGGCGAGCCAGGCGCAGCTCGTCGTCCTCCCGGGCCTCCACAATACCCAGCCCGATAACGCCCACACACACCAGGGCCATGGCTGCATACTGGGCCGGGGCCAGCAGGGCAGACCCGGTGATGATGCTCAGCACCGCCACCATTGCGCCGGAGGAGTTGCAAATGGGAGAGGAGATGGAAAGCTCAATGTAGCGAAGCCCCACGTATCCCAGGGTCATGGACAGAATATACAGCAGCGACACCGGCAGATAGGTGAGGATGATGGAGAAATTAATTTCCGTCCCGCCGATAAAGATTTCATAGGCTGCGTGCAGACCCATGACCACGCCCACAGCCATGACCATTTTCAGGTGGGCGTACTTGTCGTCGGCATCCCGACAGCCGATTTTAGAAAACAGATCCGATCCGCTCCAGAACAGAAGCGCGATCACAGAAAACCAAAACCACATAGATGAAAATACTCCTTATTATTTTATAGTTTAATGATTCCGGCGTCCGCCAGCTTTTGCATACTCAAAAGAATGCCCAGCTTGCCGTGAAACCAGGTGAGACCGCCCTGGAAGTAGACCGCGTAGGGGGGGCGGATGGGCCCATCGGCGGAAAGCTCAATGGAGCTGCCCTGCACGAAGGCTCCGGCGGCCATAATGACCTCGCTCTCATAGCCGGGCATAGCCCAGGGCTCCGGGGTCACATAGCTGTCTACGGCGGCGGCGGACTGGATACCCTTGCAGAAGGCCACCATGGCTTCCTTGCTGCCCAGCTCCACGGCCTGGATGATGTCGTGTCGACTCTCGGCGGAGCCGGGCACCACCCGGAAGCCCAGCTTTTCATAGCAGGCGGCGGCAAATACGGCGCTCTTCACCGCCGAGGCCACCACCGTGGGCGAGAGAAACAGTCCCTGGTAAAAGGCGGGCATCAGCCCCAGATTTGCGCCTACCTCCTGCCCAAGGCCCGGGGCACTGAGACGGTAGGCACAGCGGTCCACGCATTCCCTGGTGCCGCAGATGTAGCCGCCGATGGGGGCCAGGCCGCCCCCGGGATTCTTAATGAGGCTCCCCACGATCATGTCTGCTCCCAGGTCTGAGGGCTCCTGCATCTCCACAAATTCGCCGTAGCAGTTGTCCACCATGCAGAGCACGCCGGGCTTGCACTGCTTGCAGAAGGCGATCAGCTTCCCAATTTGCTCCACGGAGAAGGTGGGCCTCGTAGCGTACCCCTTGGAGCGCTGGATGGTGATGAGCTTGGTTTTGTCCGTAATGGCCCGGCGGATGCCCTCATAGTCAAAGGTGCCGTCAGGCCGCAGCTCCACCTCCCGGTAGCTCACGCCGTATTCCGCCAGGGAGCAGGGGGAGGGACGGATACCGATGACCTCCTCCAGTGTGTCGTAGGGCCGGCCCACAGGGCTTAAAAGCTCGTCTCCGGGCCGTAGATTGGCACTGAGGGCCACGGTGAGGGCATGGGTACCGCAGGTGATCTGGGGGCGCACCAGGGCTGCCTCCGTGTGGAAGCAATCGGCATAGACCCGCTCCAGATTATCCCGCCCCTCATCGTCGTAGCCGTAACCCGTGGTGGCGGCAAAATGGGTAGCGTTGACGCGGTTTTTCTGCATAGCGGCAAGCACCTTGCACTGGTTGTACTCCGCCACTGCGTCGATCTCCCGGAATCGCTCCGTAAGACCACCGAGAGTCGCCTCGCCAAATTCATAAACGGCCTGGGAGACCCCCAACTGCCGATACATTTCGTTCATCATGATTCGCTGTCCTCCGTGTTTTGCAGAATTTCCTGAGCCACCCGATCCAGTACCTCCGGCCGGGAGACCACCAGACCCTGACTCTCGCTGCCCAAAATCAGCAGCGTGTCTCCGGGGTGGATATTAAAAAAATCCCGGGCCTCCTTGGGGATCACGATCTGACCCCGGTCGCCCACCTTGGCGGTGCCAAACACCCGCCGGGTAGGGGAGCGGCCCAATATATGCTTGCCCTGGGGCATGACCTCACCTCACAAAAATCATCTTTTTCATACTTGTGTGACAGATGGCAGTATATCACACCCACCGGAAAATGCAAGCCCTTTCCGCGAAAAAAAGCCCGTATTCCGCAGAATACGGGCTTTTGTCCGCTTCACTCCAGCTTTTCCGGAAACTCCACTCCGTTCAGCCGCAGGATCATCCGCAGAGGATAGTCCCTGTCCAGATAGTTCCGGCAATACCAATCAAAGGTAGCCTCCGGTAAATGCATAAGCTCCGGAGCCTCACAGCGGAACAGCTCAAAGGTTTTCTGATCCCCCGAGAGCAGGGCTGCCAGCACATCCAGCCTCTTTTCCTCCGCCAGGCGGTTCAGACACGCATCCATGATAGAGGCGCAGGCCTGCTCATCCGGGGGGGCGAACTGCTCCTTGTTCCCCAGCCAGTAAAGAAACTCGTTAGGGTCCAGATCCAGCTTGGTGGTGATTTGGCTCAGCTTGTAAAATTCCTGCCAATCTCTCTTTTTCAGCACCTGGATAAGGTACTGCACCAGCCCGTCATCCAAGGCGATACAATCCAAAAAAACCTCAAAGGCGTGCTTGCCTGCGTCCGGATCCGGCTCCTTCTGTACAGGCTCCTCCGCCTGCTCCTCCCGGACCTGGCTGGCCAGGACCCGGGCGGCGGAGAGCACATCGTCCATAGAGAAACTGTCGTAAGCCGCCTGGGGGATTTCGTCTCCCGCTGCGGCGGCACAGGCGCGCACAAAGGCGGGGATGCCCATAGCGCCGATCTGCCGCTGCAGCTCCATAGCCCGATGCATTTCATCGTTTTCCGTAAGTGTGATACCCTCCGGGGCGGTTAGGGAGCCCTCGCAGATCTGGGTCATATATTGCAGGTAATAGTCAAACAGTGTCATAGTACAGCCTCACTTTCCAGCCTTGACTTTACCACACCAGGCGGGGAATTGCAAGACGCCTGCAAATATGGTAAGATGGCCCAAAGGAGGGAAAGCCCATGCAGGAATATTACGCCGCACCCATGGAGGGCCTCACCGGCTGGCGCTGGCGGCAGGTGCAATCGGAGCTGTTCGGCGGCGCGGACCGCTACTACACGCCCTTTCTCTCGCCCAATGCCAATTTCGAGTTTCAGACCAAGGAGCTGCAGGAGATCGACCCGGAGCATAACCGGGGCCTTTTTGTGGTGCCGCAAATCCTTACCAATCGGCCGGAATACTTCGTTTGGGCGGCTAAAGAGTGCCAGAGTCGGGGCTACAGCGAGGTGAATCTGAACCTGGGCTGCCCCTCCGGCACGGTAACGGCGAAAAATAAGGGGGCTGGCTTGCTGCGGGAAAAGGACATCCTGCGAGCACTTCTGGACGGCATATTCGATGCCCTTCCGGATCTGAAAATTTCCGTCAAGACACGCATCGGCTGGGATGATCCCAACCAGTGGCCCGCTCTGCTGGCCCTGCTGAACGACTATCCCATCACCCTGCTTATTATTCATCCCCGGGTGCGAACGGAGTTTTACAAGGGGAGAGTCCACCGGGACGCCTTTGCCTGGGCGCAGGCGAACACCGGCCTGCCTCTGTGCTATAACGGCGACCTGCTGACCCCGGCGGATGTGTCTGCCGCTCCCAACGTGCCCTTGATGTTTGGACGGGGCCTCCAGGCGGACCCGTCCCTGCTGCGCCGTCTCCGAGGCGGAGAGAGGGCCAGTGTGGCCGAGCTGCAGGCCTTCCACGATGCCATCTATACCGCCTATCGCCGGGATTACTCCGGCGATGTGCCTGTGCTGCACCGGATGAGAGAGCTGTGGAATTACCTGGCCGGCAGCTTTCGGAACACGGAGCCTCTGCTGCGCGCCGTCCGCAAGGCCCGCACCTGCGCAGCCTATGAGCAGGCGGTCCGGCCGTTCTTTGCCCGGGCGGAGATGATAAGAGAATGAGAAAGCTGCCCTTCCGGATACGCTCCGAAAGGGCAGCTCTTTTTGCAATTCAGTTCAGCACAAATACGGTGCAGTTGCGGCGGCCGAAGCGGCAGGCCTGGTCGTATTCATCAAACCAAAGGTCCAGCTTGTGGCCCTTGATACTGGTGCCGCAATCGGCGGCGGTGGCCATGCCGTAGGTCAGGTACCCATCGTCTGTGTAGATATAGAACCGTGTGCCGTAGGGGAACACGGAGGGATCCACAGCAATGTTGCCATACTGAGTGGGCCGGCCGGAAGCCGTCCGGCCGTGGATGGCGTAGGCACTGGCATTGCACGTCACCTGGGAGGAGAAGGTCATGGTGTCACCGGAGGCAAAGAGCAGATACCCGCTGCCGTCATCGTTGCGATAAACGGACACCAGCTCGTCACCGTCGGCCACGGAATCCACCAACGTACCGTATTCTACCACTTGGGTGACGGAATTGTCCTCGGTGGTGGAGATAAACTCTGTCCTTTCCAGCTTACCCTTGACAAAAACATCCATGTAGGTTTGGGTCACAGTGCCGGGCACACCGGGGGTGATGATCTCCTCCGTGCCTTTTGCCATCAGAGGATCGGCAATCCGCTCCTCGGCAAAGTCTGTCTGCACCTGCACGTTGCGCAGGCGAGTGTACTGGCGGCATACAGTGATGCTGGGGGTATCAGCGGTGAGGTCCACCACCACCATCTCATCGTCTGCCACCTTCACATGGCTGCGGCGCAGCAGATTGGCCACAGTCTCGTGGCGGGTGGTGACAACACCGGTGTCTGCGGTGTCATCCTCTGCGGAGCCGCTTAAAGAGGCGGACAGCAGCTTTGTCTCGGGTCCGGAGCTTTTCGCGGCGGCGGAGGTCCCCTCCTCCACGGCGGCGAGCTGCACTTCCTGCCCTTTGGGCAGAATGAGCTGCACATCTGCGGCACCGGCGTTATTGGAGCCGGTGTAGAGCGCTTCGCTTTGGTAGTCCAGATCAGAGTCTGCGGTGACGGTATAGGTTTCCTGATCGTCAATGAGCAGGTACACATCCCCGTCTACCGGAGCGGGACCCATACAGATGCAAATCACCAGGCCCAGCAGCGTCAGCGGGGCCAAGAAGGTGAGCAGGCGCCGGCGTTTGAGCGGCCCATCCCGCAGAGTGCCCAGGCGCTTCAGAATCGTTTGGATCATACAGTGTTTCCTCCATTGCGCCGGCTTTTCAGGCCGGGCCGGGGGCTCCTTTCGGTAGTTTCATTGGGAGACATCCCTTGAAAAGTTAAAGGAATGATGCTTATTTGTAATCAAAATGTAACATTTGTAACAAAACTGAATTTGACAGGAGTATATCACCTTTTTTACGATGTGTCAAGTTTTTCCGGAAAGGGGCGGATTTATGCACCCTTTGCCAAGGGAAAAATGGAAGGATCGAAAACGAAACGGAAACAAAATTGTTACAGACTCGGCGACGAAAAAGTCGTGGATTCGGTGTTGCCTCATGGGGAAAGTTTCGGTATAATGGAATCGGTATTTTGAAGCAAGGAGGGAGCGCTGTGCGTCCTGTATATATCCCCGTGGGCCATATCGTCAACGCCCACGGCATCAAAGGCGAGGTCAAGCTGAACCCGGAGGGCTTCACCCCGGAGTTTGTGGCGGAGTTTGATACGCTCTATATAAATGGGGAGTCCGTGCAGGTGAAAAGCCGCCGGGTCCACAAGTCCACGGTGCTTCTGACTCTGCCCGGGGTAGAGGATATGGATGCCGCCCTGGCCCTGAAGGGCCGGGAGGTCTCCATCCGGCGGGAGGATGCGCATCTCCCGGAGGGCGAGTATTTTGACGCCGAGCTGGTGGGCGCTATGGTTTTGGATGACGCCACCGGAGAGGAGCTGGGAAGGATTCGCCGGGTGCTGCACTATCCCGCCCACAAGGTCTACGAGGTCCGGGGCAGCCGGGAGTATCTCATCCCAGCGGTGCCGGGGGTGTTCATTGCGTCCGTGGATCCGGACGGCGGCGTTATGCGTATCCACATGATGAAAGGATTGGCCACCGATGAGAATTGATATTATGACCCTCTTTCCCGATGCCATCGAGGCCATGATGGGCCAATCCATCATCGGCCGGGCCCGGGACCGGGGCTATATCCGGCTCTATACCCATCAGATCCGGGAATATACTACCAATAAGCAGATGCAGGTGGACGACTACCCCTACGGCGGCGGTCGGGGGGCGGTGATGCAGGCGGATCCCCTGTACCGCTGCTGGGAACATATCTGCCGGGAGGTGGGGCAGCGGCCCCACACCATCTACCTGTCTCCCTGCGGCCGGACCTTCACCCAGGAGGTAGCCAAGGAGCTGAAGGCGGCTCACGAGAACATCGTCCTGGTCTGCGGACACTATGAGGGGGTGGACCAGCGATTTATCGACGAGTGTGTGGATGAGGAGCTGAGCATGGGCGACTTTGTCCTCACCGGCGGGGAGATCCCGGCCATGGCTGTGGCGGATTGCCTGTTCCGCATGGAGGAGGGGGTGCTGCCCGAGGAGAGCTGCTACACCGACGAGAGCCACTGGAACGGGCTTTTGGAGTATCCCCAGTATTCCCGGCCGGAGGAGTGGCACGGGCGCAAGGTGCCCGCCATCCTCCTCAGCGGCAACCATGGCGGCGTGGATGATTGGCGCCGAAAGGAGAGCTACAAGCGTACCATGGCCCGGCGGCCGGACCTTTGGGCCCGGTTCGATGAGAGCGCCGTAAAGACCAAGCACGATAAAAAGATCCTTCAGCAGGCCAAGGACGAATTCACCGCCGAACAGGAACAAAAAGAATAATATGTGTTGCAAAGAACGGCAGGGATGCTCCATCGCATCTCTGCCGTTTCGCTGCCCACCGCCTAAGCTCCGCACAGCGTATCCGCAAGGGCCGATGCCTGTATCGGCATTCATAAATGCGCAGGGCGGGGTGCCCTCATCTCGCCGCTATGTTAACCACCGCGCCCCTTGTAAAGCTCTGCCATTGCGCACGGTGGCTGTGGGGAGCGAACCGAGCGCTGCCAGTGGCAGAATAAGCGAGGTGAGCGAGTGACTGCGGTCAAAATTTCAAGCGCCCGCCGTAAGGCAGCGCAGAAATTTTGGGCACCGCAACAGGGGCATCCACATTCCCACACCCCCTCAAAAAAATCCCGGCTATCCCCCAAATTTCTCTTGACTTTTTCGGGGAAATGGGGTATCATTAGCAATGTTGTAAAGCTGATTTACTTTACAGGAGGAGGGCAAACCGTGAAAAACCAGACCTACCGCATGACCATGCTGCTTGATTTTTACGGCGAGATCCTGACCCAGCGGCAGAGAGAATTCTTTGACCTGTACTATAACGAGGATTTGAGTCTGGCGGAGATTGCGGAGAACTACGGTATCAGCCGCCAGGGCGTCCGGGACGCCATCGTCCGGGCAGAGACCGCCATGGAGGAGCTGGAGGACAAGACGGGCCTGCTCAAGCGCTTTATGCGCCTGCGGGAAAAGATCGACGCCATTGAAGCTGCGGCAGCGGAGATTCAAAAGCTCAACTACCGGCAGTACGATAATCCGGAGCTGGAGCGTTTGGCGGGGGAAATCCGCACCTGCGCCGCCGCACTGAAGGAGTAAAGCTATGGCCTTTGAGGGACTAAGTGAAAAACTGAATGAAACCTTTAAGCGCCTGCGGGGCAAGGGCCGGCTCACGGAGAGTGATGTCAAGGCCGGCCTGCGGGAGGTGCGCCTGGCGCTGCTGGAGGCGGACGTCAGCTACAAGGTGGTCAAGGACTTTATCGCCAGAGTCACCGACCGCTGCGTGGGCAGCGACGTGCTGGAGAGCCTGACCCCTGCCCAGCAGATCGTCAAGATCGTCAACCAGGAGCTTACCGAGCTCATGGGCGGCAGCAACGCCCGTCTTGCCACCGCGTCTAAGGGACCTACGGTGGTGATGATGGTGGGTCTCCAGGGCGCCGGTAAAACCACTAACTGCGCAAAGCTGGCGGGCCTCATGCGCCGCCAGTATGGCAAACGGCCCCTGCTGGTGGCCTGCGACGTGTACCGCCCTGCCGCCATCAAGCAGCTGCAGGTGGTGGGCCAGCAGCTGGACATTCCCGTTTTTGAGATGGGCCAGGGCGACCCGGTGAACATCGCCCGGGAGGCGCTGAAATACGCCTCGGACCACGGAAATGACATTGTATTCCTGGATACCGCAGGCCGTCTGCACATTGATGAACAGCTCATGGACGAGCTGAAGAATATCAAGGAAAATATCCATCCCCATGAAATCCTCCTGGTAGTGGATGCCATGACCGGCCAGGACGCCGTTAACGCCGCCACCGCCTTTGACGAGGCACTGGGTATTGATGGAGTGCTGCTGACCAAGCTGGACGGCGACGCCCGGGGCGGTGCGGCCCTGTCCATCCGGGCAGCCACGGGCAAGCCCATCAAGTTTGTGGGCACCGGGGAAAAGCTGGACATGATCGAGCTGTTTCATCCGGAGCGCATGGCCTCTCGCATTTTGGGCATGGGCGACATGCTTACCTTCATCGAGAAGGCCGAGCAGCAGTACGACGAAAAGCAGGCCAAAAAGCTTGAGGAGAAGCTGCGGAAAAACCGCCTGACCCTTTCGGATTACCTGGACCAGCTGGAGCAGCTGCAGAAAATGGGCGACCTGAGCCAGATCGCCTCTATGCTTCCCGGCGGCCTGGGCAAGAGCTTCGACGCCAGCCAGATCGACGAAAAGCAGATGGCCCATAGCAAGGCCATCATTCAATCCATGACGATGAAGGAGCGGGAAAATCCCCAGATCCTCAATGCTTCCCGCAAGCGGCGCATTGCCGCCGGCTGCGGCCTGGAGGTGGTGGATGTAAACCGTCTGCTGAAGGCATTTGAGGCCATGCAGCAGATGACCAAGGCTATGACCAAGGGCAAAATGCGGGGCATGGGCAGCTTGATGGGCGGCATGGGCGGCGGCTTCGGCGGCGGCAGCATGCGCAGCTTCGGCCGGAAAAAGAGACTAAAGTAAGATCAAAAAAGCTCTGCAGAGCTCGCGCCCGCAGACTGCAATCCTTTTGGCAGAAAATTCCGCAGGAATGTTCGCCAGCTACAGAAAACAGAAATAAGTGCTGCTGCATTTATCCATAAAAAATTCATTTTATTTTTGGAGGAAAGTAACCATGGTTAAGATCAGATTGAGAAGAATGGGCGCCAAGAAGGCTCCTTACTACCGCGTTGTGGTGGCCGATTCCCGTTATCCCCGGGATGGCCGGTTCATCGAGGAGATCGGCACCTACAATCCCTGCGTGTCCCCCGCCGAGATCAGCATTGACGCTGACCGCGCCCGTGAGTGGATCAAGACCGGCGCACAGCCCACCGACACCGTTCGCGCTCTGCTGAAGAAGGTCGACGTCCTTTAATTTGAGGGTACGGCCATGAAGGAATTGCTGCTCTATATCGCCAGGAGCCTGGTGGACCATCCGGAGCAAGTTACCGTGACGGAGGTTGGCGAGGCGGAGGATCTGACGCTGGAGCTGCGTGTGGCACCCGAGGATATGGGAAAGGTGATCGGCCGTCAGGGCCGTATTGCCAAGGAGATCCGCACGGTCGTGCGGTCTTATGCCCAGCGCACCGGCGTGAAGGTTTCGGTCGATATCGTTGATTGATAAAAAGGCTCCGGAAGGGTTTCCGGGGCCTCTTTATTATTGTCGGAAAAATCCATCATAGTCATTCCGAGGAGCAAAGCGACGTGGGAATCCGTAACTTTTTATGAATATGCATCCTGCAAAAAAGAGAAAAAACTGCACATAAGGAACGGATTGCCACAACCGGTCTGCGGACTGGTCTCGCAATGACATTTTTTGAGAGCCTGGGACGCCGGAATCTCTGTTTTTATATGCCTGCCGTCCCGGGGAGGCTGCGGTCAGAAATGAGGAGAGATTTTCTCCTGTACTCACTTGACAAATTTTGCCCCATGGTGTACTCTTGCTATAGACAATTTGCTATAGCTTTGTATCTATATTGCGGACTCTTGATGGGAGGAAGCCTCATGCTGTCTATGGAAATGCTGCTGGATGCCCAGCGTATCCTTGACCCGGTAATCAACCATACCCCCGTAGTCTCCACGAAAGACATTGTCCCGGATTGTGATTTTTATCTGAAGGCGGATTGCCTGCAGAAAACCGGCGCATTCAAGCTCCGGGGTGCATACTACAAGATCGCCACCCTTTCCGATGAGGAAAAGGCCCGGGGCGTCATTGCCTGCTCTGCGGGAAATCATGCCCAGGGCGTTGCCTTTGCCGCCCGGGATATGGGAATCCCGGCCACCATCTGCATCCCGGAGGGGGCGCCCCTGAGTAAGATCGAGGCCACCCGCAGCTACGGCGCCCATGTGGTGCTGGTGCCCGGTGTGTACGACGACGCCTATAGGGAGGCTGTCCGTCTGCGAGACGAGAAACGCCTCACATTTATCCATCCCTTCAATGACTATCGTGTCATGGCCGGCCAGGGCACCATTGCCTTGGAGCTGCACCGGCAGCTCCCGGATTGCGACATTTTTCTGGTGCCTATCGGCGGCGGCGGGCTCATTGCCGGCGTGGCTTATGCCATCAAGCACCTGATGCCCCGGTGCAAGGTCATCGGCGTGCAGGCGGCAGGCGCCGCCAGCATGGTGGATTCCATTCACGCCAATAAGATTCTCACCCTGTCCTCTGTCCACACCATTGCCGACGGTATTCAGGTCAAAACCCCCGGCGACCTGACCTTTGACCTGGTGCGCCAGTATGTGGACGATGTAGTCACGGTGAAGGAGGGCGAGATTGCAAGTGCCATTCTTACGATCCTGGAAAAGCAGAAGCTGGTGGCGGAGGGCGCCGGCGCCGTGGGTATCGCGGCCGCCATGTATGGCAAGGTAGATATAAAGGGGAAAAAGGTCTGCGCACTGCTCTCCGGCGGCAACGTGGATGTGACCATGCTGGAGCGCATCATCACCCGGGGCCTGGCCAAGGAGCGCCGCACAGTCAGCTTCTCCACGGTCCTGCCGGATCGGCCCCATGCGCTGACCCGCTTTCTGAATATTATCTCCCAGACCGGCGCTAACGTGCTGGATATCCACCACGAGCGCCGCAATACCAGCACTGATATTGGCTCCTGCATCGTGAGCATGTCCCTGGAGACCCGCGATGCCCAGCATATTAAGGAAATCTATGACAAGCTGCAAACCAGCGGCTACGAAATCGACGAGTAAAGGAGAACAGATTATGAAAAAGAATATTATTGCCACCGCCAATGCTCCTGCCGCCATCGGCCCCTATTCCCAGGCCATCGATTGCGGCAGCTTCATCGTCACCTCCGGCCAGATCCCCATTGACCCTGCCACCGGCAACCTGGTGGAGGGCGGTATCACCGCCCAGACCCGCCAATCCCTGACCAATGTAAAGGCTGTTGTGGAGGCGGCAGGCTTAACCATGGATCATGTGGCTAAGACCACCGTGTTTCTGCAGAATATGGCTGACTTTGCTGCCATGAACGCCGTGTATGCCGAGTTTTTCACCGAGGGTAACTATCCCGCCCGCAGCGCCGTGGAGATAGGCGCCCTGCCCAAGGGCGCACTGGTGGAGATTGAGACCATCTGCATTAAGTAACCGCTATAAAATAAGCTCCCGGATTTGGCCTGTTGAACGGATCGCACCCGGGGCAATAGGTGCATTGCATAAAACCTGCCGGCAGCTGAGGCTGCCGGCAGGTTTTGCTCTTTCATTTGCTCGCAGCGGGCTACCTACGGACCGGGCGGACGATTTCGCACCGCATCTACAAGCAGCACCGTCAGCCCGATGTATACGGCACAGGCCAGGGCCAAAAAAATGCAGAAAACGGTACACAGGATCTGCAGGGCTCGGTGGCTGCGAAGATATTTCCGGGCCGAAACGATTCCGGCCAGGGCCAGCAGCATGATGACTGCGGCAAGCCATGTGGGCATACTTTTCGCCTCCTTATTATATGGGACGGAACACATCGACCATGTCCGTGAACCACTTTAGCTCCCGGGTGAAGCGCTGGCGCAGCTGCTCGGGCATCTCCCGGCCCTTGCCGGCGTCAAAGAAGCCCCGGCCGCTGTGGACAGCGATATAGAGTCTGCCATCGGCGTTGAGATTGACGGCGAATTTGCCGAAGGAGCTCTCCGCCAGCTGCAGGAGCCGCTCTACCCGGTTGGGATTCAGGATGCGAAGGGCCTCCTGCGTGTCGCCGCCGGTCAGATTAAAGCGTTTGTTAAACGCATCGTTTTCCGTTTGAATAGTCCCGGAGCGGAGCAGCTTATCCAACCCTTCCCGGGGCCAGATGGTCAGCCAGGTGGAAAATTCCCGGCCCAGCTCACACAGCATCCATTGACCGGTATAGACCTCCTGCTCGTTTTTCTCCCACAGGCCGGTCTCCTCCCGCTGCACCTCGTTTTCCTCCGTCAGCCGGACGGTACATGCTTCTGTAGTCAGACCCCGATACGTTCCCCGGATGTATCCGCTGCCGCTGCAATGGCTGTGGCTGGGCAGGGGAATGTTTGTGTCCTCCGCGCGCAGCAGGCGGGGGGAGGGATCCATCAGCACATTTTCAAAGACGCTGGCTATGACGCCCGGGGCAATGGCGGCGAAAGCCTGCTGGCTGGCCTTGGTTTTGGACTTGCTCTGCGCCATCTGCCCCAGGGCCAGGAGCACACCGCCGATGACGATGGCCACGATGTTGCCGCCCAAAATGATGCCCGCCACAGCGATGACCACGCCTGCCAGGGAGAGGAGCTTACCGCCCAGCTTGCCGCTCCTGCTTTTGCGCAGCTCCTGGGCCAGCTGCTCATCCGTTTGGTGTATATTTTGCTTTTCCATAATTTTCTCCTTATTTTTCAGCGCCGGTCAGGGCGGGACTCTCCTGCAGTATATCCAGCAGCCCTCCCATGCCCGTCAAAGAGGCCGTGAACCACCTGCGGATGCCGTCAATATCCCGCATATCCAGCTCCGGCGGGATGCCGGCAAAGACATATCTTGTCTGCAGCGCCAGAGTCAGCTGGCCGCCCCGGAGAATGAGACAGCTCACCTTGGCGTTGCTGGAGGCATTCTCCAGCCGCTGTACCAGCTCCCGCAGCTGCGGCGTCACCGGTGCGTCTACCTCCTGCCCGCCTGCGGTGCGTGCGGAAAAGTACCAGCTGAACACGACGGGATCGGTGATGTCCTTCTGCTTGCGCTCCTGGTACAGATCCCGGACGGCTATATCCAGCGCCGGGTCACAGATGCCCTTACAGCGGACGATAATGCCCCGGAAAACGGTTTCCGTGCGGGTCATCCAGTTGTCGTTGTCGGGGCCGGATCTTTCCTCCACCATGTGCTGCAGCTCGGCGTTGGCGGCGGAAAAACGCATCCCCTTGTGCTCCCCCTCGTGAAACTCCGTGATGGTGCTCTGCTCCCAGGGGCAGGCCAGCAGCTGCACCTTTTTCAGATAGGCATAATCAATGGGCAGCTCCGGCGTCTGCGGCTCCGGGCCAAAGACCCGGGTCAGCTCTGTGCGGAAGAAGCCTCCCAGCTGCTGCTCCATCAGCGCCTTTTTCTTTTTCTGTGCCGGGAGCGCCAGCAGAAGGATCAGCCCCACCCCGGCGAAGGCAGGTATGCACACAAGCAGCACATCGTGCTGCACAAAGGCCGAGATACACCCGGCGATGACCAAAAGGGCCCCCAGCAGTATGCCGATGCTCTCCCGCCGCTGGTACCGGCCAAAGGCATCGGACAGCTCCTGATCGGTCATTTTTTCTTTTCCTATGGATTCCGTGTTCTTCTTCATGCTTTTTCCCTCCTGCCGATTGGTTCCTCAGCCCAGATCGGCCCGGGCCGCCGCCGGAATATCCGCCTCCGCCACAGGGGAGAAGACCATTCCGTCCTCCGAGTTTTTCAGGCTGCCGTCTGCTTGGAGGACCAGGGACCCGGCGTAGCCGTAGCCTACCATGTAGAGGATGACCTCCTCCTCCCGGGGGTCCGCGTCGCCGGTGTTGATGATCTCACCGCCTGCGTCCACCGTGTCCCAGTGGGTGCCGGCGTAAATGCGCAACCAGTAGTCTTCGCCGCTGGACCAGTAGCCCACATAGGGCTGCATAAGCTCGGCGGTGGTCTTGGTGAAAACGGGCTTGAGATAGGCGTCATTCTCGCTGCCCCACCAAATGCCCTCCCTGTCCAGGGAGGTGCTCATGTCGTAGCACACGTCCTCGTTCTGCCGGGAATGGGCGTAGTAGTCCTCCTTGATGGTGTCGTGCTGGACCAGGTAGCCGTTATCCACGACGGCGGAACCCTCATAGAGCACCCACTCGCCGTTATTGTCAATGTCCAGGATGCTCTCCGCATTAGGATCGCCGCCCAGATACCATGTGCCGGCGATGTCCTCAAAGCCGCCCTTGGTATTGGGGGCGGGGACCTTCAATTCAAAATAGCCGAAGCTGTAAAGCTCCATATCCCCGTTGTTGGGGGCAAACAGATAGGCGCTGCCGTCAGCGTCGTTAAAGAAATAGATGAAGGCGTGGCCCGGCACCTGCTGGGCAGAGCCGCAGGCGGCCAACCGGTCATCCTTGTATAGCTCAAAGCGCATTCCGCCGTCGGCCGGAGCTACCAGCATGGTGGTGTACTCGCAATCCCGGATGCCCACCCATTTGCCGAAATAGTCACTGTAGTCCCCCTGGGCGTCGGGGTCATAGACTGCGTCCTCAATGATATCCGGGGCGCGGTACTCCTCCTGCCCGCCGCCCTTGCTGCCGCAGGCGGAAAGGCACAGCGTCAGCACCAGAGCTGCCAGGAGCAGCGGATAGCTTTTTATTGTTTTCAAGTTTTTCCTCCTTCGCCCTTTCTTGGGTCAATGGGACTCCTCGGCCATGGCGAGCAGTTCATCATGACTCAGCTCCACATTGCCGAACCGAATAAAGATGCCGTTAGTCACGGCGCTGCTCCACAGCTGCGCTTCTGCCAGCGGACGGAAACGCAGCTTATCCAAATACGGCTTCATGTCCAGCAGCAGCCGGCTGCCGGACACAAAATCCACCTGCAGGATGTAGTTGTCCAAGGGCTTTACGGCTGAGATATATTTCCGGTTCAAGTTGGAGACACTCCTTTCCCTGCAATACAAAACGATCCACCGTACTCATTGTGCGGTGGATCGTTCAGCTTATCAAAAAAGCCTCGCAGAGTTCGCGTCCGCAGACGCAAAAAAATGAGATCATTTTCTCTCGCGACATGTGCGTGAGAGAAAATAGCGCTCAGGCTGCCAGTGTGGAATTTGTGCGCCAACGGCACACAAATTATGCGCGCAGCAGCCTGCAAGTCCTTTGTCGGAAAAACCCGGAGGGTTTTTCGACAGCCTCAGCGATCCACTGTACTTATAGTACAGTGGATCGTTTTGCATTTCTACTAACCATCGGTTAGGTATTTATCAGCTCGGCCAGCCGCTGGCGCTTGAGGCGAGTGTCCCCGGTAATAGCCAGCTTGGAGTAGATCTGGCTGATGTACTGCTTCACGCTGCCCTCGGACAGGTGCAGCTTTTCCGCAATCTCTCGATTGCTCAGACGCAGGGCGGCCAGGGCCGCGATCTCCTGCTCCCGGGGCGTAAGGCCCGGGAGAGCCGGGCAGCTGCTGCGGCTGCGCCTGTCCTCTGCGGCTGCGCCCAGAGTCGTGATCCGGTGGATGAGGTCAGAGTGTATTGCCTCCGCCAGCAATGGCTTGAGGTAGCGGTAGTTTTCCACAAAGGGCATCACAAGGCCGTCTTTGGCAGCGTCTGCAAGGGCCTGCCCCAGCAGCGCCCGTGCCTCCTTGTGCTTGCCCAGCATCTCGTAGGCAGACGCCGCCTGCAGGCGGATGTGCAGCGCTACCAAGGCGTAGTGCTGCCTCCGGCAGGCGGCCAGCTGCCCTTCGCTGCGGCCAATGACCTGGGCATAGGAGCCCTGGGCCAGGCAGACCTGGTTTTCGATCAGCTCCATCATGGGCTTGCCCGGGGCCAAAAAGTTGATGGAGGAGAGCCTGTGTTCCCGGAATATCGGCGGCGTCTTACCGGGCATGCCCAGCAGCGCATAGTAGTAGGCACAGGCGGCATCCAGCATGTGCAGCCACTCCGTGTTATGCTGCTGCAGCAGCGCACTCCGACGCTGGGAAAAGTCAAAGCGAGGGGAAAAGTCGGTCTGCGCCGCCAGCCGCCACGCCAAAAAGTCACAGCACAGCGCCATGCTTACCTGGCCGTTGTTGGCGATCTGAGCGTAGGCATGCTCCAGCTCGATCTGCGCATCTACGAAGCGGCCCTGCAAAAACGCCGCCTCCGCCCGCATGATGGTCTCCGCTCCCTGGCCGTGGCCGCCGGTGACCTTGTAATAGTGGGGCATGCACTCGTCCATCTCTGCCAGCTCCTTGTCCAGGTCTCCCGGCCGGCGGTGGAACATCATCAGCACCGACGGCGACCCAAAGGTCCACCCGCCCCCACTGCGGATAGTGATAGCCGGGCGGGACATCTGTGCGCTGGCGCTGCGGTGCAGGCGGCTCATGGCGCTGATGTCGTTGTAGCAGAGAAAGCTCTCAATGAGGTCACATTCCCCCAGCAGGTCGCCCCGCTCCCGGGCCGATAGGGTCGGATGCTCCGCTATGGATTCCAGCAGCAGCGTCTTCATTGCCATCATCCGGGGAATTTGCCGCCAGGTGAATAGGCGGCGCATCAGCACCAGCAGGGCCAGAGGATGGGCTTTCAATACCCCGGCGGGACATTCATCCAAAAATGCCGTCACGTCTGCCGGGTCCAGGGCTGCCAGGAGGATGCCCGCATCGTGCTCCACGGTGCGCAGCAGGGCATCCTGATTCCTACTTTCCTTGTAGGCGGACATAGCGTGGAGATACTGGCCATGGGCATCGTACCATGCGCCGCAGCGATCCAGATAGGTGGTCTGCTTGGCAGGGGCCATAGCCCGGAATTCCCGCTGGGCGCACTCCTTCATCATGTGGTGAAACCGGAAGGTAACGCCGTCCGGCAGGCGCTTGACAAAGGCGTTTTGCTCCGTCAGGGCCAGGAGGAGGGAGTCGGTGTCCTCATTTTCGGTGATAAACCGGGCCATTTCGGCGGTAAACTCGTCGGCCAGGCCCATCACTGCCAAAAACTCTCGCTGCTTCGGCGGAAGGGGGGCGATCATGGCGGCGGTAAACATGGAGTAGATGTCCGAGGTGTGGTCCGGCAGGGTACCGCTTTCTGCCAGGGCCCGCAGCTGCAGGTACACGGCGGAGAACCACCCCTCGCTGGAATAGAGGAGGGCCTCCACCTGCCGGTCGGTGAGCGCTGTACCGCAGCGGCGGGCATAAACGGCCAGCTCTGTGTGGTTCAGCCGCAGCTGCTCTACGCCGATCCGGCAGAGCTTCCGGCCCAGCCGCAGGGCTTCCTCACCGGGGAGAAAGCGGTCACGGCTGGCTACGATCATATGGATTTTATCCGGCAGACGGTTGGCAAGCATGCACAGAAAGACGGCAATGCGGCCATCGGTCAGCAGGTGAAAATCGTCGATAAAGAGGTAAAGCGGCACGTCACCGGACAGAACGTGGCAGAGATCATCCGCCAAAAGGCTGCCGGCGGCGTCATCAGCGGGGCAGGGGTATGCCCGCAAAAAGGGGAAACCTGCGTGGTCAAAGGCGTCCTGTACGCTTCTCCAAAAAATGGCGAGATTGTCGGAATACACGCTGATGCGGATGACCTGCAGGGGCTCCGATTCGGCCCGCTCCGATAGGTACCAGTTGATGGCTGTGGTTTTTCCGTAGCCCATAGGTGCCACCACGGTGGTCAGGGCGCAGTGAGAGATGGGCCGCAGACTTTCCTGCAGCCGCTCGGATATGTAAATGGCGTTTGGGTCCCGCTTTTGTTTCGGCATGGTCCGCTCCTCCACAAAAAACTTTCCTTTGCATAGGATTATAACTGTCTTGACGGAAAATGGCAAGGGCGAATGGAAAAAACGAAAAAGAGAGCTGCCTAATTGCCCAAGCCCGTGCAACAGAGTGGAAACAATGCCGCCCGGGCTTGGGAAAGGCAGGGGATCCGGTAAAAAACGACTGGACTGCCGCGAAAAAGGGAAAGGAGATGAAAAAGATGTACATTGACGCAAGCACCATCATCACGGCGGCGTCCGTGGTAGGGGGATTGGGCGTCCTGGGCGGTGCGGTGGCCCACGTGGTGCGGATCGTGCAGCGGGATAAGCGCCAATCCGCGGCCATCAAGGCCATGCAGGAGGAGCAGACCATCATCTGTTACGGCCTGCGGGGTGCCCTGCAGGGCCTGATCGAATCCGGCTGCAACGGCCCCTGCAAGGACGCCCTGGGCAAGCTGGATAAGCACCTGAACCAAAAGGCACATACAAGCAGTACAGAAGTATAATGGATTGTGCCCGAATCGGGCACAGAAAGGAGCAAACCATGAAAATCCCTGACAAGCTGTATGACATTCTCAAGTGGGTGGTCATCATCGTCCTGCCGGCCATCGCCACGCTGTACGCGGCCCTGTCCGCCGTGTGGGCCTGGCCCTATTCGGAGGAGATCGTCACCACCATCACCGCCGTGGACACGTTCCTGGGCGCGGTGCTGTGCATCTCCACCGCCACCTATAACAAGGAGGGAAACGAAAATGGCTAAAGTATATCTGTCTCCCAGCAATCAGACCGACAACCGCTATGCCTACGGCAACACCACCGAGGCCGTCCAGTGCGGTAAAATTGCCGATGCCTGCCGCATCGCCCTGGAGCGCAGCGGCGTGACCGTGAAGGTAGGGCATATGCCCTCCATGCAGGACAAGTGCAAGGAATCCAACGCCTTCGGCGCAGACCTCCATGTGCCCATCCACACCAACGCCTTTAACGGCACGGTCAGCGGCACTCGCATGTTCTGCTTTAACAGCAGCGGCGAGGGCATGAAGGTCTGCAAGGCTATTTTTAATCGGCTGGCCCCGGTGACCCCCGGCACCAGCGAGAATATCCGGGTGGATGCCTCCCTGTACGAGGTGCGGGTGCCCAGCGCCCCCACGGCCTATATCGAGTGCGAGTTCCACGACAACGCCACCACCGCCAAGTGGATCGTGGAGCATACGGTTGACATCGGCGAGGCCATCGCCCGGGGCATCTGCGACTACTTCGGCGTGGCCTTCAAGGAAAAGGAGAAGCCCAAGCCCGCCGCTACCACCGATAAGCTCTACCGGGTGCAGGTGGGTGCATTTGCCGTCCGCGCCAACGCGGAGAAGATGCTGGCCAAGCTCAAGGCTGCCGGCTTTGAGGGGTATATCCGGGAGTAAAATTAATCGTACCGACCGATGAGCAAAATAGAAAGAGAGGGGCCTTGTAATAAGGCCCCTCTCTTTTTGCAGAAAAAATTTTACAGATGGACGAAAAAATCTCGCCGGATGGGGTTAAACGTGTTATAATGCTATAATGTATTTAAAAAATACCTGTATACATGTGATAAATCCTATAGAACAAGGAGGCACAGATCATGGAGACCATTACGGCGGCTTTTGTGCGCCGGTGTCTGCCCCGACGGGATCCGGAGGGACACAAGGGCGATTTCGGTAAGGTCTTGTGCATCTGCGGCAGTGTGGGCTATACCGGTGCACCTGTTTTTGCCAGTCGGGCGGCGGTGCGTACCGGGGCGGGGCTGGTGTTTCTGGGTGTGCCTCAGAGCGTGTGGCCCGTGGCGGCAGTGAAAAGCGACGAGGCAATGCCCTTTCCTTTGCCGGAAACCGCGGACGGTAAGCTTTCCCTTTTGGCAGAGGAGCCTATCCGCCAGCGGGCGGCAGGCTGCGACGCGGTGCTGCTGGGCTGCGGTCTGGGCCGGGATTGGCAGACGGACACCTTAGTACAGGACCTATTGAATATGGAAAAGCCCCTGGTGCTGGATGCCGATGGGCTCAACGCCATCAGTGAAAATACGGAGCTGCTGCAAAAGCGACCGGCGGTGACGGTGCTCACGCCACACGAGGGGGAATTTCTTCGGCTGGGAGGTGACCTCTCCCGGGGACGGGAAGCGGCTGCGGCGGAATTTTCTCAGAAATACGGCGTATACTTGATTTTAAAGGGGCACCGCACCCTGATAGCGGACCCGGAGGGACGGCTGGCCGTGAACAACACCGGCAACTGCGGCATGGCCAAGGGCGGCAGCGGCGATGTGCTGGCAGGGATGCTGCTGTCTCTGCTGGGCCAGGGCTGCGAGACCTTTGACGCCTGCTGCGCGGCGGTGTGGCTCCACGGCCGGGCAGGGGATCTTGCTGCAGCCGACAAGGGTGAGCGGAGCATGACCCCCACGGACCTGCTGGAGCAGATCCCATATGCGCTGAAAAATATATAAAATGGGGATACGGAGAGCCTTTCAATCAATATTGGGAGGGTGATACCGTGAAAAAATATTTGTTGCTGATGCTCCCCCTGTGTCTGCTGCTGACAGGGTGCGCGCCTTCCAGGCGGGAGGCGGTGCAGGCCTACTACAAAAGCATCCGAACGGCGCAAATGGAGGCGCAGGTGGTGGTGCATCTTTCATCGGATGACAGGACGTTTTCCGTGACGGCGGCCTATGACCGGGAGAAGGGCGCAACCACCACCATCGTGGAGCCGGAGCTCCTGCAGGGACTCAGCGCCACGGTGTCGCAGGAGGATATGCATCTGCTGTATGACGGCAGCGTGTGGCCGGCCGGCGACGGCGGAGACCTGTCGGCGGCCAACTGCTTGCCCATGCTGCTGTATGCGGCAGGGGAGGGGTTCGTGACCCGGGAGGGAAGCGACCGTATCGGCGGCCAGGAGTACATATTTCTGACCACCGAGGCATCCGGCAGAGATGGAGAGAAATTCACCTGCACCCTATGGGTGCAGCCGGAGACCTTTGCACCCTATGCATCCGAGCTGAGCCGGAATGGAAAGGTGCTGCTGACCGTGACATTTATGCAGTTTACCTGTGAGGCGGAGATGGGGGAAGATTAAAATCCTTCAAGGCACCTGGCGGGGCATGACCCTGACAGGCTGTGGAATGAGGATCGGGGGATATGAGCCATTATGACGGAAGTTTTCACTGGATAAAAAAGAGAAAGAGGCGGACGTTATGAAGTTTATGGAATCTACACTGAAGAGGACCTGGGCGGTTATTGACCTGGACGCCCTGAAGGAAAACTACGAAAAGCTGCGCCGGCACATTGGACGGGGCGTGAAGTTCCTGGGCGTGGTGAAGGCAGATGCCTATGGCCACGGTGCCATTCAGGTGTCTCGGGTGCTGCAGGAGAATGGCGCGGATTATCTGGCGGTGAGCAGCATAGACGAAGCTATGGAGCTGCGCCTGGGCGGCATCACCATGCCCATCCTGATCCTGGGTCACACCCCCAAGGAGCAGGTGGAAAACCTGATAAAAAACCGCATCACCCAGGCTGTCACCTGCAAGGCTAAGGCTCTGGAATACAGCCGGGAGGCCCAGCGCTGCGGCGGCACACTGAAAGTACATATCAAGGTGGACACAGGCATGTCCCGCCTGGGCTACCTGGTCAGCGGCGACCACTTTAAAAGCGGCGTGGAGGGTATCTGCGAGGCTTGCTGCCTGCCGGGCCTGGAGGCGGAGGGCATTTTCACCCATTTCGCCGTGTCCGATGAGCCGGAGAATGAGGAGAGCAGGGCCTACACAAAACAGCAGTTTGACCTGTTCACGTCCGTCATCGAAAAGGCGGAGGAGAAGCTGGGACGGAAGTTTGCCTTGCGCCACTGCGCCAACACCGGCGCCGTGGCCTACTGGCCGGAGATGATGCTGGACATGGTGCGCCCGGGTCTGCTGCTGTACGGCTACGGCGACGGGGCGCAGAAGCTGGGCCTGCGCCCGGTGATGCGCCTGATGACCAATATCGGCACCATCAAGGTCTATGAGCCGGGGACCTCTGTCAGCTATGGACGCATATTTAAGACGGAGCACACCACCCGTATGGGCGTGGTGCCCTATGGCTACGCCGATGGATTCTTCCGCTGCCTGTCCAACCGCTGCAGCCTGATGACCGCTTATGGCCCTGCACCCCAGCGAGGACGCATCTGCATGGACATGTGTATGATTGATCTGACAGACCTGCCCCAGGTGAATGTGGGGGACGAGGTGGAGATCTTTGGACCCCACAATCCCGTGGAGAAGCTGGCGGAGCTGGCGGGGACCATCCCCTATGAGCTGACCTGCGCCGTGAGCAAGCGGGTGCCCCGGGTATACATTGAAAACGGAAAAGAGACGGAGCGGGAGCTGCTGCTGCGCTTTTGATGGCACCATAGGACTCCGGCGGGCATAGATTGGTATGGGACGGACACGGCACGGTTTTTTCCGTGGAGCGTATATTTTTCGCGGCTGCGTGGGACAATGAAAGTGACCCAGATACATGGGTACTTTTTTCCGGCGGAGTGTGAACCTTGTGGAATCAACTGTCAGACGGGGCGAAATCTATTATGCCGACCTCAGCCCGGTGGTGGGCAGCGAGCAGGGCGGCGTGCGGCCGGTGCTGATCGTGCAGAACGACACCGGCAACCGCCACAGCCCCACCGTCATCGCGGCGGCTATTACCTCCCGCACCGGTAAGGCCAAGCTGCCCACGCACATTGAGCTGCCCGGCCAGAGCAGCGGCCTGCCCCGGGACTCCATCATCTTGCTGGAGCAGATCCGCACCTTGGATAAAAAACGCCTGCGGGAGAAAATGGGACGGGTGGAGGACGACATCATGCAGCAGGTGGATGCGGCTATCGCGGTGTCCTTCGGATTGCCTCATGAGCGCCTGGTATGAGGAGCATTTACATACCGGGCGGGAGTAGGCCATGAAAAAACGGAGAGGAAATTTCCTCTCCGTTTTTTTAAGCTGCCGAAAGAGGCCATGCCATTCGCGGGGGCGGAGAGACGCGGAGATCTGCAACCCCCTGATGCTGAAGATGCCCGGCGTTTTTCTGTTTTTTGGGCATGAATTTCGTGGAATATGCACAGGAAAATCAGATGCATGACGGCTGTAGAATGGCATACTATACAAAACGGGACGGAATGCCGCGCGGAAAATGCTGTGCCGGGGATGAAAAGCACTACCACCTCTTGACGGAGTGTGGTACAATAAGTTACCAGACAATAACCTGTTCCACCCGTCCCGGTGGGTGCGGTGCAAAAAGGAGAATGGCAATGAAGTGTCCCTATTGCGGATATCAGGAGAGCAAGGTGGTGGATTCCCGACCGGCCGACGAGGGCAGCATCCGCCGCCGCCGGGAGTGCCTGCGGTGCGAGCGCCGCTTTACCACCTATGAAACGGTGGAGAGCCTGCCCATGGTGGTCATCAAGAAGGACGGCAGCCGCCAGACCTTTGACCGCAGCAAGGTGCTGCGGGGCATCCAGCGCAGCTGCGAAAAGCGGCCGGTGCCTGTGGCGGACATGGAGCGCATGGCCACCGAGATCGAACAGGAGCTGCAGAACAATCTGGAGCGGGAGATCAGCACGGAGCTGGTGGGCGAGATGGTCATGGATAAGCTGAAAAAGGCCGATGAGGTGGCCTATGTGCGTTTTGCCTCCGTTTACCGGCAGTTCAAGGACATCAACACCTTTATGAGTGAGCTGAACAAGCTGCTCAGCGAGAAGTGACTACAGGATGTTCCGCAGGGTCAGCCGCTGCATTTCCGATAGAAGCGTGAACTGTGTGCGCAGCTCTGCTATGTCCGAGCGCAGCCCGGCGTCATCCTGCTGCTGGGCCAGAGCGATGCACCGCTGGAGCAGCGCCTCCGTTTCGTCCAGCTCCTGGTGGACGATGATCATATGCAGCCACCCCTGCTGCTCCGTCCAGCGGCCGTAGAGGTCCGAGAGGGCCGCCTCGGCATTGGACCACTGCTCACGGCAGACCAGGTCATCGGCGGACTGAAGCTGCTGGATCCACGCGTTTGTATACCGGGCCACGCTGCTGCCGGCAAACAGGCACAGCAGCAGCGTCAGCAGTAAAATGAAAATAGGGATTCGAAAAGACCTCATTTGACAGCATCCTTTACAATACAAATCGTCTCCCCCTGCCCATCCACGCTGAGAAGAAAGACCTGGGTGGGGGCGTGTACGCCTTTTTCCCGCAGCTGCTTTTGCAGCCACGCTTCATCCCGGCCGGCCCGGCGCAGGTTATCCTGCAGCAGACGGCCGTCATTAATGATGACCGTGGGGAGGAACACGTCATCTTCACAGGTTAGGTTCATCTTCCGGGGAGTGGCCGGCTGCGCCGCCGTGCGCAGCAGCACTGACAGCTGCCCGCCGGTTTCCAGAATGGCATACTTCACATCCCGGATGTCTGTGACCCCTTGGGTGCGCAGCTCCTCAAACAGCTCGTCCAGGGTCAGGCGGTTGTGCCGCATGGCGGCCTGCTGGAGCTGGCCGTCCCGGATGATGAGGGCGGGCTTGCCGCAGATCAGTGTGCGAAAGCGCACACTGCGCAGGCTCAGGCAACTGAGGAGCATGCTCATGGCCAGCAGCGTGATAATGGGAATGACCCCGTTTATTAGGGGGATACCAAAATCCTGCATGGGAACAGATGCCAGGTCTGACAGGAGCATGGTCAGCACCAGCTCGATAGGCTCCAATTCACCGATCTGCCGCTTGCCGGTGAGCCGGAGACCCACAATGAGCAGTAGATACAATATAGCGGTTCGAAAAAAAGCGGTAATCATAGGGTATACCTCCTTTGCGGCAGTATCTGCCGTTAGAGGTAGAAATATACAAAAAGCCACAGAAAGGAAAGGAGGCTATGGGGCAGGCCCCATCATAAGCGCCAGCGCCCGCCTATGGCGGGACGACGAGGAGGAGAGAGTATCGAAGACTTCGGCGGAAGCTCTCCCGCACCGTTCGGGTGCGCACGCAGCGGGTAAATATGCGGGCGACCGCAAAACAGAGAAGCTGCGGCCGAACAGGAATGACAAATATCTGTGCGTTTGTCCTTCCGATTGTGAAACAATGACGATCAGGAGGAAAAAATAATATGTGTGGAATCGTAGGATATGTAGGTAAGCAGCAGGCCGCGCCCATTCTGCTGGATGGACTGCAGCGGCTGGAATACCGGGGATATGACTCCGCAGGCATCGCTGTGAACGGCCCGGAGGGGATGCGCGTGAAGAAGGCCAAGGGCCGCCTGCAGGTGCTGAAGGACCTGACCCATGACGGCGCAGATCTGCCCGGCACCCTGGGCATCGGTCACACCCGCTGGGCCACCCACGGCGAGCCTAACGACATCAATGCCCACCCCCATGTGAGCCGCAGCGGCCGCATCGCCGTGGTACACAACGGTATTATCGAGAATTTCGCAGAGCTAAAGGGTCAGCTTCTGCACAAGGGCTACCAGTTCAAATCCGAAACGGACACCGAGGTGGTGGCGCAGCTGCTGGATTATTATTATGAACAGTGTGGGGACGTGCTGGAGGCCGTTCGGCGGATGCTCAGCGCTGTAGAAGGGGCCTATGCCCTGGGGATTGTGTCCACCGATGCACCGGATATGCTCATTGCTGCCCGAAAGGATGCGCCGCTGCTGCTGGGCTACGGCGAGGGGGAGAACTTTATCGCCTCCGATGTCACTGCCATCATCCGCCACACCCGGGATATTTCCTACATGGAGGACGGGGAGATGGCCGTGCTGACGGCGGAGAAGATCACCGTATATGACAGCCGGGGCCATGAGGTGGAAAAGAAACACCACCGTGTGGATTGGAATATCGATGCTGCCGAAAAGGGCGGCTACGCCCACTTCATGCTCAAGGAGATCTTTGAGCAGCCCCGGGCCATCCGGGAGGCCACTGCCGCCCGGCTCCAGGGCGGGCGCGTGATATTGAAGGATCTGACCATGACACCGGAGGAGATCCGCAACATCGGGCGCATCATTATCATCGCCTGTGGCTCGTCTTACCATGTGGGTATGGTGGGCAAGTACAACCTGGAGCGGATGCTCCGGCGCAGCGTGGAGGTGGTGCTGGCCTCCGAGTTCCGCTACAGCGACCCCATTGTAAAGCGGGGGGATTTGGTCATCGCCATCAGCCAATCCGGCGAGACCCTGGACACCATGGCGGCCCTGCGGGAGGCCAAGAAGCGGGGCGCACGGATTCTGTCCATTGTGAACGTGGTGGGCTCGTCCATTGCCCGGGAGTCTGACGACGTGCTCTACACCTGGGCCGGCCCTGAGATCGCCGTAGCCACCACTAAGGCCTACAGCACCCAAATGGCCGTGCTGAATATGCTGGGCCTGTATTTCGGCGACATTCTCGGCACCATCGACCGGGAGACCTACAGCGAAATGGTTCGGGATCTGCAGCGGGTGCCGGAGTATATCGAGAAAATTCTGGAATCTGCTGAGAGCATCCATGAAATCGCTAAAAAGATCTGCAGGAGCGAGGATGTGTTCTTTATCGGCCGGAATCTGGACTATGCTCTGTCCCTGGAGGGCAGCCTGAAGCTGAAGGAGATTTCCTACATCCATTCGGAGGCTTACGCCTCCGGCGAGCTGAAGCACGGCACCATCTCCCTCATTGTGGACGGCACTCTGGTCATCGCCCTGGGCACCTATGGCCCGCTGTTTGACAAGGCCATGAGCAACGTGGTGGAGGTACAGGCCCGGGGCGCCAACGTCCTGGCTCTGACCACCGAGAGCCACGCCGAGGAGATGAGCCGCCATGTGCCCATGGTTATGACCATTCCGGATATCCATGACATGCTGCTGCCCCAGTTGGGCGTGGTGCCCCTGCAGCTGCTGGCATACTACATGGCGCTGGAGCGGGGCTGCGACATCGACAAGCCCCGGAATCTGGCTAAGAGCGTGACGGTGGAGTAAATAGGAGGACCTATGTTTCATCTGGCCGTTGTATTTATGCCGGTGCTGCTGCTGGGATTGGGGGTCGCCATCATTGCGACGCTGCTTGCGGGGCTGGGCCTGCTCATCGCGGCGATGGTGGGCGGCACCTCGGTGGCGCTGCTGGTGAAGGACAGGAGCCTGAAGCGGCTGATGCTGCTGGGCTGCGGCGTTTTGGCCCTGGCGGGCATCGCCTGCGTGGGATTGGTGCTGAGCTGGCCGTATCTTGTGGCGGCGGGCTGCTGCCTGGGTGCGGTAGTTCTGGCCATCGTGGGCCTGTGTGGGTGCAGGTGCATTGGCCATAAGGCCGGAAGGATAGGGGCGACGCTGCTGTTTGCCTTTGCCATGGCGTCGGCACTGCTCTTCGGTGCTATCATTGTAGCTATCGGCATGGGGTGAGATGCTGCAGGCCGGTCATTGAACAAATGAACTGAATAGCAAAAAAGGGCGGGGGATACCCCGCCCTTTTTTACTGGAGAAATGGCTGCATTTTGCGGGATGGGGCGTCGAGGACGCCGCCCCTACGGATAGATCGGGAGCATGGTGTAGGCGGGACGATGTGGGCATCGTCCCCTGCGGAAAGACTGCGTTTCCTGTGTAGGGCGCGATGCCCACATCGCGCCGCACGGTAGACGCAAGGATTTTCCCTGTCAGGCCAGGGCAGCACAAGCGCGGAGCGCGTCGCGGAATTAGACGCAGAGACGATGCGAAGGAAAGGTATGAGTTTTGCGATGACCGATTCGCGTGGAGGAAGGAGATCGACACAGTTGGCATCTCAGCCGCGGAAAGGATTTCAAAACCTTGGTTTTGACGGCGATCTTTGGATACTTTCTGCCGCTGCTGGCAGAAAGTATCCCGCCGGAGGCATGTGCTTATCAGGGGCGCTGCATAGGGTATTGCAGATTGCCGCAGCCGGTGGGCGCACTGGCTGCGCAATGACAGAGGGGGCAAGAGCGGCGGTGCAGGCTGGGGGCAGCCCGCCCTACACACAATTGGACAGATGCCGCGTCGGGCGGACAGAGACGTCCGCCCCTACAGACTGTGCAGGCGGGTTTGCCGTTCTTTCACCTTACTTTCGAACTTCCCCCTTTCTTTTTTCTTTTGTTTGCGGTATACTTATAAATTGAACGGCATTTTTCCCCGGAAGGAGAGAGAATATGACAACAGCAGAATTGGTCCGGCAGCTGCGGCAGGTGCAGAGTATGTCCATCGTGGGCATGTGCAAAAACGCCGGCAAGACAACTATGCTCAACTGGCTTTTGGCCCACACCGGGCGGCAGCAGGTCCTGGGACTAACTTCCATCGGTCGGGACGGCGAGAGCACCGATGTGGTCACCGGCACAGAAAAGCCCAGCATTTTTGTTCCGGCGGGCACCCTCATCGCCACCGCCAAGGACATGCTGCGCCTGGGCGACGTGACCCAGGAGATTTTGGTCACCACCGGCATCCCCACGCCTTTGGGCGAGGTGATCATCATGCGCGCCCGCAGCGACGGCTATGTGCAGCTGGCGGGCCCGTCTATTACAGCCCAGCTGAAAGAGGTATCCAAAACGTTTTTTGAGCTGGGGGCCACCCAGTCCATCATCGACGGCGCCCTGGGCCGCAAATCCCTGGGGGCCCGGAACGTGGCCGACGGCATCGTGCTGTGTACCGGTGCGTCCTATAACATGAGCATGGACAAGGTCATAGAAGACACGGCCAACTTCTGCCGGCTCATGGATCTGCCCAAGGCGGAGACTCTGCCGCCGGAGGCGGCGGAGGGGTTGGAGAAGTGCCTGAAGGAGCATGGGGAGGCATACATTCCCGGAGCTCTGACGGACAGCATGGTGGTGCCGCTGCTGCGCAGCGGCCTGCTGCGCGGAGGACGCCTGGTGGTGGCCGACCCCAGCAAGGTGCTCTTAAAGCCCGACACCCTGGATAAGCTGGCGGTGCGGGAGGTTTCACTGCAGACCAAGGACGCCGCTCGGACCCTGTGCGTCACGGTGAACCCGGTATCGGCCTACGGCTGGAAGTTTGACAAGGATGTGTTTATCGACCGGATGCGCCAGAGCGTGAAGGTGCCGGTCATCAATGTGAAGGAGGAGCTGGCATGATTTCCATTCGGTTTGAGGAGAGGCAGCAGATCGGCCTGCAGTACGCCCTGGAGACCCTCCATGGGTGCAGTCCCTTCGGTCAGGAGAAGATCCGCCGCTTACGGTACTATACCCCGGCGGAGCGGGCAGAGCTGGAGACGGAGCTATATAACGTGCAGCAGGCGGCAGACCACGCCGACCAGCTCAAGGGCGTATATGACAAGATCTGTATCCTGCTGTGTCAGATGAAGGACATCCGCAACTCTATCCGCCGCTGCCGAGACGGAGAGGTGCCGGACCATGTGGAGCTGTTTGAGATCAAGGGCTATCTGCAGCGGCTGGAGAGCCTGCTGCCCCTGTATGCACAGATGAGCGAGGTTGCGCCCTTGCGGGAGCTCTCCTTCCACGATCCCAAGCCGGCTTTGGCCATCCTGGACCCGGACAACACCCGGTCCCGCGGCTTTTACATTCCCGACAGCATGACAGAAAAGCTCCGCCAGGTCCGCCGGACCAAGAAGGAGCTGGAGGAGAAGCTCCATGAGGCCAAGACCGATGCGGAAAAGGACGAGCTGCGCCTGCGCCGCACGCAGATCTGCGCCGAGGAGGAGAGCGAGGAGACGAAGATCCGCCGGGGCATGGGGGCACAACTGGCACCCCTGGCCGAGGCTATGCTGGAGGACGCTGAAAACGCGGGCCGGCTGGATTTTATCATTCAGAAGGCTATGTTTGCCGTGCGCTACGGCGGCGTGATGCCGGAGATTACCGACGGCCCCTTGGAGCTGACGGACATGATGAACCCGGAGCTGTGCGACCTGCTGAGCGAGCAGGGCCGCAGCTTTGTGCCGGTATCCATCGCCCTGGACCGGGGTGCTACGGTCATCACCGGCGCCAATATGGGCGGCAAGAGTGTGGCCATGAAAACCGTGGCACTGAATGTGCTGCTGATGCAGGCGGGCTTTTTGGTATGCGCCAAGAAGGCCAAAATGCCTCTGTTCGAGAGTGTGCTTATGCTGTTTGAGGATATGCAGTCCATCCAATCGGGCCTGTCCGGCTTCGGCTCGGAGATCGTGCAGTTCCAAAAGGCGCTGGATCAGGCGGAGCAGGGCTACTCCCTGTTCTTGCTGGATGAATTCGCCCGGGGCACCAATCCCGACGAGGGCGCGGTGATCGTCCAGGCGGTGACGAAATATCTCAATGGTATCAATGCCATCTCCCTGCTCACCACCCACTATGACAAGGTGGCCGATTGCGGCCGGGCCCACTATCAGATCATCGGCCTGCGGGACATCGACCCGGAGGCCATCCGCCGGGAGCTGGCCGTCAGCGGGGAGGACGGCATACGAGTCATCGCGCGGCACATGAACTATGGCCTATACAGGGTGGAGGGAAAATCCGATTGCCCCAGAGATGCCCTGAACATCTGCCGGATGCTGTCGCTGAAGCCGGAGATTCTGCATCTGATCGAGGAAAATTATTGAGAAAACAGGACACGAGCTCTGCGAAGTTAGATAAAAAAGGACGGCAAGAGCCGTCCTTTTTTCGTGGCCCGAAACAATGAAAAAACTGTTGCATCGTTCAAAAAACTTATTGTCTTTTTTCTCACAATCTCCCTTGACAAATTGGCTGAATGTATTATAATTTGAAGTACAGAATTCCATATAACAGACAATAGAGGCGCAGAAGACAGGGTAGTTGATCTCGGGGCAGCAGGGAGCCCAATGGAGAGCAGCGAAGGGGTCTTTTGCCGAAGGTGTGCGCGTCCTGCAGCGTATTCCTGGGGGTGCCGTGTAAGCGGTGCAACTGTCATGTCCTATGCAGACGTGGAGCGCTATTGGTCATAGACTTGACCAGTAGCGCCTTTTTTCATGCCCAAAGGCGCCGATTGGCCGGCGTTATAAGAAACTCTGTAAAAATTTTTTAGGAGGAATTTATCATGGAAAAGATGACTTCTCTGCTGCGTCTGCGTATGAGCGCCAAGGATGCTCACTACGGCGGAAACCTGGTGGACGGTGCCCACATGGTGCATCTGTTCGGCGATGTTGCTACCGAGCTGCTGATTAAGTGTGACGGTGACGAGGGCCTGTTCTGCGCTTATGACAATGTCGAGTTCCTGGCTCCCGTATACGCCGGCGATTACATCGAGGCTTACGGTGAGATCGAGAAGATCGGCAACACCTCTCGCACCATGAAGTTTGAGGCCCGCAAGGTCATCGTGTCTCGCCCCGACATCAGTGCTTCTGCTGCCGATGTTCTGGCCGAGCCTGTTGTGGTCTGCCGCGCTCACGGCACCTGCGTCACCCCCAAGGATTGCCAGCGCAACAAGATCGAGAAGTAAGGAGCTGAGGATATGGAAAAGCTGATTATTACCGCTGCTATCTGCGGCGCTGAGGTCACCAAGGCTCAGAATGAGGCTGTGCCCTACACCGTGGAGGAAATGGTCCGCGAGGCCAAGTCTGCCTACGAAGCCGGTGCGGCTATCCTGCACATCCATGTCCGCGAGGATGACGGCACACCCACCCAGGATCGGGAGCGCTTCAAGGTCGTTATGGACGCTATCCGCAAGGAGCTGCCCGATGTGATCATGATCCCCTCCACCGGCGGCGCCACCGGCATGAGCCCCGAGGAGCGTCTGCAGCCCACCGAGCTGTTCCCCGAGATGGCCACCCTGGATTGCGGTACCTGCAACTTCGGCGATGAGATCTTCGACAACACTATGCCCACCATGCGTGCCTTCGGCAAGCGCATGCTGGAGAACAACATCAAGCCCGAGTACGAGTGCTTTGAGCTGGGCCACATCGACACGATTCTCGGCATGGCTAAGAAGGGGGAGGTCCCCGGCCACCCCATGCAGTTTAACTTCGTCCTGGGCGTACACGGCTGCACTCCTGCTACCGTGGAGAACCTGGCCTTCTTTGCCAGCAAGATCCCCGCAGGCTCTACCTGGACCGTGTCCGGTGTAGGCCGCGCTGCCTGGACCATGGCTGCCGCTGCCATCGCAATGGGCGGCAATGTCCGTGTCGGTTTTGAGGACAACATCTACCTGGGCAAGGGGCAGAAGGCCGCTTCCAACGGTGAGCTGGTGGCCAAGGTCGTCCGCATCGCCAAGGAGCTGGGCCGCGAGATCGCAACCCCCGCTGAGGCCCGCGAGATCCTGAGCCTCAAGCCCCTGAAGTAATCGCAAATAACATTTACATAATTTTTAGGAGGAATATTACAATGGCTGAACTGAAAGGCAACAAGTACGGTACCCACCGCGTTATCGAGCCCAAG
>ERZ773229.323-NODE-323-length-47497-cov-11.096792_pt1 | contig 47497 bp, 37 predicted proteins | sample MGYA00580992_ERZ773229 | MGnify/ENA primary metagenome ERZ773229 (study PRJEB29015, sample SAMEA2737795) | human gut metagenome | biome: human gut; feature: human-associated habitat; material: faeces | place: China | collected 2012 ... | reverse complement strand
GGCCGAACGCCTCGGAGCCGCCGGTCTTGTTCATCAGGTCCACCATGATGCCCAGCACCACCAGGAACACGATGATGGCGATGTTGCCCGCATCGGACACGGTGGTGACGATGCCGTTATCGCCTTCCACCAGCTGCACCAGCGTCTCCCAGGGCTTGTAGTTGCTGACCAGCAGAGCGCCTACCAGGCAGCCCAGGAACAGAGAGGAATACACTTCCTTGCTGATCAGGGCCAGCACGATGGCCACAATGGGGGGCAGCAGGGACCAGAAGGTGCCTGCGAACGGGGTGGCCGCGCCTTCCACAATGATGGGAGCGTCCTTGAATGTGAAGCCGAGGATCGCCAGCAGCACCACAAAGACACCCAGCGCAACGAAATACGCTATTTTGGTACTTTTCTTTTCCATGTGTGTGATTTACCTCCTCACAAATTGTTCTCTCATCATACCTGCCTGTTAAGATATTGTCAACCTCTTAACGTCATATTCCATTATTTTAACAAATTGTAAACACGCTTTTCCGTCATTCTCACAAATTTTCAGGCTCCGTGCTTGGGAAAACCTGCATTTTCCTCTCCCCCGCTTCTGGTATTTTCCCTGTAAAATCAAGGCTTTTTGTTACGTCAGCGCATAAAAGTATGCCGGAGCAAGCTGCTCCGGCATACGAATTTTGTATGTATTTTGTCGTTAATTCCGCGTTAAGACTGTTTAGAAGAAGAACTGCTTGATCTGCCCGTACAGCACCAGCAGCAAGCCCAGCGGGGCAACATAGCGAACGCAGACGTTGTAGAACTTAAAGGCGGTAAACTTGTTGCCGCACTGCTCGATCTCATCCTTGACCACATCCGTACCGATCTCATAGGCCACCATGAAGGTCATCAGCAGCGCTCCCAGCGGCATCATGACGCCCTCCGAGACGGCATCCCAGAAATCAAGCCAGTCGGCAGCCCAGGCCTTCGGCTCCGCAATTCCCAGCAGATCCGCAGGCGAGAAGCTGCTGTTACCCAGTGCGTCCGCACAAACCAGAATGCAGCCCAGGCTGACAGCAGCCGCAGCAATGAGGGTATATACCTTGCGCTTGTCTCCCTTGCCCGCGTCACGGGCTTTGTCAACGAAGTGCGCCACGATGACCTCCAGCAGGGAGATGGAGGAGGAGATGGCGGCGAACACCACCAGCAGGTAGAAGAGAATGCCGAAGAGCGGGCCCATACCGCCCATACGGCTGAACACATTCTGCATGGTGACGAACAGCAGGCCGGGGCCGCCCAGATCGCCGTTGGGGTCAAGGGCGAAGCGGCCGGGCAGCACGCACAGAGCCGCCATGAAGGCCACGATGGAGTCCATGATAACGATCAGCAGGCCGTTCTTCTGAATGTTCTCTTTCTTGCCCAGATAAGAGCCGTAGGTGATCATAGCGCCCATGCCCAGAGACAGGGAGAAGAACATCTGGCCGCCGGCGGTGGCAAATACCTGGAAGATGTTGGGTGCTTCTTCGATCACGCCGTTCGCAACAGCCCAGCCGGGAACAAACATATACTTCAGGCCGTTCACCGCGCCGGGCAGGGTACAGGCGCGGATGATGCAGATCAGCAGCGCGACAAACAGTGCGGGCATACCCACGGAGCAGACCTTCTCGATACCGCCGCCCACGCCGCCGAGGACTATGAGCATGGTCAGCGCCACGAAGATCAGGCCATAGATAACAGCCTCGGTGGGGTTGGCGATCAGAGCCGACCAGGCCTCGGCGCCAACGGAAGTGCCATTGGCTGCCGCAGCCTCAGCAAATACATTTGCACCAAAACCGGCCTTGAGCAGGTCGCCCACATTGAGAATGACATACTTGATGCAGTAGCCGCCCAGCGCGCAGTAGAAGAACAAAATGAAAAATGCGGATGCGATACCCATCCAGCCCATCCATTTGAACTTCTTGGAGACCATCCTGTACGCCTCGACCGCGCCCTTGCCGGTCTTACGGCCGATGGCAAGCTCACTGATCATCACGATGAAGCCGGTGGTGACACCCAGGAAAATATACACCATCAGGAACGTGAAGCCGCCATTGGCACCCATCTTATAGGGGAAGCCCCAGATGTTGCCCAGGCCGACCGCCGAGCCGACCGCGGCCATCAGGAATCCGAAATTGGATCCAAAGCCTTTTCTTTCTTCCATATCTTCTCTCCTTACGATTTCCCCCGCCTTCCCAGCGGGCGTATTTGTATCTTACCGCGAGAAAAAAGTCTTGTAAATAAGAGTAAACGTTTCTTAACGTCCGCTTCCCGAAAGTCATATTTTCCTTTATTTACAACATATAAAAGCCCTGTGAAATGTCGATTTTCGTCGCCGCCTTTTTTCTTGTAAAGAAACTCGCAAATCAGAAAGAAGCACCCCTCCTCGAGGGGTGCTTCCGGTTTGATCCGGTTGTTATGCGGCGCTCAGTCGCCCTCCCGCATGCGGTAGCCCACGCCCACCTCCGTGAAGATGTACTGAGGATTGCCGGGGGTCGGCTCGATCTTGCGGCGGATGTTGGCCATGTTCACCCGCAGGATCTGGTTGTCGGTCTTGGCCTTGGGGCCCCACAGCTCGCGGATGATAAAGTCGTAGGTCAGGACCTTGCCGGCGTACTTGCCCAGCAGGGCCACGATCTTGTACTCGTTGACGGTGAGACCGGCGTTTTCGCCGTGCATCAGCACCTGATGCTTGTCGTAGTCGATGGTCAGGTCGCCGGTGACGAACTTGCCGGACTGGGCGATCTGGGTATTGGACAGGGTGGTGCGGGTGTGGCGGATGGCGGTGCGGATGCGGGCCAGCAGTTCCGACGTGCCGAAGGGCTTCACCAGATAGTCGTCTGCGCCGTAGTCCAGGGCCTCCACCTTGTCATGCTCGTGATTTCTCGCGGAAACCACCACCACCGGCAGATTGGACCACTTGCGCACGGACTTCAGCACCTCCATGCCGTCCATGTCCGGCAGTCCCAGATCCAGCACGATCATGTCCGGGCAATGGGAGGCGATCATGGTCAGGGCCTCCTCGCCACTGCGGACGATGATGGTGTCGTAGCCGTTGGCCGTGAGGATCATGGAGATGAAGTTGCTGATGGACTGCTCATCCTCCACGATCAGGACCTTGTCTTTAATCTTCATCGTCGTCTCCTTTCATGGGCAGCGTCACGGTAAAGCACGCGCCGCCGTCTTTTTTATTCTCCCCCCGTATCGTCCCGCCGTGGGCCAGCACCACCGTCCGGCACACAGACAGGCCGATGCCCATGCTGCGTTTGCCGTCGCTGCTGCGGTCACTGCGGGCCGCTCCGTCGAACAACTTATTCAGAAGGTGCAGCGGGATGCCCCTGCCGTTGTCGGCCACGGTGAACACCGCATTGCCCCCCTGCTGGGACAGCGTCACATCGATACGGCTGGTGCCGCCGTGGATCACGGCGTTTTCCATCAGGTTCACCAGCACCTGCTCGATGAGCAGCGGGTCCATGGGCACCATCATCAGCTCATGGGGTACCGACACATGTACCTCCACGTCAGGGTAGTGCTTCTGCGTCTTGGCCACGGCGCTGCCGATGACCTCCTCCGCCGCCTCCGGCGCCTTCTTGACCCGCGCCTCCTCGGAATTGTGAATGCGCGTGATGGACAGCAGGTTCTCCACGATGCGGATGAGCCACTGGGCGTCCTCGTTGGTGGAGCGCAGCAGCTGCTGCCGCTGCTCCTGCGTCAGCTCGCCGTCCTGCTCCAGCAAAACGTTGGTAGCTCCCACGATGCCGGTCAGCGGTGTGCGGATGTCGTGGGACACCGCCCGCAGCAGGTCGGCGTACATCTTCTCCCGTTCCGCCTCGCGGCGGACGGTCTCCGTCTGCTTGGCGCGGCTGGTGACAGCCGCCGTCAGCACGGAGATGGTCATCATCACCAGAAACGTCAGCGGAAATCCGGTCAGCGTGAAGCTGATGTGCCAGTAGGGATACGTGAATATGTAGTCCACGCTGAACACACCGGCCACGGCGGTGATGATACCCAGGATATAACCGTTGGTCCAGTAGGCCGTCAGGAACACGTCCAGCAGGAAGATCACCGCCACGTAGCTGGTGTCCCGGTGCAGGTCGATGTTCCGCAGGAACAGGCACAGCAGCACCGCCGCCAAATACAGCCCGAAGGCGATGGCCAGATCCCGTCCGGAGTAGGGCAGACCCAGACTGGCCGCGGTGCGCTCCCGCTTATCCTGGCTGCGCAGCCGGTCCCGATAGGCTTTCTTATCCACCGGCGCTCCCTCCCCTTTATATGTCTGGCGCTATTGTATCACACTATCGCGTTAAGAAAGCGTTAAAATGCCGTTAAGACTTACCCTTTTTTCTCTTTCTCCCGGGGCCGCTTGACAAGGTATCCCTGTATTTGCTATTCTATAGTATTGTATGTAAAGAGATGGCAGGCGGGGCGCTCCCCCGTCCGCCGGAAAAGAGGTAATCGCAATGTATGATGCCGTGATCATCGGCGGCGGCGCGGTAGGCTGCGCCGTGGCCCGCTGGCTCAGCCGCTACCGCCTGCGCATCTGCCTTTTAGAGCGCGGCGAGGACGTGTGCATGGGCACCAGCAAGGCCAATTCCGCCATCTGCCACGCCGGCTTCGATGCGCCGGTGGGCTCCGCCAAGGCGCGGTTCAACGTGGAGGGCTCCCGCATGATGGAGGCGCTGTCCCGCCAGCTGGACTTCCCCTACCGCCGCTGCGGCGCGCTGGTGCTGTGCTTCAACGAGACCGACATTCCCCGTCTGGAGGAGCTGAAGGCCCGTGGTGAGTGCAATGGCGTGGAGGGTCTGACCGTCCTGGACCGCGATGCCCTGCGCCGTCAGGAGCCCCGGGTCGCGCCGGAGGCTGTGGCCGCGCTGTATGCGCCTACCAGCGCCATTATCTGCCCCTTTGGCATGACCATCGCGCTGGCGGAGAACGCCGCCGCCAACGGCTGCGAGTTCCGCTTCGACACGGAGGTGCAGCGCATCCGCCGTCAGGACGGCGGCTTCCTGCTGGAGACCAGCCGCGGCCCGCTGGAGAGCCGCACGGTCATCTGTGCCGCCGGTGTCCACGGCGACACGCTCCATAACCAGCTGTGTGAGAGTCAACTGCACATCGTCCCCCGCCGCGGCGAGTACTGCCTGCTGGACCGCCGCGATGGCGGCCTGGCGCGGCACACTATTTTCCAGCTTCCCTCCGCCATGGGCAAGGGGGTGCTGGTGACCCCCACGGTCCATGGCAACCTGCTGGTGGGCCCCACTGCGGAGGATCAGGAGGACAAGGGCTGCACCGCCACCACCTCTGCGGGCCTGCGCCGCGTGGCGGAGACAGCGTCGCGCAGCGTACCGGACCTGCCCATGCGGGATGTCATCACCAGCTTTGCCGGCCTTCGCGCCCATCTGGACGGCGCGGACGACGACTTCATCGTGGGCGAGAGCGCCGACGGCTTTTTTGAGGCCGTGGGCATCGAGTCCCCCGGCCTGTCCTCCGCCCCCGCCATCGGTCGGTATCTGGCCGGACTGGCTGCGGAGAAGTTGGGCGCGGCGGAGAAAGATGACTTCATCGCGGAGCGCCGCGATATCCCCCGTCCCCGTGAGATGGACTTTGCCGCCCGACAGGCGCTGATAGAAAGAGACCCCGCCTACGCCACGGTGGTCTGCCGCTGCGAGGAGATCACCGAGGGTGAGATACGGGAGGCCATCCGCCGGGGCGCACGGTCGCTGGACGGTGTGAAGCGCCGCGTGCGGGCCGGCATGGGCCGCTGTCAGGGCGGCTTCTGCACGCCGCGGGTGCTGGAGCTTCTCCACGAGGAGCTGGGGACTCCCATGACCGAGCTGACCAAATGCGGCGGCGAGAGCCGCCTGCTGGCGGGCCGCACCAAGGAGGTGCTCTCATGAAAACTGTACAGCTGGCCATCGTGGGCGGCGGTCCCGCCGGACTGGCCGCCGCCGCAGCCGCCTACGACGCGGGTCTGCGGGATATCCTCATTCTGGAGCGCAGCGGCGAACTGGGCGGCATCCTGAACCAGTGCATCCACGCGGGCTTTGGCCTGCACACCTTCCATCAGGAGCTCACCGGCCCCGAGTACGCCCAGCGCTATATCGACGCCGTACACGAGCGGGGCATCCCCGCCTGGACGGACTGCATGGTGCTGGACATCACGCCGGACCGTGTGCTCACCGTCACCGGCCGCGCCGTAGGCTTGCAGCAGGTGCAGGCGCAGGCGGTGGTGCTGGCCATGGGCTGCCGTGAGCGGCCCCGAGGCGCGCTGAACATCGCGGGCACCCGCCCCGCCGGCATCTGGTCGGCGGGCACCGCCCAGCGCATGGTGAACATGGAGGGCTATCTGCCCGGGCGGCAGGTGGTGATCCTCGGCTCCGGCGACATCGGCCTCATCATGGCCCGCCGCATGACGCTGGAGGGCGCGGAGGTCAAAGCCGTGGCGGAGGTCATGCCCTATTCCGGCGGTCTGAAGCGCAACATCGTCCAGTGTCTGGACGATTTCGATATTCCCCTGTATCTGTCCACCACCGTGGTGGAGATCCACGGGCAGGAGCATCTCACCGGCGTGACGCTGGCGCAGGTGGACGACAAGCGCCTGCCCATCCCGGGTACGGAGCGGTACATCCCCTGCGACACCCTGCTGCTCAGCGTGGGTCTGCTTCCGGAGAATGAACTGACCCGTCAGGCGGGCGCGGCGCTGGACGCCGTCACCGGCGGCCCCGTGGTGGACGAAACGCTGGCCACCTCCCTGCCCGGCGTGTTCGCCTGCGGCAACGTGCTGCATGTCCACGATCTGGTGGACTTCGTCTCGCAGGAGGCGGCCGCCGCAGGCCGCAGCGCCGCCCGCTTCGTGCTGGAGGGTGCAGAGAGCGGCGACAGCATCCGGCTGGAGGGCAAAAACGGCGTGCGCTACACCGTGCCCCAATCCCTGCATCGGGGCGGCGGGCCGGTGACGGTGCGCTTCCGCGTGGGACAGCCCTACCGCAGCGCGGCGCTGTGCGCCTATGCGGGGGACACGCTGCTCAAACGCATCCCCAAGCGCATCCTGACCCCCGGCGAAATGGAGAGCTTTCCCATTGACCCCGCCGCCATCCCCGCCGATGCGGACACGGTGACTTTCGTAGTAGAGGAGGCGCAGGCACAATGAAACGTGAATTGATCTGCATCGGCTGCCCCATGGGCTGCCAGCTCACCGCCGAAGTAGAAAACGGCGCGGTGACCTCCGTCACCGGCAACACCTGTCCCCGCGGCGACGCGTATGCCCGCAGGGAGTGCGTTGCGCCGGTGCGCACCGTCACCGGTACCGTGGCCATCGAGGGCGCGGCCCTGCCGGTGCTGCCGGTCCGCACCAGCGGCGAGATCCCCAAGGCGTTGGTCTTTGACGTGGCCCGCGCCCTCCGCACCGTCAAGGTCCAGGCCCCCATCGCCATCGGCGACGTGGTACTGCAAAACGTCTGCGGCACCGGCGTGGACGTGGTGGCCGCCAAGAACATGGCGCGAACCTGACCCTCGCCGTATGAGCGCAAAAAAAGAGACGCAGGCTTTCAGCCTGCGTCTCTTTTTCGCTTGCGGATCTTGTATGAACAGGGCGAAAAAACGCCCATAAAAAGCAAAACGCCACGCACATGGCGTGGTGGTCATCCTTTGTGGGTGGGACGTTTACCGCTCGCTGACCTGCTGCCGGCAGTCGCCGAAGATCATATCGTCCAGATCGCCCATGATCCAGTTGTTCATCATAACACTATCACGCTCCTTTCTTCATTTGATTACACAGATAGTATATGCCGTTTTCATCCCCTTTGCAACCCCAATTTTATACATATCTCACAATTTGTATTTGCTATTTTTTGATAGTTTGCACAATGGCACTTGCCGTCCATACCATATATAATGACTGCATACCATCGGTTGATAAGGTACGAACGTATTGGGGATATACTATGAGAGAGTTTCACGCCGGAACATTTGACATCGCCGTCATCGGCGCCGGACATGCCGGCATCGAGGCGGCGCTGGCGGCGGCGCGTCTGGGCATGCGCACCGTCTGCTTCACCATCGATCTGGACGCGGTAGGCAACATGCCCTGCAACCCCGCCATCGGCGGTACCGGCAAGGGTCATCTGGTGCGGGAGCTGGACGCTCTGGGCGGCGAGATGGCCCGTGCGGCGGACCGCGCCTGCATCCAGTACCGCATGCTCAACCGCGCCAAAGGCCCCGCAGTCTGGTCCCTGCGGGCTCAGGCGGACCGCCGGAAATATCAGCAGGTGATGAAGCACACGCTGGAACGGCAGGAGAACCTGACCCTGCGTCAGGCGGAGGTGACGGAGATCCGCTGTGAGGATGGCCGCGTGGCCGCCGTGGTGCTGCGCACCGGCGCGGTATTCACCGTCCACGCCGCCATCCTCTGCACCGGCACGTACCTGACGGGCCGCACCATCGTGGGCGAGTGCATCGAGTCCTCCGGCCCCGACGGCATGCACGCCGCCAACGCCCTGACGGCCAGCCTGCTGGCACTGGGCCTGCCCCTGCGCCGGTTCAAGACCGGCACGCCGCCGCGGGTGAACCGCCGCAGCATCGACTTTTCCAAAATGGAGATACAGGAGGGCGACCCCGCCCCCCTGCCCTTCAGCTTCACCACGGCCCAGCCGCCGGAGAACCGCGCCGTGTGCTACCTGACGTACACCAACGCCGAGACGCACCGCATCATCCGTGAGAATCTGGGCCGCAGCCCCATCTACTCCGGCGTCATCGAGGGCGTCGGCCCCCGCTACTGCCCGTCCATTGAGACGAAGATCGTCCGCTTTGCGGACAAGCCCCGCCACCAGCTGTTCATCGAGCCCATGGGGCTGGACACCGAGGAAATGTACATTCAGGGATTCTCCTCCTCCATGCCGGAGGAGGTGCAGCTTCAGATGCTCCACAGCGTGGCCGGACTGGAGCACGCGGAGATGATGCGCCCCGCCTACGCCATCGAGTACGATTGCATCGATCCACTGGCCCTGCGCCCCACGCTGGAGGTCAAGACCGTCTCCGGTCTGTACGGCGCGGGACAGTTCAACGGTTCCTCCGGCTATGAGGAGGCGGCGGCTCAGGGCTTCGTGGCCGGCGTCAACGCGGCCCTGGCCCTGAAGGGCCAGCCCCCCATGCTTCTCAAGCGCAGCGAGAGCTACATCGGCACCCTTATCGACGATCTGGTGACCAAAGGCACCCAGGAGCCGTACCGCATGATGACCTCCCGCTCCGAGTACCGGCTGGTGCTGCGGCAGGACAACGCCGACCAGCGTCTGTGCCCCATTGGCCATCGCATCGGCCTGGTGTCCGACGCGCGGCTTCAGGCCGTGGAGGAGAAGTACGCCGCCGTAGAGCGGGAGATCAGGCGCCTGACCCACACCGGTGTGGCCGGCAGCGACACCCTCAACACCCTGCTGACAGCCCGCGGCACCGCACCGGTAGCCGACGGTGCGCGGCTCATCGACCTGCTGCGCCGTCCGCAGGTGTCCTACGACGACCTGCGCCCCTTCGACCCTGCCGCGCCGGAGCTTCCCGGGGCGGTGCGGGAGCAGGTGGAAATATCCGTCAAATACGAGGGCTATATCCGCCGCCAGCAGCGGCAGGTGGAGGACTTCGAGCAGCTGGAAAAGTACGCCCTCCCCGACCGCATGGATTACAGTGCCATACAGGGCCTGCGTCTGGAGGCGCGGGAGAAGCTGGACGCGGTGCGTCCCCTGAATCTGGGGCAGGCCAGCCGCATCTCCGGCGTCTCACCGGCAGACGTGGGCGCGCTGATGATCTGGCTCCAGACCCATCGAGATAAGGAGGAATGACCATGGGTAAACTGCGATTTCTCTTTGCGCTGTGGATGGCCAAGCTGTCCATCCCCGCGCTGAAGATCACTCACCACAACGGCACGGACTTCCCCGGCAGCCTTGCCGTCAGGCTGTGCCCCGACTTTCTGCGCTACGTGGGCAAGCCCAAAACCATCGTGGCCGTCACCGGCACCAACGGCAAGACCACGGTGTCCAACATGCTCAACGACATTCTGGAGGCCGGCGGCCGCCGCGTGCTGAACAACCGCGCCGGCAGCAACATCGTCTCCGGCGTGTCCACCGCCTTCATCCGGAACTGCGACCTGCTGGGCCGCGTGAAAAAGTGCGACATGGCGGTGCTGGAGGTAGACGAGCGCTCCGCCCCCAGAATTTACCCCTATGTGAAGCCGGACTACATCGTGGTCACTAACCTGTTCCGCGACTCCATCATGCGCAACGCCCACCCCGGCTACATCGCGGACATCCTGACCCGCTCCTTCCCCAAATCGTCCAAGCTGATTTTGAATGCCGACGATCTGATCTCCTGCTCCGTGGCGCCGGAGAACCCCCGGGTCTACTTCGGCATCGACCGCCTGCCCACCGATGTGACGGCGTGCGAGAACCTGCTGAACGACATGCGCATCTGCCCCCGCTGCGCCGGTCCGCTGCGCTATGAGTACCGCCGCTACCACCACATCGGCCGCGCCGTCTGCGAAAACTGCGGCTTTCACTCCCCGGACTGCGACTATCTGGCCACCTGCGTGGACGTGGCGGGCCGCACCATGTCCCTCCGCGAGGGCGGGCAGGACTACCCCTACACCCTGATCGCCGACAGCATCCACAACATCTACAACATGGTGACGGTCATCGCCGTCCTGCGCCAGCTGGGCTGGTCCCACGCCGACATCGAGCAGCGCCTGTCCCGGGTAAAGGTGCTGGCCTCCCGCCTGTCGGAGGAGAAGATCGGCGGCGTCAATGTGATCATGCAGATGTCCAAGGACAAAAACGCCCTGGCCTGCTCCCGCAACTTTGACTACATCCGCTCCAAGCCCGGGAAGAAGGAGCTGCTGGTGATGATGAACTGCATGGGCGTGGCGAAGAGCTGGTCGGAAAACCCCAGCTGGATGTACGACACGGACTTCGAGTTCCTGAACAGCGACGATGTGACCTGCCTGGTCTGCGCCGGTCCCCGTGCCTACGACTACCGGCTGCGGCTGCTTCTGGCCGGCATCCCCGATGAAAAGATACGGCTGGAGGAGGATGAGTTCGCGGCACTGAAGCTGCTTCCCCTGCGCTCCGGCGACGACGTGTATATCCTCTACGGCGTGGACGGCATGCCGCTGGCGTTCCGCGTAAAGGCGAAGCTGAAGGAGATGCTGCTGGCAAAGGAGGATGGACAATGAGAGCTGAAATTCTGTTTCCGGAGGTCTGCAATCTCTACGGCGACCTGCAAAACGTGTACTACCTCCGGCGCTGCTGCCCCTCGCTGGAGATCGTAGAAACGGATCTCCACAGCCGTCCCCGCTTTCTGGACGGGGAGGTGTCGCTGGTGTTCATGGGCAGCACCACCGAGCAGGGCCTGCGCCTGGCCGCCGATGCCCTGCGGCCCTACGCTGCGGACATCGCTGCCCGCGTGGACGCGGGCCAGCTGCTGCTTCTCACCGGCAACGCCCTGGACGTGTTCGGTCAGGCCATCGAAAGCGACAGCGCCGACACCATTGAGGGTCTGGGCCTCCTGCCCTGCCGCGCCCGTTACCAGATGATGAAGCGCCACAACAGCTTCTTCCTGGGCTCTTTCGAGGACATGGACGTGGTGGGCTTCAAAAGCCTGTTCGGCCACAGCTACGATGCGCCGGAGCGGGACGGCTGGTTCCGCGTCACCCGCGGCGTAGGCCGGAACCCCGACACACCGCTGGAGGGCTACCGCCGCGGCGGCCTGATGGCCACATACCTCATTGGCCCGCTGCTGATTTTGAACCCGCCGCTGTGCAAGTGGCTGCTGCGCCGGATGAACGCCCCCTCCGACGCCCTAGCCTTCGAGGAGGCCGCCATGGCCAGCTACGAAAAGCGTGTGGCGGAGTTCCGGCAGGAAAGCCGCAATTACCTCTATTGAGCCGCGCACACCCGCTCAACGCGCAGAAGCCTCCCCTGCGTCCCCCAAAAAGCGCAAAAAAGAACCGCCCGCGGGCGGTTCTTTTTTATCGTTTTCAGCCGGCTCAGATGTACTGGCGCATGCCCTCGGTGGCCACGTCCTCATCGGCGCTGACGGTGACGGTGAACTTCACCTCGTTCTCCTCGCTGAAGCGATCCAGCCAGTGCAGGAACTTCTCCACAGCCTGCCAGTCGCTGCTGCCGGCGATCTTGCACAGGTTGTCCACGAACACATGGGAAATATCAAAATTGCCCGCGTACATACCGCACAGGAAGCCCCGCAGGCAGTCAAAAGAATCCACATTGTAGTCGCTGGCGTTGACCAGACGGACGTTATAGCTGATGTCGTAGGTCATGTCGCGGCTGGGCTCGATGCACACAACGCTGCCGCTTTCAGAGTCCACGCTGGCATGGATCAGCTCGATGAGCTGCTTCGTCTTACCTGCACCGTTCGCGCCCATGATCAGTCTAACCATAAGAAATCACTCCTTTGTCATAGTGGAGCTGGCTTTACTCCTGCTTGTAGCATATCATACCAACGGGAAAATAGCAACGGAAAAAAACCGGCCCCTTTTTTGGTCAAAACGCCTTAGCGGCCCAGCTTGGCCAGCAGTGCGGCCCGCATCTCCTCGTACCCCGGCTTGCCCAGCAGGGCAAACATGTTCTTCTTATAGGCCTCCACACCCGGCTGGTCGAAGGGATTCACATCCAGCAGATAGCCGCTGAGACCGCAGGCATACTCGAAGAAGTAGATAAGCTGGCCCATCGCCTTTTCGTCCAGCCCGTCGGTGTACAGTGTGACGTTGGGCACGCCGCCCTCCACATGGGCCAGCAGGGTACCGTCCATGGCCTGCTCGCGGATGAAGTCCATGCTCTTTCCCGCCAGGAAGTTCAGGCCGTCGCCGTCCGTCTCGTCGTAGGGCACGGGATTCTCGTGCCGGGAAGCGCCAAAGCGCACCACCGTCTCAAAGAGATGCCGCTCGCCCTGCTGGATATACTGGCCCATGGAGTGCAGGTCGGCGGTGAACTCCACACTGGCGGGGAACAGGCCCTTGCCCTCCTTGCCCTCGGACTCGCCGTACAGCTGCTTCCACCACTCGGCCATGAACCGGAAGCAGGGCTCATACGCCGCCAGGATCTCGATCTTCTTGCCGGTGCGGTACATCTCGTACCGCGCACCGGCATACTGCCACGCAGGATTGGCGTCCATCTCCGCCGCGGTGCAGCTGTCCATCATCTCCCGCGCACCGGCCATCAGCGCCTCGATGTCGATGCCCGCCACGGCGATGGGCAGCAGGCCCACGGCCGTCAGCACGCTGTACCGGCCGCCCACCTCGTCGGGCACCACAAAGGTCTCATAGCCCTTGGCGTCCGCCAGCGCCTTCAGTGCGCCTCTGTGGCGGTCGGTGGTGGCGTAGATGCGCTTGGCTGCGCCGTCTGCGCCGTACTTCTTCTCCAGCATCTCCCGGAAGAAGCGGAAGGCCACCGCCGGCTCCGTGGTGGTGCCGGACTTGGAGATGACGTTGACGGAGAAGTCCACGCCGTCCAGCAGCTCCACGATCTCGCTCATATAGTCGGAGGAAAGCCCGTTGCCCACGAAGTAGATGTTGGGCGTCTCCTTCTTTTTCAGGTTGTAGTTGGGCGACCGCAGGCACTCGATGACGCCCCGTGCCCCCAGATAGGAGCCGCCGATGCCGATGACCACCAGCGCTTGGGAGTCCGCCTGAATGCGCTTGGCCGCGGCCTGGATGCGGGCGAACTCCTCCTTGTCGTAGTCCTGCGGCAGGCGTACCCAGCCGGTGAATTCGCCGCCTGCGCCGTCCCCCTTCTGCAAATGGTCATGGGCGATGCGCAGGCGGGGCGCCAGCGCCGCCTCATAGGGCAGCGGGATAAAGCTCTTGCAGCTGTTCAGGTCCACTCGGATCATATGTCATTCCTCCTTGGTAAAGTCCGATCATTTTCGTACTCGTATCTTACAACGATTGCGCCCAAATTACAAGGGAAAAAGGGCGCTCACCCTGCAAAAACCGCCAGCCGCAGCAGCTGGGTGAACACCTGGCCCCAGCTGCGCCGCATCACGTCCTCCCCCGCCGTGATGGGCACCGTCAGAAGCACCGTGTCCCCGTCCAGCACCGTCAGCTCTCCCAGCGGCTGACCCGCCGCTACCGGCGCGGTGACCCGCGGCTCCAGCGTCACTTTTCGCTCCAGCATGCCCGCCTTCTCCCTCTCCACCAGCACCGTGTTCCCCTCCGATGCCAACACCGGCTGCACCGTGTCCGCCGTGCCCATGTCCACCGGCACCGGCATCAGCGGCTGCTCCGGCGCCGCCGTCACCAGCGCATAGGAGGAAAACCCGTAGTTCAGCAGGGTCTTGGCGTCGTTGTTGCGGGTGTCGCGGTCCGGCCCCTTCATCACCACGGCAATGAGCTCCATGCCGTCCCGCTCCGCCGTGGCGCTGATGCAGTACCCCGCCGATGCGGTGTAGCCGGTCTTGAGTCCCGTGGCCCCGTCATAGAAGCGGATGAGCTTGTTGGTGTTGGCCAGTTGGAATGCCCCGCCGCGGATGGTGTCCATCCAGATGGTGGTGAACCGCCGGATGTCTGGATGCTTTAAGATCAGCTCGCGGCTCATGACGGCGATGTCGTGGGCGCTGGTGACGTGGCCCTCCGCCGTCAGGCCGGTGCAGTTGGCGAAGTGGGTGTCGTTCATGCCAAGCTCCGCCGCCCGCTGGTTCATTTTTTCCACAAACCGGTCGCTGACCCCCGCCACCTTTTCCGCCAGCGCCGCAGCTGCATCGTTGCCGGAGGCCACGCACACCGCCTTCAGCAGCTCCTCCACCGTGATCTGCTCTCCCTCCGCCAGATAGACCTGGCTGCCTCCCATCCCTGCGGCATAGGCGCTGACCGTCACCACGTCGTCGTAGCCGATAGTCCCGCTGTCGATGGCCTCCATGGTCAGCAGCAGCGTCATGACCTTGGTGACGCTGGCGGGCTCCAGCTGCTCGTGCTCGTTCCGGGCATACAGCACCTGCCCCGTGGTTTTTTCCATCAGCAGCGCCGCGCGGCTCTGGATAGGCAGCTCTGCCGCCTGCGCCTGCACCGGCCACAGGGTCAGCACGCACATCAGCGCCGTCACGCCCGCCGCCAGTCCCGTCATCTGCCGCCTCCACCTCCGCAGCGTCTCCCGCCGCTTGTTCTGTTTATCGTCTATATGGCATCTTTCCGAACGATAACACGCTCTCCCGTGTCCTGTCCGATGCCGCGCTTCTCCTGATACGACAGGCATTACGCGCTTCTCCGCATCCACCATTTCCTGCTTCTTCATCATGCAGTTCCTCCCCCGCGTTTTTTTCATCTCTATGCCGCTGCGGGAGAAATCATGCTCTCGACAGAATTTTCGGTTGCAAAACCCCCGCCGACCTGCTATAATAGCACCGTTCGCAGGGTTGGTATATCGGTATTACAGCGGCTTCCCAAGCCGTTAAGGCGGGTTCGACTCCCGTACCCTGCTCCAAGTGAACAAACAGGTTTAGATGCCATGCGGTGAAAACCGCATGGCATCTAAACCTTTCCGGGGTTTCCCATACCCCGATTTTAACGGTTTCAAGCATGGATGTCAGAGCCGCCTGAGAGGCGTTCAACGTGATTTGAACCCCTCTTTTTCTGCTTTCTGGCGAAATAATCGGATGCAGCCCCCTTTTGTACGAGGATTTTCCTCGCAAAGGGGGCTTTTTCATAAAAAAGATTCACAAAGCTTAGAGCGTCGGTTGATGGTTTTATGAAACCATCAACCGACGCTCTTTTGCGTTTCAGGACAGATCAAGGGCGGCAGCCCGGAGAGGAGCAATATGTGAAAACCAGCAAGACCGCTGGCGCGGCGGATCGACGAGCGGCAGCCAGTGCCCTACCATCAGAGCTCGCCGGAGCCGGTATTCTGCAATGAGCACGAGAGGTGTCAGGGCTGTCCCTACCCACGCCACGGCATCGTCTGCTGGCAGAGGAGGACGGGATGTTCACAGAGGAGGACGGGATGTTCACTGACCGGGGATACATCGCCTATAAGGGTTATTACAGCATGGAGGAAGTGATGAACGGCGGTCAAAGCAGCCACATGGTGCTGGGAGGGCTTTCACGATGATCATTCAGACGGAACTGAAACGGAAACAGTCCGAGTACGAGGGGGAACCCTGTGCCGTGGATAAGGTCATTGAGCTGCCAAGCCAGCGGTTCCGGCAGTTCAGCCGCGCACTGCTGGCTGACTATGATTTCATCGCAGAGAACAAAGACGCCATCCAGCGTGATGAGGATGCCAGACACTGCCTGCTCATCCTCGACGCAGAGGGAACGGACGGATTCCTTATTGACCCGCAAGGCTACAACTATGCCCGGTACAGTGCCTTTGTCCCCAATGCCCGCAGTTTGCTGACGCCGGATATGGGGATCGACCGCAGCTACCTTTCGCTGGCAGAGCCTTGGCGGGATGAGAGCAGGGATGAAATGCTCCGCATGACGCTGCGTGTCGATGGAAAGCCCGACTACACCCTCGTCCTCCCCGCTGACGAGGAATACCTCGATGCGGTGAAAAACTATCTTGATATCGATGTTTTCGCGGATGCCATGCTCTGTGATATTCACTTCAAGGTACCATACATCGGTGAGCTGATCCGCGACACGGATTGCCCCGCCGTGGAGGATTACAACGATTTTGCCGAAGCCTTGGAGGACATCTGGCAGAAGGACGGGATGCTCCTGACCTACGCCGCCGTGCTGGAGGCAGAGAAACCGGAAACCCTGCACCGTGCCTGTGAACTCCTGCAAGATCTGGACAACTATCAGCGCATCACGGAGGATGCCTACGGTTACGGTCAGCATCGATTGCAGGAAACGCTGGGGCTGGATGATGAAGCCATCTATGAGCTGGACGGCTACATGGATTTTGAAAAATACGGTCAGGACTGCATGGAAAACGACTGCGTGACAAAAACAGAGTTCGGCCTGCTGCGCCGCTTGGACCCACCCTTCCCGGAGCAGCGGCAGGGACAGAGGATGATGTAAGCAAAAGCGGCTCGATCCATTTGGAACGAGCCGCTTGATAGAGGACGGCATAAGCCTGCTCATCTATGTTCTCTATGCAGGCTGAGAAAAAACCATACGCAAGACCTCTCTGGAAACAGAGAGGTCTTATCTTTTGTAGAGGAGGAAGCCATTTGAAAGCATTCAAACACATGACAGCCTTTGTGCTGGCGTTGATCATGGCGGCAGCACTGGCGGTGACCGCCTATGCTGCCAGCGTGACGGTCAAGTACAGAGTCTACGTCTATACTGACGAGATCACATTTCGTCAGTATGATTATAGCCAAAGCACAACGCCATCCATTACAAATCTGACCATCTCGGCTACCAGCAGCCTCGGCAGCGGCAGCGCCCTCTACCACATGAAATATGCGGATGGCGCGGTGGCCTACTGTATCGAGCCGGGTGTTCATTCCGATGACAGCGGCACCTACAAGGAGGGATCCAGTGCCAGCTGGTATAACCTGCCCGCTTCTGTGCAGAGCGGCATCGCGTTGGCGATGTCCCTGGGCTATCCCAGCGCCGACTACAAAATCAAAGCCATGGAGGAGAAGGGCAGCATCACCGTCCGTAAGGTGGATGTGACAGGCGGCCCGCTTGCTGGCGCGGAGCTGATGTTGGAAACTTCCACGGACGGCAAGACATGGACGGAGGTGGGCAGAGTGACCACCGACAAGATCGGCGTCGCCAAGTGGGAGAATCTTAAAACCGGTGTGCAGTACCGTGTGACGGAAACCAAATCTCCCGCAGGGTACACGCTGCTGACCGAGCCGCTGTTCACGGGAACGCTGGACAGCAGGCCGATGATCATATTGACCCGGACCTTCGTCTTGGATTTGGCAAATTCCGCGTGGGCGGCGTTCTCGTTATCCTGCTCCAGCGTTTGCAGGTACTCCCGCTCGACGTGGTTGACCTTGATGGTCGGACACCCGTGGATCAGGTTGCCGATCATGACGTTGAGCTTTTCCAGCGCCATCGTATAGAGGTTTGTCCGCTTTTCCAGCGCCTGCCCCTGCACGGCCGAGGCGACGATGGGACACACGGTGGAAACGATGATGATCATGGCCAGATAAAATGACAATAAAAACCACGTTTTCGCCTCCTATGGTGAAACGTTGTCGTTTCACAGTATCGTATGTTGTATAAATCGGACGCCGCCTGCGCAAGACCCACCGGATTCGATCATAACAGAAACGGGCGCGGAAGTCCAACAGCTTCAAGAGGCGAAAACAGCTTTGCTGAATAAGGGGGCTAAAGGGGTCTGCTCCACGCTCTTTTTAACCAACTGCCTAAGATGTATTGCGCTCTTGCAGAAAAAATTAGTAATACAGCCAAAAAGACCTTGACAAACACGGACGCCTTGTGTAATATAAGAGTGCGTATATAAGGAACCGATACGCATATACGTACAGACACTACAAAAAAAGGAGAATCAAAATGAAAAAGACGCTTTCTTACATCCTTGCAATCGTAGTATGTCTTGCAACGCTTTGCGGCTGTGGCGACACACCCAGCGGTGGACAGACAACAGATGGACCCAGAGATTCCGTGATGCTGCGGAATGCCCTGGGTATGCAGACCACTGACCCGGCAGATACCAATGAGACGGATGTCCTTACTGTAAACGAGCAGATTTATGAGGGCCTTTATACTCTGGATGAGAGCGGCGGCGGATATCAGCCCTGCTTGGCAAAGCAAATCGATATCAGCGATGATGCCACAGTGTATACGATTACGCTGCAGGACGGCGTGAAGTTCCACAATGGCGAGACCCTGAAGGCCTCTGACGTGGTGTTCAGCTATCAGCACTTTATGGACAATCCCAAGTACAACAGCTATACGGACATGATCGAAAAGGTGGAGGCTTTGGACGACTCCCACGTTGTGATCACCATTGCACGTCCGTATTCCCCGATCCTTCACACGTTCTTCAAAATCAAAATTCTGAGCGAGAAGGAAGTGACCTCTCAGGGGAGCGACTTCGGCACCATTGCTAACCTGGCCGGCACGGGTCCTTATTACATGGATGCGGAGACTTATCGGCCCAACAGCGGCTGGACTTTGTATGCATTTGAAGACTACTGGCAGGGAGCACCCCAGATCAAGAAGATCGGTTATGTAGTGATCGAGGACAACTCCTCCGCAGTTATCGCACTGAAAAACGGTGATATCGACTACCTGTCGGTTCCTCTCTCCAACTGGGCGGATATCAAGGACTCTGGAAAGTTTGCGACCAATGAAATGGAGTCCAACGATATTCAGTTTATGTGCATCAACTATGAATCCAGCGAAGTCCTGAACAATGACAAGGTCCGTCAGGCGATCGTTCACGCAACCAACCGGGAAGCCATGAACATGGTTGCCACCGACGGGCTGGGCAAGGTTACGGACTTCTACATCAATCCCCATTATGCGGAGGCAGCTCCTACGGAATGTGATGTGGACCTCTCCTATAACCCGGAGCTGGCCAAGTCTCTCCTGGCGGAAGCCGGCTATCCGGACGGCGTGGATGTAGGCGAAATCCTGGTAGGTACCGGTTCCTCGGAGCCCTACGCCACGGTTCTCCAGTCGAACCTGGCTGAGGTGGGCATCACCGCAAAGATCACGACCCTTGAGTTCGGCGTGGCGGTGGATCGGATGGCGTCCCAGGACTACAACATCTGCATTGTCGGCGACAACGGCAACTATGACTTCAACAACTTCCGCCAGCAGGCTCATAGCGGCTCTGTCGGTATCTACAATGTGAGCTTTGTCGGAGACAAGTTTGACTACAAGCACATTGAAGACCTGTTTGCACAGGGCGAGCAGATCACTGACGAAGCCGCCAGAAAGGAAATCTATACCGAGCTTTATAATGAGGTAATGGCCACCTACTGCGTGATTCCGCTTGTAGCGCCTCCGGCCTGCACCGCATGGAATCCTGATTTGAACGTCGTTAGTGTTCCGACCTACTACAGAGTTGCGCAGTGGAGCTGGAACGCCTGACACTATAAAAATTATCGGATGGAGGGTGAAAGGTGTATCGCTATGTCATAAAGAGAGTACTTTTTCTAATCCCCACAATACTTGGCGTCACATTTATTATCTTCTTTGTCATGGGGCTTACACCGGGAAACCCAGGTCGGATGATCCTTGGGCCAACGGCGAAGCAAGAGGCCATTGACACGCTCAACCATGACCTGGGCTACGACCTTCCCATTGCGGAACGGTATGTCAATTACTTGAAGGATATCGTTACAGAAGGCGATTTCGGGATGTCGTACTTTAGCGGCCGGCCGGTGTTCGACGAGATCTGGCCGAGATTCCTTGTGACCATCCGGATGTCGCTGCTCATCCTGGTGATATCGGTATGCGTAGGAGTACCAGTGGGAATTTACTCTGCTGTCAAGCAGTATTCCCTCTGGGATACCGTGCCAACCATGATGGCGTTTTTCCTGGCGGCGGTGCCAAGCTTTGTGATAGGAATGGTATTGATGTACTTTTTCGCGCTGAAGATCAACATATTCCCATCTTTTGGCTTGTCTGGTCTGAAGAGCTACATTCTCCCGGTGAGCGCGGTCGCCATTTCAGAAGCGGCTGCATACCTCAGATTTACGAAATCGTCCATGCTTGAGGCGATACGGCAGGACTATGTCCGGACAGCCCGCGGAAAAGGAGTTCCGGAGCGGACAGTTATCTGGAAGCACGCTATGCGAAATGCGCTTCTGCCTGTCATTACATGCGTGGGCATGCGCTTCGGAGTCCTTTTGGCTGGAATGGTGACGACAGAACGACTGTTTTCCATTCCGGGAATAGGCAGCCTTATCGTGGACAGTATCAGTAAAAAGGACGAGCCGGTCATTATTGCAGCCAGCATCTTGATCGCCTCTGCATTTACCATGCTGATGCTTTTGGTCGATATCGCGTATGCTTATGTAGACCCCAGGATACGTGCCAAATATAGCAGATTGGAGCGGTGAATATGAGTGGGATAACCGGACGAGTAAAGGGCGCCGACAGAGGAGAATTCAAAAAGGTAGGGCAATTCCACGAAATCTTCAGACGCCTCCGAAAAGATCGGGGCGCGATGGTCGGACTTGTAATTCTGATCGTACTAATTCTTACCATCATATTTGCGGATGTGATCATCCCCTATCAAGCTGCCATTTCTCAGGATGTCATGAGTAACTTTGAGGCTCCATCAGCGAAGCATCTCATGGGTACGGATATGTATGGACGGGATGTTTTTGCAAGATTCGTACATGGAGCGAGGACTTCCTTGGCCATATCGCTGTTTGCTTCCATGACCTCCTGTATTTTTGGAAGCTTGCTCGGTGCGGCCGCCGGATACTTCGGCGGGAAGGTGGACATGGTGATTATGCGCAGTCTGGATATCTTTATGTCGGTGCCAGACATCCTTTTTACCATGGTCGTAGTGGCGGCGCTGGGTTCCAGCATTCCGGTCCTGATCGTGGCGATGACGCTGGCATACTTTACCAACTATGTCCGCCTGGTGCGTTCTGAGGTCCTGAACCTTTGCGAGCAGGAGTATGTGGAGGCGGCCAGAGCCGGAGGGGCCAGTTCAGCGCGTATCATTTTAAGCCATATTATCCCGAACGCTTTGGGAATCATACTGGTCAACCTCACGCTGAATGTGGCGAGTCTTGTGATTTATCAGTCTTCTCTGAGCTATATCGGACTCAGCCTTCCGCAGCCCACGCCGGAGTGGGGAAGTATGCTCTCTGAGGCCAGAGAGTTTATGCTGAAAGCTCCGCACCTGGTCTTTTTCCCGGCAGCAGCCATTGTTTTGACCGCATTTTCGGTTAACTTGCTGGGCGACGGACTTCGTGACGCGATGGACCCCAGACTGAAGAATTAGTACATGCGAATTTCAGAAGACTACATTACAAAATTTGTTAAGGAGCGCTTAATATGAAGGAGGATGTCATTCTTGCGGTAAAGGATTTAAGCGTGATTTACCAAACGGATCTTGAAACGGTTTATGCGGTGAACGGAGTTTCGTTTACGCTGGGACGAGGAGAAAGCCTCGGACTGGTCGGCGAGACGGGAGCCGGGAAGACTACGCTGGCACTTTCCATAATGCAGCTGCTTCCGGAGCGGACGGGAAAAGTGACCGGGGGAGAGATCTGGTTTGAAGGAGAAGAGCTGACGTCCCTTTCCGAACAGAAAATGCGCACGATACGCGGAAACAAGGTCGCCATGATTTTTCAGGATCCGATGACTTCCTTGAACCCCGTTCTGACGGTAGGCGAGCAGATCGCAGAAGCGCTGCTGGTGCATAATGAAGCCGGCTGGACAAAGGAAAAGATCGACCAGCACGTAGACGAAACGCTAAATATGGTAGGGATTCCGCCGGCCCGGAAACATGAGTATCCGCATCAATTCTCCGGAGGAATGAAGCAGCGGGTGGTGATCGCGATGGCGTTGTCCTGTGAGCCGGATCTGCTTATTGCAGATGAGCCGACGACGGCGCTGGATGTGACGATCCAGGCTCAGGTCCTGCTTATGATACGAGAGCTGAGAGACCGGCTGGGTACGTCTATGATCATGATCACGCATGACCTGGGCATTGTGGCGCAAACCTGCGATAACGTGGCGGTGATGTATGCGGGCGAAATCATTGAGATCGGTACGGCAGAAGACATTTTCAACGGGAAAAACCATCATCCCTATACAGAAGGGCTTTTTGGGTCAATTCCTCGTCTGAACACAAGAGTTAAACGCCTGACCCCGATCGACGGCCTGATGCCTGATCCGACGGTGTGCGAACCGGGCTGCAAATTTGCACCCCGCTGCTCAAAATGCATGGACATTTGCCGGGAGAAGAGTCCGGAGGTCCATTATGAGGGTACACACGCAATTCGTTGCCATTTGTTTCAACAGACCGGACAGATAGGAGAGTAGTGCCAATGGAAGTAAATACACCCTTGATTGAAGCAAAAGCATTAAAAAAGTATTTCAAATTGGGGGAAAACCGCTATTTGCATGCTGTTGACAATATCAACCTGCAGATCTATAAAGGCACTACGGTGGGAATTGTAGGAGAGTCAGGATGTGGAAAAAGCACATTTGGGCGTACGCTTCTGCGTCTGACCGAAGCGACCAGCGGAGAGATACTCTATTGCGGAGAGAACATCCTGACGTTTGGGCGGCAGAAGATGAAGCAGATGCGCAAAAATATGCAGATCATCTTTCAAGACCCGTATGCCAGTGTAGATCCTAGAAAATCCGTGGTTGAGATTATTGCCGAATATATGCTGATCCACCACACCTATCCTACCCGGCGGGAGATCTTTAACCGGGCAGCGCAGCTGATGGATATTGTGGGCTTGGCCAGACGGACTGCGAATTCTTATCCCCACGAATTGGACGGCGGCAGACGGCAGAGAATCGGCATCGCGCGGGCCTTATCCCTGAATCCGCAGTTTATTGTGTGCGATGAACCGGTTTCAGCGCTCGATGTTTCTATTCAGGCACAGATCCTGAATCTGTTGATGGATCTTCAGAGCGAGATGGATCTCACCTATATGTTTGTTACCCACGATCTGAGTGTAGTTAGACACATTTCGGATCATATCATGGTCATGTATTTAGGTGAGAGTCTGGAGTACGCCGAAGCGGATGAACTGTTCAACTCTCCACTTCATCCCTATACCCGTGCGTTGCTTTCTTCTATCCCCGAACCGGATATTTCCATGCGGAACAAGAAGATCTCCGTGATCAAAGGCGAGGTCGTCAGCCCGATCAACCCCAAGCCGGGCTGCCGATTCGCGCCCCGTTGTGAAAACTGCATGGAAATCTGCACACAATGCTCCCCCGAACTGAAGGAGGTGGCTCCGGGACATCTTGTCGCGTGCCACAAATATGCTTGAGACCATATGAAAATAACAAAAAGCGATGATATGCCGAAAGGAGGGACCCCCTATATGCCGTCACAATATCTGCTTGACGCATATGAACCCCGGAGATATATGAGGTATTTTGAGGAAATCACGAGGATCCCGCATGATACCGAAGACGAAGCACATCTTGCAGCATACATCAGAGAAGTCGCAAAAAACGCAGGGCTGGAGTCGTATCAGGATCCGCACGGGAACGTGTTAGTGCGTATGCCTGCAACGGAGGGATATGAGAACGCCCCGGCAGTCCTCTTTCAGGGACATATGGACATGGTGTGTGTAAAGGACGAAGGCGTTGTCCATGACTTTTCCAAGGATGCGCTGGATCTGTATCTCTATCGGGACGCGGACTATGGGGTCACCCTGGCGGCACGGGGAACCAGCCTGGGAGCGGACAACGGAGTCGGTTTGGCCATGATGCTTACGCTGATGACAACGCCGGAGCTGCTGCATCCGCCGCTGGAATTCCTGTTCACCGTGGAGGAAGAGAGCGGACTATGGGGAGCCAGAAAGTTTGACTATACCCAGATCCGGGCGCGGCACATGATCAATATGGACAGCGGTGACGCTGACATGATGTGTGTGTGCAGCACAGGCGCCGTACACAATCGTTTTCACATGACCTACAAAACTGTACCGCACCGAGGCACCGTATACAGCGGGACTATCGGCGGGCTGCTGGGAGGCCATTCCGGCAACGATATTGCCAAGGGACGCGCTAATGCCATTTCACTGCTGGGCGAATTCCTGGAAAAGCTTACAGGATGTGAAAATGCTTGGCTGATAGATGCGGATGTACAAGAAAGCCAGGGCATCCCGGATCAGGCAGCAGTCCGGCTCTGTGTGGAGAACGGTGAAGCGGAGACCCAGCTGCGTCAACTGGCAGATATGCTGCAGAAAAGCTGGAGAAGTGCATACCGTGCGGCAGGCGAGGACAACATTGCGCTTCGCTTGGAGCAAGTGGAAGAGGAAGCACTTGTACATGATTGTATAAGCTGCGAAGATCTCCGGAAAATTGGAGCACTTTTGCAGGGCATACCGTATGGTGTCATTGAATACGGTGGCAAGAACCAGAGCATTCCGTTTTGCACCGGATGCACATCCAGATTCTGCGTAAAGGAGAATGTCTGCCAGCTGTGGTTCAGCGTACGCTCGCTGTCGGAGGCGCTGAAATGGGATACGGAAAAAAGCGTGAAAGAACTGGCATCACAACTGGGTGCTGATGTTGAGATCCTGGATCAGTATCCGGGATGGCCGTACCGGACGGATTCTCCCATGCAAGAGCTATGCAAGAAGCTCTTCCAGGAGATGTATGGCGAGGAAATTAAAATTGAATATGGACAGGGCGGATGTGAGCCGGGAATTATAATTGATAAGCTCCCGGACATGGACGCTTTGGGGTTAGCTCCCACGTCGAGAGGAGCCCATACCACGAGAGAAAGGTTCTATATTGAGACGGTGGAGCCGACCTATCAATTGTTTGTAAGGATGCTGCGGCAAATTGCGGAAAACGGCATATAAGGACTTGTATCACGGGCACCACAAAGGCTGCGGATATTTGGATTATCTTCAAAACTTATTATATGAGGAGGGCACTTCAATGATTATCGGAATTCCCAAGGAACTCAAAGACAAAGAGACTCGTGTCGGTTTGATCCCAAAGTGGGTCCAGCAACTGGTAGCACAGGGACACACCGTCTATTTCCAAAAGGATTTGGCATTACCGGCGGGAATTTCAAACGAGGAATATATGGCTGCGGGCGCGCAGATGCTTGATACGATGGCGGAAGTATATGAAAAGTCCGATATGATCGTAAAGTTTAAGGATCTGATGCCCGGAGACCTGGAAATGCCCTTCCGGAAAGGTCAGCTTCTGTTTACCGCGTTCCATATGGCGGAGGGCACGGCGAAGCCGGAGCAGGTAAAACGACTGCGTGAGGCAGGTGTGACCTGCGTTTCCTACGAGGTTACGCGCTTCCCGGATGGCAGCAGAGCACTGACCCGCCCGATGGGTGAAATCGCCGGACGGATGGCACCGATTCTGGGAACACAGTATATTCAGAGACAGTACGGCGGCAGTGGCGTGAGTATCGTCCCGATTACCGGAGTAAAACGCGCACGGGTTGTGATTATTGGCGGCGGCCATGCGGGATTGGCTGCGGCTCAGGTTGCTGAGGGCCTTGGAGCAGAGGTCATTGTCTTTGAAAAGTCGATTGCGCGGTTGGAGTATTTGAGGACGGTCCTTCACCACACTGACCTGCGCTATATGGACAAGAAGGCATTCGCTGAAGAGGTAGCACTGGCCGATATGCTGATCAACTGTATCTACTCCTATCCGGGAATGGAAGTTCCGGTGGTGACACGGGAGATGGTCCGTAGTATGCGGAAAGGCTCTGTGATTGTGGACCTTGAGGGTGAGGGCATTATTGAAACGGCTCAGTACACGACGATCAGCAATCCGTATTTCATTGAGGAAGGGATCGTCCATGTGGGCATTACGAATATCCCTGCGATGGTGCCTGCGGCAGCCAACGAGACTTTCTCAAGGGCGATTTATCCCATGATCGAAGATACGGCAAACTACGGACTGAAAGAAGCGTGCAAAAAGAACTTCGTACTGCGTTCCGGTATCATTATGGTAGACGGAAAGATCACCCAGAAGGAAGTGGCAGACAGTCAGAAAGAGGCGTATATCCCGCTCGATCCGGATACAATGCTTTCCTAAAGAAGCAGGCTGACCTGCAAGGCGCGGGATCCGCAGGATCCTTTGCAATTGCGATTTCGACACCTTAAACATAGGAGAGGATGATAGTTTCATGCGTACTGTGTACGAGGAAATTCACAGGATCGGCATTATTCCGGTAGCAAAGCTGGATAAGCCGGAGGAGGACTCTGTTCTGGTGGCAGAAGCACTCCGGGAGGGCGGAATTCCGTTGATCGAAGTTACTTTTCGGGCAAATGGAGTCGCCACAGCCATAAGAAAAATAAAACAAGAGGTATCAAATTTCACAGTGGGCGCAGGGACAGTCCTGACCATTGAACAAGCTGAGGAAGCAATTGAAGCGGGAGCCGAGTTTATCGTTTCCCCGGGCCTGGACCCGTCTGTTGTGGAATACTGTAACCATCGGAGAATCCCAATCGTGCCTGGATGCGCGACGGCGTCGGACTGCCAAGCTGCTTACAACATGGGGCTGCAAATTGTAAAGTTTTTTCCGGCAAATATCGCGGGCGGGCTGCCGGCACTTCGTGCGCTGCATACGCCATTCCAAAAGCTCCAATTTATTCCTACTGGAGGCATTACCTTAGATAATCTGGAAGAATTCAGCGCAAGTCCATTTGTATTTGCGTGCGGAGGGACATTCCTTGTGTCAGAGGAGCTTATCCGGAGCCATAATTGGACAGAGATTACGAGAAGAAGCAGACAAGCCGTTGAGCTTGTGCTAAAAGGACGAAAACATGGCTAAAATTGTTACTTTTGGAGAGCTGATGCTGAGATTGAGCCCCGTAGGCTACAACAGACTCTTCCAGACTGAATCGCTTGAAGGAAGCTTCGGCGGCGGGGAAGCAAATGTGGCAGTTTCGCTGGCCCAGATGGGGGATGATGCAGCTTTTGTATCAAAATTCCCGCAGAATATGGTAGGCGAGGCTGCTCTGAGGAAGCTGAAGGCCTATGGGGTAAACACTTCGCATATACTCCGGGGCGGAAAGCGCATGGGAATCTATTATATGGAGAAGGGTGCATCCCAGAGACCCAGTGTTTGCATCTACGACCGGGAGGGATCCTCCTTCCAAACGTCAAAGCCGGAGGAGTATTGCTGGAAAGAGATTATGCAGGGCGCGCAGTGGTTCCACTTTACGGGGATCACACCGGCGCTGGGCAAAGACATGGTTTCCGCCTGCCTCGATGCCTGCAAGGCTGCAAAAGAGGTCGGGGCAACAATTTCCTGCGATTTAAACTATCGCGGGAAGCTTTGGAGCCGAGAGGATGCCATGGCAGCCATGAGCGAGTTGTGCCAGTATGTGGACGTGTGTATTGGCAACGAGTCAGATGCAGCAGATGTATTCGGGGTGAAGCTGAATAACAGCCAGATTGTAAAAGGAAAGCTGGATATGGACGAATACCGGAAGCTTGCAGAGACGCTTATGGATCGCTTTCCGTTCCGAAAGGTTGCAATGACGCTGCGTGAATCAATCTCTGCCTCGGATAACGACTGGTCGGCCATGATTTACGATGGAGAGCAATGCTATTTTTCCACAAAATATCATCTTCACATGGTTGACCGGGTAGGCGGCGGCGATGCATTTGCCGGAGGTCTGATCCATTCGCTTGCAGAGGGAAGATCTCCCAAATATGCGTTGGAATTCGCCGTTGCCGCCTCAGCCTTAAAGCATTCCATCAATGGCGACTTCAACTTGGTCACACCTGCTGAAGTTGAGACATTGATGAACGGGGACGGTTCGGGCCGGGTACAGAGATAGACGATACCGACGGCTGTCTCGCTTTCGTGGCAGCACGGTATGTCCGGAGCTGCAGCGACGCCTTGACACGTGCGACCGGATTTCACACAGAGCAGCCACCCGTGAGGCGGTAGCTCTGTGTGAAATTTTTTCCGCCGGTTTTCACAATTTCCGACTGGTAGAATGGGCACATGAAATTCTTAGTGGAAACTTCGAAAACTTTGTGTTATTCTATGTAATTATAGTGAATATGTTTAGCAAGCTGCTCTGCCTGAAACCGCACATATAAAAACTGATATGAGGTGATACTTATGCAATCGGACCACCGCTCAACAGAACGAGTTTTGGATATTTTGGAACTGCTCGCATTTCGTGACGCATCGGATGGGCTGACACTGACGGAAATATCCAATTCCCTTCAGTCCCCTAAGAGCAGCATATCACCGATCCTCCACACGATGGCTAAGAAAAAGTACTTGTCATACAAGCCGGGATCCTCTACTTATACGTTGGGAATCCGCACTTTGGAAATCGGAAACGCCTATATGCGGAAGGAGTCCTTTTTTGAACGTGCGCTGACAGAATTGCAAGAGGTTGTGGACGCATGTAATGAGACCTGCCACTTGGCAGAACTGGATGGATGCAATGTGCTTTACCTGCTTAAAGTGGACGCGCCTCAATCGATACGCATGTATTCCGCACCCGGGAAAATGCTCCCTGCAAATGCTACGGCGCTTGGGAAAGCGCTCTTGTCCGGCTATACAAGGGAGGAATTGAGCGAGATTTTTAAAGATGGCGTAAAAAAAATGACAGACAGAACCATTACGGATCTGGATGAACTATATCAGCAGATCCAGGGGGTAAAGAAGCGCGGGATCGCTTATGAACGTGAGGAAAACTCTGAGTTTATTCAATGTATTGCAACACCCCTGCTAAAGGATGGCGTACCTGTGTTTGCCTTGAGTATTGCAATCCCAACCTTCCGTTATACAGAAGAAAAAGAAAGTCAGGTGACGGAACTGCTCCTGACTGCGCGCGCAAAGCTGGAAGCGCTTCTTTTGACGAGATGAGGACAATGGCTGTCTCTTTTCGCTGGCAGGGAAATGGTCACATTTTGCGCTGTTGGAAACAATAAAAGGGTATCAAAACGAAGAAATAGAGCCACCGGGTGGAGATCAATGCTCCCGCCCGGTGGCTCTGTAGATTCTTGGTATATGATGAGGGCCGTCAGGCAGCCTTTTCCGTCCTGCTTCCGCAGATCACAGAAAGAGGTGCAAAAGCGCAGGGAATCCTCCCTACAAATCAATGTCAGGGGTATCGCCGGAAGTGCCTTCGAGCAGCGGGCGTACCTTGCGCAGGAACGTGTCCACCTGCTCCGGGCAGCGACCGATATAGGCCTCTGGCCTCAGCAGAACGGCGAGGTCTTCTGTATGCATGGAAAAAGTCGGCTCTGCCGCCAGTTGCTCCAGAAGGTCGCAGGACTCGTCTTCCTTCATCCTTGCGGAGGCCGCGTGGGAACAGCGGCGGATCACCTCGTGCAGCTCCTGACGGTTTCCGCCGCGTTTGACGGCCTCCATCAGCAGATTTTCCGTGGCGATGAAGGGGAGGTATTCCCGAACGGCCTTGCCAATGATCGCCTCATTTACAACAAGTCCGTGGGTCACATTCCTGCGGAGACGCAGGATCGCATCGGCGCAGAGGAATCCCTCCGGCATGGAGATGCGGCGGTTGGCGGAGTCATCCAGCGTGCGTTCCAGCCACTGTACGGACGCCGTCATGGAGGCGTTTACGGCGTCCGAGATCAGAAAGCGGGACAAAGAACAGATTCGCTCACTGCGCATGGGGTTTCGCTTATACGGCATGGTGGAGGAGCCAATCTGGTTCTCTTCAAAGGGCTCCTCTATCTGCCGGTCATGCTGCAGCAGGCGAATATCGTTTGCCATCCGATAGGCACTCTGCGCAATAGAAGACAGACAATTCAGGATGCGGCTGTCCACCTTTCGGGGATATGTCTGCCCGCAGACATCAAAACACGCTGCAAATCCGAATTCCGCGCTGATCTGCCGGTTCATCTGGTCGATCTTTTCGGTATCACCATTGAATAGCTCCAGAAAACTGGCCTCGGTACCGGTGGTCCCACGGCAGCCGAGGAATTTCATGTGTGCCAGTACGTGCTCCAGTTCCTCCAGGTCGGAAAGAAAATCCTGCATCCAGAGTGTCGCCCGTTTGCCCACGGTAACAAGCTGCGCGGGCTGATAGTGGGTATAGCCGAGGGTGGGCAGCGACTTGTATTTCTCCGCAAAGTCCGCAAGATTTTTCAGCACGTCCAGCAGTTCCTTGCGGAGATGGCGCAGACCGTTCCGATAAAGGATCAGATCCCCGTTATCGGTTACATAACAGCTTGTGGCCCCTAAATGGATCACGTCTGCGGCGCCGGGGGCCGCTTTTCCGTAGGCATAGACGTGCGCCATCACATCATGCCGTACCTCTCGCTCCCGTTGTGCGGCGCATGCAAAATCAATGTCATCTATGTGTGCTTCCAGCTCTGCGACCTGCTCTGCCGTAATGGGCAGGCCGAGATCATGCTCCGCCCGGGCCAGCGCGGTCCAGAGCCTTCGCCAGACCTGAATACGCTTTTTCTAGGAGAATAAATACAGCATCTCCTCTGATGCATACCGGGATGACAGGGGCGATTCATATTTTTCGTACATCGTGCTGCCCTTTCTCTGCTTTATTCCGCAGTGACGACCATGCTGCGCGTGGTTTTATCGATATCATGAATTGATACCGAGTACGAAGAATTTGAGAAATGCAAGTCTGTTTGTAGGGACTGTTCACTTTTTCGGCAGCAACCGGAAGGAAAAGGTGTAAGCATATTAAAACTGCCGCCATCTATTCGAAGGTATCCTACTTTTTTGAGGAAACACAAAATAATAAATAAAGACCAAGAAAAGCTGCTGAGAAAGCTTATAATTGATGCACAAAATGATAATCTACGAAATGATATGATGCACGGGAAAAACGGAAGTGTTACTTTCTATCAGGTTGAGGAATGCAGAAAAACCATATACAGACTGAATGAACAATTCCTTGCTATTGCGAACAAATGTGCTGTAAATTAAATAAGCCCCGCTTTTTGAATGAACTCCGCCTTTCAAAGCTTGGAAGAGAGATGATCTTTCGAAAGGGCTCCGTTTCCCGGATATTCTGTCGAGAAACGGAGTCCTTCTTACATATTTTCTCTCGACGGACAGGGCCTCATTTGCTATACTTAAAGCAAAGATAATAGTTGGGAGACACCACGATATGAAGAAAATTCTATTCGTTTGCCATGGAAATATCTGCCGCAGCCCGATGGCTGAGTTCGTGATGAAGGACTTAGTAGAAAAAGCAGGACTGGCAGCACAGTTCCATATAGAGTCCGCTGCAACCAGCCGTGAGGAGATAGGCAACCCCGTCTATCCTCCGGCGCGGTGCAAGTTGGCGGAGCATGGGATCGCCTGCGGCGGCCACGCGGCGCGGCAGCTCACCAAAAACGATTACAAAGAATTCGATCTGCTCATCGGCATGGACAGAGCCAACCTACAGAATATGCGGCGTATTTGCGGTGGTGACCCAGATGGCAAGATACATCTGCTGCTGGATTACACCGGCCATCCCCGCGATGTGGCCGACCCGTGGTACACCGATGATTTCGAGGCCACATGGCAGGATGTGATGGCAGGTTGCCATGGATTACTGAGAGAGTTATTGCAGAAACGAGGTGAACAGAATGGCACAAAATGACAATATCCAACTATTCGACGACAAACGCATTCGCACCGCATGGGACGAAGAAAAAGAAGAATGGTACTTTTCTATCGTCGATGTTGTAGGTGTGCTGACGGACAGCGTTAACCCTGCGGCATATTGGCGCAAGCTCAAGCAGCGTTTGAAAGCTGAGGGCAATGAAACCGTGACAAACTGTCACGGTTTGAAAATGACCGCCTCAGATGGCAAAAAGCGTCTGACCGATGTAGCCGACACTGAGCAGCTTCTCCGTATCATCCAGTCCATTCCTTCCCCCAAAGCGGAACCGTTCAAGCTGTGGCTGGCACAGGTCGGCAGAGAGCGCATTGAGGAAACCATCGATCCAGAGTTGACCATTGAACGGGCGCTGGAGACATACCTCAAGAAAGGCTATACCCGCGAGTGGATCAACCAGCGGCTGCAAGCTATCCAGGTCCGCAAGGAACTGACGGATGAATGGGATGCCCGCGGTGTACAGAAAGGCGTGGAGTATGCAATACTTACCGATGAGATATCCCGTGCATGGTCGGGAATGTCTACACGACAATACAAGAACCTCAAGGGCTTGAAGAAAGAAAACCTCCGCGACAATATGACTACGTTGGAACTGGTGCTGAATATGCTGGCGGAGGCGACCACCACGGAGATATCCAAGCAGAAAGCTCCGGAGACATTTTCGGAAAACATTGATGTGGCGCGTGCCGGAGGAAAAGTGGCCGGTGATGCACGGAAAGCCATTGAAAGCCAAACCGGTGTCCCCGTTATTACCTCCAAGAATGCTGCCCAGCTCAATCAGGTCGTGACAGATCTGCTGGAAGGAGCTACTACGTCACCGGAGAAACAAGACAAAAAGCGCTGATTCACAGACAACAAAAGTGGTGGGTGGTCACAAAAAGAAAGACACCCTCACGGGTGTTTTTCTTTTTGGAGCAGGGATTTTGCTGTGCAAAATCGTTTGCCTGCGGGCGGGCAGCGGAACGCGCAAGGGCTGCCGCCTGCACACCATCACCGCCTCCAGCGGCGAGGGCATGCCGGGCGGCGAGCGCATCCAGGTCACTATGGTCTTTGAGAAGATCATCTGATTACATTTGGAGCCATATACGAAAACGGGAGACTGCGGTGCGGTCTCCCGTTTTTGTTATCGCCGCAGGGCGGCCATAAAGCGCAGCAGATTGCCCATGGTGAAGCGCAGATCCTCCTCGGTCCGCGCGGCGGCTTGGGGCCAGGTACACAGCGCCGGATGGATGGGGAACACGCCGGACACGCCCTCCGCGTACACCGCGTCCAGCGCCGTCTCGCAGCCGCCCACCAGCGCCGCCGCCGGTACACCCAGCGCCCGGGCGCGGCGGGCCACGCCCACCACCGTCTTCCCCCGCAGGCTCTGGCTGTCCAGATGACCCTCGCCGGTGATGACCAGCGATGCGCCGCGGCATTTCCGGTCAAAGTCCGTGAGATCCAGCACCACATCAATGCCCATGCGCAGCTGTCCGCCGAAAAATGCCGCCGCACCGGCCCCGAAGCCGCCGGCTGAACCACCGCCCGCCAGCGCCAGCACCGCCATGCCCACGTCCTTTTCCAGCATCTCCGCCAGATGGCGCAGCCCCGCGTCCATGCGGGCCACCATGGCCGCGTCCGCCCCCTTCTGGGGTCCGAACACCGCCGCCGCACCAGCGGGACCGCACAGGGGGTTGTCGATGTCGCACATCACCGTGACCTCCGCGCCCGCCAGCGTCTCCCGCAGGCCCTCCGTGCGGATATGGGTGATTTGGGTCAGCGTCCCGCCGGTAGGCACGAACGCCCGTCCCTTCACGTCCAGAAATTCCGCGCCCAGCGCGGCGGCCGCGCCGCAGCCGCCGTCGTTGGTGGCGCTGCCGCCCAGCCCCAGCACCAGCCGCTTTGCTCCGCGGGACAGCGCGTGGGCCATCAGCTGGCCCACGCCGTAGGTAGTGGTCTTTTCCGGATCGCGGCACGCGCCCGCCAGCGGCAGGCCCGCCGCTGCGGCCATTTCCACCACCGCCGTACCGTCCGGCAGCAGGCCGTAAAAACCCATGACCTCCTGGCCGCAGGGCCCTGTGCAGGGCACCTCCGCCCGCGTGCCGCCCACGGCGGCCAGAAAGGCGTCCACCGTGCCCTCGCCGCCGTCCGCCACCGGAATGGCGCAGATCTCCGCCTCCGGCTCCAGCCGCAATATCTCCTCCGACGCGATGCGGCAGATGTTCTCCGAGGACAGCGTTCCTTTGAAGGAATCCGGTATCAGCACATATTTTGCCATGGTCTCCGCTCCTTTCCGAAAAAAGCGAGCCGCGGCAGACGCCGCGGCTCACGGGTTTGCTGCTTACAGCGTGTAGAACAGCGCTGCCATCTGGGCCGTCACATCCTCCGTGTAGCTGCACAGCGTCACGCAGTAGATGTAGTTGCCCTCCTTCATGCACACCAGCAGCTCATACATGGGGGTGTCCTGTACCGTGGCGGTGATGGCGATCGCGGGACACTCCGCACCGGCGAACTCCGCCGTGGTCACGGACGCTGTCACGTCCTCAAAGCCGTAGGTGCCCATGGCGTCGGGCAGCTGCTCTGCGGACAGCTCCACGTAGTCCTGGGCGCTCATGGTGGTGCCAAACAGCAGTCCCATGTTCTGGAACACCACGTTCATGGTCATCAGCCCATCGGTGGAGGAGGCGTACATATCGTACACGCTCTGGTTCTCTTCCATCAGCTGGCGCATCTCCTCGTCGCTGGTGCCCTCCGTCAGGAAGCCGTTGATCTCCGCGATCTGCGCCTCGGTGTAGAACGTCCAGGTCTCGTCCAGCGTGCAGCCGATGCCGGCGAACTCGTTGGTGTAGGTGCCGCCGTTGACGCTGCCCAGCTCCGGCGTGCCGGCGTCATCGGCGGGCATGTCCACCTGACCTGAGGTGTCCTGATCCGCCACGGCGCCGGGGTCCACGGTGCCGCCGGCCTCGTCCGTCGTCTGCTGTCCGCAGGCGGCCATGGTCATCAATATCGTCAGTGCCATCAGCATGGCAAACAGCTTTTTCATGGGTATCCTCCTGTACGAAGTGTGTCAGTTTCTGTCAACGGCATTGTACCAAATCGGCGTGGGAAATACAACAGCAAAATTTTCCGCCGCGGCGGCCGGCGGCTTTGGCGCGTGCCGCCATTTCCCGACAGGATGCGTCCGCCGTTCCGGTTACAATAGGCGTGAAAGGAGGGACAAGCCTTGAAAACTGTCACCGAGGCCGTCCGGTCCGTCCCGCTCCGCTCCCTGCTGACGGGGTTTTTACCGGCGGCCGCCGCGTTTCTGCTGTCCGGCGCGGCGCTGGACGGCCTGTACAGCCCATGGGCGCTGGCGGTCGTCTCCGCCGCAGGCGTCAGCTGGCCCGGGCTCAGCGCCCTGCTGGGCGCGGGACTGGGCGCTTTCCTTTTTCTGGATTTTCAGGCGGGGCTGCGCCACACCGCCGCCGCCATCCTCATCTTCTGTGCCAACACGGCGTTCTGCACCACCCGCCTGTACCGCCGTCCGGTATTCCGGCCGGTGGCTGCCGTGTTGATGACGCTGCTGGTGCAGTCGGCCTATCTCATCCAGCGGCAGCCGCGGCAGTGGGCGCTGTGCGCCGCTGCCTGTACCGTGCTGTACGCTGCGGCAGCGCTGCTGCCGTCGCTGTCGGATGCCAATGCCTCGGCGGTGAGCCGCGGGCAAGCGCTGTTCCTGCTGGGTCTGGGTCTGTCCCTCACCGCCTACGGCTGGTCGTTCTCCGGCTTCCGCGTGGGCGGTATGCTGGCGGCGGCGCTGCTGATGGCCGCGGCGAAGTGCCTGTCCCCCGCCTCCGCCGCGGCGGCGGGAGCCGTGGCCGGTCTGACCATGGATCTGTTCACCGGCGATGCGGTGCTGCTGACCGCAGTGTGCTGCGGCGGGATGGGAGCCGCCTCCGCTGTCAGGGAGCGGGGCCGGTTGGCCGTGCCGCTGGTATACACCGCCGCAGCCATGGCTGTGTATACGCTGCTGGACGGACCGGACCCGCTGCCCCTGCTGTTTCAGAGCATGGCGGGTGCGGGGCTCTATCTCCTGCTGCCTCAGCGCCTGCCGCTGCGGCTCGCCCAGCAGGCGCCCGCGCCGCCGGCCCAGCCGGAGGCCACCCCCGCCGCCGCGTTCCGTGCCGTGTACGACAGCTTTTTCACCGAGGTGACGCCGCCGCGGCCGGAGAACCCCGCCGTGCTGTTCGACCGCGCAGCGGAACAGGTCTGCGCAGGGTGTCTATTGCAGCGGGATTGCTGGCAGGCACACTACAACGACACCTACAATGCCTTCAACGACGCCTGTCCCCGCCTGCTGCGCCGCGGCAGCGCCTGCGCAGAGGACTTCCCCCTGCATTTTGCCAGCCGCTGCCTGCACTTCCCCCAGCTGCTGGAGGCGCTGAACGACCAGCTGCACCAGTTCCTGCTGCGCCGCGCCCACCGGCTCCAGCTGGAGGAGGCGTATCAGATGGCGCGGCAGCAGTACGCCCAGATGTCGGAGGTGCTGTCCCCCGGTATGCCGGTGTCGGCGCCGCCCCGCTTTACCTGCCGCACCGCCATCGCCCTGCGGCCCAAGGAAGGCGAGACACTGTGCGGCGATCAGGCGGCGTCCTTCGAGGCGGGCGGCGCGGCGTGCCTGCTGCTGTCCGATGGCATGGGCAGCGGCGAGGCTGCCCACCGCGAGGCCGCCATGACCGTGCGGTTACTGAAGCAGTTTTTACAGGCGGGCGTGGAGCCGCTGCCGGCCCTGAAAACACTGAACACGGCGCTGCTGCTGCGCTGCCGCGAGGGCGCAGGCTTCACCACCATCGACCTGCTGCGGCTGGACCGCAGCACCGGTGAGGCCGCGCTCTATAAATACGGTGCTGCGCCGTCGTATCTGAAAAAGCTGGGCCGCGTCACGCGGTACGGCGGCGCGGCGCTTCCTGCGGGACTGGAGGGTGCGGACCGCCAGCCCGATGTCATCCGCTTCGTTCTGCCGCCGGACGGCTGGCTGGTGATGGTCTCCGACGGCGTGATCGGCGGCGACGGGGACGAGTGGTTGCAGGACCTGCTGGCCGGTTGGTGCGGCGGCACTCCCGACGCCCTGGCCCGCCGCATCCTCACCTTGTCCGTCGATCACGGCGGGCGGTCCGACGACTGCGCCGTGCTGGCGCTGCACCGGCTGCGGGGCGAAGAAAATGGCCCCGCGCAGGTATAATCCGCCGCCGCGCCGTCCATACTACTACCGTCGCCCGATGCGATAGGGCGGCGCAGTAAACGGACAGCAAGGAGGGCATATGCTTGGTTAAAGGTATTTCCCGCCGCGTCATCGTGGTGGATTCTCCGGACCCCCAGATCTTCGAACAGGCCATTTTCATTCTGCGCACCGATGGCGGCGGCGTCAGCTCACAGCAGCTGGTGGATCAGGCCGTCCGCATCGCCAAGAACTATGCCCGCTGTCAGGGTCTGCCGCGCCGGCGCGTCCGCGTCCCCGGTTGGCTGTGGGCCGCCATCGGCGCGGCGGCCATCGGACTGACGTGGCTGCTGTGTACCCTGTTCTGATCTTCCCATGTTTTCAGCGGGCAGCGCCCGTTTGAAATTAGTTTTCCATCATTTTTCTCCTCACTTGGAGCGGACGTGACCCGTCCGCTTCCTTTTTTTGCGCAAAAAACCGCAGGAGGGCTTACCCTCCTGCGGTTTCGTGTCTCAGTGCTTCTTTTTCCGCGTCACGACGATGCCGATGATCGCCGCCACGGCGATGACGCCCAGCAGCACCCACAGCCATGTGAGCCCCGCGCTCTGCTGAGGAACGGCGGCGCTGTCCTGTGCGCCGGTCTGGCTGTCGGCAGAGTCCGGCAGGTCGTCCACGGAGACGGTGCCCTCGTCGATGCCGGTGTCCTCTGCGCCGCCGGCGCCGCCCGTGGTACCGGTGGTGTCGCCGGCAGTGCCGGAGTTGTCCACGTCCACGGTGCCCGTGTCGGCGCCGGTGGTGGCGCCGGAGCCGCCGTTGTTGGGTTTGTTGTCGGCGGGCTTATTGTCATCGGGCTTGCTGTCATCGGGTTTGCTGTCATCGGGCTTGCTGTCATCGGGCTTGCTGTCGCCCGGCGTGTTGCCGCCGTTGACGTTGCTGTTGTAGTTCACCGTGATGCCGGAGGCGAAGGCCCCCTCCTCCACGGCGGTGATGGTGTCCGGCAGGTCCACCGTTTTCACGTTGTCATTGCCCGTGAACGCGCCCTTGGCGATGGTGTTCACAGGGATACCGGCGATGCTGGCCGGCACGGTGACTGCGGCGTCCTTACCGAAATAGCCGGTGATGGTGATGGACTCGTCCGCGATGGTGTAGTGCAGCGCACCCTCGGTGTAGACGGTGGCAGCCAGCGCCGTGGCCGTCATGGCCAGCGCCATGAGCAGCGACAGCAGTACGGGGATGAGTTTTTTCATAAGTCGCTCCTTTGCTTTGCGCACAGGGGCATAGTCCGCGCGGACTATGCCCCTGTTTTGGGTTAGGGTCGGAGATGGTTCTTAGCCCAGGATGCTGGGGCCATCACCCTCATCGATGCCGCTGTCGCCGCTGGTGGTGATGATGTCCTCACCGGTGGTCAGAATGACCTGCATCTCCGGAGCTTCATACTGCTTTTTATCCACTGATTTCCCTCCTTTACTTGTTCAGGCTGTTGTAACTGCCGGACAGGATCGTATCCGCGTACACGTACATAACCTCGCCAGCGCTGTTCTTCAGGATCATGTAGCCGCGTCCGTAGAGAGTGGTATCCGCCGTCCGGACCCCGCCGTTGAAACGGGTCACGCCATTCAGTTCACCGCTGCTACCGATGAACTCATACACACCCTCGGGCACTGTACCGTCCGCCGTCAGCTTCAGGTAATCCTTGCCCGCATCGCCAGCGCAGCGGCTATCAATGCTATACAGGATACCCTGCTTCACCAGCTCGTAGCCCTCGGGCACCGCACGCGTTGCCGTGAAGGAAATCACCCAGTAACCATCGCCCGCGCTGGCATCAATAGCCGTCATGGAGATGACAGGCTTGACCTCGGCGGCCTGGTCATAGACAGCCTTCACGGTCATGTCACCGCTGGGGGCCAGCTTCAGCGTCTTGGTATAGCCCAGAATGCTGCCGTCGTTGTCCGTCCAGTAGGAGAAGGTCTTGCCCTCGATGTCCTTGGCAGTCACATTGACGGTCGCACCGACCACCGCGTTCACGACCTGATTGTCGGTACCCTCGGGATAGACCACCGTCACCTTGCAGGCGATGCTGGGATTCGTATAGAGTGCGCGCACCTGAATGATGCCGCTGTTGTTGGCCATGGCCGCGCGGATCTCAGCTTCCGTCATGGACCAGCCAGTGAAGGTGCAGCCCATCTTGATGGGAGGCACGGGGAACTGGATGGTATCGTTGGTGGTGTATGCCTTGGAGCTGATGATCTGGTCGCTGTGGGAGATGAACACCACGGTGGCCTGATTCTGACGCGCCTTGCCGTACACAGCCTTCAGGGTCGTCTCGCTGCCCATGATGAAGGTGTAGCTCTTATCGGTGGAGACCACCTTGTTGGATGCGTTGACCCAGTACAGGAAGTTCTCCGTGCCAGTGAACTTCACCGTCACAGATGTGCCGATGGCGAACTGCTCATACAGGTAGGAATCCTGCACCGCGCCGCCGTTGACCGTGAACTCGGAAGCCGTAACAGTCAGCCAGAACTTGCCGCCGCTGATGGGCTCATAGACCGCGATCATGGTGCAGTCATCGGTGGGCTTGACCTCGCAGGTCAGGTCAGTGCTGTACGGCGTGCCGGTGTACTCGTTGACGAACCAGCCCACGAACTTGTAGCCGCTGATGGCGGACGCCGTGACCGTGGTGCCCTGCGCGTAGGTGATGTCGCTGCCGCCGCCGGTCACATTGGCCACGGGGCTGTTGCTGCCGGTGGTGCGGGACGTCACCATGACGGTGAACTTGCCGATCTCCACGCCGTAGCGACCCTCACTGTTGGCAGTCGTCACAGGCGTGAAGCCAGGAGCGCAATACTCCTTCTTGACGATGCTGCTGAACTCGCCGCCGGAGATGTTGACATCCTTGGCGGTCACGTCGCGGACCAGAACAGCGTCCGTATCCTTGGCGCCCAGCACCGTGCCGCCGGTAATGTCCAGGCCCACCAGGTTGGTCTGGCTCTTGTCGTTACCGATCTCACGGATAGCGGTGGAATACTTACTCTCCACCACAGCGTTGCCGGAAATGTTGATCTGAACCTGACCGGCGTAGCCGATGTAGGAGTCGATCATGATGGCAGAGCCGTCATAGCTGATACCGTTGGTCTGGGAATACTCATCGCCGATGACATTGTCTTTGGCAACGCCGCGGACCGTACCGCCGGAGATGTTCAGCGTACCGGACTTGATGCCGATACCGCAGTAGCCCTCCACCAGGCCTCCGGTGATGTTGACCTCGCAGGGCTGGGGCAGGTAGATAGCAAGCTTCTCGGACTTGACAACTGCACCCTCAAACACGTTGACGTGGGACACGCCTCTGTCAGTGCCGTTGCCCTGGATGGCGGGTGTCTTGGCGCTCTGCACCGTGCCGTAAATATTCAGTTCGGGAGCATAGGTCTTGCCTCTGTCATTCTGACCCTTGATGAACACCGCAGGAAAATGACCCTGTTCGCTGTCCGCAACGATGGTGGAATCCTTGTCGATAGTCACGCTGCCGTTGTAGTTCACACTCAGCAGAGAACTGCTGGCCGCCTTGCCGGTGATGTCCACATCCGCCAGTGTCAACTTGCCGTAGGCATAGTTCGTCTTGCCGTCGGGAACATCAATGGTACCGTTCTGGATGGTCACTTCGCCGTAGGTGACAAAGCTACCGGTCACGGTCATCTTGTTCAGGTCGATGGTGATATTCGCGTTGACCTTGATGCTGCTCTCGGCGACATCCGCCAGCAGTCTCACGGTCTGGCCGTCCTGCGCCGCCGCAACGGCCTCGGCCAGCGTCTTGTACGCCTTGACGGAATTGCCGTCCTTGTCCAGAATCTGGGCGGTCATACCGGCAGCCGCCGTGAAGGAGCCGTCCTCGTTCTTGGTGATACCAGCGCCGGGAGCCGCGAAGCTGGGAGCCTTGCCGTCCACCTTCTGCTCGGGGGAGACGTTGGGGTCGAAGCCGAAGAACGTACCGCCGCTGATGGCGACATTCGCACTGCCGTCCACATACGCCTCATCGATGCAGTTGAACAGATACATGCTGCTGCCTTCCCACTTCTGGTGCAGGTCGAAGGTGCCGCCCTTGACAGACAGGGTACCCTCCTCCACCTGAACCACGCTGACGTTGCCGTAGAAGGTGCCGTTTTCGATGGTCAGGTCGCCCTTCACCACGTTGATGGTGTAGCAGTCGTTCTCCTTGGCATCTATGGTGCCGTTACCAGTGATGGTCACCTTGGCGCCATTTGTGATGGACAGGATAGCGTTGGCCTTATCGCCCCAGATGTCCACCGTGTTCCTGATGGTCTTGCCGTTCAGATCCAGAGTGATGCTCTTGTTGATGGTCAGCTGGGTGTTCTGCTCCACATCCGCCAGCAGTCTCACGGTCTGGCCGTCCTGCGCCGCCGCAACGGCCTCAGCCAGAGTGCTGTACGCCTTGATCTTGGATTCGCCGCTGGCCTTATCCGCCACAATGACGGCAGGAATCAGGTCATCCACGTCCGCATCCGCCTGGCTTCTCGCCGGATAGATGAGGTCGCCTCTGTTGTAGTGCACACCGCTGTTCGACAGCGTGATGGACACCGTCTCAGGATGCTCCATGTAGTTGCCGTCCACCTTCAGCGTGCTGTCGGTGCCGACCCACCAGATGCCCATGCTGGCGTCACCGCTCACGGTGCCGTGCAGCTGGTTATCCGTGACCGTCAGCTTGATGTTCTGGCCCTCGCAGTCAAATCCGCTACCATAAGCCATCTCAATGTGGATATGGCGCACCTGCGTGCCGTCAGCCTTAGCCTTGAACACGTTGCTGCTGACGTTGACCTCCGCACCCTCCATCGGTGTGACCTGAATCGCCTCGTACTCGATGCTGTCAAAGGTGCAGCCGGTGATGGTCAGCTTGCCCTTGACCTGGGAGAAGTAGAATGCGGAAAGCTTATTGCCGTTGGCAATGTCCTTGAAGTTCACGTTTTTGATGGTCACATCCGCGGCGGCATTACCGGGCATGTTCACAGAGATGCTGGAATTGCCGGAAATGGTGTGGCCGCCGCCATCCAACGTGATGTTCTTGCTGATGGTGAGGCTGCCGCAGTCTGCCACATCCGCCAGCAGGGTGACGGTCTTGCCGCTCTTGGCCGCCTTGATTGCGTCGGCCAGCGTCTCGTACTTCTTGCTGCCGATCGCGGCGACATACTGGCCTTCCTTGACGCCGTAATTGCCATCCGCATCCTTGGTCGAGGTAGGAATAAATCCTTCGGCGCAATAGTAATCTTTGACGCTCTTATTAAATGCACCGCCGGAGACCTTCGTGGCGCCATCCGCCGCGTTCGTTGCACGAACCGTCCAAGCTGTGGTTTTGGTGCACAGGTTCTTGAACGTACCGCCGGTGATGACCGTGGACGGTGCTGCGCTGCCACTCTTATCGGTGTGGATGACCTGCGCCTGTCCATAGGGAGCACTCTTGTCGCTCTGAATGAACTCGCCGCCGCTGATGGTCAGCTCGCCGTAGTTGAACACAACGCCGGTGAAGCCATCAGAATTGCCCTTTGTCAGCGTGAACGTACCGCCGGTGATGTTCAGCTTCGCACTCGGCTCATTCTTGACGGTATCCAGACCGCCGGTGTAGGTACCGCTGGTGATGGTCAGGGTGCCCCAGTTGTCGATCATGGAGGAGCCGGTGTTGCCCGCCGTGGCGTTGACATCCGTCAGCGTCAGGTTGGCATCCTTCTTGGCCTCGATGTTGTAGTAGCTGGTGCCGCCGATAACATTACCGTTCTTCACGGTGACGGTGCCGCTCTTCACAGAAATCGTGGCCGCGCCGCCGTCGGTGTTGGTCAGGGTCTTGCCGCCCAGATCGAGGGTGATGCTCTTGCTGATGACCACGTCCTCGGTGGCGTCCGCCAGCAGGGTCACGGTCTGGTCGTTAGTGGCCGCGTCGATGGCCTCGGTCAGGGTCGCGTACTTGGCGCCGTTGACCTCGGCAACATACTGGCCTTCCTTCACGCTGTAGGTGCCGTCCGTGTTCTTGGTGGGGATGTAGCCGTCAGCGCACAGGGACTTGTCCACCTCGCTGGAGAACGTACCGCCGGAAATGGCAACAACGTTCTCACTGTTGTCAAACGCGCTCTCGGTCAGGTCCTTCCAGTTGTAGGCCTTGACCGCGGCGTTGCCGTCCTTGGCCGTGAACGTGCCACCCTTGACCTCGATATTGGACAGGCCCTTGTAGCCGGTGCGGTTCACGATGGAGATGGCCGCGCCGTCCTCGATGGCGCCGTCGTTAATGGTCTTGGGAATGCCGTCACCAGTGACGGTGATGGCCGTCTTAGCGCCGGTGATGTTCAGGCTGCCGGAGCAGACCTGCACGCCCATGGTCTGGGCGTTGATGACGCTGTTGTCGATGGTCAGCGTGCCGGAGCTGGGGAAGTAGATGCCGAAGCCGTTGGGCACGTTCAGCGTGCTGTTCCTCAGCGTCACGGTATCGTTGGTGTTGTTGCCGTTGGTCTCGATGCCGCTGCGGGCGGTGGTCGTCATCTCGACGCCATCGAACTCCAGACTGGAATTGTCATACTTGATGGTGCCACCCATGGCGGAGGGGATCAGACCCACCAGCTGGCTGCTGACCACCTTGCCGTTCTTCACGGTCAGCGTTGCATTGGGGTTGTTGATCTCGAAGGCCGCGCTGTTTGCATCCGTGCCGGTGCAGGTCCAGGTGTGGCCGTTCAGATCCACCGTGCGTTTAACGGTGCCGGAGTTGAACGTTGAACCGGTGGTATAATCGCGCAGCATGACGATAGCCTCGCCGCTGGCCGTCTGCGCCTTGAACGCCTCGTCCATGGTGTAGTAGGAGGTGTCGCCGACCTTGGCCAGATACGCCTTCGCCACACCGTAAGTGCCGTCGGTGTTCTTAGTAACGCCGGAATCCTCCACCACGTACTTGGTGGGGTCACTGGAGAACGTACCGCCGGTGACCTTGATAGTCGCCTTAGTGGCGTCGTCGATGCTGGTCAGCTCATTGGTGCTGGGATCGTAGCTGCGGGTATCCAGCGCACCGTTGACAGTGCCGCCGGTGATGCTGACCTTGGCCACCTTGCCCTCGGCGCTGCCGTAGTTCACAGAGAGCACGTTACCGTTGACGGTGCCGCCGCTGATCGTCAGATCGCTGTTGTGACCGCCGCTGTACGTCCAGGCTGCAACTGTGCCGTTGACCGTGCCGCCCTTGATCTCAGCGAACTTCCAGTTCTCCACCGCATAGCTGTTTTTGGAATTCAGCGTACCGTCTTCTTTCAGGTAGAACGTACCGCGATCGACCTTGATCACGATGAAGTTATCCTGAGTAAACGTGCCGCCACTGATGGTCAGACCGGGGTACTTGGCAACGCTGTCATCGCCCACGCGCACCAGGGACGCGCCCTTCACTCCAACAACGCCGCTGTTGTTCGTAACGCTGCCGCTCTCGAAGAAAAGCCAGCCGTCCTGAATGTCGATGACATAGTGGGAGCTGACGCCGGAGTTCTCCGCGGTATCCTCACGCATGATGGTACCGGTCTTCGCCGCGCTGCTGTCCTTGACGGTGACGCGGTTCGTAACGGTCAGCGCGGGCGCGGCCTTCTCGGTGCCGCCGTTGAGGGTGTGACCGTTCAGGTCGAGGGTCAGCCCACGCGTGCTTATGGTGACATTCTCGCGGGTGTCCGCCAGCAGGGTCACGGTCGCATTCTGAGCGGCCGCGTCGATAGCTGCCTGCAGGGTCTCGTACTTGACGCCCTTGACCTCTGCCACGTAGGTGGTCGTCTCGCTGGGCATCAGCTGCGTTACGCTGGTGGTCAGCTTATCGCCAGCCGCGACAGTCTTCGTGCCCTGCTTGCTTGCGTCCGTCGTGCCGTCTTTGCCGTAGTAGCCCGGCTGCTGCGCCTGCACAGTGGCCTCGGTGCTCTCCACAGTCAGCGCCACATCGTTGGACTTCTGGCCCTCGCGGCCATCGCCCAGCAGGATGTCGCCGTTGCTGCCCACCGTGCCGGTGAAGGTGCAGGTGGCCACGGTGGTGGTCATCGTGCCGCTGCCGCTGTTGACAAAGCGCACGGGCGCAGCGAACTGCTCCCAATCACCGTTGTCGCCGCAGTTGGTGAACGTGCTGTTCTGGACGGCAACAGTCTGCGTACCGTTTGCCTTGTGGTTGAAGTTCACCGGCACCTGTGCCCCCGTGAAGGAGCAATTGTCGATGACCACATTGCCGTCCGCATTGGAGTAGACGGAAGTAGCCTTTGTGCCAAAGTCGCAGCCGGTCAGCGTGATGTCGTTCACGCCGGTGGTTCCGCTGATATACACGCGCTGGACGGTGATACCGTCGGTGCTGTCGCAGTCGGTCAGGTCCACAGTCACCTTATGACTGGTGTGGCGCTCACCCCACACGCCCAGATTGTCCAGCTCATAGGCCGTGATGGTGATATCCTTCTCCAGATAAGCACCGCCGGACGTGACCTGCTTGCCGGTATCGCGGCTGAACGTGTAGGTGTCGACCTCCAGGTCGCACTCGCCGCCGGAAATATAGGCATTGTTGCCATAGATGGTGATATCATCCGCCACGTGGCCGTGGGTCAGCTCGCCCACATCCGCGCCGGGACGGCACACGATGGTGATGGCATCGGCGTTGGCCTTGTAGGCCGCCGTCAGTGCTTCCGCCAGCGTGGCAGCATAGCCGCTCTCAGAACCGGCAGCCCAGTATACAGGGGTAGCCGCTTCCCAAACGGATTCGTCCAGCAGCTCCAGGGTGTAGCTGCTGCTGCCCAGTGCCGCGATGGCCTCGTTCAGCGTGGCGTACTCGGTGTTGCCCACCTTGGCCACGTTGGTGGCAGCGGGTGTCACCGCGCCATCGCCATCCTGCGGGTCTGCGGAATCGTTTCCGTTCACAGAATCGGTAGGATCAGCGCCGCCCTCAGCATCGGCGGGATCATCCGCCGTGCCGCTGCCGCTGCTGCCTCCGACCTGCTGGTCGCCGGTGTTACCGCTGTCCTTGCTGTCTCCGACCTGCAAGTCATCGGTGTTACCGCTGCTGTTGCTGTCGTCGGACACGCCCGTTCCGTTTTCGGAGACGATCGCGCCCTGGGTTTCGTCGGCGTTCCCCATCGCAGCGTACGCCGCCGTCGGCAACAGAGACAGCATCATTACCAGCGAAAGCAGTAATGACGCTGCTCTTTTGCCCATTCTTGTTTTGTTCATGTTCCCCCATCCTTTCGTGTGATTTTTTGGTCTGTCTGCGGAATCATGCTGTGCGCTGTCCGCACCGTGCCCACGGCACTGCACCAGCGGGTCCGCACCCCCTGCGGATCAGTGGCAGGCTCCGCCGCGCGGGACGCCGTCCCATGCGGAAAAGCCATCGTTTCAACTGGGTTGAAACGGGAAAAGGGTACCCTTTTCTGCCGGTATCTCCCTCCAATGCAGGCGCCCCTTGCACCTGCGCGGGCTGGAAAATCGTCCCATTGCGGGGTGATTTCCCTTTTCTGGATATACACGGGATAGCATAGCACCATTTCGACAAACAATCAACTTTTTTTCCGCACAAAATTTCCCGTTTTTTTCTATTTAATATCGACAAAACCCGGAGCATCGTGTGTCAAAGGCCGTCTCTCCGCACAATTCCGGCATTTTCCCGCCGCCTGTGGCCGGCTGCGCGGGCATCTGCCGCAAAAGCGGAGCCACTGGCGCAAAAAAAGAAGCCATGACAACGTCATGGCTTCTTTTGGCAGGGGCAGAAAGGCTCGAACTCTCGACACGCGGTTTTGGAGACCGCTGCTCTACCAACTGAGCTATACCCCTGTGTGGTGGGCCTTCGGGGACTCGAACCCGGGACCGGACGGTTATGAGCCGTCTGCTCTAACCAACTGAGCTAAAGGCCCAAGTCTACGCGGCTGACCTGAATAAGAAATGAGCCGCCACCTTACGGATGGCGGCTCACCCTTTGGCTCCCCCTGTTGGGCTCGAACCAACAACCCTTCGGTTAACAGCCGAATGCTCTACCATTGAGCTAAGGAGGAGTGTTGGCGCTACCTATTTTCCCGGGCCGTCTCCAGCCAAGTATCGTCAGCAGAAGCGAGCTTAACTTCCGTGTTCGGGATGGGAACGGGTGGACCCTCG
>ERZ773229.318-NODE-318-length-47735-cov-9.717932_pt1 | contig 47735 bp, 47 predicted proteins | sample MGYA00580992_ERZ773229 | MGnify/ENA primary metagenome ERZ773229 (study PRJEB29015, sample SAMEA2737795) | human gut metagenome | biome: human gut; feature: human-associated habitat; material: faeces | place: China | collected 2012 ... | reverse complement strand
ACGACAGTCAGGGCCGTCCTACCCTGAAATGGAACGCTGTCACCGGCGCGGCCAAGTACGAGGTGTACCGCGCCCGCAGCAAGGACGGCGACTACATCAAGTACGCTACCGCCACCGGCACCAGCTACACCAACACCCGCTACATCGAAAACGGCAATACCTACTACTACAAGGTGCGCGCTCTGAAATCCGATGGCACGGCGGGCGCATGGAGCAGCATTGTGTCCGTGACCTATAAGCAGACTCTGCCCGCCCCCACCGTTACCGGCGGCAACGACAGTCAGGGCCGTCCTACCCTGAAATGGAACGCCGTGTCCGGCGCGGCTAAGTACGAGGTCTACCGCGCCCGCAGCAAGGATGGTGATTACATCAAGTATTCTACCGTCACCGGCACCAGCTACACCAACACCAGCTACATCGAAAACGGCAATACCTACTACTACAAGGTCCGCGCCCTGGATGCTAACGGCACGGCGGGTGCGTGGAGCAGCGTGGTCAGCGTCACCTACAAGCAGACCCTGCCCGCCCCCACTGTCACCGGCGGCAACGACAGTCAGGGCCGTCCCACGCTGAAGTGGGACAAGGTCGTAGGCGCGGCTAAGTACGAGGTGTACCGTGCCCGCAGCCTGAATGGTGACTACATCAAGTATTCTACCGTCACCGGCACGTCCTATACCAACACCAGCTACATCGAGAACGGCAACACCTACTACTACAAGGTCCGCGCTCTGAAATCCGATGGCACGGCGGGCGCGTGGAGCAGCGTGGTCAGCGTCACCTACAAGCAGACTCTGCCCGCCCCCACTGTCACCGGCGGCAACGACAGCCAGGGCCGTCCCACGCTGAAATGGAAAGCCGTCACCGGCGCGGCCAAATACGAGGTGTACCGTGCCCGCAGCAAGGACGGCGACTACATCAAGTATTCCACCGTCACCGGCACGTCCTACACCAACACCAGCTACATCGAAAACGGCAATACCTACTACTACAAGGTTCGCGCCCTGAAATCCGACGGCACGGCGGGCGCGTGGAGCAGCGTGGTCAGCGTCACCTACAAGCAGACCCTGCCCGCCCCCGCCGTCACCGGCGGCAACGACAGTCAGGGCCGTCCGACCCTGAAATGGAAGGCCGTGTCCGGCGCGGCCAAGTACGAGGTGTACCGCGCCCGCAGCAAGGACGGCACCTACACCAAATACAGCACTACCACCGGCACCGCCTATACCAACAGCTCCTACCTCACCAGCGGCGCCACGTACTACTACAAGGTCCGCGCGCTGGACGCCAATGGTAACGCCGGTCCGTACAGCGCTGTGGTATCCGTCACCTGCCGCCTGAAGCTGACGGCTCCATCTGTCACCGGCGGCAATGACGCGCAGGGCCGTCCGACCCTGAAGTGGAACGCCGTCTCCGGCGCGGCCAAGTACGAGGTGTACCGTGCCCGCAGTATGAACGGCGACTACGTCAAGTATTCTACCGTCACCGGCACCAGCTACACCAATACCTCCTACCTCGCCAACGGCACCACCTACTATTACAAGGTCCGCGCTCTGGGCTCCGATGGCAGCTACGGCCCGTACAGCACCCCTGTCTCCGTGACATACAAGGCCCCCTTCGGCGCACCGCTGGTCACCGGCAGCAAAGACAGTCAGGGCCGCCCCGCCCTGAAGTGGGACAAGGTTACGGACGCCGCCAAATATGAGGTCTACCGCGCCCGCAGCAAGGACGGCACATACAGCCTGATGTCCACCCAGTCCGCCACCGGCTATACCAATACCTCCTATCTCGCCAACGGCACCACCTACTACTACAAGGTCCGCGCCCTGAAGGCGAACGGTACCGCCTCGGCATACAGCTCCGTGGTGACCATCACCTACGGCACCGTGCCCACCCCCGCTGCCCCTGCGATGCGCTCGGCCAAGGCTGACTCCGCCGGCATCACCGTGAGTTGGGACACGGCGGCCAACGCCGTGACCTACAACGTCTACCGCACGGCGGACGCCGGCAGCAGCTGGACGCAGGTGGCCTCCTCCGTCAAGGGCACCAGCTACAAGGACACCACGGTGCAGAAGGGCGTGAAATACGGCTATAAGGTGCGTGGCGTGGCCGCCGATGGCAAGACGCTGGGGCCCATGTCCCCCACCGGCGTCACCGCCAAGGTGACGGCGGCCTCCACCACGCCGGACTACGTAAAGCTGACCAGCGCCAGGCGCGTTACCGGCGGCATCCAGCTGACGTGGGAGAGCGCGGCCGACGCCAAGACCTACAACGTCTACCGCAAGGTGGACGGCGCGTCCGGCTGGACGCTGCTGGCGTCCTCCGTCAGCGGCACCACCTATAAGGACACCAGCGGCAAGTCCGGCACCACCTACGCCTATACCGTCCGCGGCGTGGCCGCCGACGGCAAGACTCTCAGCCGTACCTACAACACCGACGGTCTCCGCGCCACTATGCCCTGATACCGCATCCCCACAAAAAGGTCCCCTGCACGAAAGTGCAGGGGACCTTTTTTGCCCGCATTGCCGTCAAAAGGGGATAGAGGCGGCGGGCACACCGGCCTGCTCCGCGAACAGCCGTCCCGTGGGCGGCAGGATGCTGAACAGGAGATACGCCACCGCCAGCAGGATCACCGCGCCGTACCACGGCAGGGCGTCGCCGCCCAGCCGTCCCAGCGCCAGCGCGTGGACGCCCAGCGCCATGGCCGCCGCCAGCAGTGCCGCCGCGGCAGGGGCCGTCCCTGCGGCGGCAAGGGCCAGCCCCAGCCCCGCACCCAGCAGGATGGCGGCGCACAGCCCCGCGCCGCCGCTGCCCTCCAGCCGCCGCAGCACCGCCGCCGCAGGCAGCATGGCCCAGAACACCAGCTTCCCCGTCTCCCAGGGACTGGCGTTGGCGGGGCCCAGCGCCTCCGTCAGCGGGTTGGGGAACCGCAGGCGCAGGCAATACAGCAGCACCCCGCACACGGCGGCGGTGCCCAAAGCCAGAAGATGGCGCACACCGCGCATCCGCCTCACCTCCTATGACGTAAGACTATGCGCCGCAGCGGCGGAATATTTCCCCTGCACATTGACAGCGAACGGCGAAAAAGATATACTGAACAGAGACTATCTCTTAGACAAGGAGAACGTTATGGCGAAGAAAACAGGTCGTAAAGACCAGATATCTGCGGCCTCACTGCATCAGGAGCTGCGGCGTCCGTGGCTGGTGCCGGTGCTGGCTGTTTTTTACTTTCTCATCACCTGCCTGATGAAGCATGGAGCCAACAAGGGCATCACCCTGCTGCTGCTGGCTGCGGCGGTGGTGTGCGTCGTGGTGAAAACGGCGCAGCTGGGCCGCCGCATGAGCTGGCCCGCGCTGCTGTTGGGACTCTATATCTGCATGGACGGCATCTCCACGCTGTACGCCCCCTCCGGCAAGTTCGCCCTGTACGAATTTCTGAAGGTGGCGGGGGCGGCGTGTCTGGCTCTGCTGCTGACGGCGCTGGAGCCGGAGCGGCCGGGCCGCACGGGGCGCTGCGCCGCCACGGTGCTGGAAACGGCGGGGGCGCTGGTGTCCCTGGTCAGCATCGACACCGTGTCCACCCAGCTTCTCTACAAGCTGATGGTGGCCTTCACCGCCCAGTTCGGCGCGTCCATGCAGCTGAACACCCTGCTGCAGGAGCAGCGTCTCAAGACCATTTTTGAAAACCCCAACGTGTTCGCCGGCGCCGCCGGCGCGGCCATCCTGCTGTCGCTGGGTCTGGCCGCCGGTGCGGAGGACCGGAAGGAGCGCTGCCTGCACCTTTCCTGCCTGCTGCTGAACAGCACGGCGTTTCTGCTGGCGGTGAGCCGCGGTGCCATGGCGGCCATCGCGGCGGCATTCCTGCTGTACCTGCTGATGGAGCGGGGCCAGCGCCGCGCCGTGTCCTTCATCCTGATGGTGGAGACGCTGGTGCTGGCGGCTGCGGCCTCGCTGGCCGTGCTGCCTGCCTACGCTGCGGCGGGGGAGAAGGTACAGATCCTGCCCCTGCTGGCCGTTGTGGCCGCAGCGGCGGCCCTGTGCGCACTGGACATCTTCGCGGGCCGTCCGCTGGCCCAGCGCATGGCCCGGCGGATGAAGACCGTGAACATCGTGCTGCTGGCGGCGCTGGCTCTGGTGGCCGCCGTCGTGGTACTGGCGGTGAACTGGACCGGCCCCATCGACATGGCCGCCGGCGACAGCATCACCCGCGGCGCGTACCTGAGCGAGGGCGCCTACACCCTGCACGTGGAAGCCGACGGCCCCGTGAACGTGCAGGTCCAGACCCAAACCTGGGAGGACGCCGTCATGAACCGAAAGCAGACGGCCTATTCCGGCGCGGCGGACGGCGCGTCCTTCAACGCACCGGCGGATAATCGCTCCGTCACCTTCATCGTCACTGCCGACGCCTCGGTGCATATCGATGCCATCCGCTACGACGGCGCGGCGTCCGGCCAGCTGAGGCTGAACTACACGCTGCTGCCGGAGGCCATCGCGGGCCGTATCCAGACCCTGCGCTCCGAGGGCAACGTGGTGCAGCGCACCGTGTATATCCAGGACGCCATGAAGCTGTTCTCCCGCAGCCCCGTTGTGGGGCTGGGCATGGGCGCCTTTGAAAACGGCATCTACAACGTCCAGAGCTATCACTACGAGACCAAGTACGTCCACAACCACTATGTCCAGAGCATGGTGGACACCGGCATCATTGGCCTGCTCCTGTGGGTGGGCACGCTGGCGGCCAGCGCCATCGCCGTTTTCCGCCTGTGGCGGAAGGAGCGGGAGCAGCAGGCTTTTGCCATGTCCGCCGCACTGGGTGCCCTGCTGCTGTTCCTGATGATCCACGCCGCCGTGGAGGTGATCTTCTCCAGCGGATACTTCCTGCCCTTCGGCTATGGCGCGCTGGCCGTTGTCAACCTGTGCTGCGGCGATCTGCTGCCCCTGACCTTCGCTAAGGAGAGCGCCCGCCGCTGGATGGCGCGGGCGGAGGGCCTGGGCCTGGCCGTGTTCGCGGTGCTGCTGTGCATGAACCTCTGGGCCGCCAGCCTCGTCCAGCAGGGCAGCTACGATGCGGCCCAGGAGGCCGCGGATCTGGACCCCTACGAATGGGCGGATCACAAGCTGTCCTACGTATACAGCGCCTCGGCGGAGAGCGATCTGCCTGCCGGTATGCAGGAGACGCTGGAGCGCTATATGGCGGATCTGGAGAAGCTGAACTCCAACTCCGTGCCCAAGTATCTGGCGGAGGCGGATTTCCGTCTGGGCCGCACGGAGCAGGGCTTCGCCATGCTGGACAAATACGTGGACTACACCCCCTCCGACCCCGACACCTGGGACGCCAGCTTCCGGCTGGTGATGCAGTATAACGACAACAGCGCCGCCTTCCTGGCGGGCGCATCCCAGCTGCGGGACAAGCTGACGGAGTGGAACGCCCAGAACCTGGGCGCCATCACCCTGAAGGACGACGTGGCGGCCTACCTCAGCGAGATGCTTGGCTGAGCCGCCCCGCTCCGGTGAAAGGAGGACGCCTATGCCGTCCGTGCTGTACACAGCCTCCACATTTTCCCATATTCTTAACTTCCACCTGCCCTACCTGCGCCGCTTCCGCGAGCTGGGCTGGCAGGTGGAGGTGGCCTGCGGCGGCCCCCTTCGCGACATCCCCTTTGCCGACGGGGCGGTGTCGCTGCCGCTGGAGAAGAAGATGTCCTCGCCTGCTAATTTTCAGGCGGCGTCCCAGCTGCGGGCCATGGTGATCCGGCAGCAGTACGACCTCATCATCACCCATACGTCGCTGGCGGCGTTCTTTACCCGCTGGGCCCTTCGGGGCCTGAAGCACCGCCCAAAGCTCATCAACGTGGTCCACGGCTACCTCTTCGACGACGAGACCTCGGGGCTGAAGCGGGGCCTCCTGACCAGGGCGGAGACCATGACCGCGCCCCAGACGGACCTGCTCCTGACCATGAACGCCTGGGATACCCGCTGGGCCATGGCCCACCGTGCCGCGCCCCGTGTGGAGGAGATCCCCGGCATGGGTGTAGACCTCACCCGCTTCCGCACCGCGCCGGACGCACGGCGCACCATGCGGGACAGGCTGGGCCTGTCGGAGGGCGATGTGGCCCTGCTGTACGCGGCGGAATTCTCCGGCCGCAAGAGCCAGCATACCCTGCTGGAGGCCCTGCCCGGCCTGCCGGAAAACGTGAAGCTCCTGCTGCCCGGCAGCGGCGCCCTGCTGGACGACTGCCGCGCTCAGGCGGCGTCGCTGGGCGTCGCGGACCGCACGGTATTTCCCGGGCAAGTCCACGACATGCCCCGGTGGCTGGCGGCGGCGGATATCGCCGTATCCTCCAGCCGGTCGGAGGGGCTGCCCTTCAACATCATGGAGGCCATGGCCTGCGGCCTGCCCGCGGTGGCCAGCGCCGTCAAGGGCCACACCGACCTGATCGGGCCGGAAAACGGCCTGCTGTACCCCTACGGCGACGCCAAAGCCTTTGCCGCCGCCGTGGAGCGTCTGGTGTCCGACGCCACCCTGCGGGCGGAGCTGGGACAGGCCGGACGGGAGAAGATGCAGCGCTACGCGCTGGACGCGGTGCTGCCGCAGGTGATGGACCGCTATCTGTCTGTCATGGAGGGAAAAACGCGATGATGCGGGAAAATCAACGTCTGCTCAACCAGCTGCACGTCTTTACCGATGGACTGGCCGTATTTCTGGCCATGCTTGTGTCCTACTGGCTGCGCTTCAGCCTGTTCCGCGGCGTGAGGGGCATGCCCCTGAACTACTATATCTGGCTGGGCGTGGTGGCCGCGGCCCTGACGCTGGCGGTGTTCGCTGTGGCAGGGCTGTACGAGTCGTTTCGTACCGTGCGCTTCCATGTGGAGGCCAGCCGCGTGGCGGCGCTGGAGCTGCTGGTGTCGCTGATCGTCATGGCTGCCATCTACGTGCTGCGCCTCGGCGAGACCTCCCGTTGGACGGTGGTGTTCTTCTACGCCGTCAGTACCCTGCTGCTCACCGGCAAACGCGCCGCCATGCGCCTGCTGCTGCGGCGCTGCCGCGCCATGGGCTACAACCAGAAGCGGGTGCTGCTGGTGGGTCACGGCGAGGGCGCGGAGGCGTACCTGACCCGCGTCGCCATGGATAAGAACCTGGGCTTTCGGGTCATCGGCTACGTGGCCGAGCGCGGCTGCTGGGATGCCCTGCCCTATTGCGGCAGCTACGAGGAGCTGGACGCCATCTTCGCCAGCGAGAAGCCGGACGAGGTGGTGGTGGCCCTGCCCACCGAGGAAGGCCGCTGGATGGGCCGCATCATCAACGCCTGCGAAAAGGACGGTACCAAGCTGTCCGTGGTGCCGTCCTACGTGCGCTACATGCCCGCAAACCCCCAGTTCGACAGCGTCAACGGCCTGCCGCTCATCAACCTGCGCCGTATTCCGCTGGACAATCTGGGCAACGCCTTCCTCAAGCGGGCGGCGGATATCATCTGCTCTCTGGTACTCATCATTCTGACCTCGCCGCTGATGCTGATCGCCGCCATCGGCGTGAAGCTGTCCTCCCCCGGTCCCATCATTTTCAGGCAGGAGCGTGTGGGCAAGGACAAAAAGAACTTTTACATGTACAAATTCCGCTCCATGCGGGTGAACAGCAGCGAAAACACCGGCTGGAGCAAAAACGTGGACGACCGCAAGACCTGGTTCGGCTCCCTGATCCGCAAGTGCTCTGTGGATGAGCTGCCCCAGTTCTTCAACGTCCTCAAGGGTGACATGAGCCTCATCGGCCCCCGGCCGGAGCTGCCCTTCTTCGTGGAGCAGTTCAAGGAGGAGATCCCCCGCTATATGGTAAAGCATCAGGTGCGGCCCGGCATCACCGGCTGGGCGCAGGTCAACGGCCTGCGGGGCGACACATCCATCAAAAAGCGCATCGAGTACGACCTGTACTATATCGAAAACTGGACGCCGGCCTTCGACCTGCGCATCCTCATCATGACGGCCTTCTGCATGTTCAACAAGGAGAAGGTCAACAAACGCGGCAAATAAAAAAGAGAGGGCGCAGCCCTCTCTTTTTATTCCTCTTTGGCCTGTTCCGCCGCCAGTACATCCTCCGTGTCCGCGCCGCACAGACGGATGAGCTTCTCCGCCAGAATTTTGGAAAAGCCCGCGATCAGGGCGCTCTCAATGACCAGCAGCTCCACGGCGTTGTCGGAGCTCTGCTCCGTGCTGCGGACGCCCTCTGCGGCGGACTGCACCTGCTGGTTGAAAAACAGCGCCAGCCGCCGGAACTTCTCCGAGTAGTCCTCATAGACAGACAGCACCTCATCCTCGCTGCTGTCCATCGGCGGGATGACCTTCTGCACGTCGCTGATGCTGAGACTCTGCTTCATGGTCAGGATCATCACCAGATAGGCGATGTGTACCCGATGATACTTCCGTTTCACCGGCGCGGGCATGATCTTCAGCCGCACGTAGTTGTTGATGGTGGCGGAGGTGACGATATGCTCCTTGGCCCCTGCCGGCGTGGGGATGAAGCTGAGATACTGCTCCAGCAGCACGATGACCTGATCCATATACAGGCCGAAATCAGGGATGGAGTTCCACTCCGGCAGATGGTAATCGGTGATGAACTTGTCCCAGCGCAGCAGCTTATGGGCCACAAGACTTTTGTCGTATTGCATAAAGACGCCTCCTTGTCAGTGAACGTAATACACTATATCACAAGATGCCGTATCTGACAAGAAAAACATGAAGCCGATACCTTGACGCAGGGAATCTAATATGCTATATTATGTAAAAAGACGCCAAGGAGGGCAGATCATGGAGCGTGCTTATATCTATGGAGATTCGCTGCTGAAGGCCACGGTGCCGGACGCCGCCATGCGCTATCATTTTCATCTTTCGGAGGTCATGGCCCAGTACCCCACGGAGCGGCTGGAGGTGGTAAACCGCGCCAAGATGGGCTCCACCATCAGCAAGGGACTCTCGCTGGTGGAGCACGACGTGGCCCGTGGTATGGACGCCCGCTGGGCGCTGGTGGCCTACGGCGGCAACGACAGTGATTTCGACTGGGCCAGCATCGCCGCCGACCCAGAGGGGGACCACAGGCCCCGCACGGAGCTGCCGGAATTTCTGTCCAAATTGAAGCAGACGGTAACAGAATTGGCCCGCGTGGGGGTGCAGCCGGTGCTGATGACACTTCCGCCTATTGACGGCGCTCGTTATTTGGACTATATTTGTAGGGGCGGCCTCAGCCGAGACAGTATCATGCGCTGGCTGGGCGATGTGGGCTGCATCTATCGGCATCAGGAGCTGTATTCCGACACGGTGGCCTCCTTCGCCATGCGCGAGGGTCTGCCGCTGATCGACGTGCGCCGCCGTTTCCTGCCGCAGCGGGATCTGTCGGAGCTCATTTCGGCGGATGGCATCCACCTGACCATGCCGGGATACCGGCAGCTGTTTGACACGCTGGCCCAGTGGGTCGTGCCGCAGCTGGCATAGTATGCGAAAGCAAAAAGGAGAACACTGTTATGGTACGTATTATGACCGACAACGCGGCAAACCTGCCCAAGCACCTGCTGGAGCAGTACGGCATCGGTGAGCTTTGCCTGACCTACACCATAGACGGTCAGCCGGCGGATATCAACGCGGAGTTCGATGGCCGCAGCTTTTACGAGGCCATGCGGCACGGCGCCGTGGTGCAGACCTCCATGGTTACACCGGACGCCGCCCGGCGGGAAATGGAGCCGCATCTGAAAAACGGCGACGATGTGCTGTACATCGGCCTCTCCGGCGGCGTCAGCGGTACCTGCTGGGGCGTGGGGCTGGTGGCCAAGGAACTGGCCGAGGAGTATCCGGACCGGAAGATCCGCGTGCTGAACAGCCGGGGCGCGTCCCTGGGCGAAGGCCTCATCGTGCTGGCGGCTGCCAAGCTGGCGGCGGAGGGCCGCGTCATCGAGGAGATCGAGGTCCGCTGTGAGGAGCTGTGCGGCAAGATGCGCCAGCACTTTATGGTGGACGAGCTGAAGTTCCTGCGCAAGGGCGGCCGCATCTCCGGCGGTGCGGCGCTGGCCGGTACGCTGCTGCAGATCAAACCCATCCTCGAGGGCGACGAGGAGGGCAAGATCGTGATGCTCTCCAAGGTCCGCGGCAAGAAGGCCGGCATCGAGGAGCTGGTGAAGCTGTACGACCAGATGGTGGAGGACCGCAGCGCCCCCGTGGGCATCTCCCACGCCGGTTCTCCGGCGGACGCGCTGGTGGTGGCCACCAAGCTGCGGCAGGTGGGCTGCACCGGAGAGATCCTCACCGTGTGTCATGAACCTGTCACCGGCGCACATGTGGGCCCGGGTATGCTGGCCGTTTACTTCTACAGCGAGATCTGGAGATAACCGTTTCGGCAAAAAAACGCAGAAAAGAGACTGGGAAAGTTCCCAGTCTCTTTTTTTCTTCATCATGCAGTTCTTTTTTACGAAAATCGGGGGTCAAAAGGGGCGCGCCGCTGTTACCTGACCAGGGTCTCCACCCATGCGGAGTATTTGACGAGGTTGGCGTCCCGCTCCGCTGCGTCCTTGCCGCGGGTGAGGATGTAGATCTTGATCTTGGGCTCTGTGCCGGAGGGGCGCACCAGAATGGTGGTGCCATCGGCCAGCTCGTAGCGCAGCACGTTGCTTCCTTGGAGCTCCATGGGGCTGGAAACCCCTGTGGCGCAATCGGTTGCGGTTCCGTCGGCATAGTCCTTACGGACGGTGACGGCCACCCCGGCGATGTCAGCGGGAGGCGTCTGGCGCAGATGCTTCATCAGTGCGGCCATCTTCTCTAGCCCGTCCACACCGGGCATCACCAGATTGTGGGTCTTTTCACCGTACCAGCCGTACTTGACGTACAGGGCCTGCAGCGCGTCGTAGAGGGTCATGCCCTGGGCGGCGTACCAGCCCGCCATCTCGGTGATGATGAGAGACGCGGTGACGGCGTCCTTGTCGCGGACGTAGTCGCCCATCATATAGCCGTAGCTCTCCTCGTAGGACAGAATGACCTCACCCTGACCGGAGGACTCCAGCTCCGCCTTTTTCTCGGCCATAAACTTAAAGCCGGTGAAGGTGTCGCAGCAGGTGACGCCGTTGGCCTCGGCCACGGTACGGGCCATGTTGGTGGTGACGATAGACTTCAGAAACACCGGCTTTTCCGGCATCTTGCCGGCGCGGCGCAGCGCACCGATCAGATAATCCAGCAGCAGCACGCCGGTCTGGTTGCCGGTGACCGCCACGAACTTTCCCGCATGGTCGCGGACCATGATGCCCACGCGGTCACTGTCGGGATCGGTGCCCAGAATGAAGTCGGCGCCGACCTTGTCCGCCAGTTCGATGGCCAGATAAAAGCCCTCGGGATTCTCGGGATTGGGGGAGGCCACGGTGGGGAAGCTGCCGTCCAGCACCATCTGCTGCTCCACGCAGTACAGGTGCTTGACGCCCAGACCCCGCAGGGCTTCCGGCACCAGCTTCCAGCCGCAGCCGTGGAACGGGGTGTAGACCACCTTGAAGGTGTCGGCTACCTTGGACATGGACTCGCGGTCGTTGACCATGGCCATGACCTCCTTCATAAAGGCGCGGTCCGTCTCCTCGCCCATGATCTCGATGAGACCGGCCTGCACCGCCTCCTCGAAGTCCATGCGCTTCACGCCGGTGAAGATGTCGATCTTTTCCAGCTGGGCGGCGATGGCGTCGGCGTGCTGGGGCGGCAGCTGGGCGCCATCGGACCAGTAGACCTTATAACCGTTGTACTCCTTGGGGTTGTGGCTGGCGGTGACGTTGATGCCCGCCTGACAGCCGTAGTAGCGGACGGCGAAGCTCAGCTCCGGCGTGGGCCGCAGGGACTCGAAAATGCGGACGTGGATGCCGTTGCCGGCACAGACCTCGGCGGCGGCGTGGGAGAACAGCATATTGTTGTTGCGGCAGTCCATGCAGATGGCCACGCCCTTCTTTTTGGCGGCCTCACCCTCGGCGGCGATGACGTTGGCGAAGCCCTGAGTGGCCCAGCGGATGACGTGGATGTTCATCTGGTGCAGGCCCACCTTCATGGTGCCCCGCAGACCGGCGGTGCCGAACTCCAACGGACCGTAGAAGCGGTTTTCGATCTCCTTTTCGTCGCCGGCGATGCTCGCCAGCTCCGCGTGCTCGGCGGGGGAGAGGGCGTCGCTGCGGAGCCAGCGCTCGTATTCCTGTTTGTAGTTCATATCGGTACTCCTTTCCGGATTTTTATGCACTTACTCGTCACTTTCCACGGGGGTGGCATTCAGAATGTCCCGGGCCTCCTCCAGACGGGAGGCGGGGACATACAGGCTGACGCCGAAGCCGGAGAAGCCGTTGATGACCTTACCGGCGCCGCCCTCGCGGTCGTAGTATTTGAAGCAGGGGACGCCGTAGGCCGACAGCAGGGAGATGACGGTGTCGGCGTCGGCGGGGGAGTCAAAGGTCTGCCTCAGCAGCGCGGCCTTTTCGTCGCGGCCGGACTCGTCCTTGGGCCACGCGGGCACATCGGGACGGCCGGTAAAGCTCCAGTTTTCCATGGGTGAGACCTCCTATTTGTGGTATTTTGCGCCGCCGGCGATCTGGTAGGCACGGTAGATCTGCTCCAGCAGCATGATGCGGGCCATGTGATGGGGGAACGTCATGGGCGACATGCTCAGCCGCCAGTCGGCCTGCTGCTTCAGGCTCTCGTCCAGTCCCACGCTGCCGCCGATGAGAAAGGTGATCTGGGTCTTGCCCTGCACCCCCAGCTCCGTCAGGCGGCGGCTCAGCTCCTCACTGGAGCAGGGCTTGCCCTCGATGCACAGGGCCACCAGCGCGCCGCCCTTGGGCAGCTTTTCGCGGATGGCGGCGGCCTCCGTCTGCAAAGCGCGGCGGATCTCGGCGGGGGAGGGCTCGTCGGGCAGACGGCTCTCCGGCAGCTCAATGATTTCCAGACGGCACAGCCGCTGGAGACGCTTGGCGTACTCGGCGGCGGCCTCCAGATAGAACTTCTCCTTCAGCTTGCCGACGCAGAGGACGGTCACCTTCTGCACAGTGCCACCTCCGCTCCGTAGCAGGCGCTCAGCTCGCCGCGAGGGGCCACCTCCACGGCCACATCCAGACCGGACAGGGCCGTTTCCATGACGGCCAGCGCCCGCTGGGGCGTGTTGTTCTCGCGGCTCAGATGGGCCAGGACGATGCAGCGGGTGCCGCACTCCGCCATGCGGCGGGCAAAGGCGGCGGCGTCCTCGTTGGACAGGTGGCCGCGTTGGCCCAAAATGCGCTGTTTCAGGGAGTAGGGGTAGGGGCCGGAGCGAAGCCACTCCACATCGTGGTTGCTCTCCAGCACCAGCAGATCCACGCCGGTGAGGGCGGCGGCCGCCGGTTCCGGCACAAAGCCGGTGTCGGTGAGGATGCCCACGGCGGCGTCGCCGCAGTCCACGCGGTAGTCCACGCTTTCCCCTGCGTCGTGGCTGGTGGCGAATACCGTCACCTGTGCGGGGCCCACGGAAAAGCTGCTGTCAGGGGATACGAGATGCAGGCAGCTGTCCAGCTGGGGCAGACGGGGACGGAGATAGAAGGCCGTACCGCCTGTGGCGTACAGCGGGATGGGGTGGTGCTTCAGGAGGGTGGCAAGGCCCGCCGTGTGGTCCGTGTGCTCATGGCTGATGAGAATGGCGGACAGGTCGTCCGGCGTCAGGCCCAGCAGGGCCAGAGACTGTTTGATGCGGCGGGCGGAGATGCCGGCATCCACCAGCAGGTGGGTGCCATCGGCGGAGACCAGCAGGCTGTTGCCCTCGGAGCCGCTGGCCAGTGTATGTAGGGTGATCAAAGCGGTATGTACCTTTCCGGAAAAATAACAGCGTCTGCCGCAGCAGGCCGCAAAGGCTGCGGCCTCTCGCAGCAAACGCTGTCCTGGCTCCTGTCAGCTGATGTGGGATTCGGCCTCGCTCTCCTCGGGCACGTCCACCATGGCGATGTCCGCGCCCACGGCACGGAGCTTGCCTACCAGATCCTCATAGCCGCGCTCGATATACTGGACACAGCTCAGCTCGGTGGTACCCTTGGCGGCCAGGCCGGCGATGACCAGCGCCGCGCCGGCCCGCAGGTCGCAGGCCTGAATGGGAGCGCCCACCAGCTGGTCAACGCCCTCGATGACAGCCACCTTGCCGTCCACCTGAATGTGGGCGCCCAGACGCTTCAGCTCGTCCACGTACTTGAAGCGGTTGGCGCCGTAGACGCCCTCGGTGACAAGGCTGGTGCCCTGAGCCAGAGACAGCACGGCGGCGATCTGCGGCTGCATATCCGTGGGGAAGCCGGGGTAGGGCAGAGTCTTGACGTTGGCCTTCTGCAGCGGCTCACTGCGGCGGACCAGCAGCGTATCGTCATTTTCCTCCACGGCTACGCCCATCTCCATGAGCTTGGCGCTGATGCAGTCCATGTGCTTGGGGATGATGTTCTTCAGCAGCAGCTGGCCGCCGGCGGCGGCCACCGCGGCCATATAGGTGCCGGCCTCGATCTGGTCGGGAATGATGCAGTAGGTGCCGCCGGTGAGCTTCTTCACGCCGCGGATCTTGATGGAGTCGGTGCCCGCGCCCTTGATGTCCGCGCCCATGGAGTTCAGGAAGTTGGCCAGATCCACGATGTGCGGCTCCTTGGCGGCGTTTTCAATGGTGGTGGTACCCTCAGCCAGGGCGGCGGCCATCATGATGTTCATGGTGGCACCCACGGAGACAACATCCAGATACACCGGCGCGCCCACGAGACGGCCGTCTTTGGCGGCGGTGTGGATAAAGCCGCCTTCCACGGACACCTCGGCGCCCATGGTGGTGAAGCCCTTGATATGCTGGTCAATGGGGCGGACGCCGAAGTTGCAGCCGCCGGGCATGGCCACGGTGGCCTGACCGAAGCGGCCCAGCAAAGCGCCCAGCAGGTAATAGCTGGCGCGGATACGGCGGGCCAGATCATAGGACGGGCGGGTGCTGTGGATGGCGTGACAGTCGATCTCCACCGCGTGGCGGTTCAGGACGCGGATGCGGGCGCCCAGCTCCTCCAGAATGGAGAAGAACAGGGTCACGTCGCTGATCTGGGGGATGTTCTCAATGCGGCAGGTGCCGTCCACCAGCAGGGCGGCGGGAATAATGGCGACGGCGGCGTTCTTTGCGCCGCTGATGGTCACTTCGCCAAACAGCGGATGGCCGCCATGGATCATGTATTTGTTCAAGGCAGTTCCCTCTTTTCAGATGGTCAATAAGCTCTGCTCACAGTTTGTCCAGAGTACGGTAACTTCATACCGCACAGGGCGGCGGAAGATGTGGTATCAGTACAGGTAAAAAGTTGTTATGTAAGCAAACACTGATAGTATACCATAATTTTTGGGAAAAGCAATAAAAGCGGAAAAATTTATTGAAAAAGTACAAAAAGAACGGGGAGGATACAAAAAACCGCATGGAAGCGCCGCAATGCAGGCGCATGGCGGGAAAAAGGTTCCGGGGCGCGTTGCATGCCGGCGTGCGGCAAAGGGCTGCGGGGCGTGCAGAAGCGAAACCAACGATAGGAGGGAAGCGACATGATCCAATTTAAGGAATGGCATCTCACGTGGGACGGCGCGCCGGTGGCCATGCAGTTCGACAGCGGCAGCGTCCCGCTGGAGATCCGGGGTGAGCTGCCGGAGGGGTATGACTGGGAGGTGCTGATGGAGGCGCCGGAGGGCGGGCTGAACATCCTGACGCTGGAGCAGGTCAGCGGCGGCGGACAGGTGCTGCTGCAGCGGGAGGACCTGCCCCAGAGTGGGGAGTACGCCATACAGCTGCGGGCCACGGCCAGAGCTGACGGCGCGGTGCAGCGGCACAGCACCGTGGTGCGGGTGTTCATCCCCCGGAGCCTGTCGGGGGACACGGCGTGGCCGGAGATCCCCGCCAAGTTTACGGAGCTGGAGCAGCGGCTGCAGCGGATGATGGACCATCCGCCCAAGGCGGGGGCGGAGGGCTACTGGCTGCTGTGGAACGAGGAGAGCGGCGGCTATCAGACCAGCCGGCTGCCGGTGGGGAGCGGCGGTCCCAAGGGCGACAAGGGCGACAAAGGCGACAAGGGCGATGTAGGCCCTGCGGGCCCGCAGGGAGAGCAGGGGCCTCAGGGCGTGCAGGGACTCCAGGGGCCGGCGGGGCCTGCCTACACGGCGGGAGAGGGCATCGCCATCAGCGGCAGCGCCATCTCCGCCAAGGCGAGGCCGTGGAACCGGAATCTGCTGGACAACTGGTATTTCGGTGCGCCGGTGAATCAGCGGGGCAAGACGGTGTACAGCGGTACAGGACTCACCGTGGACCGGTGGCAGGCGCGGTCAGCACAGTGCTACGCCACGGTGGGAAACGGAGTGCTGAAGCTGGAGGAGTCCGGCACCGGCACCCGCGTGTACTACCAGCAGAAGCTGGAGTGGCCGGTGACGGAGGTGGCAACGCTGTCTGTGCTGACGGGGCCGGTGATGGGCGCGTGCAGCGCCTACGTCATGACGGCAGCGGGGACGGACCCGGGCATCGGCATGACGCTGAAGGCCAATACGCTGAACGTACTGACGGTGAGCAGCAAGGACATCGGCGCGGTGGGCTTCGGCGTGCCGGACGACGGACGTATCGACCTGAGAGCAGTGAAGCTGGAGCTGGGCGGCGTATCCACGCTGGCCCATCAGGAGCCGGACGGCAGCTGGGCGGTGAACGAGATACCGGACTGGGCGGAGATGCTGTGGAAGTGCCAGCGGTACTTGCAGCTGTACACCACGGCGGCGGCGCGGCCCGGCAAGGCGGCGGACTGCCGCCCCGTCATGAGCGGGGAGCCGGTGCAGAGCACGCTGAGCATCGATGGCGTGACGTACTATGCCAACAGCATGGGCATATGAAGGGGTGAGGTGAAGTGGAACCATGGATGCAGCTGACGGCGGCGGTGCTGGGCTCGGCACTGGCGTCCTCCGGCCTGTGGGCACTGGTAGGCAGGCGGGCAGACAAGGACGATGCGGAGCGGAAGATGCTGGTGGGTCTGGCCCACGACCGCATCGTCCATCTGGGCATGGCCTACGTGGAGCGGGGGTACATCACCCAGGACGAATATGAGAACCTGCGGGTATACCTGTACGAGCCCTACGAAAAAATGGGGGGAAACGGCAGCGCCAGACGGGTAATGCTGGAAGTTGACAAGCTGCCGGTACATAAGATGTAACAGGCCGGAGGGCCGGAAAGGAAAGAAATATGAAACTGAGCGACAAGGTATATGATACCCTGAAATGGATCGTGACCATTGTGCTGCCGGCGCTGAGCGCCCTGTACTGGGGACTCAGCGGCATCTGGGGCTGGCTGTACGCCGAGCAGGTGGTGGGCACCGTGGCCGTGGTCACTACGTTTCTGGGCGCTCTGCTGGGCATCAGCACGGCACAGTATAAGCGGGACTGCCAGAGCTGCGAGGACGAGAGCGTATGAAGATCATCGAAAAGACCTACCGCTGGAACGGAACGCTGGCCAGGCGCGGCGTCACCAGGCGTATCATCCTGCACCATGCGGCGGCGGTGACGTGCAGTGCCGACCAGATCCACGCATGGCATCTGGCCAACGGTTGGTCCGGCATCGGCTACCATTTCTTCGTGCGGAAGGACGGCACGGTGTACCGCGGCAGACCGGAGGACACCGTGGGCGCTCACGCCGGAGGCAGCAATTCCGACAGCATCGGCGTGTGCTTCGAGGGCAGCTTCGACAAGGAGGAGATGCCGGCGGTGCAGCGCAGGGCCGGTACGGAGCTGGTGGCGTATCTCAAGAAGAAGTACGGCGTCACCACGGTGCAGCGGCACAGCGATGTCAACGCCACGGGGTGTCCGGGGACCCATTTCCCGTTTGACGCCATCGCCTACGGCAGGGAGGTGGAACCATCGCCTCCGTCAGTTCCGGCGGCAGCGGCGTCGGACAGGAAGAGTGGTGCGGCGTCTTTGCTGCCGGTGCTGCGCAGAGGCAGCGCCGGCGGCCACGTCAGGGCCGTACAGGCCCTGCTCAACGGCTACGGCTGCGACAGCGGCGCGGTGGACGGTATCTTTGGCGGCGGTACCGCCGGGGCGGTGAAACGCTTCCAGCGGGCTGCCGGTCTGGCGGCGGACGGCATCGTAGGCCGCGATACCTGGGGCAAGCTGCTGGGTGAGTAGCAAAAAAAGAGGTCCCGCGTCTACGGACGCGGGACCTCTTTTTTGTCAGCGGTTCTTTTCGTACAGCACGGCAAGGCCGTAGAGCAGAAGATCCTCGTTGAGCAGGATCTCGTGGGTGCAGATGGGAACAATGCAGCGGGCCAGACCGCCGGTGGCCACCACCGTGGTCTTTTGGCCCAGCTCGGCCTCCATGCGGTCGATCATGCCGTCTAGCAGCAGGGCGGCGCCCAGAATGCTGCCACTTTTCATGCAGTCCACGGTGTTGGTGCCGATGGCGTGGGGCGGGGCATCCAGCGAGATGGCGGGCAGCAGCGACGTGTGGGACGCCAGTGCCGACAGGGACAGCTGCACGCCGGGGATGATGGCCCCGCCGCGGAACGCACCCTCGCCATCCAGTACGGTGACGGTGGTGGCGGTGCCCATGTCGATGAGGATCAGGGGCGGCTCATACACGTCCAGCGCGCCCACGGCGGCCACCAGCAGGTCGCTGGCCAGCGTGGCGGGGTCGTCCAGACGGACCGTCAGGTCGGAGCGGATGCCGGGACCTACCACCATGGGCTCCACACCGGTCAGCATTTTCACGGCTTCCGACAGGGAGCGGGTGACCTGGGGGACCACAGAGGAGATAATGGCGCCGTCAAAGGCGTCAGGCGCGATATGGCCGAACTCCAGCAGGCGGCTGATGGTGACGGCGTATTCCGCGCCGGTGGTGAGCCGGTTGGTGGCCATGCGGCACAGATAGCGGATGCGCCGGCCCTCCATGCAGCCCAGGACGATATGGGTGTTGCCAATATCCAGCGCGAGGATCATAGTGCTCTACCTCACTTTCCGTTCTGTACAGCGGTGCGGCGGGCAGCCAGCTTGCCGCTGCTGAACACCACAGCCTTGGCGATGACGGCGCCGGTGAAGAAGCACACGATGGCCTCCACCAGACCGTTGATACCCACAAAGGCGATGACGAACAGGAAGGCGTTGGCGCTGCCCATAGCCTGCACAAAGCCCTGAATGAAGTCGGTGTTGTAGAAGCACAGGCACAGGGTGGTCATGAAGAACGCTGTGTTGCACAGCGCGCCGGACAGGCCGGCGGCGCCGAAGGACAACAGGCGGGTCTTATCCACCTTGCGCAGCGCCTGAAACACCAGGCCGCAGATCCAGCCCGCCAGGATGCGGGTGGGTACGCAGACAAGGAAGGTGAGGAAAGGGTTGATGCCCATCAGCACCACGCCAAAGGCGCTCTTGCCAAAGCATTCCCAGAAGCTGATGAGGCCGAATACACCGCCCAGCAGGGCACCGGCGGCGGGACCCATGACGATGGCTCCCACGATGACCGGTACCAGCATGATGGTGATCTCCAGGCCCGCGGTCTTGATCATACCCAGGCCCGTCAGCTCCAACAGCAGCATGATGGCGATCAGTACAGACAGCTGTACCAGATCGTGCACGGAAAGTTTCGTGCGCTTCGTTTCTTGATTCATTATGTTACCTCCTGCTGCCGCCTCCGTCCAGCAGAGTGCGGCGCGTGTCATAATGATACTATAATTTTTCACTTTTGCAAGTGAAAAAAAGTAACAATTTACCGTTTGCGCCCAAAGGCATTTCTTGACAGGGGAGATGGACCACGGTATCATGGGAATATCGAAGAAAGGGGGATGTATGCGATGGCGATACTGCTGACCGGCGGGGCCGGTTACATCGGGTCGCACACGGCGGCGGCCTGCGCCGCTGCGGGGTACGACGTGGTGATCGCGGATGATTTCTCCAACAGCAGTCCGGACGTGCCGCGGCGGCTGGAGGAGATCACGGGCCGGAAAATGGCGGTGTGCCGCGTGGACGCGGCGGATCGGGAGGCCATGCGGGCCGTGTTCGCGGCCCACAGTATTGACGCGGTCATCCATTTCGCGGGCTTCAAGGCGGTGGGGGAGTCGGTGCGCAAGCCGGTGAAGTACTACCGCAACAATCTGGACACCACGCTGACACTGCTGGAGGTCATGGCGGAGTTCGGGTGCAGGAGGCTGGTGTTCAGCTCCTCCGCCACGGTGTACGGCGGGGAGAGCCCCTCACCGCTGACGGAGGACATGCCGGTGGGGCAGTGTACCAATCCCTACGGAAGGACGAAGTATTTTATTGAGGAGATCCTGCGGGACGCGGCTGCGGCGGAGCCGGAGCTGTCGGTGGTGCTGCTGCGGTACTTCAACCCCATCGGCGCTCATGAGAGCGGGCGCATCGGGGAGCGGCCCAACGGCGTGCCCAACAACCTGATGCCCTATGTCACCCAGGTGGCGGCGGGGATACGGGAAAAGCTCAGCGTGTTCGGCGGCGACTATCCCACGCCGGACGGTACCTGCATCCGGGACTATGTCCACGTGATGGATCTGGCGGAGGGGCACGCGGCGGCGCTGGCCTACGCGCAGGAGCACACCGGTGCGGAGGTGTTCAATCTGGGCACCGGCCGCGGCACCAGCGTACTGGAGCTCATCAACGCCTTCCAACAGGCCACCGGCGTGACGGTGCCTTACGTGATGGCGGGGCGGCGGGCCGGCGATGCGGCGGTGTGCTACGCCGGAACGGAGAAGGCGGCGCAGGTGCTGCACTGGCGGGCGAGGCGGTCGCTGGAGGATATGTGCCGCGATGCCTGGCGCTGGCAGCAGTGCGGGGGAGAATGAATACCAACCAAAAAATACGGGATACGCAGGGCGTGTCCCGTATTTTTTGGCTGGTTTGCCACTGGGCGAGGAGGTCCGGAGCGGAGGAGGCCATCGAGGCGGTCACGGCCTATCGGGACGAAGGTGAGGCAAACGTGGACGAAAGGCATTAGAAAAGACCGCCAATACCGGTTGGCCGTAAAACAGTAAAATCAAACTCGGCCAGTTCGAGAAGCTCCGGAGTTCTCTGGAGCCTTATTTCTTCCGGATGTCTGGCGAGAACGTCGTCGGCCGTGACGAGTTTCAGCGGATGCTGCGAGACGCGGAGAATGGGCGCTTCGACTGCCTCCTGGTGTGGGAAATCGACCGCTTCGGCCGGGAGCGCCAGGACATTCCTACGGGAAAAATGACCTTGAAGCGGGCGGGTGTCAAGCCCCACATCGATCTTCTGCAATATCAGAGAAAAAGGACCGCACTCGCGTGTTCGAGTGCGGTCCAAATGGTGGAGCTGAGGGGAGTCGAACCCCTGTCCGAAAGCACTTTGACAGGACTTTCTCCGGGCGCAGTCAGGTTTCAGCATTCCCTCCCTGCAAAGACACCGGACAGACTTTGCAGTTCAGTAGAGTCATGATGCATGGGCGGGGCAACTCTTACCCGCCTCACGGACGCCACCTTAACGACGCCTTCCCCAGCCGGTGGCCTCTCTGGTTCAGACGGTCACTGCTTAAGCAGCGACGGCAACAGTGTTAGTGTTGTCAGTTAATTTTAAATTGCCCGTTTTATGGCGGTCAGGCGCCGCCGCCCGCTTATCCAGCCTCCACACCCCCGTCGAAACCGGTACAGCCCCGTATGGGACGGCGGGGAGGGGATGCTCCCCGCCGGTGCAAACGCTGTGAAAAAATTGATAAATGCTGTGAAATGCGAAAATTATCTGCGGAAGGGGTCCGCCAGCTTCTCCGGCTCCGGATACGTCTCGCCGTGGGTGTCCACGGTGACTTTGGCGATGATCTGGTCCTTTTTGGGCTTGTTGGTCATCATGTTGCGGGGCTGATTGGCGATGCGGTCCACCACGTCCATGCCGTCCATGACGCAGCCGAAGGCGGCGTACTGCCCATCCAGATGGGGGGCGTCCTTGTGCATGATGAAGAACTGGCTGCCGGCAGAGTCCATGGCCTGTGCGCGGGCCATGCTGAGGACGCCGCGGGTGTGGCGAAGGTCGTTGCTGACGCCGTTGGCGGCGAACTCACCCTTGATGCAGTAGCCGGGGCCGCCCATGCCGGTGCCGTCGGGGCAGCCGCCCTGGATCATGAAGCCGGGGATGACGCGGTGGAAGATCAGGCCGTTGTAGAAGCCGGCGTTGGCCAGGGAGATGAAGTTATACACGCTCTGGGGTGCGATGTCGGGATACAGCTCGCAGGTAATGATGCCGCCGTCCTGCATCTCGATGGTGACGATAGGATTGGCCATAACAGTGTCCTCGTTTCTGCAAAATATAAGGTGGTATCAGCCGCGGTTCTTTTCCCGCATGGCACGGTCCATCTCCCGTTTGGCATCCCGCTTGGCCACGGCATCCCGCTTATCGTAGGTTTTCTTACCCTTACACAGGCCCAGCTCCACCTTCACGCGGGAGTTTTTGAAGTAGACGGACAGGGGGATCAGGGCGTAACCATCCTGCTTTTGCAGGGCGTGGAGCTTGCGGATCTCCCGCTTGTGCAGCAACAGGCGCTTGGGACGGTCGGGGTCGCGGTTGAAGATGTTGCCCTGCTCATAGGGGGAGATGTGGAGGCTGTAGGCATAGATCTCGCCGTCCTTGGCGACGCAGAAGGAATCCTTCAGGTTCAGCGTGCCGGCGCGGATGGATTTGACCTCCGTGCCGAACAGCTCGATGCCGGCCTCGCAGCGGTCCTCCACAAAATAGTCGTGGAACGCTTTGCGGTTCTGGGCGGCGATCTTGACGCCGGACTTTTCCATGGGAGGACCTCCTTTCCCTGTGGGCTGATTTATATCAGTATAGCACATCCTGCGGCGGGACGCAAGAGGATCATGGGACTGGCTTTTTGCCGCGGGGTGTGGTATACTGCGGAAAAACGGCGAGAGGAGTGTACGGCATGGATCTGACGGAGAGGACCATTGACAGTCGGGAGGTGTTCCGCGGCCGCATCATTCGGGTGCGGCAGGACACGGTGCGCCTGCCCAACGGGAAGGAGAGCAGCCGCGAGGTGGTAGAGCACCCGGGCGGCGTGGGTATCCTGGCCATCGATGGGGAGGACCGCGTGGTGCTGGTGCGGCAGTACCGGTACGCCTTTGAGCGGGTGCTGACGGAGATCCCTGCGGGCAAGCGGGAGACCGGCGAGGAGCCGTTCCTCACGGCGCAGCGGGAGCTGAAGGAGGAGATCGGCGCCGAGGCCGGACGATGGACGGAGCTGGGGGCGCTCATCGCGTCGCCGGGGTGCTACGGAGAGACGCTGTATCTCTATATGGCGGAGGACCTGACGTTCGGGGAGACCCATCCGGATGAGGATGAGTTCCTGGAGGTGCTGCGGGTGCCGTTCGAGGAAGCGGTGCGGCAGTGCATGGACGGGACGCTGACGGACGCCAAGACCGTGGCGGCGGTACTGAAGGGCAGATTGCTGCGGGAGAGGGCTTGCGCTCCGGCGGCGGATGCGATACACTGAGAGGGACGGTCAGGGCCGTCAGGGAGGTAGAGAAGATGTCGATGAATACGAAGAAAAATGTGTCCATTGGGCTGCTGGTGCTGGCCATGCTGCTGTGGGCGCTGCGAAAGCTGAATGTGCTGTATGTGCCGGGACTGAGTATGATCCTGCTGGCGGCCAGCATGCTGCTGGTGGGCTCCATCATGTTCCAGCTCAAGGAGAAAAAGAAGGTGGGCGGCACGCTCATCTTCGCGTTCGGGCTGTTCTGTATCGTGGCAGCTGTGGTGGAGATCAGGAATTTCGTGGCATAAGCAGAAAGAAAAAAGAGACGGACGCTTTGAAGCGTCCGTCTCTTTTTTTGCCTCCGGCGGCCCCATTTCTTCCCGCAGCGGAGAGGACGATTCCGCGCTTCCGAGCGCGGAACTCTCCCTGTCGGTGACATGGAGGAAACATGAGCGGGCCGTCGAGGACGCCGGCCCCTACGGGGTGCGAGAACGGGGCCACGGCAGGGCAAACAGAGGGACAGACCCCAGCCCCTACGGGGTGTGTCCGTCGGGGTGCGCCGGAGAATAAGGAGAGGAAAAGAAAAAATAATTTCCTGATGTGGACGGAAAAGGGCAACCGGAGGGGGGCGCGGCGGGGGAGAGGTGAAGGGGAGGTGTACATATGTGCAGAGACAAAGAACAGGAGCGCGGCGTATGGACGGAATGCGATCTGTGCGGCGGGGAGATCCGGCGGGGCGACCGCTACTACCGCGTGGCCGGTGAGAACGTGTGCCGGAAGTGCCTGGCGGATTTCGCCGCCCAGATCCTGGCGGTGTACGAGGTGAGAGGAGGAGAGGAGAGATAGGCAGGAAGAAGGGTATCCCGTGGGAGGAGATGCGGGAGAGATATGAGGCGGGCGGCATCAGCTTCCGTGCGCTGGGGAAGCTGTACGGCGTGACGGAGCGGGCCGTCAGCCGGCACGCGCAGGACGAGGACTGGTACGGCCAGCGGCGCTGGAGCCGAACGAAGCGGATGGAGACACAGACATGTCTGGCCAATGTGGCGCGGCAGCTGAACCGCGCTGCCGCGTCCGCCGCAGAGCGGATGGATATGGGCGAGGCGGACGTCAGGGAGATCAAGGAGCTGGCGGGACTTTTGCAGGCGCTGGTGGGGCTGGGGAAGTCGCTGGAGCCCCCGAAGCCGCCGGAGAAAAAGAGCGGAGGCACGGTGCGGGTGGTGCTGTCCGGCGAGGCGGAGGAGCTGAGCCAATGAGGGCGGAGGTCATGACGCTGGGGACGCCCAACCCGCGGCAGCGGGAATTCCTGGCCTGTGAGAAGAAATATGTGGCCTTCGGCGGGGCCAGAGGCGGCGGAAAGAGCTGGGCGGTGCGGTGCAAGGCCAAGCTGCTGGCGCTGCGGTACGCGGGGATACGTATCCTGCTGGTGCGGCGAAGTCTGGCGGAGCTGGAGGCCAACCATCTGGCGTTTCTGCGGCAGGAGCTGGCAGATGTGGCGGAGTATCGGGCGGGGGAACGGCAGTTCCGGTTCTGCAACGGAAGCGTATTGCAGTTCGGCTACTGCGGGTGCGACCGCGATCTGGACCGGTACCAGGGCGCGGAGTACGACGTCATCTTTCTGGACGAGGCCACGCAGCTGAAGGAGCAGTGGATGCGGCAGATCGCCGCCTGCGTCCGAGGGGTCAACGACTTCCCCAAGCGCATCTACTATACGTGCAATCCGGGCGGGCCGGGGCACGGGTACATCAAGCGGCTGTTCATCGACAGGCGGTTCGAGGACGGAGAGCAGCCGGAGGACTACGCCTTTATTCCGGCGCGGGTCACGGACAACACGGCGCTGCTGGCGCGGCAGCCGGACTATCTCAAGACGCTGGAGGCCCTGCCCTACAAGCTGAGGCGGGCGTGGCTGGAGGGACGGTGGGACGTGTTCGCGGGGCAGGTGTTTCAGGAGTTCACCGATGACCCCGATCACTACGATGACAGGCGGTGGACCCACGTGATACGGCCCTTCGACGTGCCGCGGGAATGGAACATCTACCGCAGCTATGACTTCGGCTACGCAAGGCCGTTTTCCTGCGGCTGGTGGGCGGTGGACCACGATGGGTGCGTGTACCGCATCGCGGAGCTGTACGGCTGCACCGGCACGCCGGACGAGGGCGTGCTGTGGACGCCGGAGCGGCAGTTCGCAGAGATCCGGAGGGTGGAGGAGGAGCATCCGCTGCTGCGGGGGCGGAGCATACAGGGCGTGGCGGACCCCGCCATCTGGGACGCCAGCCGCGGCGAGAGCATCTATGAGACGGCGCTGAAGCACCGTATCTTCTTCGTGAAGGGGGACAACCGGCGCATCGCAGGGTGGATGCAGATGCACTACCGCATGAGCTTCGATGGCGAGGGGTACCCCATGCTGTACGTATTCCAGCACTGCCGGGCATTTATCCGCACCATCCCGCAGCTTTTATACAGCGAGACGGTGCCGGAGGATGTGGACACCACACAGGAGGACCATGTGGCCGACGAGAGCCGGTACTTCTGCATGACGCGGCCCATCGCGCCGGTGCGGGCGGCGGCCCGGGAGATCGCGGAGGACCCGCTGGACCTGCGGTCGGGGCGGTTCGGCAGCTGGGGCGGCGTGAGAAGAATTTGAGGAGCGCTGCACCGGAGCGTGCAACGTTGGGCCTGTGGCGGGCAGAGGCAGTAACAAGGAAAGGAAGGTGCGACATGGAACAGGAGGTCATGCGGCCAAGGATCGGCACGCAGGAGGTGGTCCGCGCGGCGGAGATCCTGCGGCAATACCGACGCGGCAAGGAGAATCTGGACAAGCGCATCATCGACAACGAGCAGTTCTGGAAGATGCGGCACTGGGAGCAGATGGAGAAGGAGGGGCGGGGCGGCAATCCCCACGATCCCCGCCCCGCCAGCGGTTGGCTGGTGAACTGCATCCTGTCCAAGCACGCGGACGCCATGGACAGCTATCCCGAGCCTACGGTGCTGCCCCGCGAGCCGGACGATCGGGAGGAGGCGGAGAAGCTGACCCGCATCCTGCCGGTGATCTTGCAGAACAACCGGTTCAAGAAGGAGTATGCCAGGGCGTGGTGGAACAAGCTGAAGTCCGGCTGCGCCGTGTACGGCGTGTTCTGGGACGGGGGCAAGCTCCACGGGCTGGGGGACATCGACATCCGCAGCATGGACGTGCTGAACCTGTTCTGGGAGCCGGGAGTGCAGGACATCCAGGCATCGGAGAACTTCTTCTCCGTGGAGCTGACACCCAACCACCGGCTGCTGCGGGACTATCCCCAGCTGGAAGGGAAGCTGGGACGCGGCGGCGCGTCCCAGGTGAGCCGCTATCTCTACGATGATCGGGTGGATACCTCCGACCAGTCGCTGGTGGTGGACTGGTACTACCACACGGTGACAGAGGGGCGGCAGGTGCTGCACTACTGCAAGTTCGTGGGAGAGACGGTGCTGTACGCCTCGGAAAACGACCCGCAGTACGAAAAGCGGGGATGGTACGACCACGGGCAGTATCCCTTCGTGTTCGACGTGCTGTTCCCCGAGGAGGGGACGCCCTGCGGCTACGGCTACGTGGACCTGTGCAAGCCGGCGCAGAAGCAGATCGACCTGATGAACCAAGCCATCCTGAAGAACACGCTGGCCGCCGCCACGCCGCGGTTCTTCATCCGCTCCGACGGGGCGGTGAACGAGGAGGAGTACGCCGACTGGACGCAGCCCTTCGTCCACACCAACGGCAATCTGGGGGCCGATTCCATCGCGCCTATCCGTGTACCCACGCTGGACAGCGTGTATGTGGCCGTCTTGCAGAACAAGGTGGCGGAGATGAAGGAGACGGCGGGCAACCGCGACGTGATGAGCGGCGGCACTGCAGGCGGCGTCACGGCGGCCACGGCTATCGCGGCCCTGCAGGAGGCGGGTGGCAAGCTGTCCCGCAATATGATCGACGACGGGTACCAGGCATTCGCGCAGGTGATGACGCTGTGCATCGAGCTGGTGCGGCAGTTTTACAGCGCACCCCGGCAGTTCCGGCTGCTGGGCCGCGGGGCGGAGCGGGAGTTCCGCATGTTCGACAACGGCGGTATGCAGCCCAAGGCTCTGGCGCTGGGCGGCTATCGGGTACCGGAGTTCGATCTGGAGATCGCGGCGCAGGACGAGACACCCTACAAGACCATGGAGTACAACCAGCTGGCGCTGCAGCTGTTCCAGATGGGGTTTTTCCGCGCAGATATGGCCGAGCAGGCCCTGCGGTGTCTGGAGCTGATGGAGTTCAAGAACAAGGACCAGCTGGCATCGGTCATCCGGCAGGGACAGCAGCGGACCCGGCAGGTGGCGTGGCTCCAGCGGCAGCTGCTGACGGCGGTGCAGCTGCTGGACGCCAAACAGGGGACAAGTCTTGCGCAGGCGCTGGAGCAGGAGATGAACGGCGGCGAGGCGCCCGACGTGGGCGCGGTGAAGGCGGGCAGCGCGCCGGACGCCATGGAGCGGCAGAGAAAGCAGTCCCGTGAGGCCGTGAGGCCCCGATGATACGGGCGGTGTTCGACGGGACGCATGTGACGGTATGCGGTCACGCGGGGCACGCTCCGGCGGGGCAGGACATCGTTTGCGCCGCCGTGTCGGCGCTGGTGTACGCGCTGGCGGGCAGCCTGGAGGAGACGGGACAGGCGGCGCGGATCTGCATCCGCAGGGGTTTTACGGAGGTGGAGGGCGCAGGGGACTGCGGCGCTGCCTTCACCCTGGTGCGGTGCGGGCTTGCGCAGCTGGCACGGCAGTATCCCGCGTGTGTGCAGGTAACAGGGTCGTGACCTACCACGGGAAGGAGAGGCTATGAAGCAGCTTTGGATGGACTGGCAGACGTTTGCGGAGGATGCAGAGGCCGGTCAGGAGACGGGCGGAGAGACAGGCGGTCAGGCGGCTCCCGACGCCGGGGAGCAGGAGGCGTTCAGCGCCCTGATCCGCGGGCAGTACAAGGAGCAGTTTGACGCCCGTGTGCAGAAGATACTGGACGGGCGGCTGCGGGGACTGCGGCAGGAGAACGCCCGCCTGCGGCAGGAGGTGCAGGCGCGGCGGGAGTCCCAGGCCGGCGCGGTGCTGCGCCTGCAGGCGGAGGAGGGACGCATCCGGCAGGTGTATCCCGATTTCGACTGGCGGCGGGAGATGGCATCACCCCGGTTCGGGCGATTGGTGACGGCAGGTGTGGACGGCAGGACCGCCTATGAGATCGTACACCGGCAGGAGCTTCTGAAGGCGGCCATGGGCTATGCCGCGGCGCAGGCCCGCAGTCAGATGGCGCGTTCCATCGCCTCCGGCGGCGGGCGGGCTGCGGAGAACCGCGGCGGCAGCCGCTCCGTGACCCGCAGTGATCCCAGAGGACTGACCAGCCGCGAGCTGGCGGACATCCGGAAACGGGTACAGGACGGAGAGAAGATACGATTCTGAACAAAATGAGGAGGACGAGCATGGAGAAGATGAATTTGCAGCTGTTTGCAGGGGAGATGAACACACAGACCACCGGCGCTCTCAGCGCCGAGATGAAGACCTACTACGGCATGGAGCTGCTGGAGAACGCCAAGCCCCAGCTGGTACACAACCAGTTCGCGGCCACAAAGGGCCTGCCGGTGGGCGGCGGCAAGACCGTGGAGTGGCGTAAGTTCGGCGCTTTCGACAAGGCGCTGACGCCGCTGACCGAGGGCGTGACCCCCGATGGCAGCGGTATTTCGGTGAGCTACATCACCAAGGATCTGGCGCAGTACGGCGACTACACCACCGTGTCCGATATGCTGGACCTGACGGCCATCGACGACGTGGTGCTGGAGATCACCGACCGCCATGGCAGCAACATGGGCCTGACGCTGGACACCGTGACCCGCAACGAGATCCAGCAGGGCAACCAGGTCATCTACGCGCCCCAGAAGAAGGCAGACGGTACCGCCGCCGAGGTGCTGAGCCGTTACGCGCTGGACGGTACGTGCAAGATGACCAGCGAGCTGGTGGCCAAGGCGGCCACCCAGCTGAAGAAGATGAATGCCCCCACGTTCGACGGCAAGTACGTGTGCATCATCCATCCCAGCGTGGCCTTCGACCTGCGGCAGGATGAGGCATGGATCGCCGCACATCAGTACGCCGCCGCCACGGAGCTGTTTTCTGGCGAGATCGGCGAGCTCCACGGTGTGCGCTTTGTGGAGACCACCGAAGCCAAGATCTACCGTGGCGAGGACCTGGCGCAGGACGCACGCACCCTGACGGTCAGCGGCGCGGCGGCCAACAGTACCGAGGTGAGCTTTACCGGCGGCACGGTGGCCGCCGACGCACTGGCGGGCCGCTATGTGCTCATTGGCGGCCAGCGCGTGAAGGTGAAGTCCAACACTGCGGCCAAGCTGGTGCTGGAGCAGGCCGTCACCGCATCGGACAAGGCCGCCATCTGCCCGGGCGAGGGCGGCAAGGACGGCTGTGCCGTGTATGGCTGCCTGTTCCTGGGCAAGGGCGCCTACGGCGTGGTGGATCTCAGCGAGGGCACGGAGGTCATCGTGAAGCCCCGCGGCTCCTCCGGCACCGCAGACCCCCTGGACCAGCGCTCCAGCGTGGGCTGGAAGGGTGTCCACGCCGCCGCTATCCTGTACGATGAGTACATGGTACGCGTGGAGTGCGGCTCCAGCTATTCCGGCGAGGACAAGGCCAACTGACAGGGCGTGGGAGGGGCGGCAGGCCCCTCCCGCAGCTCAGGGAAACGATGAAAGGAGAACGGCGTGATGAAGGAAAATATGGTGTCCATCTTCCTGCCCCGCGGCAGAAAGAATGAGGAGAACTTTGTGATCGTGTCCGTCAACGGACGGAGCTGGAAGATCATGAAGGGCGTGCAGGTACAGGTGCCCGACTACGTGGCGGAGGTGCTGGAGAACAGCCGCATGATGGCGGAGACCGCCCGCCGCTATGTGGACGAGCGGGCCAACTGACATGGACAGAATGACGGCGGGGCAGATGCTGGGCAGGGTGGACGCCCTGCTGCCCAACCAGTACGGCAGAGAGGAAAAGATGCAGTGGCTGGCGCAGGCCGAGGGCTTCGTGCTGCGGGAAGCGGAGCAGGTCACGGGGGCGCTGCCGGAGGTGACGGAGGAGTACGTGCTGACGGCGGAGGCGCCCTACGACGAGCTGTACCGCCACTATGTGGAGGCGCAGATCCACTATGCCAACGGCGAGATGGCGCGGTACAACAACGCGGCGGCCCAGTGGAACAATGCCTTTCTGACCTACAAGGACTACCGCTGCCGCAGGGAGCGGCCCCGGCGGGGCGCGGCGGCACTGCGTCTGCTTTAAGGAGGTGGGAGGGATGTATTTTCCCAAGCTGACGGCACCGGCGCAGCGGCGCGTGACGGTGGACCGGTTCCTGGGGCTGGACCGGCGGGCGGGCAGCGCCATGGGCTGCTTTCAGAATATGGAGAATCTGTGGAGCGGCGGGTACCCGGCGCTGGAGACCCGTCCGGCCAGAGGCGAGGCTGCGGTACTGAGTAAGCCCAACGGGCTGACGTGCCGCGATGCGCTGGTGTGGGTGGACGGCACGGCGCTGTACGTAGGCGGAGAAAAGACAGGACTGGCGCTGTCCGACAGTGAAAAGCAGCTGGTGAACATGGGGGCATACCTGCTGATCTGGCCGGACAGAAAGTACATCAACACGCAGGACCTGTCGGACTTCGGCAGCATGGAGAACCGGAACGTCACCGCGGGAGAGGTGACGACGGCGCTGTGCAGAAGCGGCGGCGAGGAGCTGGGGGACTATGCCGCAGGGGCGGCGGCCCCTGATGCGCCGGAGGCGGGCACTCTGTGGCTGGATACCTCCGACGCCGAGCCGGTGATGAAGCGGTACGACGGCAGCGTGTGGCTGGACGTGGAAAACGTGTGCACCAAAATATCCGCCGCTGGTATCGGACGGGGCTTTGCCGCCGGAGACGGCGTAACGGTGGAGGGCTGCGAGGCCCAGGCGCTCAACGGCCTGCACGTGCTGGATGCGGCGGGCGATGACTGGATCGCGGTGCCGGCGGCGACAGCCAAGGTGGGGAGCCAGACGGCGGAGGTGACGGCGGCGCGGCGCGTGCCGGACATGGACTTCGTGGTGGAGCAGGGTAACCGGCTGTGGGGCTGCAAGTACGGCATCGTGGACGGGCGGCCGGTGAACGAGATCTACGCCAGCAAGCTGGGGGATTTCCGGAACTGGAACAGCTTCGCAGGGCTCAGTACCGACAGCTACGCGGCGTCCCGCGGCTCTGACGGGGCGTTTACCGGCGCGGCGGCGTGTCTGGGCGGCGTCATCTTCTTCAAGGAGGACTGTATGGAGCGGGTATACCCCAGCGCCACCGGCGCGCATCAGATCGTGACGCTGCGCTGCCCGGGCGTGAAGAAGGGGTGCCACGGTGCGGCCGCCGTGGTGGACGGGACGCTGTTCTACCTGGGGCTGGGCGGTGTGTACGCCTTCGATGGCAGCATGCCCAGCTGCGTGTCCATGCCGCTTGGCAGTGTACGGTATCAGGACGGCGCGGCGGCGGGCTGGAACGGGCAGTACTGGCTGGCGGCGCAGGATGGAGACGGGAAGCGGCACCTGCTGGTATACGATACGGCGCGGGGACTGTGGCACCGGCAGGACGACGCCGACATCATGGCGTTCACCGTGTGCGACGGGGCGCTGTACGGTCTGGCGAGGGACGGCAGGCTGCTGGACATGACCGGCGGCAGCGGACAGCAGGAGACGGCGCTGCGGTGGATGGCGGAGACGGGGGAGCTGGGACTCTCTCAGCCGGAGAACAAGTATCTGGCGCGGCTGGAGCTGCGGGTGCAGCCGGAGGATCGGGCGCGGCTGGAGGCCAGCGCCAGCTATGACGGCGGACGCAGCTGGGAGACGCTGGGACAGGTCATCGGCGGTGACGGACAGACCCGCGGGTATCTGCTGCACCTGCGGCCCAGACGATGCAGGCAGGTGCGGCTGCGGCTGCAGGGCACCGGCCGGTGCCGCGTGTTCAGCATGTCGGCGGTGTATGAGAAAGGAAGTGACGGCCCGTGAGCACCATCCCTATGCCCGCGTGTCCCGCAGGCAGCGTACAGCAGCAGGTGATGCAGCAGTACTCGTATCTGTTCCAGATGGCCCAGCAGCTGAATCTGGCGCTGGAGCGGCTGGAGCAGGGCACCGGCGCGTCCTCCGGTGGAAAGGGGACGGAGCAGCAGTACCGGAAGCTGCGGAGCCTCATCACCGGCGGGGAGGAGCGGCTGAAGCGGGCCGTGGAGGAGTTGGCGGCGCAAGTGGAGACGGAATACGTGGCGGCGGACAGCTTTGATGGGCAGGCGGCGGCGCTCAGCGTCCGCCTGGAGGCGGAGCCGGAGAAGCTGGGAGCGTATTACGGCTTTGCCGCGACGCTGAGGAACGGCCTGGCAGCGGTGGCGGACGCCTTCGACCGGTACAGAGAGAACGCGGCGGCCTGCGTTCGGACGGGCGTCGTAGGGTACGACGGGACCGCGCCGGTGTACGGCACGGCGGTGGGCTTCGGACTGGCCTGCCGTGATGCAGACGGGGAGACGGAGGTGGAGCCTAACGGCTTCCGTGCCGTCTTTACCGGCCAGGAGCTGTCGCTGCGGCAGGACGCTCAGGAGGTAGCTCGTGTGGCGGACGGCAGACTGCACGTCAACGGTATGGCGGCGCTGGACGGCGCGGATGTGGGCGGCTGGCGCATGGAGGACAACGGGGACGGATTGGCAATCCGCTGGATCGGAGGGTGAGAGATGAACGCGGCACAGAGGAGCAGCCGCACCGTGAGTATGGCGGGGTTCGAACTGACGGCGAGGGACGCTGTCATCGGGCAGAGCGGCACGCTGACGGTGGTGAAGCCGGGGAACGGGTACACATTCCGATTCTCCTACGCCTTCGGCGGGGCGTCCGGCACGCTGGAAAGCGGCGATGTCCGGCAGGTCAGCCATGCGGCGGGCAGGGCGGTGTACCGCTGGCGCGTGCCGGAGGAGCTGGCGCAGCAGATCCCGGACGCCCTGCGGGGTACAGGGACCATGTCCATGGCGGTATACAGCGGCGCAGAGCAGGTGGGCAGTGTGCAGACGGCGTTTGCCGCCTATGTGCCGCCGTCTATGGCGCCCACGGCGTCGGTGCAGGTGTCGGCGGTCAGCGATAACACGGTGGTCAGCGGCTGGGGCGTGTGCGTGCAGGGACTCAGCCGCGTGCAGTACACGGTGACGGCGGCAGGGGCCGGCGGCGCATCGGTGCAGGTGTGCCGCTTTACCTGCGGAGGTCAGACCGTGGCGGGACTATCGGGAAAGACAGCACCCATCGCTGCGGCAGGGACGCTGATCCCCTCCGCAGTAGTGACGGACAGCCGAGGCCGCTCGGTGACGGCGGAAAGCGAGGCGGTGACGGTGTATGCCTACCACCGGCCTACACTGGCGGCGGAGGTCATCCGGTGCAAGGCGGACGGTACGGCAGCGGAGGACGGCGCGTACCTGAAGGTGACGGGCACCGCGTCCTGCGCCTCCGTAGGGGGGCGGAACACCGTGCAGGTGCGGGTGCGCTGGCGTCCTGCGGGCGGCAGCTGGAGCGGCTATACCACACTGGTCAGCGGCGCGGAGACAGTGGTAGGCGGCGGCCTGGCGGCGGACGCGGCCTATGAGGCGGAGGTATCCGCCGTGGATACGGCGGGCGGCGTCCGGACGGTGCGGCAGCTGCTGCCGCCGGTATCGCCGGTGACGCTGCACCTGCACAGCGGCGGCAGGGGCGCGGCCTTCGGCAAGAGAAGCACCGGTGAAGCGCTGGAGTGCGCGTGGCCGGCGGTGTTTTACGGCGATGTGGAGGTGTCCGGCGGGCTGACCCTGGGCGGACAGGCGCTGGCGGACGCGCTGTGGCCCGTGGGCTGCGTGCGGCTAACGGCGGAGGATACGGAGCCCCAACCGTCGCCGGAGGGGGCGGAATGGGAGCGCGTGGACTGCGGCATGGCGGGTATCTATGCCTGGCGCAGGATCACTTGAGGAGAAAGGACGGAACGATGGCATCGACATATACCATGGTGGGCTATGGCTCGCAGGGCGAGTCTGTGCGCCGCCTGCAAAGCGAGCTGAACAAGCAGGGCTATCAGCTGGACGAGGACGGTGTGTTCGGCGAAAAGACCCGCGCGGCGGTGCGGGACTATCAGAAAAAGAACTCCCTGAAGCGGGACGGCATCGCCGGTGACGAGACGTGGGGCAGCCTGATGAGCGCGTCGGCATCGGCGGCGGAGGAGCCGCAGGCATCCGTGCCTAAGGCCGCGCCTACGGCCAGAACGGCCAAGGCACTGGCAGAGCTGGAGGCCGGCTACAAGCCGTCGGACAGCGTAAAGGAGGCGCTGGCCCATCGCGACAGCGTGGCATCCCAGCGGCCTGGGGACTATGAGTCCCTGTACGAGCAGCAGCTGGCGCAGCTGTATGAGGAGCTGACGGGGCGTGCGCCATTTTCCTACGATCCCGAGGCGGACGGCGGCTTTCAGCAGTATACGCAGCTGTACACTCAGCGGGGCCGCGCCGCCATGGAGGACACCATGGGTCAGGCGGCGGCGCTTACCGGCGGGTACGGCTCCAGCTATGCCCAGGGCGCGGGGCAGCAGGCGTACAGCCGGTACATGCAGGAGCTGATGGCCCTGCTGCCGGAGTTCGAGGATCGGGCACGGAGCGCCTATCAGCAGGAGGGGAACGACCTTCGCGCCCGCTACGACCTGCTGGATCAGCGGGAGCAGAACGCCTACGGCCGCTGGCAGGACGATGTGTCACTGTGGGAGAAGCGGCTGGCTCTGGCGCAGGAGGAGTATGACAACGCCAGCGCGGAGGATCGGAAGCTCTACGAGACCATGCTGGGCCACTACCGCAGCAAGGCCCAGCAGGAGCAGAAGCTGTCGGCCTCCGGCGCGGAGGTCAGCGATGGGCTGCCATACGGCGGCGCGTCCGGTCCTTCCGGCGCTTCCGGTTCTTCCGGCAGCGGCTCCGGCAGCAGCGGCGAGTCACTGAGCTCCGTGGCTGCCGCCAGTCTGCACCGCACAGCGGCCAGCTATCTGAGGCAGGGTAAGCTGGCGGAGGCCAAGGCCCTGCTGGCATCCTACAAGGACCGGATGACGCCCATGCAGAAGCGGCAGTTTACCCTGATGCTCCAAGGCTACGATGAGACAGCGTCACTGTGAGCGATCGAATGGGTCTTGCAATTGCGGGCGGCATATGGTAAGATACCCCCAGCGCAGAGGTGCGGGGCAGCGGGCGCGCTGTCCCGCATTTCTTGCCATCAGGTGACAGGCATGCGTGCCCTTGTCAGCTGATGGTATCCGCACTGCTGAAAGGAGACCATCATGGGAAAGAAAGGGTATATTCTGTCAGGTGCAGCCCTGCTGGCGGCACTGACGCTGCTGGCCGGCTGCGGTAAGAACAACGGTACGGAAGATAAGAACAAGGATAAGCCGGACACCGACCCGGCGCAGGAGATCGTGCTGGTGCAGCCGGAGGCCGCCGACGTGCCGGTGGACTTCGAGACGGCGCAGAAGGCGTGGCCCGACGCCTACGCCTATATGAAGATCCCCAACGCCACGGGCTGCGCCATCCGCGAGGGCGGCTTCATCGCCCAGCATCCGGTGGATGACGGCTGGTATCTGTACCGCGACCTGGACGGCAACGACAACAAGGCCGGTACGCTGTATACCGAGGCTACCTACAACGATACGAAGCTGGACGATCCCGTCACCGTGGTCTACGGCCACAATATGGCCAACCGCACCATGTTCGGCGGCCTCCAGAGCTACGCCGAGACGCTGAAGTTTGACGACAAGGCGGTGGTGGAGGTCTATCAGAGCGGGCGGAAGATGACGTACCGCATTTTCGCGGGCATCCCTTACGACACCACCCACATCCTGTACTACCACGATTTCACCGATGAGCAGGTATTTACCGATTTCTTCGCGGCGCTGGACAAGGCGGCCACGGACAAGAGCTATTCCGGCAGCGACCATAAGAACGGCTTTGCACCCTCCGCCGGCAGCGTCAACGTCAACCGCGACGATCTGCCCAAGTGGGGCGACAAGGTGCTGGTCCTGTCCGTGTGCAAGAACGGCGATGACGCCCACCGCTATCTGGTGATGGCCAAGCTGGTGGAGGACTCCGCCGAGCCCCTGCGTATGACCCGCGAGGAGGCGGAAAAGGCCGGCCTGACCGACCGCATCATCGGCGTGGCGCCGGCGGAGGACGACGCCGCGGCGGATACGACGGGCAAGACCGACACCGCCAAGACGGATACGGCCAAAACGGATACCACGAAAACCGACACCTCCAAAAAGACGGATACCACGAAAAAGGACAACTGAGAAAAGCCCTCTCCCGCCTGGCGGGAGAGGGCTTTTGCGATCCTTTACAGCATTTCGGGGAGGGTGAACAGGTCCCAGGGCGCCGTGTCCGGCGGCGGGCAGGTGAAGGTCACGGGCTCGCCGGTCTGGGGGTGGACGAAGGACAGGCGGCAGGACCACAGGGCGATGGGATACGGCGCGTCGGACGCACCGTACTTGCGGTCACCTGCCAGAGGCAGACCGCGGGAGGCGAACTGTACCCGTATCTGGTGGGTACGGCCGGTGTGGAGCTGGACGCGCACCAGCGTCATACCGTCGGAGCTGTCCACGGTGTTGTAGGACAGGCGGGCCTCCCGCACGTTGGGGGAGGGAGTGTCCGCCACATAGGTCAGACGGCACTGGGGATCGCGGGCCAGCAGGTCCGTCAGGATGCCGGAGGGCTGGGACGGCGTGCCGCACAGGACAGCCAGATACTCCTTGGTAAAGCGGCGCTCCCGTATCTGCTGGGACAGAAGGGACGCCGCCATACGGCTGCGGGCAAAGACCATGACGCCGGACACCTGGGCGTCCAGCCGGTGGACGGTGCGGATGCAGTCGGTGTGCAGCTGGGCGCGGAGCAGCTCCGGCATACCGCCGGGCTCATCGGTGGACAGTACGCCCACGGGCTTTACCGCCACCACGATGCGGTCGTCCTGATAGAGAATGTCCATGGTCGTCACCTCCTTACGGGGTGAGTGTAGCATAAATCGGGGCGGGATGCAAATTTCCCTTGACAAGATAGGTCTAATGGGTTAGACTACCGATAAGAGGTCTAACTGAGTAGACCCAACGAAAGGAGGAGATGCGGGTGGAGACACCGAAGATCTTTGACAGCGAGCTGCGGTTCTGCGAGATCCTGTGGGAGCATCAGCCGGTGCGCAGCAGCGAGCTGGCGCACCTGTGCGCGGAGAAGCTGGGGTGGAAGAAATCCACCACCTATACTGTCATCAAGCGCCTGACGGAGCGGGGCGTGGTGCAGACGGAGGACGCCGTGGTAACGGCGCTGGTGTCCCGCGACCAGGTGCAGCGGGCGGAGAGCCGCGCCTTTGTGGAGCGGAATTTCAGCGGCAGTCTGCCCGGCTTTCTCAACGCGTTCGTGGGCGGGCGCGGATTGTCGGCGGAGGAGGCAGACGAGCTGCGGCGCATGATCGCCGATCTTGAGGAGAAAAATCATGACTGATCTGTTTCTGAGAGTGGTGGAGCTTTCGTGGCAGGCCGGCGTGCTGGCGCTGGCGGTGATGCTGGCGCGGCTGGCGCTGCGCCGCGCGCCCAAGTGGGCGGTGTGCATGCTGTGGGCGCTGGTGGCGGTGCGGCTGATCGTGCCGGTCTCCTTGCAGAGCCGCGTCAGCTTGCAGGCGGAGCAGAGCCCCGTGACGGCGGCGCTGGAGCAGCTGCCCCAGACACAGGAGACGGCGGACGCCATCCTGCCCAGCGGCGGGGAGGTCCTGACACCCGTCCAGCCTGTGGGATCGGTCACGTCCGCGGAGCCGGTGCAGGCGGCCCACCCCGTTATGACGGTGGAGGTGCTGACGGCGGTATGGCTGGCGGGCGCGGCATTCATGCTGGCGTATATGCTGGTCAGCTATCTGCGGCTTTACCGGCAGGTGCGGACGGCGGTGCGCGTGGAGGATAACGTCTGCCGCTGCGACCGGTGGGGCACTCCTTTCGTGCTGGGCATGCTCCGGCCCCGCATCTATATACCGGCGGGGCTGGACGAGCCGGACCTGTCTCAGGTGCTGGCCCACGAGCGGAGCCACATCCGGCGGGGCGACCACGTGGTGAAGCCGCTGGCGTTCCTGCTGCTGACGGTACACTGGTTCAATCCGGTGCTGTGGGCGGCGTATGTCCTGCTGGGCCGCGACATGGAGAACGCCTGCGATGAGCGGGTACTGCGGACGCTGGACGGCGCGGGACGGGCGGCCTACTCCCGTGCACTGGTGGCCTGCGCCGTGCGGCAGCGTCCGGCGGCGGTGTGCCCCCTGGCCTTCGGCGAGACGGCGGTGAAGGAGCGTGTGAAGAACGCCATGAGCTATCGGAAACCGGCACTGTGGGCGGCGGTGCTGCTGCTGATCGCGGCGGCGGTCATCGGTGTGTGCTTCCTGACCAGTCCCCAGCGGCAGCAGCCTGCCGCCGACGGCGACTGGGACGCGGAGACGCTGTACGCTCTGCGGACGCCCTACGTAGGCGACAGCAGCGCTGTGGGCGGCATCATCAGCGCCATCGGGCTGGATCAGCTGGGCATGGGTATCTGGGATGATTTCTCCATCCGGCTCAGCACGGAGCAGGAGCCCTACGGCCTGACGCTGTGCTACGGCACCAGCTACGAGAACGTGGTGGGGGCCGGCGAAGGGATCACGCTGCGAATGAAGGCCGGCGGTTATCTGGCCATGGCCCTTGTGGATAATCTGGACTGGGTGGCGTGGCAGATGGACGGCGTGGAGTCCGGCCGCGTCACCAACGACGGCACCTACGACATCGCCGCGGCGCGGCAGAGCGTGGACGGCCTGCGGCAGCTTATCGCGGCGCTGGAGACCGGGCTGGACAGCGGCTCTGTGGGCGGCGGGCGGCAGATGTACTTCGGTCCCGCGTCCATGACCCGCGACGACGGCGTGAAGGCCGAGCTGGTGAACGTGACGTATCAGAATGACTGGCTCAACGGCGAGATGCGGGTCACGCTGCCCGCTGCGGCGTCGGCCCGGTACGCAGGGGAGGGCGGCACCGCATCGCTGCTCAACGACTTTATACTGTATGCCCAGACGGACGACGGCCCCAAAAACGCCGTGGCAGAGGATGTCCGCATCGAGAAGAACGGGGAGGATACCGTCCTGTGCCAGCCCTTCTCTCTGGGTATCCAGATCCCCACGGCTCAGGGCTTCACCGTGCGATTCTGGGCCGGGGAGCTGGGCCCCCTGCTGGCGGAGGTCACCGCGGAGGGCGCCGCGGCGTCGGAGATTACGCCGTGGCCCTCGGAGGGCGAGAACGACCCCGTCAGCATCGACCCGGCGGATTACGGCATCGTGTATGATACGGAGCACATGCCGGACTGGGAGACGTGCCCCCTCAGCTACCTGTGCGCCTATTATCTGGGCGCGGACGGCGCGTATGCCCAGGGCGCTATGGACACGCTGGCCCAGCGGTACCGGCAGGCGCCCAACACGGTGCAGAACTATCTGAACACGCTGGCGGCCAAGTATGACGGCGTGGACCGGCAGCTCCTGTCTCGGATCCGGCTGGCCGCCGAGAGCCTCTACGGCACGGAGAACGGCACTTCCTCCGATCCGCTGGTGGGGCTGCTGTATAACGAGTCCTTCGACTATTCCGACGGCGTGGGCAACAGCGGGCACTACACCTACCGCGTGCCCCAGCTGCTGGCGGACACGGCGGATGCCCGCGCCATCAACGCGGCCATCGCCGATGAGTACGGCCCCGTGGTCGAGGAGACGCTGGATGACCGTGCCTCCGGCGTCAGCCTGTCCTGCCTGTACGTGATGTGGGAGAGCTATCGCTGCGGCGACATTTTGTCGCTGGTGGTATCCTGCGGCTGGAGCTTCGACAGCAACCAGTACAGCGTGTACCTCTACGATACGGCCAGAGGCGTCCGGCTCACCACATCGGAGCTGCTGACGGCGCAGGGCGTGGACGAGACGGCGTTTTTGAACGCGGTGCGGCAGGCCGCCGCCGATACGTTCGATGCGCTGTACGGACAGACTGGCGATGCCGCGGCGGAGCGCCGGATGTGGACGCTGTCCGATGCCAATATCAATAGGGACGTACCGGCTTACGCGGACGCCGCAGGACATCTCTACGCGGTGCTGCCCATCGGCTCGCCCGCCGGTGCGGATGCCTATGAGCAGGTGCTGGCGCTGGATGTGGGCGCATGATACACAGGAAAACGGGGGAGAGCCCGCGGCAGCGCCGCGGGCCCCTTTTTGCCCCCTTTAGAGAGATTTTTGGGACAATACCGGATTTTTTTCGGAAGATGTCTTTTCAAAACGGGCATAGGATGGTACAATAGTACGCAGCTGAAAGACACGAAAGGAGTTTTTCCATGAAGAAAAGTATCCTGCGGGAATATGCCCGCCTGATCGCCCGCAGCGGCGTCAATATCCAGCCGGGTCAGGAGGTGTTCATCACCGCCGAGCTGGATCAGCCGGAGTTCGTGAAGATGCTGGTGGAGGAGTGTTACAGGTGCAAGGCCAGTAAGGTAGTGGTGGACTGGAGCTACCAGCCCCTCCAGAAGCTGCACTTCCGCTACCGCACGCTGACCAGCCTGTCCAAGCTGGACAACTACGAGGAGGCCCGCTGGCAGCACTATGTGGACACCATCCCCTGCCGCATCTACCTGCTCAGCGAGGACCCGGACGGTCTCAACGGCATCAATCAGGAGAAGATGGCCAAGAGCCAGCAGCGCAAGTACCCCATCATCAAGAAGTACCGCGACCAGATCGAGAACAAGTACCAGTGGTGCATCGCCGCCGTACCCGGCGAGGCGTGGGCCAAGAAGCTGTTCCCCAACCTGCGGAAGTCTCAGGCGGTGGAGAAGCTGTGGGAGGCCATCCTGTCCACCAGCCGCGCTCTGGAGGGCGACCCCGTGGCCAACTGGGAGGCTCACAACAAGGATATGCACGACCGCTGCGCCTACCTCAACAGCCTGCACATCCGGGAGCTGCGCTACAAGAACGCCGCCGGCACCGATTTCCGGGTGGGTATGATCCCCGAGGCCCAGTTCTGCGGCGGCTGTGAAAAGAGCCTGCAGGGCATCGTCTTTAACCCCAATATCCCCACGGAGGAGTGCTTTATCTCTCCCATGCGGGGCAAGGCCGAGGGCATCGTCTACGCCACCAAGCCCCTGAGCTATCAGGACCAGCTCATCGACGGCTTCTGGATCCGGTTCCACGAGGGCAAGGCCGTGGAGTGGCACGCCGCGCAGAACAACGACCTGCTGACCAAGCTCATCACTATGGACGAGGGCAGCGCATATCTGGGCGAGTGTGCGCTGGTGCCCTACGACTCCCCCATCAGCCAGTCCGGCCTGCTGTTCTACAACACGCTGTTCGATGAGAACGCGGCCTGCCATCTGGCGCTGGGCATGGGCTTTGCCGACACCATCCGCGGCTTCGAGGAAAAGACGCTGGAGGAGTGCCGCGCCCTGGGCGTCAACGATTCCATGGTACACGAGGACTTTATGATCGGCTCTGCCGACATGAGTATCGACGCCGTGTGCGAGGACGGACGCACCGTCCCCATCTTCCGCAACGGCAGCTGGGCGTTCTGAGCCAACATAAAAAAGAGGGAGCGGTCCCGCAAGGACCGCTCCCTCTTTCTGCACCCTCCTGCGTCCTGACGCATAGCATGAAGGGAGACGACAAGGAAAGGGAGGCTTTAGATATGGAGAGCAGCAGCGTGCAGAAGGGGCCGGAGCAGTGGTTCCTGGCTGCCCATCCGGAGCGGGGCACCCTGCGGGTGCAGGTGTCCACGGGGCGGGGCCTGTTCCCCGTGGAGGGGGCGCAGGTGGAGATCTACCGGTATTTCGGGCCGGAGCGCACCGTGTTCTACGAGGGGGTCACGGACAGCTCCGGCATCGTGGAGGGCATTTGCCTGCCGGCCCTGCCGACAGGCTGGTCCCAGTCATCGGAGACGGCGGGGATCAGCGGCACCGCGTATCAGGCATCGGTGCGCCACCCGCAGTACAGCACGGTGGACGCCCGACAGGTTGCGGTGTTCCCACGGATCGAGACGATTTTGGCGGTGTCACTGGAATTGGCCTGAGAGGAGGGAGGAGCCATGCCGTTTCCTGTGGTGCCGGAGTATATCACCGTCCATCTGGGCCCGCCGGATCAGACGGCGGAGAACGTGACGGTGCCGTTTACCGACTACATCAAGAACGTGGCCAGCAGCGAGATCTACCCTACGTGGCCGGAGAGCGCCCTGCGGGCCAATATTCTGGCCCAGATCTCCGTGGCGCTGAACCGCGTCTACACCGAGTATTACCGCGGCCGCGGCTACGATTTCGACATCACCAGCTCTACCCGCTACGATCAGGCCTACGTCCCGGGGCGCAGCACCTTTGAGAACATCGACCGGCTGGTGGACGACAGCTTCAACGACTACATTGTGCGGCAGGGTAACGTGGAGCCGCTGTACGCCCAGTTCTGTGATGGTGTCCGCACTCAGTGCCCGGGTCTGTCCCAGTGGGGCAGCGTGGACCTGGCGGAGCAGGGCCTGACGCCCTATGAGATCTTGCAGCGCTACTTCGGTGACAATATCAACATCGTGTTCAACGCGCCGGTAGGGGACGGCACCCCGTCGTACCCGGGCCGCCCGCTGACCCGCGGCTCCGTGGGGGAGGACGTGCGCACCATCCAGCAGCAGCTGGAGCGTATCCGCCGCAACTACCCGGCCATCCCCCGTATCACCGAAATTTCCAACGTGTTCGATCAGGAAACGGAGGATGCCGTCCGCGCCTTCCAGCGCATCTTCAATCTGGAGGAGGACGGCATCGTGGGCAAGGCCACGTGGTACAAGATCAAGATGATCTACAACGGCGTCAAGAGCCTGTCGGAGATCACCAGCGAGGGACTTACCATCCCGGAGGCACAGCGGGTGTATCCGGAGGCACTGCGGCTGGGCGACACGGGGCTGAACGTGGAGACGGTGCGGTTCTATCTGGCGTTTCTGGGCTACTTCCTGCCCCAGGTGCCGCCCATCCCCATCACCGACACCTTCGACGAGGCTATGCTGGACGCGGTCTACGCCTTCCAGAGCGCCTACGGCCTGACGGTAGACGGCGTGGTGGGCCGCAATACGTGGAACGCCCTGCAGAACGTGTATGAGCAGACGCTCTACACCCTGCCCGCCGACTATCAGGAGTTTGCGCGGGAGGTGTACCCGGGCCGCTTTCTGGTGCTGGGGGACACGGGGCCGGAGGTGACGCTGCTCCAGACGCGGCTGAACCAGATGGCCTCCCGGGACAGTACCCTCCCCACCGTTGCTGTGGACGGCGTGTACGGGCAGGAGACGGCCCGCGCCGTTCGCGCCGTCCAGCGCTCGCTGGGGTACAGCGCCACCGGCGCCGTGGGGCCTGTGCTCTGGTCCTACATCATCACCCAGGGCCAGGGCTACGGCGTGTTCTGAGCATAAAAAAACAGGACCGTTTCAACGGTCCTGTTTTTTGCGCTTACAGGCTGCTGCCGTCGGTCTGCTTCAGCAGGTCGGCCAGCGATACGCTGTCCAGATAGCCGTTGATGAGGCTGTCCAGCTTCTCCCACATGGGCAGGGTGTGGCACTGACCGGCACGGGGGCAGGTGTTTTCCGCCCCCTCCAGACACGTGACGGGAGCCAGCGATCCCTCCGTCAGCCGCAGGATCTCACCCACGGAGTACTGGTCGATGCTGCGGGTCAGACGATAGCCGCCGCCTTTGCCGCGGACACCCTCTACCAGTCCTGCCCGGGACAGCAGGACCACGATGCTCTCCAGATATTTCTCCGACACCGACTGCCTTTCCGCGATCACCGGCAGCGGCGTATAGCTGTCCGCGGGCCGTTGGGCCAGCTCCAGCATGACACGCAGGGCGTACCGCCCCTTGGTGGAAACCAGCATTTGGGTCCCCCCTTTCTTAATTACATAGTATATCAGTATGTTGAAGAAAACGCAAGTCTTACATATAGTGATATTTGCTCCGCTTCAGCAGCAGGAACATGCCGGAGATGAGGAACGCGAATACCTCCGCCACGGTGATGGCCCACCAGATGCCGTCCACGCCGAAGAAAACGGGCAGGATCAGCACCGATGCGGACTGGAACACCAGCGTCCGCAGGAACGAGATGGCGGCGGAGACGGCGCCGTTGTTCAGTGCCGTGAAGAAGCCGGAAGTGAAGATGTTGAAGCCCGCCAGCAGGAACGACCAGGCGAACAGCCGGAAGGCGTGGACCGTCAGGGCGAACAGACCGGCATCGTAGCCCACGAACAGGTGGGCCATGGGCTGGGCCAGCGCCATCGCCAGCGCCGTCAGCACCACACCGCCGCCGCCCATCAGCAGCACGCTCTTTCCCAGCAGATTTTTCAGCTCCCCGTGGTTCTGCGCGCCGTAGTGATAGCCTACCACCGGCGCGCAGCCGATGGAGTAGCCCACGAAGAGGGAGATGAAGATGAACTGCACGTACATCAGCACGCCGTAGGCGGACACGCCGTCCTCGCCGGCCAGCCGCATCAGCTGAAAGTTGTAGAGCATGCTTACCAGCGATGAGGAGATGTTGCTCATCAGCTCCGACGAGCCGTTGCCGCATGCGGCCAGGATGGGGCGGATGCGCAGGCGGGTAGGGGACAGGCGCAGCAGGCTGGTGTTGGGCTGCAGAAAGTACACCAGCGGCAGCACACCGCCCACGCACTGGCTCAGACCGGTGGCCAACGCCGCACCGGCCACGCCCCATTTGAACACCGCGATGAACAGGGCGTCCAGCACCATGTTGGTGACACCCGCGGCCACTGTGACCTTCAGACCCAGCTTGGGCTTCTCCGCCGCAATGAAAAAGCTCTGGAACACGTTTTGCAGCATGAAGGCGAACGTGAAGCCGGTGACGATGCGGCCGTACAGCACGCAGTCCGCCATCATGGCGTCCGTAGCGCCCAGGAAGCGGGCCACAGGGCCCATGAATGCGATGCCGATGCCGGACAGCACCACGCCCAGCGCCAACGTGAACAGCACCATCATGGAGAACGTCCGGTTGGCATTGTCCGGATCGCCCTCGCCCAGAATTTTGGATACCAGCGCCGTGCCGCCGGTGCCGATCATGAAGCCCATGCCGCCCAGGATCATGACAAACGGCATCACCAGATTCACCGAAGCGAAGGCCGTTTTGCCCACGAAGTTGGATACGAACAGCCCGTCCACCACGCCGTAGATGGACGTGAACACCATCATCACCATGGACGGCAGCGTGAAGCACAGCAGCTTGCCATAGGTAAAGTGGTCGGATAAGCGAATATTTTTGGCCATAAAATTCTCCTTGAAAGTACACAGTGCCTGCGAAAAAAGAAGCTCCACCCGAAGATGGAGCTAACGTCCCGCCGGACGGCGGAGTTTTAACTTAAATAAAAGGACACACAACGTGTGTCCTTTTATTTTGTGGTGACCCGTACCGGATTCGAACCGATGTTAAAGGCGTGAGAGGCCTCTGTCTTAACCACTTGACCAACGGGCCATATAGAAAATCACCGGCGATGGGGTCGGTGATCTTCTGCTGGTACACCTTCAGGGACTCGAACCCTGGACACCCTGATTAAGAGTCAGGTGCTCTACCAACTGAGCTAAAGGTGCATGTCTGATTGACACGGCTATTATAATAGATTGTTTTCCGATTTGCAAGAGTTTTTTGCGCGGTCTCCGAAAATTTTCGTATTTTTCGGGAGAATAGGCAGAAATGCGGATATATCGCTTTCCAAATACCGCCGGTTGTGGTACGATACAAGTCTATATCATCAGAGGAGGCGGGAGAGCATGCAGTACGGACAGGTGATACGGGGCCGCTTCCTGACCCGCCCCAACCGATTCATCGCCCATGTGGCGCTGCCCGGCGGGGAGACGGTGGTCTGCCATGTGAAGAACACGGGCCGCTGTCGGGAGCTGCTGACGCCGGACGCCGCAGTGTATCTGGAGCGGGCGGCCAACCCTGACCGCCGCACGGCCTACGATCTCATCGCCGTGGAAAAGGGCGATAAGCTCATCAACATGGATGCCCAGGCGCCCAACCGCGTATTCGCCGAGTGGGCGCATATCTTTGATCCCACGGCCCGGCTGGTGAAGCCGGAGTTCACCTTTGGCCGGTCGCGGCTGGACTTCTGCCTGCAGGGGCCACAGGGCCTGCACCTGGTGGAGGTGAAGGGCGTGACGCTGGAGAACGGCGGCCACGCCCTGTTTCCCGATGCTCCCACGGAACGGGGCGTCCGCCACCTCCGGGAGCTGGCGAGCGCCGTGGCGCTGGGCCATCGCGCCACGGTGTTTTTTGTGATACAGATGGCGGAGGTCACGGACTTCGCGCCCAACGACGCGACCCACCCCGCCTTCGGCGAGGCCCTGCGTCAGGCGGCAGCCGCAGGGGTGCAGGCGGCGGCGTATACCTGCCGTGTCACGCCGGACAGCATTGTGATAGACCGGCCGGTACCGGTGATCTTATAAGGGAGAGGGACGATACGATGACATTGGTGGAGATTTTCTTGGTGGGCGTGGGGCTGAGCATGGACGCCTTCGCCGTGGCCATCTGTAAGGGACTGGCCATGCCCAGGGTGAACCGGAAGCAGACCCTGCTCATCGGCCTGTATTTCGGCGTGTTTCAGGCCGTCATGCCCCTGACCGGATGGCTGCTGGGGTCCCAGTTTGCCCGCCGCGTGACGAAGATGGCCCCGTGGATCGCCTTTGTGCTGCTGGCCTGGATCGGCGGCAGCATGATCCGCGAGAGCCTGTCCACAAAGGAGGAAGAGGAGGAGAAACCGGAGCCGGCGGAGCTGCGGCACAGGGAGCTTCTGATGCTGGCCATCGCCACCAGCATCGACGCGCTGGCTGTGGGCGTCAGCTTCTCCATGGTGGAGCTGACCGTCCCCATCTACGCCGCGGCCATCCTCATCGGCTGTACCACGTTCGCGATCTCTGTGGCCGGTGTGTTCGTGGGCAACCTGTTCGGTGCGCGGTACAAGAACCGCGCGGAATTTGTAGGCGGCGCCATCCTGATCCTCATCGGCCTGAAGATCCTGCTGGAGCACTTCGGCGTCCTGTGAAAGCTGCAAAAGCTCATTGAAAATCGCTGCGAAGAAACAAAAGCGATCCTCGCACATAGCTGCCAAAAGCGTCAAAAGAAAAAGTCCCTATTTACATTTGTGTGTCTGATGTATCAACAGTATAATGATACATTTC
>ERZ773229.315-NODE-315-length-48073-cov-5.709317_pt1 | contig 48073 bp, 62 predicted proteins | sample MGYA00580992_ERZ773229 | MGnify/ENA primary metagenome ERZ773229 (study PRJEB29015, sample SAMEA2737795) | human gut metagenome | biome: human gut; feature: human-associated habitat; material: faeces | place: China | collected 2012 ... | reverse complement strand
ATATACTCCATACTTATCACGGTAGCAGCTGATACATTCTTCCAGATATTCTTCTGTAACATCCAGAAAGTCTGCAATTTCATATTTATTTTGACATCCAGCATTGAATGCGTGGATGATTCCCATAAGTCCGATCAGGCGGTTGTAGCCATGTAATCTGGCTTGGCGTTCCTGCTTACGGTTTTGTACGGAATTTATATCTATAATATCACCAACGGATGTGTGGTGATGTCCAAGTTCTTCAGCCAGTGTACAGGCTTTTTGAACTGTATTCATATCTTTTCTGATTGCGACAGTACCGTCACAATACAATCCTTTTATTCGATCACTGTGAAATGTATAATCTATAACATCTATACCGTCCCCGCAGGCTTCGTCTTGTAAACATTCGTATGTGTTCATATGTATAACACCTCCCACTCAAGTATATCCGGTAAGCTGTCCAATAAATTACTTACCTCTTTTGCCTTTTACAAATTCAGCGAACTGACGGATTTCATCAAGTTCGTCTTCTGTATATTCGTTTCCATCAAAGTGAGCAGCAAGAGTGGTAGGCTGTTCATTTTCTTCAAGAGAATTATATCCAAAAGTTCCTAATACATCATTTATACCATAAGCTTTACACATTATTAATAAAGCGCTTGGTGTCGGTTGACTGTTTCCATTTTCCCAACTGTATATTGTAGATTCAGAAGCTTTAAATCCTTTTTCAGTTAAAACTTCAGATATTTTTTTTACAGATATGCCAGCTTTGTTTCTATAAAGCTTTAATGTTTTTCCGATATCATGTGGCATAAGAGCACCTCCTTGTATGTTTTGAGAATATCACAAGATTTTTAACACGTCAATAAAAAATCACAAGAATCTAATAAAAAACATTGACATCACAAGAAACTCGTGATATTTTATATATGTCACAAGAAACTTATGAAAAGAGGTGGTAAATATGGATAAACCTACAAGAAACTTAGGAGAATACATTAAAAAAAAAGGATTTAATCTTTCTGAAATTTCTAGAAAAACAAAAATTCCGTATATGTCGTTGTACGACAGTCTTTCTAATGAGAATAGGGATAGGGATTTAAGAGCAGAAGAATTTTTAGCTCTATGCAAACATTTAGAGTTGGATCCAATGGAGTTTTATCCAACCGATACGGAAAATCGGTGAACAATCAATGTAAGTAGAAGTAAAAACAAAAATACTGATGGAACCGCTATTTCCACCAGCATTTCGCCAAATTTGTTTACTCTATGTATTTTGCAGGTTTTTACCACATCCGATAGCGGCAAATGTTTCTATGAAATACTTTGTCACTTTCGCAGTTTTGGTTCTGCAACATGCCTGATCGCTGACAAATGATAAGGAGCACTTGATACGGTGAAGCATTTTTAAGAGTGCCGTCTCGCGCGTTTTTGACTCCTTCTCTGAGTTACGTAACGCCGTATCAGTAATCTACATTAAACCCAATTTTAGAGTGCGTTGGTGCCACTATTGCGACCTTATCTTAAGAGAGCAGGCAAAGTCAAAAGTTTGGTCAAAAGACCACGCTCCTTTCGATGCCTAAGGGCATAAATGAATTTTAACATATTGCAAAAGAAAATTCAATATTTGCAACAGATGAAGAGGGAGAGAGGTGAAGAATGTGAAACTAAGAAAAATAATTGGTTGGATACTGGTTTTTGTGCCATTACTTCTTGTGACTGTTGGCGAACGTTATTTTCCAACAGATATAAGCATTATGGTGATGCGGATATTGATGGCGCTTGGTTTATTGAGCATCAGCGTTGTGGGAACGTGCCTTATATCAAATGAATTGCCGATAAGAATAATTGTTGAGAAAGATGAAGAGGGAGAGAAGGAGCGTTCCGGTAAATAGCAGTTCAGAGTAGGAGGTGAGGAAAGATGGCGTTATTAATCAGTGTTATAGCTGCAATTTTATTTATGACAAAGTGGGGAATAGAAAGAGCAAGAATAAAAGCGTTGATATATTTTATTGTTGACAGAGGATACACTCCACCAAATAAACAAGAAATGATGGAGTGTATCAAAATAGTGACACAGAAGACAGTAGAAAAATGGACTAAAAATTAAATTTTGAGATTTCTTCAGGAAGGTATTTGTTTGCAAGAGATGTTGTTACATCTTCGGCAATGGCAGAAACGACTTTAAGACTTGCGCCACCGATTTTATTTAGAAGTGATTGTGTATGTTTCCAATTTTCTTCGGTTCTTGTATTGGCAATAAAATCGTGTCCAAGAGGTTCAAGACAACAATCGAAATGAGTATATCCCCATGCTTTTGTAGTAGAAACATCTGATAAAAGTTTTGCTTTTATACAGTATTGAACATGATATAGGATCTGATCGATATCATATGCAGAAAGATAGTCACTATAGTAATCATATTGAGTATCGTCAAAAGATACGGGTTCATAGATTGTTTCGTATTCTTCTACAGTAAAAAGAATAGCACGGATGCAGGCAATATCAAGTTTCATTAAAAATCTCCTTTCTTTTGTACTCGGCATGGCAGTGCCTGTAAGGAAAGTATAGGAGAAGAAATAGAAAATAGCAAGTGAGGTGAAAAACAATGATAAACAAACTTAATTATGGAAAAGTAAACGGAGATTCCGAAGAGCTGCACGCATTGAAAGGCTTTAAGGTCTTAGCTGTTGGTAACGGAACAATCGGAGAAGAGTGTGCGTTGAGAATCATGCTTATGAACGAGAACAACGTTGCTGTTGATTTAAGTATCACAGAAGACGGAGCGTACCTCAGCGATTTCTACGCACTGACAGAGGACATGATTCCACGCACTTATGATGACTAGAGAGGTGAGAAGAGATGCCAAAATTAAAAATATCTGACAGGGAAAGGCAGAACAGAACACTTATTGCAATTATTCAGTCAGGAAAGGAAATGGAAGACATCAGCGTACAGAAACTTGCAAAGCTGACTGGAATATCACAAAGTACGCTCTACCAAAGACTTGGTACACCGGAAGACATGAGGATTGGTGAGTTAAGAGAGATCCTCCGGGTTCTTAAGATTACGGAGTCAGAAAAAGAGCGAATAGGCAGAGAAGTGATATGAGAAGTTGCAAAGAATGTGTATATAAGAACCACTGCATGGAGATGAGTAGATTCATTCCATGTACATCTTATGTGAAGGGAGGGAGACAAGGTGAATCAGATCGATATGATCGACATCCAAAGAAGAACAATCAAGATCATTGATATCAAGAGAAAGCCAAGAAGAATTGAGCATGATGATAGAGAAGAAAAAAAGTCTGCTGTTATGACAGTAGTTGCGATGGGATTGGTAATCTTCTTAAGTATCGCAACATGGGTTATCTTCGGATACTAAAAAAGAGTGCCATAGCAAAGGCGGCAACCTTCAGGCACTCGGAAATTAGTCAATTACATTATAAGAAAAGAAAGGAAATTAGTCAAATGATTAAAGCAACAAAAATAAAAACAAACGATAAAGATGGTTATCAGGTAGAAGCAATGGGAGAAATTATGGATCTCATGATGGAGTATAAAGCAATAACGGAAGCTCTCTTCAAAACGGTCAGTGGACAGGCAGGATCTGGACTCGCAGAGGAACTTTTTATGAAAGCAATAAGAATGACAATTGAGGGAGAGAAGAATGAACGATCCGTTTGAAGTATTTGATTTTAAGGACGAAAAGGACTGGTTAAGTGGAAGAATGAACGGCATCGGTGGAAGCGATGCGAGCTCAGTGGTCGGGATGAATCCTTATAAGAGCAACATTGATTTGTTTGAGGAGAAAACCGGAAGAAGGATTCCAGAAGATATTTCAGGGAAAGCCTGTGTGATCTATGGAAAGTATGCTGAGGAACCAATCAGGGAGCTGTTCAAATTAGATTATCCGGAATACCAGGTAGAGCATCATGAGTTCCGGATCTTGCGGAGTATTGAGCATCCATTTATGCAGGCTTCACTTGATGGAGAGCTAACAGATCAGGATGGAAGAAAAGGAATCTTGGAAATAAAAACAACTAACATTTTGCAGAGTATGCAGAAAGAGAAGTGGAGAGATCGTGTTCCGGATAATTATTACATACAGGTTTTACATTATCTACTTGTCACAGGTTATGAATTTATTGAACTGTGTGCACATCTAAGAACTGATTGGGGTGGAGAGAAACGGACAACAGTAAAACATTACCATATAGAGCGGGCAGAAGTTCAGAATGATTTGGATATGCTGCTTAGAGAAGAAACGAAGTTTTGGAATTATATAGAGAGTGGCAGGAAGCCACCACTCATACTTCCAGAGATATAAATACAAGGAGGAACAAAATGGAATTAAGAATTACTAATCCGGAAGAAAATGGATTTTTGAAAGAGATCCAGTGGAACCAAGAGGAAGTCAAATCATGGGTTGCTGCAAGAGTGCAGGATTATAAGACGATCGCATATACTGCAGATCAGGCGAAAGACATGAAGAGAGATCGTGCAGATCTTAATAAGTTAAAAGCTGCATTCGAAGACGAGAGAAAGCGTCTGAAGAAAGCATGTATGGAACCGTATAACCGGTTTGAACAGCAGGTAAAAGAAATCACAGCACTGATTGATGAACCAATTCAGTTAATTGATTCTCAGCTGTCTGAAATCGAAGAGAGACGCAAGCAGCTGAAACAGAAAGAAATTGAAGATCTTTTTGGAACGATTGGATTCCAGGACTTTATTACACTGGAAAGAATCATGGATCCGAAGTGGCTGAATGCAACGGTATCTCTTAACAAGATTGAAGAGCAGATGAAGAACTTGCTGTTTAGAGTCGGTACAGAAGTTTCTACGATCAATAGTCTTCCGGAGTTTAGCTTTGAAGCACTGGAGAATTACAAGAAGACGCTTGATTTGAATATGGCCATTGCAGAAGGACAGAGACTTGCAGACATTCAGAAGCGGAAACAGCAGCATGAAGAAGAACAGAAACGTATTGCTGAAGAAGGAGCAAGACAGGAGACAGAAAAACTTACAGCTAAGCAGCATGAAAATGATGTGACGGTTACAGAAGCTACTCCGGTTAATGAGACCGTTATTGTAAGAGAAGATCCAGTTGCTACAGATCTGATCCAGTTAGATTTCCGTGTATTTGGAACAAGAGAGCAGATCATGGCATTGCGTAACTATATGATTGAGAATCAGATTAAATTTGGAAAGGTGGAATAAAAGATGGCAGTACAGAACAGTTTAGCAAACAGACAGACGAAAACAGGAATGGCTGCATACCTGACGCAGGATGCAGTAAAGAAACAGATCAACAGTGTGGTTGGTGGAAAGAATGGGACAAGATTCATTTCCAGTATCGTATCAGCAGTTCAGACAACACCGGCTCTGCAGGAGTGTACAAATCCAAGCATCCTGTCAGCAGCATTACTCGGAGAAGCATTGAACCTTTCTCCATCTCCTCAGCTTGGCCAGTTCTATATGGTCCCGTTCGATAACAAAAAGAAGGGACGCAAGGAAGCGCAGTTCCAGCTTGGATATAAAGGATACATTCAGTTGGCAGAACGTTCCGGATATTACAAGAAATTAAATGTTCTTGCAATCAAAGAGGGAGAGCTGGTGAGCTACGATCCTTTGGATGAAGAAATCGAAGTAGATCTGATTGAGGATGATGTGGTCCGTGAGGAAACCCCGGCCATGGGATACTATGCAATGTTTGAGTATGAGAACGGTTTCCGTAAAACAATGTACTGGTCCAAGAAAAAGATGCTTTCTCATGCAGAAAAATATTCTCAGGCATTCAGAAAGAATGGCGGGGCGAAATCTCTGGAGCTTCTGGAACAGGGAAAGATTCCGGAAAAGGACTTATGGAAATATTCTTCCTTCTGGTTTAAGGACTTTGATGGAATGGCCATGAAGACGATGCTCCGTCAGCTGATCAGTAAATGGGGAATCATGAGCATTGATCTCCAGACAGCACTTGATAAGGACATGGCAGTCATCCATGAAGATGGAACAACAGATTATGTTGATACTCAGCCAGAGCAGGACAATGTTGTTGCTGATCAGGAGCTGCAGGAGGTGAAAGAGCAGAAAGAAAAAGAAGAACCAGCAGAAAGCAGAAGTATCGAAGATGAATTTTTTCAGCAGTAAGAAGGGAGAAGAAACATGCAGCACATTAATTTAGAGAAATTTGCAAATGGTGCTTTTACAGCACAGGTAAACAGAGCGATTGAAGAGGTTACGAAGAATATTCAGGACCCGAACACGGATGCAATAGCAGCAAGAAAGATTACCATAACAATTGGGTTCAAACCAAATCAGGAACGTAATTTTGTGGCTACAGGAGTGCAGACAAAGACAACGCTTGCACCTGCACTTGGAGCTGTGACAGCTATTTCCATGGGAAAGGATATTGCAACCGGTGAAGTAGAAGCGGTTGAGATTGGAAGTCAGATTCCAGGGCAGATGTCAATGAATATTGAAGATAACGGATCACAGGAAGGACCTGTTCAAATCATTGATGGCAAGGCAGTGGATACATCCACAGGAGAGATTCTGGAAACACAGAATACAGGGAACAAAGTAATAGATTTAAGAAAAGCAAGAGAGGCATAAGGAGGATATGAAGATGTTTGAAGGATTAAGAGATGCGTTTGAGTATGTAACAGGACTGAAGGAAGAGGCTATGGAGCCGATCGTGACAGAGATTGAAGGAAAAACTTACTGCAATCAGAGCTTGGTAAGATATGGCAAGGAAGAGCTTGCAGATTCCATCAGAGTCAACACCCTTTCTGCAATGATTGATTATATCAAAGGAATGCCGGAAGAGCTGAGAGAAAAGATGATATTACATATTGTGAGCCCGAAAGAGGTAAAACTGTATTCTGGTCTTCTGAAAGAAAAACGCCGTGAATATTTGTTTGAGTGTGGGGCGATTGTAAATGAGTTCCACTTTGACAAGTATTATGATCAGGAGCGTTTCCTGATTGAGCTTCAGGCAAATTTTGCTATGAATGAAGACCTTGAAACACTGATGCGGGTATCAGGAAACATTCAGGCAGGAACTACAGCATCCTATTCAGACGATGGAGTATCACAGAAGACCACAGTTAAATCCGGAGTACAGAGAATGGATGTGGTTGTCCCGAATCCAGTGAAGCTGATTCCTTACCGTACATTCCAGGAGGTTGAGCAGCCATCCAGCCTGTATGTGTTCCGCATCAAAGATGATGGTGGAGAACCAATGTTCAAGCTTGTGGAAGCTGACAATGGATTATGGAAGAATGCAGCAATGAAGAAAGTGAAAGAATATTTTGAATTTGAGCTTGCAGAGACTCCAATCATGAAAGATGGTAACTTAACAATCATTGCATAGAAAAGATATCTCCTTATAATTTGGATAAATGTCACACGTAACTTGTAAACAGATGTTTCTCCTGCGTTGGATGACGCTGATCCGGCGCAGGAAGAAAGGAGAAAGATGGAAATGAATTCAGTTACATTTCATGTTCCAGGGAAACCACAGGGAAAGGCGAGAGCCAGAACCGTTCATAATAAGAATATTGGTCATTCAGTCAGCTATACACCGGAGAAAGACTTACTGTATGAGAACCTGATCAAAGCAATGTACATCAATGCAGCAAAAGGAACAAAGTTTGATAAAGAGATTCCGGTTGCGCTCCGGATTGTGGCAAGGTTTGAGCCATCGAAGAGTACCTCTAAGAAAAAAGTGCAGCAGATGTTGGCAGGCGAACTTCATGTCATGAAGAAACCGGATATCGATAATATAGTAAAGGTTGTAGCGGATGCGCTGAATGGCGTGGCCTACAAGGATGATACTCAGATTGTATTTGTCGCTGCAAAGAAAGCATATTCAGCCGAGGAAGGAATGGATGTGATCGTGGAGGAATATAAAGCAACAGAATAAACAGGAAGGCGGTGGCAGCGTTGCCAAGACCAAGAAAGAATGGGTTAGACTACTTTCCGCTTGATGTTGATTTCCTTGACGATCCTAAAATAAAGATACTGAAAGCCAGGTATGGCAGAGACGGTATCGTATTTTATATCTATCTGTTATGCGAGATATATAAGCAGGGATATTACCTGCAGGTAGATGAAGATTTTGAATATATTATATCTGATGATCTAAAAATTGATCAGAACAAGGCGAAGCAGGTCTTGAACTTCTTGCTGTCACGGTCACTGTTTGATAACACACTTTTTCAGTCGGACAAGGTCTTGACCTCTGCCGGAATACAGAAAAGATTTCAACTTGCAGTCAGAGAACGAGCAAGGAAAAATCCGATAGAAGTTGGAAGGTACTGGCTTTTAAAAAAAGAAGAAACAGAACCTTTTATTAAGTGCACCCATTTTAGTGATTTATCCGAGATAAAAGAGAGTTATTCCCGGAAAAACGATTGTAATTCCACGGAAAAATCCCTAAAGAAAAGTAAAGTAAAGAATATAGATAATATATTAGGATTCAGCCCGGAACTTGAACAGGCATTTCAGATGTATATTCTTGTCCGTTCTAATAATTATGGAGACATAATACCGGAACAGATCCAGGCACTTCGAGAGGATTTGATCCAATTGAGTGATTCAGAAGTTGAACGTATTGCTATTGTTAAGAAGGCAACAGCAGGAGGATGGAAATCATTTTATAAGACACCAGGCAAGGAGAAGCAGAGCAGAACCAAGAAGGCAGCAGTTAAGGACAATAACAATTTTAAGAGAAGGCAGTATGATATGGATGATCTTGAGAATCGACTGTTGGGAAGGTAGAGACGAATGGGTGAAAGTAAAATAAGAAAATGTATTATCTGCGGACGGCTCATCACGGCATCAAGAAGATATGCATACTGCAGTGATGAGTGTGCAGGTTATGCTAGCAAAGAGCGTGCTAGAGCAAAAATGCGTGAAGTACAAGAGGAACATAGAAAATTTATTACAGAGACCAGGCAAAAGAAAAATATGAAGAAGCCTGGAAGAAAATCGAAGCAGCATAAAAATGAGCTCATAAGAATAGCTGTGGAAGCAAGAGAGCATGGTATGAGCTATGGACAGTATGTTGGAATTTATGAATACCAGAAGGGGATGAAAATTTAAAATGAGTAGAATGATGGACGCAGATAAATTTCTTTCATGGCTGAGTGAGGTCGAGGGTGAGATCAGGAAAGAGAAGATGAAAGAATGTCAGCCGGATCGGTATGATGACGGGCTGATGGCGGCAACAGGGACCATCAGGGAGTATGTTGAGAAGATGTGCAAGATCGACGAGGCAGAAGGAAAGGCGGATCAGAGTTGGATTCCGTGCAGTGAACGATTTCCAGACGGAGATAGATATATTCTTGTATCGTTTGAAAACTCCACAATGCCGGATATCGCGCGATATGAAGAAAATGACGAGGGCGGTACGTTCTATCCGGGAGATGATGAAAAATCATATTCAAGCTATGGATTTTTTGTGGATGCCTGGATGCCACTACCAGAGCCAATGAAAGAAGATGATGTTTAAATGGGAAAAATAAAGGATTTAAAAGGAAAAAAATTTGGAAAATTAACAGCAATCGAATTTATTGGAATAGGAAATAGACGTTATGCAATGTGGAGATGCCTTTGTGATTGCGGAAATGACTGTATAACTAGTACGGACGTTTTGACAAGAAAAGGAAATCACTCGTGCGGATGCTTAGCTAAGGAACATTTAAAAGAAATGAGCAGAAATAATATTACACACGGAATGACTGGAAGTAGGTTGCTAGGATGTTACAAATCAATGATGAGTAGGTGCTATAGAGAAAAAGATATTCACTATAATGCTTATGGCAAACGCGGGATTGTTGTGTGCGATGAATGGAGAAATGATAAAAAGATGTTTATACAATGGGCTTTAGCTAATGGATATTCTGATAACCTTACGCTTGATCGTATAGATGTTAATGGCATTTATGAGCCATCTAATTGCAGATGGATTCCAATGAGTGAGCAATACAAAAACAAGCAATCGAATTGCAAAAAGATATTACCAAAGCCGTACAGAGAGGGAGAATGATATGAGCAGACTAATTGATGCGGATTTACTGATGAGAAAATGCGAGAAATGGTTAAAACCGAAAGCACCAGACGAAGATGAAATGGTTTCGTTGGCAGATATTGCGGTATCCATGCTTATGGAAATAGAAGAACAGCCGACAGCGTTTGATGTGGAGAAAGTTCTGAATGAATTAAAGCATGAAGAATCAGAAGTACTTAGAAGATATAGTGAATCAAAGGGAACGGCTTATGCATTTTCTGATAAATGTTCCTGTGATAATTGGGCGAAAGCCATTGAAATTGTTAAGCGAGGTGGAGTAGATGAAAAATAAAGAGCAGACAAATGCTTGTTACGGTTGCTTCGGAGCTGCAAATGGTGATTGTGATGAGTGCGCTAAGGATTGGAGTGATAAACAGTGAAACGGAGTACAGACACACGCTGGAGTCCAGCAGAGATCCAGCAGAACCAAAAGGAACAGTATGCTGCTATGGCAGAACATCCACCGGACCGGAAGGCAAGCGAGAAGTTTCATCGGCCAGCATACCAGGCAGGCAATCTGATCGAAGCGCAGGGGCAGCAGTTGTGGCATGGAGATGTAGCAGAATACTTGGCGAGAAAGTACAAGATAGGAGATGATGCCAATGGAGAAGAGACTGGAAGAGAACAATGTGAAGAACGAGAACAACCGGAAAAAAGAGTATCTGAGAGGATACAGAGCCAACAGAAGACGAATCAGCAGAATTGACGATGAGGTAAGAGAACTTAGGGAACTTGCAGAATCTACGAAAGCAACAGACTATTCAGGTATGCCGCATGGTAGTGGAAATCAGAAAGATTTGTCAGACGAGCTGGCAAGAATAGATTCACTGGAGAAAAAACTTGAGAAGGAAAAGAGCAAATGTATCGAATCGTATATATCCATCGAGAATCAGATTAAGACAGTAAAGAATGAAGATGAGAACGATGTACTGTTCTACAGATATGTGAAAGGCCTTCGATGGTGGGAGATTGCTGAGAAGATGGACTGTACTGAAAGATGGGTACATAAGTTACATGGAAAAGCACTGGAACATTTGAAAATACAAAAATGATTTACTACAGTTCCTTGAAGTTCAGTATAAATGTGTGAGAGAATTACAATGAGCCTGAGGCGGAAAGCTGATGGCTCGTCCTCTCTTTGTATAAAACCCAAGAAGCACCTGCACAGTGATGTGTGGGTGCTTTTCTTATCTTTAAAATGGATCATTAGTTCAGCGGTAGAACACTCGTCTCATAAGCGAAATGTCGTAGGTTCGATTCCTACATGGTCCATGAAATAAACCAGAATTGAAGGTGGTGAAGTGGCGAATGAATACAACCTAAAACCGGTACGAAGCAAGAGGGAAGCAAGAGAGCGTGGAAGAAACGGCGGTATAAAGTCCGGTGAAGCAAGACGCAGGAAGGCAGCCCTTAGAGATACAATGAATAAGCTCCTGACCATGCAGGTGGATGTCGAAGGACTGTCTGATGTGATACGTGCTGACAGTGGAGAGAATACCACTTATGAGGATGTGATCACAATGGCAATGATCCAGGAAGCTATGCTGGGGAACGTGAAAGCGTATCAGGCCATCATGCAAGTGGTCGGGCAGACGGATAAGTCAGAAGAGGATCTGGAAGAGCAGAAGATTCGGACAGACAGAGCCAAGAGAGCTAGAGATCAGGAACTTGGTGATACAGATGGGAAGAATGAGAACATCAATGATTTTTTGAAAGCGATAAAGCCGAGTCAGGAAGATCTCAACAATTTGTTCACTGGTGAGCAGGAGGAAGAAGATGCCGAGGAAACAGAAGAAACCGACGAGATTTAAGTTTGCTCCTTTTTCCGAGCAACAGCAGAGGCTTATGCATTGGTGGAGACCACCACTTGCAAGTTCTTCTTGTGATTTCGTGATTGCTGATGGAGCTATCCGATCGGGAAAGACGATAGCGTGTATCATAGGTTTTCTTACATGGTCACAAGAGATGCATTCTGGGAAATCGTTTATCCTTGCCGGTAAGACAATGGGAGCACTTAAGAAGAATGTGATTCGACCAATGCTTCAAATTCTTGAAGCGTGGGGATGGCCGTATGAATATATCAGATCGGGGACAGATGCAAGGATTGAGATCGGGAGTAATACATACTACCTGTACGGAGCGAATACCGAAGCGGCACAGGATGCCCTCCAGGGATTGACTGCTGCCGGCGCATATCTGGACGAGGCGGCGCTATTCCCTAAAAGCTTCGTGGATCAGGCGATTGGACGTTGCTCTGTGGAGGGTGCAAAAATCTGGATGAACTGTAACCCAGCAGGACCACACCATTATATCCGGGAAGAGTACATTCTTCAGGCAAAACAAAAGAAAGTCTACCATCTGCATTTCATGATGACGGATAATCTTACGTTATCTCCGAAGGTGTTGGAACGATACCGCAGAGCATGGTCACATGGAAGTGTGTTCTACAAGCGTTTCATTCTTGGAAAATGGGTAGCTGCTGATGGTCTTATCTACCAGCAGTTCGCGGACCATGTAGAAGATTATCTTATTGATCAGAAGTGGTTAGATGAAAATCAAATAGCATATGCAGTGATTGGAGTCGATTTCGGTGGTACGAAGTCGGCTCATTCTTTTACCCTTACAGGATTTACAAAAGGGTATAAGCAGGTGGTTGTGTTGGATGAATATTACCGAAAGGAGCGTATCAATCCAAAGCAATTACAGGAAGACTTTATTGACTTTGTAAGAAGAGCGCAGAGTCGATACAAAGTATATGAAGCATACTGTGACAGTGCTGAACAGGCTTTGATTGCAGGCTTTGAGAGTGCGGTGATTCATGAACATATAGTGATAGAGATCAAGAATGCAATTAAAGGATCTATCAATGATCGGATCGCATTCTACAACAGTCTGATTGCCCAGCACAGGTGGAAAGTTATGCGGCATTGTACGCATATCATTGCAGCATTTGAAGAAGCGGTATATGACGAGAAAAAGAAGAGCATGGATGTCCGGCTGGATGATGGCGAAATGAACGTGGATAGTTTGGACAGTACAGAATACAGCACAGAAAACGTACAGGAAGACATTTTGTACATAGCAGCGTAGGGGGTGAGAAAGATGAGTACGACAGTAAACAGAGCAGTGAAAGCATATCTTTTAAAGCGCGAATTCAATGTTGCATCAGACGATACATACAACCATATAGATGAGTGGCTTGACTGGTATCAGAATGATGTGGAGAAATTCCATAAGTACAGTGTATACAACGGCGTAGTCATGACAAAACAGGATCGGTATAAGCTTGGCATGGCCAAGACGGTTAGTGAAGACTGGGCAAATCTTCTCCTGAATGAAAAGGTGGCGATTCACGCAGGAGGATATGATGCAAGGCTGACGGAAATCCTTCGGGCAAATAACTTCCAAACACGTGCAAATCAGCTACTAGAATTGTCCTTTGCGCTTGGAACAGGGGCATTTGTAGAATATAAAAATGCAGAGGGGGATGTGGTTATTGATTACATTCGGGCAGATATGATCTATCCTCTGGCATGGGATAACGGAGACGTGACAGAATGCGCTTTCGGAACTCCTAAAGTTGTGGATGGGAAAAAGGTGATTTACATTCAGATTCACCGGTTTGGACGCAGCGAGGAGGAGAAAGGTGATGAGTACTATATCGAAAATAGATATATAGATCAGGAATCAGGGAAAGAGATTGATGCACCGGAAGATATTGTGGAAATTGTCGGCACGGAAAGCGTAGAGCCACTTTTTCAGCTGGTTACTCCCAACATTTGCAATAATATTGACTTGGACAGTCCACTGGGCATATCAATTTATGCAAATGCACTTGACGAAGTGAAAGGATGTGATTTGATCTATGACAGCTATATGAATGAGTATGTTCTAGGTCGCAAGAGGATCATGGTTCCACTGAGTCAGGCGAAACGACAGATGGAAGCTGACGGGGTTACAAATCCGGTATTTGATCCGAACGATACAGTCTACTACATTCTGCCTGAAGATCGGAATGGGGAGAACAAGCTGACTGAGGTGGATATGACGATCCGGGCATCGGATCATGAATTAGGAATGCAGAGAGCGTTAGATCTGCTCAGCTTCAAGTGTGGAATGGGTGCAGGACGCTATAAATTCGAGCAGGGCGGTGTAAAGACAGCTACAGAGGTTATATCTGACAAATCTGATCTGTATCAGAATCGGCAGAAGCACTGCATTATTATATCTGCTGCAATCATTAACCTGATCCGGGCTGTATCTTTCCTTGATCAGGGCGGAGTAGTAGATGCGACAGTGGATTTTGATGACTCCATTATTGAGGACAGTAATACAATTATTGATAAGAATATCAAGTTGGTTGGTGCTGGACTCAGATCAAAGGTTAAGGCAATCATGGAGATCAATAAGTGCTCCGAGGAGGAAGCACAGGAAGAGTTGGAACGAATCAAAGAAGATGGACAAATTACCGGTCAGGACATTGACTGGACGGGTGCGGAGGACGATGAAGATGAACTGGACAAGACGGATAGTCCATCCGAAGAGGATGAAGATGCAGACAATCCAGAAGCCGATGATAATAAGAGTAATGAGTAAGGTGATTAAATGGATATCATGGAAAGTCAGCAGATTGCTGAAGAGATTGACGGGTATTACATAGACCTGGAGAGTCAGATCATGCAGAATATTGCCAAGCATCTAAGTGACTGGGGGCAGCCGATTGCATCCGATGAGTGGCAACTCCGCAAGCTCGCGGAAATCGGAAAGCTGGACCGAGAACATATCCTATTAATTGCAAGAATGTCGGGAATCAGTCAGACTGCAGCTATAAGGATGCTGAACGAGACGGTAGAGAAATCTATCAAGACGATCGACAGGGGACTTCAAAAGGCAGCAAGAGATGGGCTCGCAGGTATTCCAGTAGCAGCAAAGAAGAGCAAGGATGTAAAGGATATGATGCAGATGTACCGAAAACAGACGAAAGATTCTTTAAATACCTGTTGTACCACTATGCTGTACAAGGCGAATGCGGCGTATGTCGGACTTGTGAATGATATCACGAGAGAAGCACACATGATCCTGTCAAGTTCTGCCACAGGCGTTGTATCCGGTGTAGAGTCCAGACAGCAGGCAATGGTGAAGTGTATTCGGAGGTTTTGTGAAAAAGGAATCCCGGCGTTTGTTGATAAAGCTGGACGGGAGTGGACTCCTGAAGCCTATGTTAATATGTGCATGAGAAATACCGCCAAGAGAGTGGCAGACGAGGCACAGGATGCAAGGTGCAGGGAAGCAGGAGTTAATCTGATTCTGATTGACAGCCATTCGGGAGCACGCCCGAAATGTGCAAAAGATCAGGGGAAAGTATTTGACCTGAATAACGGGAGCGGATACACGCAAGACCTGCATGGGAAAAAAATAAGGTATTATCCGTGGAACTCATCCAGTTATGGAGAACCGGACGGAATCCTTGGAATTAATTGCCGTCATCACAAGTGGCCGTTCATTCCGGGGGTGAGTGTGCAGAGGTATTTTCCTACGGAAGACATGGCAGAAAATGACAGGCTGTATAAGCAGACGCAGATACAGAGGGCTCTTGAGCGGGATGTCAGAAAGCAGAAGAGGCTCTGCATGATGTATGATGCTTCAGGAAATGAAGAAGCTTTCGAAGAGGCTGCTGTAAAGCTGAAAGGTGCAGAGAAGAAACTCAAGGGGTATGTAAGCGATACACCGGGACTGCACAGAAGATCTGACAGGGAGAGGGTGGTTGGGTTTGATAAGAGAGTATCGGCTGAAGCTGTTGCGAAGAATAAGAAAGTACAAAAAGAAGTTGATATTAAGAAAAGAAATGATAAAATAAAAGCAGAGCTATCAGAAGCAAAAATAAAAGGTGTTCCACAAATTAGTCCAGATAAAATAGATGTTTCAAAATTTACATTTGACACTGCTCATATAAATGCAGAAAGAGAACATGGCGTTTCCAGGAATGAAGCGGAAAGGTTTATAAAAGAAGCTGATATATCTCTTACACGCTGGAACGGAAGATTTGTAAATTATTACGGACCTAATGGAGCCGTGTATGTTGATACGGAAAATAATAATATCCGAACAGCATTTAAGAAAGAGCAATTTGATGAACCAACATTGAAAATCAGGGAGGTGGCAGAAAAATATGGCATCAAAAAAGATTAAATGCCCGTTATTAGGGAATGAAATTGAAGATGGGATATGCTTTGATATTCACATGAATGTTGAAGGACTGGCACCTGATTGGACGATCCCGGAAGCAGTGCTAAAAGTCGAAGATTACAAGGAAATTTGTTCGAAGTGTTCAAATCATAGAGAGGACTAATGCCACGGATCAGAACTGGTCGGTGGTATTTTTGTACTCTTTTTTAGGAGGTGATGCGGTTTGATTGCGGTAAACTTTACACCGCTTGGTCTGACGGTAGACGGCCATGCAGGATTTGCAAAAACCGGGAATGATATCATATGTGCAGCGGTATCAGCATTAGCACAGGGACTTGTACATTCACTTGTATCCCTTACGGATGATGAGATTTCTTACCATTTTGCTGACGGACATATAGATATAAGTTATGAGAATCTATCAGAAAGAGGAAAACTTCTGGTCGATTCTTTTTTTATTGCTGTGAGTGATATTAATACGACTTACGGTGATGATTATGTGAGAATTACGGCCGACGGGCGTAAAACGGAGAAGGGAGAAGCACGATGAAGCTTATGAATATGAAGAAAAGATATTGGACATACGATCTGCAGTTATTTGCAGAGGGGGATGGAGACGATTCCGGGGATGACGGAGAGGATGACGCGGAAGTCGATGACGATGATTCGGAAGAGGATGAAGACGACGCTGATCCAGAAGGCGATGAGAAGAAATTCTCCCAGAAAGAAGTAGATGAAGCTGTGAAAAAGCGTCTTGCAAGGGAACGCAGAAAATGGCAGAGAGAACAGCGGAAGAAAGCTGGAAGTAAAAAGAAACCTGACGGCAAGGAAAAAACCGGAGAAGATGGCAAAGAGGATGATGAAGAAACACAGGAACTCCGTAACAAGGCAGCCAAAGCGGAAGAGATGGAACTGAAATGGACGTGTCTGGAGCATGACGTGGACAAGTCCTGTGTAGATGATGTCCTTGCATTGGCTAGAGTGCATATGGCAAAAGACGAGGATATGGACATCGAAGATGCGATCGACGAGGTATTGAAAAAGTATCCACAGTTTAAGGAGTCCTCTAAAGAGGATGATGATACCGATGACGATGATACAAAGAAGAAGTCCTGGGGACAGAGACAGAACGGCGGAAGAAAAAAGACTTCAGGAGTTGAAGCTGCTTTTCTGAAAAGAAATCCGGGGCTTAAGATTGATTAAAGGAGAAAAAAGATGAAAAATAAAAAAGTTATTATGTTTTTACAGCTGTTTGCACATTCACATCAGGAAAGATGGTCTACTCTTGTAGATGCAAAGCTGAGACAGACACTCGTTACAAGAGATAATTATATTTTCAATACGAATTACGAAGGAAGCCCGACAGCTGGAAAGGTCAAGATTCCGGTAAGAGATACGGAGGTCACGGTAAAAGCCTACGACAAAGCGACAGGTGTAGATCTTGAAACTGGAACCACAACTTACATTGACCTTAACATTGATCAGGACATGGCAGTCAATGAACTGATCGACGGTTATGATGCCGCGGCCGTTCCAGATAATATTGTTGCAGATCGCCTGGATTCTGCTGGATACTCTCTTGCATTGGACATGGATAAAAAGTCTATCAATCTGCTTGAGACTACAAGTGGAATAAAGGTATGTGCTACCAAAACAGCAGCAACAGACTCTACAGCATACAAAGAAGTTCTGGATGCAAAGACATATCTGACAAGAACCGGAGTCCCACAGGCAGGACGCTGGCTGATCTGTTCTCCTGAATTCATGGCAGTGCTTATGATGGATGATCATTTTATCCGTCAGGGAGATCTGTCCCAAGAACTGAAGAATGCAGGAGCGGTTGGATCTGTAGCGGGATTCGCAGTATTTGAGTCTGGCAACACAATGTATGAGAATGCGACGATCGTCGGATCTAAGAAGACAACAACAGAGTTTATTGCCGGTCATCCAAACTGGTGCCACCGTGTCCAGGAGTGGGCTGTACAGGTGCACGCCCAGGATCTTGCCGGATCTGGTAAATTCATTGGAGCATCTGCGGTGCAGGGGCGTAAGATCTTCGGTCTTAAAATCTCCAAACCACAGACTGTGTATGTCAAGAGGACCGAAGCTGCAGCGTAAGGAGCTGATCTAAATGTATGTAGATGAGTCATATTATTATGATACTTTCAACGGAGAGTCGGTAGAGTCCGCCGACTTTCCTGGATTATGCAGAAGAGCTGGAGAACTGATTGAGGAACTGACACTGTATCGGTTGACAGAAACAGGATTTCTTGTGATGCCGGTAGAGATGCAGACAGCTGTAAAGAATGCTGTGTGCGCGCAGATAGAATATCTAGACGCTAACGGTGGCGCTGAGATGGATATGGGGAATGGAATGTCAGGAGCAACGCTTGGCAAGTTTTCGTACTCTGGAGCATCTTCCGGTTCCGGATCAACGGAACAGTCGATATTTTCGCCAAGAGCGGAGAGAATACTCTGGCCAACTGGTTTGACTTACCGGGGAGGTAGATATTGATGAGACCGATTTCAAAGAAATTGTTAATCCATACAGTTACGCTGTATAAGAAAATCAGTACAGATAAATGGGGAAGCGAGAAGTTGGATACCGGACAGACATTATCCAATATCAGAATAGAGCCTTCCAAGCAGATTATTCGTGATAAGAATAACGCAGAGGTACAGTTGGCTGCTACGCTTTTCTATGACTGTCGCAACAGTAGGCCTTCTGATGTTTCTTTTGAGGTTGATCAGATTATTGATTTTAACGGACAGAAGCATCAGATTAAGACGGTAGAGCCTCTGTATGATAACTCGAAGCTACATCATTATGAAATAGGAATGGTGAGATATGGCAAAAATTAATACTCGTGTTACGCTACATACGTCACGAGCAGTGGCAATGATTAAGGCGGCAAGCAATGATGCCCTGACTGTTATGGGGAATCAGGCATTGCGAGATGTATCTAAACATGTACCCCGTGATCAGGGAACATTAGAGAGTAGCGGATTGTCGGGCAGTGATACAAAGGCCGTGGATGGTAAATATACTATGCGTTGGAATACACCGTATGCTCAATATCTCTGGAACGGAGATGTGATGTATGGCAATCCAACAGAAAGACGATATGGCCCGAAAAAGATTTCGTTCACGTCTGCCCTTGCGCACGAGGAATGGGCGAAGTACGCCAGAGAAGTATACGGTGCTGAATGGAAGCAGGTATATCAAGCAGCGTTGAAGAGGAGGCTTAGGTGATGCTGACAGAATTATTAGAACTAATTGCAGATACAGCAGAAAAGAACTGCAGTCTTGACGCAGAAATTTCACTGGAAGAGCTTCCGGCAGGAGGCGGCATCTATGCCGAACTGGGAGAAGGCTTCACAGAATCGACCAGTTACAATAAGCAGGAAGTCAAGACGATTCCGGTATTGTTACTGTGCCGGTACGCTGATCAGAAACGTTGCCTGGAACAACTGTGTGTGATTGCTGGATATCTGCAGGGATTAAAGAAGTATCCGCAAGGAAAGACATTCTCCTGGTTAGATACAACAGTAGCAAAGGAACCAAGTAAAATAGGGAGAGATGAAGACGGAGTATATCATTACTCCTGCATCTTGAACTGTAAGATATATTGTTAAGAAAGGGTGGTACTATGAAATATATGGATTTACAGCTGTTTGCTGAACCAGATCTTCCAAGTAATCCGATTACTCCGGAAATCAACTATGAGACAGAGGCATTCATCAACACGTCTCCGGCAGAAGGGCAGCCTACTTGGGCGTCGCTTGCGAATTTGACAACAAATATGGCGCAGAGCTTAAATGAGGTCATTCAACAGCTTACTTATTACGCCGATAAAGGCTGGGGATCCAGTGAGGTAACAGGTGCACAGCTTACATTAACGCTGACAGGCTCAGTGAAGCCAGGAGATGATGCGTGTGATTACATTCTGGGTGACGATGTGATGTATGGACTCGGTGAGAAGAGAAAGACGCACATGAAGATTCAGAAGGGCAAGAAAGTAATTATCTGGCCAATCACGTTGGCAAATATTACTCCGGCTTATGGAGATGCGAACAATATCAATTCACTGACTGTGACTATTCATGGTAATGGACGTCCGTCAATTGGAACAACAGTGTAGGGAGGGCATAGCTCTCCCTTTTTAGGAGGTAAAGATCATGGCATATCAGGCAAAACGAAACAAAAGATTTGAGGAAGACTTCGAACTGGTCGATGAAAACGGCGTTGTGCAGCACACATTAAAAGTATCCTTGGATGCAGATGATATGGTCGCAAAGATCAATCGGAAATACACGGCACTGGTCAAAGCGCTTTCGGATGTGCAGGAAATCAAAAGAAAAGAAGCCAGCAACGAACAGTTAAGTGATGCGGTCGAGATGCTTGGAAGAGCAGAAATTGACATGTTTGAAGCTGTATTTGGAGCAGAGGGGACAGAGGTCATTCAGCAGTTCTACAAAGACCATTACATTGAGATGGCAAAGGAAGTCATTCCATTTATCACCGGAGTTGTTATTCCAAGGCTTACTGAAATTAAGGCGGAAAATAAGAAAGTATTGGTGAGTCAGTATAATCGCGCGAAAAAGAGACGGAGATTCTGGTAATGGGAGTCTTGACAGAGCTTCCGTCCTATCGTATTTGCACAGACAAAGGGAGATTTGACATCAACCCGGCTTTTGATGTTGTCCTTGAGGTACAGAGGCTGTACAAAGAGGAATCGCTGACGGATTATGAAAAGATTCAACAGGCGTTGAATATGTTGGTTCGAAACAGGTGGAATCTCAGGTTATTGAAACCGGCAGAACAGTTGAAGCTCATGCAGGATATCACAAGCAGATATATTGAAGTGGAAAAGCGCCCACAGATTAAGAAGAGTCCAGTTCCAGTGTTGGATTTTGAACGGGACGGAGATTATATCTATGCTTCATTCATGCAGGCATACAGGATTGATCTGATTGACGAGCAGGGAAGATTACCCTGGAAAAAGTTCTTGTATCTGTTCAATGGATTGCCGGTGGATACAAAAATCAAACAGATTATGCGGATCAGGCAGATGCCGGTTCCGGAATACAACGGTAAGAATTCAAAAGAGATACAGGAAATCAATGAGATGAAATCTTATTATGCTCTTCCGGTGCAAGGCGGAGGAGGACAGTCTGGATTAGATCTATTGTTCCATACATTGGAGGGAATGGCAAAGAGATGATAGCAGACGGAAAGAAAATTAAAAAGGTAGAGTGTCCACATTGCGGACATAAACAGAACATATTTTACCAAACAGGAGCCAGTTGCAGAGGGCTCTTTTTTAAGTGCAAAAATCCAGACTGCAGAAAAGAATTTGAAATAAGACTATAACAGCCATTGTGCCACTGTGCCGGCGAGACGATAAAGGCAGGTGGCATATGTGAGCAAGAGTAGTGGCGGAGAGGTTACTTATGAATTAACTGCTGATGACAGTAATCTGGAGTCAGATCTGAATGAAGCCGGAAAGAAAATTGAAAAATCAGCCAAGAAGACAGCAAAGAAATCAGAAGAGGCAGAGAAGGAAAGTGCTGAGGTAAAGAAATCTGTTAAAGCGGACGTTACCAAAAAGAATGAAGAGGAAAATGATAAACAGGAGCAGGATGATGATGATTCGTATTCAAACCGCGAGAAGTCCGCCAAATCGCATGGATCTAAGCTGACGACAATAGCTTCAGGAACGGCTAAAGCTATCGGAGCAGGTATGCTTGCTGCAGGAACTGCGATTGTTGGAGTTGGTGTTGCCGCTGTAAAGAGCGCGAATGATATCGACCAGGCAATGAATCAGTACATTGCCAGCACCGGAAAAAGTACCGAGGAAACAGAACGGTACAAGAAGATCATGGAGGATATCTATACAAATAATTACGGTGATTCCTTCGAGGATATCGGCGAGGCAATGGCATCAATCACTCAGAATCTTGGTGATCTTGATGACGCATCACTGCAGACCGTAACCGAATCAGCGTTCGCATTGCGCGATACGTTCGGATACGAGATACCGGAATCCACAAGAGCTGCTAAAGCTATGATGGATAACTTCGGTACGTCCGGCGAAGAAGCAATGAACCTCATTGCAGCAGGTGCACAGAATGGATTGGACTATTCCGGAGAGCTTCTTGACAGTATCTCAGAGTATTCAGTACAGTTCGCGAAAGTCGGACTGGATGCCGATGACATGTTTAAGATTTTCCAGAAGGGTGCAGAATCCGGAGCTTTCAATCTGGACAAGGTCGGTGATGCAGTAAAAGAGTTCTCTATCCGGGCAATCGATGGATCAGATACCACTGTAGATGGCTTTAAACGCATCGGCTTGAATGCTGACGAGATGGCGGCAAAATTCTCTGCCGGCGGCGACACTGCGAAAGAAGCATTCCAGGAAACAATTGCAGCACTTGCCGCTATGGAGGATCCGTTGGAGCAGAACACAGCCGGTGTCGATCTGTTTGGCACCATGTGGGAAGACCTCGGTCCTGAAGCTGTAACAGCGTTGGCAAGCATCGAGGACGGAGCTTACGACACTGCAGGCGCAATGCAGCAGATCAAAGACATCAAATACGATGATATCGGCTCTGTATTTGAAGGTCTCAAAAGAAGCTTAGAGGTATTGATTGTTCCATTAGGAGAGCAGTTGATACCGCTTCTGGCGGAGATTATTGATGATACGCTTCCTATGTTGGAATCGGCGTTGCCGCCAATAGTGGATGCCGTGTCGGATGTGATAGAGGCATTACAGCCAGCTATCGAAGAGATCCTTCCAGTGTTAATGGATTCTCTGGCAGAAATCGAAGAGCCATTGATGGATCTGGCTAACGAGATTTTTCCAGTACTGTTGGATGCAGTCAATGAAATACTTCCGTTAGCAGCGCAACTGGTTGGAGAAGTTCTTCCGGTCATAACAGATCTGCTGAATATGCTACTTCCACCGTTGGTGGAGATCATAAGCGCATTATTACCGCCGCTTATTGAATTGGTGTCTGCATTGATGCCGATATTCGAAGCAGTAATAAGCGTGTTACAACCAATCTTAGATCTGTTTATTAGCTTACTCACGCCGATTGTCGATCTGATTGCTCAGGGAATCACACCGCTGGTAAATGCGATTGTTCCACTGATCCAGATTATTGCATCAAACCTTATTCCACTGCTTCGCATTATGGGAAGCGTGTTCTCTGGTGTGCTTTCATCGGTATTGTCTACTGTTACGAGTATTATTGGAAATATAAGCAATATCTTTCGTAATTTGATTGATTTTATCAAGAATATATTTACAGGAAACTGGCGTGCTGCATGGCAGAATGTGAAGAATATCTTTTCAAATGCAATATCCGGACTGGCAACAATCTTTAAGGCACCAATGAATGCCATTGTCGATGGGTGGAATAGTTTGGCAAGCAGTATTGGAAGCGTATCTGTTCCGGATTGGGTGCCGATTGCCGGAGGAAAAAGCTTTAGCTTGCCAAAGATGAGCCGATTGAAAGTCGGACTGGATTATGTACCAAGAGATATGTTCCCGGCATTTCTGGATGAAGGCGAATGGGTGTTGACTAAGGAAGAAGCGAATCTGCTTCGTTCTTTTGGAGGCCTTGAGGGCATGATTGGAAAAATTGACAGGAGTACACGAGACAGTGTGAATGTTACGGTGCAAGGTGGAAAAGGAATGGAGATAGATTATGACAAACTTGGCAAGGCCACAGCTGATGCGTTGATTAGTGCTGGTGTTGGATTTAAGTGTGATGAGCGTGTGTTTGCAAAATTAATAAAGGATCTGATTGATTATGTATGATGTTTACTATGTTGGAGCGCAGAACTCCGAAAAGATTGATTTCTGCCAGTGGCCGTATATGGTTACTGGCGGTGATATATTCGATGGATCGTATGATGCGATTAAGGATGATGATCATATACAGGGATGGGAACGAAAGATTACAGAAAGGAAACTTGAAATAGAAATCAGAGCTACGGGAGAATCATTTGCGCAGGCAATTGACAACATTGAGAGCGTGGCTGAGAAAGACATATTGAACACAACTCCAGGAAAACTGTATGTAGGAAACAGCTACATGAAATGCTGGATCACAGGAACGAATAAAGACCGATGGATCAACGATCTTGATAGCATCAGCAACGAGCTTTCTATCAAGTCGGATTATCCGTACTGGATCACGGAAGAACCATTTTCTTTTCAAAAACAAGGTAAAGGAGTGGCTGTCACATCTGGGTGGCTTGAGTATCCATATGAGTATCCATACGAATATTCAAAAGCTATAAATCTCAAACAGATTCGAAACAGCAATTATACGGCGAGCGGATTCAAGATGATCATCTATGGCCCCTGTATTAATCCACTAATCCGAGTTGCAGGACATATCTACGAATTGCGTACTACCTTGTACGAAGGAGAATATGCAATTATCGATTCAAGCACTCGTTACGCGAAGGATAGACGAGTTGTAAAGATAAAAAATGATGGTTCAGAGGAAAATCTCTTTAACAGCAAGAACAACGAAAGCTCTATATGGGAGAAGATTCCTCCAGGAATAAGCATTGTATCTTGGAGTGGAGCGTTTGGTTTTGACATTATCCTATTCAACGAAAGGGGGACCCCGAGATGGACTTTACGATAACAGATATCAACGGCCAGGAACAGGGGTTTCTGAATCATTGCGGTGTCAACATTACTGTTGGATCTGAAAATAATTTTGAAATAAAGATTCAAAGCTCTTTATATGATTCAACGATTCATGGAAAAAACTGCCGATTTTTTTGCCCCGGTACTGAGTATGGAGGACTGATTAGAAGTCCCCATCCAGTGACTGTGGACAATCTTGTGAAGCTTACCGGTCCAACTTGGCGGGGACTGTTGAATCAAAGAGCAATCAATCCGGCGAAAAATGATTATGTATATTTGAACGGTGAAGCAAATAGTGTCTTGAATTCCTACATAAAGAGGCTGGGGCTATCAGAAGTATTTTCTGTGTCAGGAGAAGATAGTGGAATTCAGCTGAATAACTATCAGGTTCCGCTACAGTCTATGCTGTTGGATGCCTTTGACGGAGCATTGGAGGAGGTTAATGCGCGCGTAGCAATTAAATATATACAAGGAGCTGCGAATGATAAAGGATATGTACTTCTTAATGTTGTCCCGGTAAAGGATCATTCAGAGAATATTGAATTGAGCGAAGACGGAAGCGTAAAGCTTGATATCTTAGACTATAAAAATGGAGTAAATCATCTAATATGTTTGGGATCTGGCGAATTAACAGCTCGAATACAGATGGATCTATATGCCTGGCCAGATGGGAGCATTCGAAAGACTCAATATTACACGGGAATGGACCTCATTGAGGAGTATTACGAAAATACAAATGCGGACACTCTTGCGGAGCTGGAGGAAGCTGGGAAAAAAAGAATGTCCGATATTATGGATTATAAACAGTTAAAGATATCGGTTGGCGATACGGAGCTTGAGCTTGGAGATATTGTTGGTGGACGTGAGAGAATCACAGGAATCAGCATGGCATCTCCGGTTGTACGAAAAGATCTAACAGTTACCGGGAAAGGGCGCGTAACAATGGAGTATAAGTTGAAAGGAGAAGATTAGGATGGCCGATTTTATTGACACAAGCCTTATTGATGGATATGCTGGCGGACCCCATATTACAGAAAAACAGGTTGGATCAGCAAATCAAGGAATTGTTGGAGCTGGGGATTATGTATTAGAAGTTGGGCAGTGCGCGAAAGCCCAAGTGTTGACTAATAATAGCGTCAGAATTTTTGATGCAGTATATTCAATCCAAGGAAGAAGAGATGCGATTGATGCAAACGATTATTCGGATGTAACGATTGCGAATGGAACTCAAGGGATGAATAGAAATGATATTATCGTTCGTAGATATAGAAAAGATGAGAAGACAGAAATTGAAACAGTTGAATACGGAGTGAAAAAAGGGACTCCAGCGTCAAAAGCAACAGATCCGGAGGTAACTACAGGTGATATTCGAAAAGGAGATCTGTTGCATGAAATGAAACTTTATCGGGTAAAAATTGAAGGATTGAATATTGTAGCAGTGGAGCAGCTGTTTGAGATTCTGCCGCCTATCAATCAATTGTATAAATATCTGCAAAAAAAGGCAGATACCTATATCCTTGGATTATCGGTATCCGGACAGCTAACGGGGGAATATCTGAACAGCAAGCCAATCTATGCAAAGATGGTTGATGTTGGAGCACTGCCGAATAACACCACTAAGACAGTAAGTACTGGGTTAAGCAATCTTGACTATGTGTGGATCGACCCCGCAAACAGTTTTTGCTTCAGTGGCGGTGCAAGTTATCCTATCCCATATGTGGATCCAAAAGCTGTTGCCAATTCTATAGGTGTAAGAATAACGGGGAATGGAGCCAATATTGTTGTATCGACGGGGACTAACTGGAGCAGCTACGCCGGAATCGTGACTGTTAAATACACGAAGAAATGAGGGGATTAAATGATACGAGGAACAACACCTGTTCTAGAATTTGAACTACCATTTGATACAAAACTGATTGCAGAAGCGTATGTAACGATATCCCAGAATCAATCAGTGGTGATTGATAAGAGCTTGTCGGAGCTTACGTGCGCAGGAAAAACACTGACTGTTAAGTTATCGCAAGAGGACACATTAAAACTGCAGCAATCGGAGTTCAAAACAGCGGAAGTGCAGATACGTGTGCGAATGAAGAGCGGAGATGCGCTGGCATCCGATATCATGAGATTGTATGTAGGGCGGATTCTGAAGGAAGGTGTGATTTAATGAGACTAGAGGTATCATTTCGTGTGTTGAATAAAAATCTGGATGTCGATTTTTCTGCAAAGGATAAAAAACTAAACGCAGAATTTCAATGTTTTCAGCGTATCACTGAGCAGGGGGATGTTGATTACTACGATGGTTCCTACACGGTCACACCAAAAGTGGAAGAACAGAGTCTTCCAACAGCAAAAAAATATCTTGCAGAAGATGTGAGAATAAAAGAAATACCGTTCTTCGAGGTGTCAAATCTTGAAGGTGGGCAGACTATATTTATTGGAAAGGAGCTATAAATATATTGAGTATTAATAAAGTAGTATATGGTGGAAAGACATTGATTGACTTAACAGGCGATACTGTGACTGCGGATAAGCTGTTGAGCGGTATCACAGCACATGGAAAAGACGGAGAACTGGTCACAGGAACGTGTGCGTTTGACGTAAACTCTAACGATGCCACTGTAGCAGTTGCGGAGATTTTAAAAGGCAAAACAGCCTACGCAAGAGGAGTAATGTTGACTGGAACAATGCCAAACAACGGTGCTGTGACAGGTAAAATCAGCACAAAAGATGGTGCGTATACAATCCCACAGGGATATCATGATGGGTCAGGAAAAGTTTCTATTGATGCCACAGAAAAGGCGAAACTGACCGCTAATAATATCCGAGAGGGTGTGACTATCCTCGGAGTGAAAGGTTCGATGTCAGGAAGTGAAGGTGTCAAAGCACAGGCTAAGACAGTCACTCCGTCAAGCGCACAACAGACCATTCTGCCGGATGCCGGATATACGCATCTGTCACAGGTTACAGTGGAAAAGATACCGTATGTGGAATCAGAAAATTCTGCTGGTGGAACTACAGTGACGATTGGTTAGGTGGTGTGATATATGGCAGTAAATAAAGTAGAATATGCAGGTAAGGTATTACTTGATTTAACGGAAGACACAGTGACAGAAGACCAGCTTTTAGAGGGTGCTGCGGCTCATGATAAAACAGGAAAGCAAATAGTTGGTGTGCTGATTAATTTTGCAGAAGACACTGTAGCACCAGAAAATCTGTTGGCTGGTGCTACAGCTCATGATAGTAGTGGACAGCGAATTGTTGGAACGATGATACAGTCAAGCGGAATCGACACATCAGATGCTACAGCATTATCAGAGGACATTGTATCGGGTAAGACAGCTTATGTTGGTGGCGAAAAAGTCACTGGAAGTATGGCAACGCTTGATGCAAGCAAGCCTACAGTTGGTATAGGAAGAATTACTTTGACCAAAGATAGCGAAGACCTTACTATGATTTTTAACAATGTTTCTCTTAGCAACGCATCAGCGTACCTAAAAAATGGAGGTTCGTTTCGGCTCTATGGCAATGGCACATTAGGTAGATTCTTTGGCGATGCGTTGCCAGAAGATGTGCGAAAAGGTAAGAGATTCACTTCAAAGGATGGTGTTGCTACTGGCACAATGGAAGCATCTAGCGGAGGTTCTGGTGGTGTACAGGTAAAAACTGGAACAACATCATCTCCTACTATAAATACTGGCTTGTCTAAGATTGATAAGCTGATAATCTATGCCGATAAAATCACATCAGTAGGTGTTGTAACTGCTGTGTATTCCGCAGATGGAAAAGCAAAGGTGACATTCTGTGGTGATTACAGCGTGTACTCAAAACCTTGTGGAATCACAGATAGGTCTGTTTTTAGCGTGTCTGGTGGTACATTCTCTTGGACAGAATCAGTGAAAGAATATAAATTCATGGATAATGCTACCTATAATTGGATTGCGATTGGAAGCTAAAACAAAATCAGAACTATAAGTATTTAAGGAGAATGGTGATGGAATATGTAGGCAGAGAAGAGCATGCAGAGTTCGCCAAAAGAATTGATGATGAGCAGCACAGGCAGAACAAGAGAATCGTAGTTATGTGTCTGATACAGATCAAGAGATGAAAGCGAGAACAAAAAATGGAAACTATTATATCATCCTGCATCACAGCAGCAGTAACGTTGATAATCTGTCTGCTGAACAACCACGGCCAGCAGGAAAAGACAAGAGCTCTTATGGAATACAAGCTAGATGAGCTGACCAAAAGAGTAGACAAACACAATCATGTGGTTGAACGTACATATAGTATAGAGAGGGAACTTTCTATTCAAAAAGAACAGATCAAGGTAGCAAACCATAGAATTGAAGATTTGGAGGGAATTGAACATGAACATTGAAACATTAATGCAGTACATGAGTTACATTTTGGCAGGAATTGGAGTGCTGGCTTTCTTGGTCAGCGTGATCGTGCAGGCAATCAAGGAGATGCCGGCACTGAAAAAAGTGCAGACGAATGTTGTGGCACTGATCACATCACTGATTCTGACACCGGCAGCAGTAATCGTCTTGTGCACCTATTATCAGATAGTGATTGAGTGGTATTACATTTTCGCATCATTCATTGCCGCTTTTATAGTTTACCTGGTCAGCACAGGCGGCTGGGAACGTGTGACAGAAATGTGGAATCGGAATGCATATAAGAAAAAGTAGAATTGTACCGGTGCAAGAGATGCATAGAAGACATGAAAGGAAGAGCAATATGAAGTTATTTATTATTTGTGGACACGGTGAAGGGGATCCGGGAGCCGATGGTGGTGGATATACAGAAGCAGAACGTGTCAGAGCGTTGGCCGCCCAAATTAAAGAACTTGGCGGAGAAGCGGTCATTCTTGGGGATACGAGTAAAAACTGGTACAGAGATAAGCTGATAAGTACTTACAACTTCTCGGAAGATTCAAACATTTTAGAGCTGCATATGGATGCAGGCGGTGGATCGGCACGAGGCGGACATATCATCATCAAAGAGGGATTCGCTCCAGACGAATACGATTTGTCACTTGCTCTTTTTATCTCTACATTAATGCCGGGAAGAGCCGAGAATATCAAGTATCGTTCTGACCTGGCAAATGTAGACCGGGCTGCCAAGAGAGGGCTGAATTATCGTTTAATGGAATGCGGATTTATTGACAATGATCAGGACAGAAAAATTTTTAATGATCATATTGCGGAAATCGCGGAAGGAATCCTCAGGGCTTTCGGAATTATTGTGACGAAAAAAACGACAGGAAAGTGGATAAAAGACAAAGTCGGTGACTGGTGGCAGGATCCGGATGGAAGCTATCCACGGAACTGTTGGAGAAAAATAGCAGGGACATTTTACTGGTTTAACGAGAAAGGGTACGTTGTCCAGAATCAGTGGATTCAGTACCAGGGAAATTTCTACTGGCTTAACGGAACAGGGGGAATGCGGACCGGCTGGAATAAGATTGACGGGGAATGGTACTTCCTGAATGATGGAGTAGTCGCACCAAAGAAACCGGTTGGGGCTATGTTAACCGGTTGGGTTCTGGCAGGTGGAAACTATTTCTATCTACGACCGAAGAGAGAAGGAAAACATGCACAGGGAACACTACTGGAAGGTGAGTTAAAAGGATATGCCGGTAACGACTATTATCTTGTTAAATCCGGAGAAGACAGACGTTATCAGACAGGCCAGATGCTTACCGGATGGAGACAGGCAGGAGATGATTATTACTGGTACAATATGAAAGCAACATCGGCATCTCCGCTCGGTGCCATGTATAAGAACAAATGGCTGAGCCTTAAGGAAGCTGATTACTATTTTAAATCAGACGGCAAGATGGCGAAAAATGAAACGCTAACGATCAACGGAAAGAAGTACACATTCGGTCCGACAGGATATCTGCAGTAATAAGATCCCCGGAGTGGTAAGCTCCGGGGATGAATATTGTATCATCTTTTTCGTGTTGCATTTTGATGCATTTCGTGTTGCATAGGATTCTAAAATAACCGAAATATTTCTAATACGCTAGAATGATTCTAAATAATAAAAATGCGAGAAACCCTTGATTTATAAGGGGTATCCCACATTCGTTGTAAATTCACACTTTCATTAAAAAGTGGACCTGGCGGGAATCGAACCCGCGTCCAAAAACCTGTCCCATGTACTTCTACTATCATAGTCAGTTATTTGACATTCCCTCTGCCGTACGAAAACTAACATCCTTACGGGTTCAGTAGCTTCATAATACGCCTGACAGCTCAAAGCTTTGCCGCCATCGTTTCTCACATAGTCGGTGCCAGATTCCTAAAGTGTGAGTGCTTCAGGGCTGACATGCAGCATTTAGGCTGCAGCTAATTCGAAATTATCGTTAGCGTTTAATTTTAAGTTTGCGATTTAACGCATCAGCCTACGGATAGCTTCTCCATCTTCGAGATCCCTGTCGAAACCAGTACAAGCCCTGATCAGGGTAGAGTAATGAATACTCTCTACTGTAACAGACACATTCTCTTGTGTGCTGTACATACTAATATAGTAAAAAGAAATATAAATGTCAAGTGATTATTGCGTTAAAAGAAGTGAAAAAGCAGTAAAAATTTAGCATTTTTAATGTTATTTCACATATTTTTTATAAAGATAATTACTGTCAGACAGGGAAGAATGTGTTAATATAATAATATGAGTAATTATAAATCTTAACAAGAAAATTCGGAAAAAGGAGAGGTTTCTTATGCCAACAACATACGCACATTATAAATTCGGAAAAGAAGTGCTCAGCGCACTTCCAAGACCCCTTCAGAATTCTATAGAAGCGCATAGAGAGTTGTTTGATATTGGGTTACATGGACCGGATATCTTATTTTATTATAATGCATTAAAGAAAGATCCGGTGAATGAACAGGGGCATACACTTCATGAACAATTTGCCGATGAGTTTTTCCATCATGCTGTTGAAGTGATTGAGAAAGTAAAAGATCCGGCAGCGGCGCGTGCATATATTTATGGATTTATCTGTCATTTTGCTTTAGACAGTGAATGCCATCCTTATGTTGAAAAAATTATGCAGGTAGGAAGAGTTTCACACAATGAGATTGAGATGGAACTGGATCGAATGATGCTGACGGAAGATTATCATGATCCTTTGCGCTATCTGACAGCGAAGCATATTCATCCTAAGATGGAGTATGCGGAAGTGATCGCACCATTTTTCAAAGATGTAACAGCCGAGCAGATCTATAAGGCATTAAAAGGGATGGTTTTTTATCATAAGCTGTTTCTGGCACCGACATCTGGAAAGCGAAAAGCGTTGTTTCTTGGGATGAAGGTAGTGGGGAAATACGATTCATTGCATGACATAGTGATGAGTGTAAAGCCAGATCCGTTATGTCAGAAATATTGTAAGGTTTTGAAACGGCAATATTCAGGTGCAGTGCCGTTAGCTGCGAGTCTGATCGTACAGTATCAGAAGAAATTATTCCAGGACACACCGCTTCCGGAACGTTTTCATGAGACATTCGGTGCAGGAGAAGAGTGGGAGAAACTGCGTCTGTAGAGAATCGAAGAAAAGAGTAACAGACTGCTTGCCAGGAGAGATGCAGAAGAAGAGAAAAAGAGTCAGGAGAATGTAGATGAAGGAATTCGTTAAAGTGCAGGATATCACGAAAACTTATAAAATGGGTGAAGTTGAGATTCATGCAGTGGATCACATCAGCTTTTCGATTGAGCAGGGAGAACTTGTTGTAATCGTTGGACCAAGTGGTGCAGGTAAGACAACTGTGCTTAATATTCTCGGCGGAATGGATACAGCAACAAGCGGGAAGTTGTATGTAGATGGAAAAGATATTACAGCTTATAATTCCAAACAGCTGACAGGATACCGCAGAGATGACATCGGATTTGTTTTTCAGTTTTATAATCTTGTGCCGAATCTGACCGCATTGGAAAATGTTGAGCTTGCGTTGCAGATCAGTAAGGATCCGTTGGATGCACAGGCAGTTTTGGAGGAAGTTGGTCTGGGGGAACGGAAGAATAATTTTCCGGCACAGCTTTCCGGCGGTGAGCAGCAGCGAGTTTCAATCGCGAGAGCATTAGCGAAGAACCCAAAGCTTTTGCTTTGTGATGAGCCAACAGGTGCATTGGATTACAATACAGGAAAATCAATTTTGAAATTACTTCAGAATATGTGTAGAGAAAAGGGAATGACAGTTATTATCATTACACATAATCAGGCACTTGCGCCGATGGCAGATCGATTGATTCATATAAAAAATGGACAGGTAGCAAGAATGGAATCTAATGAGAATCCGACTTCGATTGATGAAATTGAATGGTAGGGGATGTGGATGAAGAAAGCATTACGAAAAAACTTTTATATGGAGATCCGTCATAGCCTTGGACGTTTTTTATCCATTTTCTTTATTGTTGCGATAGGATGTGCATTCTTTTCCGGAATCCGTGCATCAGAGCCGGATATGAGATATTCAGGAGATGCATATTTCGATGAGAAGAACCTGATGGATATTCAGGTAATGAGTACAATGGGACTGACAGAAGATGATCTGGATGCAATTCGTGCTGTGGATGGTGTATTGGATGCAGAAGGAAGCTATGCAACAGATGTACTTTGTACGATTCGGGGAAACCAGGTAGCAGTTCATGTTATGGCGCTCCAGGATAAGATGAATCAAGTTCAGTTAGAAGATGGCAGGCTTCCGGAAAAGGAAAATGAATGTGTAATAGATGCAGATTATCTGGATGGAAAGAATCTGAAGATTGGGGATAAGATCACATTATCGAGTGGGACTTCGGATTCTTTGGAAGATACACTTAAGACAGATACATTTACCATTGTTGGTACGGTCAGCAGTCCGGAGTATATTGCATTTCACAGAGGCAGTACAACAATCGGAAATGGAAGTGTCAGTGCCTTTCTTTGCGTTCCGGAGAAAGTATTTTCATTAGATGTGTATACAGAGATTACAGTGCAGGTTGAAGGTGCAAAGGAAGCGACTGCATTTACGAAAGAATATGAAGAACATGTGGATTCTGTGCTGAAAAAGGTTCAGGCAATTAAAGCGAAAAGAGAACAGGCCAGATATGATGAGATTACTTCGACAGCGCAGGAAAAAGTGGATGAAGCACAAGAAGAGTTAGCTCAGGCAGAGCAGGATCTGGCGGATGGAAAAGAAGAGGCGGAAGAAGAACTTGCAAGTGCAAGAGAGAAACTTGATGCAGCGCAGAAAGAACTTGAACGAGGAAGAAATCAGCTGGCAGCTTCGAAGCTTGAACTGGAGCAGTCGAGAAATCTTCTGATATTAAAGCAAAAGGAGCTGGATCAGTCCAAAGTACAAGTTGAGCAGGGAGCACAGGAACTTAGCGAAAAACAGATTGCACTTACAACATTAAGAAATCAGCTGGCACAACTGAAAGAGCAGGAAGAAAGTCTGGAAGATCAGAGACAAGAACTTTTAGCGCAACAGACACAGATGCAGCAAAAGAAAGACGAGCTTCTGAAAGCAAAGGAAGAATTGCAGCAACAGGCAGAAGACTATCAGTCTGCGTATCAGCAGATTTATCAGCCGTTGAAAAAGTCTTATGAAGAACTAAATACACAGTATGAACTTCTTTTACAGAACTATGAGGCACTGAAAGAAGAATACGACCGGAAACAGGAAGCAGGAGAAGAAGATCCGGAATTAAAGGCTCAGTTAGAACAGTTGGAAGCTGAAAAAACAGCAATGGAAGAGAAGTTGACTGAATTGAAAGCAAATCTGGATAAAATGGAACTGGAGGCGAAAGCTGCCGAAGCAGAGATTCAGAAAAACCAGGCAAAGATCGAAGCCGGATTGACGCAGATCAACGAAGGGATTCCAGCAGTTGAAGCCGGGATAGCTCAGATTGAAGAGGGTATTCCGATATTGCAGGATAATATACAGAAACTGACGGATGTGTTGACACAGGGGGATGCTGCAATCCTTACCGCAAGTCGGCAGATAGATCAGGCAAAGGCGCAGATTACATCCGGTCAGCAGCAGATTGACAGCGGATGGCAGCAGATCAGTGAGGGACAGAAGAAGATTGAGGAGGCACAGCAGCAGTTAAGCAGCGGAACAAAGGAGCTGGAAGACGGTTGGGCAGTGTATGAGGAAGGTCGTATAGAAGCTCAGAAGAAGATTGAAGATGGAGAGCGGCAGATTACAGAAGCAAGAGAAGAGCTTGCGAAAGCACAGCAGAAGATTGATGATCTTGAAAAGCCAAAGTGGTATGTTTATGATCGGAACAATCTGACAGAATACAGCGGATACGGAGATAATGCAGACCGTATGCGGGCAATCGGTAAAGTGTTCCCACTCATTTTCTTCCTTGTTGCAGCATTGATCAGTCTGACAACAATGACACGAATGGTAGAGGAGGAGAGAACGCAGATCGGTACTTTGAAGGCTCTCGGATATGGAAATGCTTCAATTGTTGGAAAATATCTCTGGTATGCGATCCTTGCGACATTAACCGGTGGTGTTTTCGGAATTCTGATTGGAGAAAAGATAATTCCATATATCATTATCACTGCATATAAGATCATGTATCGTCATATGCATGATGTTGTGATCCCGTATAATTTGTATTATGCTGTAACAGCATGTGCAGCGGCACTTGCATGTACAGTAATCGCAACACTGTTCTCATGTATGAAAGAATTACGAGAGCAGGCAGCAGAATTGATGCGTCCGCCAACACCAAAACAGGGAAAACGAGTATTTCTGGAACGAGTTCCGTTTATCTGGAAAAATCTGAATTTTACATGGAAATCGACCGTGCGTAATCTGGTGCGGTATAAAAAACGCTTCTTTATGACAGTATTTGGAATTGGCGGTTGTATGGGTATGATGTTGTTTGGTTTTGGATTAAAAGATTCTATTTCAGCAATCGTTCCGCTTCAATACGAACAGATTCAGCTTTATGATGGAGACGTTATTTTAAAGGAAGATGTGACAGAAGAAGAGAGAATTGAGGTTCAGAAAGAACTGGATACGGATAAGAAGGTATCAGTGACTGCAGAAAATCTTTTGAAAAATATTGAGGTCAGTTCAGGAGAGTCTTCTCAGGAAGTTTATTTAGATGTACCAAAAGATGTAGAAGCATTCAAAAAGTTTGTCGTGATTCGGGATAGGAAGACAAAAGAAATTTATTCATTGGATGATAAAGGAGCAATCCTGACTGAAAAAGCAGCGAAACTGCTGGAAGTCAATGTTGGTGATAAATTAACGATTGATACAGATGATGGAGAGAAAACAGTCTTGATCAGCGCAATCTGTGAGAATTATATGGGACATTATCTCTATATGACATCTGAAGTCTATGAAAAGACATTCGGTGAGGCCCCGGCCTATAATTCAATTTATTATAGAACTCAGGATCGTACAACAGAGGAGGCAAAGGATGTCGGCGAAAATGTAATGAAGTGTGATGGAACACTTAGCATCAGCTATACGACAAGCCTGAAAAAGCAGGTGGATCATATGTTGGAGAGTCTGGACATTGTGATTATTGTATTGATTATTTCAGCAGGAATGCTGGCATTTGTAGTGCTGTATAATCTGAATAATATTAACATTACAGAGCGCAAGAGAGAACTGGCAACATTAAAGGTACTTGGATTTTATGACAAGGAAGTTTCTTCTTATGTTTACAGAGAGAATATCCTGCTGACCTTGATTGGGGCACTGGCGGGATTGTTGATCGGAAAAATTCTGCACCGCTTTATTGTTGAGACAGTGGAGATTGATTCGGTTATGTTTGGACGAAATATCGATCCACCAAGTTTCCTGTATGCCTTTCTTCTGACAGTGGCCTTTTCTTTGTTTGTCAATGGAGTGATGTATTTTAAGTTAAAGAAGATTAACATGGTTGAATCACTCAAGAGTGTAGAATAAGACAGATTTGTCAGGAAATATAATAACGAACATAATAATGGATTGCAGAGAAGCTGCATGGAACATAGATACAATTGTGAAATGTTCCATGACAGCTTCTTTGTTGTTGCCGGTCGCATATAGCGTAAGCAGCAACCGCACGTAGCATGAACAGTAACTTTTTGTTAAAAAGCACTTGAAATATACCTGTAGGGGGTATATATTAATAATTAGAAAATATACCCCCTGGGGGTTATACGATAGGAGAAATACAATGGAAGAAAAGAAAGTCTGTCCGGGATGTTGTCACAAGACAAAGGATCGCCCGGAAAAAGAATATAAAGATCTGATGAATCGTCTGAGTAGAATTGAAGGACAAGTCAGAGGAGTTCGAAGGATGGTTGAAGAAGGCGCGTATTGTCCGGATATTCTGATTCAGGTATCTGCGGTGAATGCGGCTTTGAATAGTTTCAACAAAGTGCTTTTGGCAAACCATATTCGGACATGTGTGGCAGATGATATCCGGGATGGAAAAGATGAAACGATTGACGAGCTCGTGACGACACTTCAGAAATTGATGCGATAAAAGATCTGAAGAGAGATCTGGCACAAAAAGTCCGGATCACAACTTGAAGGAGGAGTAAGATGGAACAATATAATGTGACGGGAATGAGTTGTGCAGCCTGCAGTGCCCGTGTTGAGAAGGCAGTTGGGAAAGTCCCCGGAGTTGAGAACTGTTCAGTCAGTCTTCTGACGAATTCCATGGGAGTGGAAGGTACAGCAACAGTAGATGCGGTCATTGCGGCTGTTGAGGAAGCTGGATATGGGGCAACGTTGAAATCTGCAAAGAATGAAGGGCATGGGATGAATCAAAGTGAGCAGAACTGTGCGGAAGATGCGTTGAAAGACAGGGAGACACCGAAGATGAAAAGGCGTCTGATCGCTTCTTTGTGCTTTTTGACTCCACTTATGTATCTGTCAATGGGACACATGATGTGGGGCTGGCCACTTCCGGTATTTCTGGAAGGAAATCATGTGGCGATGGGGCTGGCGCAGCTCCTGTTAACGACAATCGTTATGGTGATCAATCAGAAGTTTTTTATCAGTGGCTGGAAAGGCATGATCCATAGAGCACCAAATATGGATACGCTGGTTGCACTTGGTGCAGGTGCATCTTATGGATATAGCGTGTATGCATTATTCGCTATGACAGCAGCGCAGACGGCAGGCGATATGGATCATGTGATGGAGCTGATGCATGAATTTTATTTTGAATCAGCAGCAATGATTTTAACGTTGATCACAGTCGGAAAGATGCTTGAAGCGCATTCAAAGGGAAAGACAACAGATGCATTAAAGAGCCTTATGAAGCTGGCACCAAAGACAGCAACGCTCCTGCGTGATGGAAAAGAACAGGAAGTTTCTATCGATCAGGTAAGAAGAGGAGATCAGTTTGTTGTAAGACCGGGGGAGAATATTCCGGTGGATGGAATTGTTCTGGAAGGAAACAGTGCAGTAGATGAAGCTGCCCTGACCGGAGAGAGTATACCGGTAGATAAAGCAGAAGGGGATAAAGTGTCTGCGGCTACAATGAATCAGTCAGGTTTTCTGCGTTGCGAGGCGACGAGAGTTGGCGAGGATACGACATTGTCACAGATCATTCAGATGGTAAGTGATGCGGCAGCAACAAAAGCGCCAATTGCCAAAGTGGCAGATAAAGTTTCAGGAGTATTTGTTCCGGCAGTTATTTCTATTGCAGTTGTCACAATGATCGTATGGCTGCTTGTCGGAGAGCCTGTTGGATTTGCACTTGCAAGGGGAATTTCTGTTCTGGTGATCAGCTGCCCGTGTGCATTAGGTCTGGCCACTCCGGTTGCAATTATGGTTGGAAATGGAATGGGCGCGAAGAATGGAATCATGTTTAAGACAGCTGTTTCGTTGGAAGAGACAGGAAAGACGGAGATTGTTGCACTGGATAAGACAGGAACGATCACAAGTGGAGAACCGAAGGTGACAGATTTGCTCCCTGCGGACGGAATGACAGAACATGAATTATTATTTTTTGCAAATGCATTGGAGAAGAAAAGTGAGCATCCGCTTGCCCGGGCAATTCTTGCAAAGGCAGAAGAAAATGGGGAAGCAGAGCAGAAAAGTGAAATCACACAGTTTCAGGCAGTTCCGGGAAATGGTCTGTCAGGAAAACTTGGAGAGGACTGGCTGTACGGAGGCAATTTTAAATTCATTTCTGACAAAATGAAGATTTCTGCCAGCATAAAAGAACAGGCGGAACGGTTGGCACAGCAAGGAAAGACACCGTTGTTCTTTGGAAGGAATGAGCAGTTCCTTGGCATGATCGCAGTTGCGGATGTGATCAAGGAAGATAGTCCACAGGCAGTGAAAGAACTTCAGAATATGGGAATCCATGTTGTTATGCTGACCGGAGATAATGAGCGCACAGCGAAGGCAATTGGTGAGCAGGCAGGTGTGGATGAAGTGATCGCAGGTGTTCTTCCGGAAGGAAAAGAACAGGTGATCCGCAAGCTGAAAGAAAAAGGAAAGGTTGCGATGGTAGGTGACGGTATCAATGACGCACCGGCACTGACCAGGGCAGATATGGGAATTGCCATTGGAGCGGGGACAGATATTGCAATCGATGCAGCGGATGTTGTGCTGATGAAGAGCCGGTTAAGTGACGTGCCGGCGGCAATCCGTATGAGCCGTGCAACATTGCGCAACATTCATGAGAATCTGTTCTGGGCATTTTTCTATAATGCGATAGGAATTCCACTGGCAGCAGGAATCTGGATCCCGGTCTTTGGTTGGAAATTAAATCCGATGTTCGGAGCAGCGGCAATGAGCCTGTCCAGTTTCTGTGTAGTAACAAATGCATTGAGACTGAATCTGTTTAAAATGTACGATGCCAGAAAAGACAGAAAAAGAAAGATGAAAAAGGTAGAAACAGCAGAAAATACTGTTTCAGATATTGTCTTAGCAGACAAAAATGAGTCAGAAAACAAGGAGGAGACAAAGATGACAAAGACAATGAAAATCGAAGGAATGATGTGTGGACACTGTGAAGCGGCTGTGAAGAAAGCTCTCGAGGCACTTGAGCAGGTTGATACAGCAGAAGTCAGCCATGAGGCCGGAACAGCAGTTGTAACACTGAATTCCGAAATCAGTAATGAAGTGCTGAAAAAGACAGTCGAAGACAAAGATTATACAGTAACAGCGATCGAGGATTAATGAGCAAAGAAGAGGTCCCCTGCAGAAATGAAAGATTCTGCAAGGGACCTCTTGGATTAATCCTTGTATACAATCTTTCCATCACAGATTGTATATTTTACTTTTCCATACAATTCCCATCCGGTAAATGGAGAATTAGAAGACTTAGAAGCATAAGTCTCAGGAGTCCATTTCTCATTCGGATCAAACAGTACAAGATCAGCTGATTTTCCTTCTGCGACAGAACCGCACGGAAGGTGATACAGGCTGGCAGGATTGATCGTCATCTTTTCAATCAGCTGGCTTAATGTCAGGTGTCCCGGACGTACAAGGGAAGTGATTCCGAGAGCAAGGGAAGTCTCAAGACCAATAATACCGCTTGGTGTTTGTGTGATAGGACGGGATTTCTCTTCCGTACTGTGTGGCGCGTGGTCTGTAGCAATCAGATCGATCGTACCGTCTTTGAGACCTTCGATGATAGCAAGGCGGTCATTTTCTGTACGAAGCGGTGGGTTCATCTTGGCAAGTGCGCCGTATTTTAATACAGCTTCATCTGTCAAAGTGAAATGATGCGGAGTTGCCTCTGCATGCAGATTTGCTCCCATAGCTTTAAAGGTACGTACCAGTTCAACGGACTGTCCGGAGCTGATATGCTGGATCACGACCTGTGCACCGGAACGAAGCGCCAGCAGACAGTCTCTGGCAACAAGAGATTCTTCAGCAATCGAAGGAGATCCGTAGATGCCCAGCGCATCAGATACAGGTCCGTGGTTGATTCCGTTTGTTTCAATAAATGCAGGATCTTCTTCATGAAGACTGATCGGAAGGTCAAGTGCCTTCGCCTCTTCCATTGCCTTATAGAGAAAGGCAGCATTCTTAAGAGGAATTCCGTCATCTGTGAATCCACAGGCACCGGCAGCGGCAAGTTCCTTCATAGAAGTCATCTCTTCACCCTTGAGTCCGCAGGAGACAGCAGCAGCCTGAAAAATATGGATGTCTTCCAAAGCCTCCCGTTCCATCAGTTCTTTGAGAACCGGAACAGAATCGATGACCGGTGAAGTATTTGCCATACAGATCACGGAAGTAAATCCACCGGCAGCAGCTGCAAGAGATCCGGTATGGAGATCTTCTTTATAAGTAAATCCGGGATCACGGAAATGAATGTGTGTGTCAACAAGTCCTGGAGAAATCATAAGTCCTGCAGCATCAAGCTCATCCTCTCCATTTTCAGGTGTCAGAGTTCCGGCATCTGCGAGTGTCTGGATCAGACCGTCTGTGATGCGAAGGTCGACAAGACGTTCTGTATCAGATGCAGGATCAATTAGAAAACCATTTTTTATAAGCATAATTCATCCTCCTTTTGCTGTTAAGTATACCGTATTTTTGATAGAGATTCAAATTTATTAGAAAATGTGTTATCATAAACACACTGTAACATGAAAAGAAAGAAGGCAGAAAGGTTGATCTCTGAATTTTACCGGATCCAGACAATCGTTCTGCGGAAAGAAGGAGTAAATGAAAGAATACGATTATCTGATTGTCGGAGCAGGTCTTTATGGAGCTGTCATGGCACATGAATTAAAGAAAAAAGGGAAGAAATGTCTTGTGATTGACCGAAGAGATCATATTGCAGGAAATATTTACTGTGAGGACATAGAAGGAATCCATGTACATAAATATGGTGCACATATTTTCCATACGTCTGATAAAAAGATATGGGATTACATGAATCAGTTCGCGGAATTTAATAATTACATCAATTCACCGGTAGCAGTTTATAAAGATGAACTTTATAACCTGCCATTTAATATGAATACATTCAGTAAGATGTGGAATATCCGCACACCACAGGAAGCAAAAGAGATTATTGAAAAACAGCGCAAAGAGACAGGAATCACAGATCCACAGAATCTGGAGGAACAGGCACTTTTTCTTGGCGGAAGAGATATCTATGAGAAACTGATCAAGGGTTATACAGAGAAACAGTGGGGAAGAAAGTGTACAGAACTTCCGGCATTTATTATCAAACGTCTGCCATTCCGCTTTGTTTACGATAATAACTATTTCAATGACAGATATCAGGGAATTCCAGTTGGCGGTTATACAGCAATCGTTGAGAAGATGCTGGAAGGGACAGAAGTTCGCACAGGGATTGATTTCTTTGAATTCAGAAAAGAGAATCCGGAGGTTGCAGAGAAGATTATTTTTACAGGAATGATCGATGAATATTTTGGATATCAGCTGGGAGCATTGGAGTATCGTTCAGTCAGATTTGAGACAGAAGTTCTTGATTGTGAGAACTATCAGGGAAATGCTGTTGTCAATTACACAGAGCGTGAAGTTCCGTATACAAGAATTATCGAGCATAAGCATTTTGAGTTTGGCAAGCAGGAGAAGACGGTTATTTCCAGAGAGTATTCATCAGAATGGAGTGTTGGCATGGAACCATACTATCCGGTAAATGATGAGAAGAATAATGCATTGTTTGAAGAATACAAGAAGCTTGCAGAAAAGGAAGAAAATGTAATCTTTGGCGGACGACTGGGAGATTATAAATATTATGACATGGATAAAGTTGTTGCCGCAGCTCTTGACAGACTGGAAGAATTCAATTAATATGAGAGTCACACTTCAGTCGTTCTGACTGAAGAATCAGGAAAGATTCTGAAGAGTAGTTCGTATCAGATTCTGATAATTTTCAATTGGACAGGTATTGTATCGTGTGCGGTGTGGGGCCGCACACGTTTAGATGACAGATTGCAGTAGAATTAAATATGGAAAAAATGTATGAAGTACTTCGCTTCGTGGAAAAAGGAACTGAATGCCAGCCAAGTATCGATTGCCTGCAGGGAGAACTTTTGATTTATTATCTGCGGGATAATACACAGTTGGATAAAGCGGTGTTATTTGAATGGTTCCGACAGATTGCAGGGGAAATAAGAAAGTATCAGCAGTCGAGACGTGGGCAGAATTATCGTTGTCTGACCCCATATAGTATTGTTGTGACAGAAGAAGGAGAACTGCTGCTTTTAAATCCGGATGCACAGGAAAATGAATTTGTTATGAAGAAGATGCAGCAGAAAGCGGTGAGAAGTCATTTTATCCGACCGACAGCGTCAGGCAGCAGGAAAAATTGTTCCGTGGATTTGTTCGGATATGGTAAAATTTTGCAGTTTTTACTGGCATATACAGAGCAGATTCCAGAACTTAGCAGAAGTGAAGAACGCAGACTGGAGCGGATCATTGAACGTTGTACCGGTGGCGGAAGACGGCATTATGATAAGATCAGCCAGGTGATACGTGATCTTCCGGAGGAACGCGAGGAATGGAGTCTGGAACAGAAAGTAAAACTTCGGAATGTCAAACTGGCGGTTCTTTTATTTGCTGCCGGGGCAGTAATTGCGGCAGCAGGAATTGGGATGAGCCGGGGAAGAGAAAGTAACAATACAGTTGGGAAAAGTGAAACGGCAGTGCAAGCTCAGAAAGCAGACGATGTAAAAACAATACCAGAAGAACATAGTGAAACTGAACAGGACAGAAAAAAAGCATTGGAAGATATGAAATGGAAGAAAGAGATGGAGGAACGGGTTCAGGAGATTCTGGAATCGGTCAAAGCATGTGAAAAGAAGATAGAAGAAACGACGGAAGAAGAGAATAACGGGGAAAACAAGGAAGAAGCAGAGCAAACGACAGAACAGCAAACAGAGGAAACTGCGGAAAAATCTGTAGAAGAGGAAATACAACAGGAAACGAAACAAGAAGTGATAAATGATCCGGTTGTTCCGGAATAAGAAAAAAGTCTCCATAAAAGGGAGGATGCCGGGTAACCATTTACTGGTTCCCGGCATGTATTATGAAAAAGTTTATTCAAAGTTTTTTGTTTTTTCCTTTGATGCTTATAGTATATGTGAGAGAAATGAAGAAAAAGTGATAAGAAGATGAAAGATTTTTAAATGATAAATGAACAAATTATGAACGACAGATGTAGTGGAAAATAACGGTTTAAAAAAGAATGGCAGTGTGGTATTCTACATCTAAAGAGAACTTCGGAAGTTACTGTTCACTCCCGTGTCAATCACTCCGCTGATTGACACGGAGGATGCGTGTTTTGACTTGAATGCATCTCGCCCCATCGCCAAAGGCGATTTAAAATGGCGAGATGCGTTGCTGGTCGCACATCGTGTGAACAGTAACCTTCGGAACAGGAGGTAACAGTTGAATATGACAAGACAGGAATTTATCCGAAAATTACAGGAGGCTTTGAATGGAAAGCTTGATGCCGCAACAATTCAGGATCATCTTAAGTTTTATGATGATTATATTATAGAAGAAATGAGAAAAGGAAAGAGCGAGCAGGAGGTCTTGGAACTGCTTGGAGATCCGTGGGCAATTGCGAAAACCATTGTAGATGCAAGTGATGGAACAGACGAAGAAGTGGTTTATGAGAACAGGAGTCCATTTAATAATTCGTACAACCAGACAACGCAGGCACAAAACAGCTATACTGGTTATGGACAGAAGGATGAATATGGAACAGAGCATTCTTATGGTTCCTATCATGAGTTCAGATTAGATACCTGGTGGAAGAAGGCTTTGCTGATTCTTGCAGTTGTATTTGTAGTCGTAGTAGTTGTGTCTGTTATAACAGGAATTATCAGTTTTCTGGCACCGGTTCTTGTTCCTCTTCTGATCATTATGATCGTGATCAGACTGATCGGTGGGAACCGACGATATTAGAAAAAAGAAAAGTAAAAGACCGATGGGGGAGCCATCGGTCTTTTGAGGGGAGTATAAATAATTAATAAGGGGTTGTAGAAAATAATCTTTCTACATGAATCAGTATAATATATGCATTTGGAAAAAGCAAGCAAAATATTCAAAATATGGTTGAAACAAAATGCATAAAAAGACCTCCGTTTGGGATAATAAAGATTGTACTAAATAGTTACTGTCAGTTAATAAGAACAGTAACACCAAATAAGGAGGAAGCATCATGGCAAAAAATTATAGCAACACAAGTAAAAATTCTCAGAATGGATTCTATTCATCGAAGGAAGAAAATCAGAGTAAGAACAGAAATTCAACATCTAATTCAGGTTCGAATAAGAACTCCAGCAAAAATTCTTATTCAAATAAGAATAAGAACAGCACAAACTGCAATTCCAAAAATGCAGATGACTGCTTTGGCGGAAAAGATGATTATGATGAGTCAGACAGATATTAACAGATACTGTGAGCAGTAACAAATAAGATTCTTATAAACAGTAACAAGGCAGAGAAGAAAGGCAATCGCACTTTACTCTGCCTTTCATTTATAGTAAAATTATGATGTGAGTGTCAAAAGTATGAATTGCTTATTTGTGCGAGCACAAACGCAATTTATACTTTTGACACTTACATCAAATTATAATACTGTAAAATAAGAATCAGTTAACAGTAATTAATAAGTACATAAAGATAATATGAGGTAGATATGGAAAGAATGGAATGGATTGCGCCGTGTCATTTCGGTCTTGAATCAGTATTAAAAAGGGAGATTCAGGATCTGGGATATGAGATCGCACAGGTGGAAGATGGAAGAGTTACCTTTTACGGAGGAGCAGATGCAGCGTGCAGAGCGAATGTATTTCTCCGTACAGCAGAACGTGTTCTGCTCAAGGCAGGAAGTTTTAAAGCAGTTACCTTTGATGAATTGTTTGAGAAGACAAAAGCAATTCCGTGGGAGAATTATATACCGAAGAACGGGAAGTTCTGGGTGGCGAAAGCTTCATCGGTAAAGAGTAAGCTGTTCAGCCCTTCGGACATTCAGTCAATTATGAAGAAAGCGATGGTAGATCGTCTTAGAAGTAGATACCATGTACAGTGGTTTCAGGAAGATGGAGCTTCTTATCCACTGAGAGTATTTTTGATGAAGGATATCGTTACGATCGGAATCGATACATCGGGAGATTCTCTTCATAAGAGAGGATACCGTCCGTCAGCCGGCAAGGCACCGATTTCTGAGACACTGGCAGCAGCACTGATCATGCTGACACCGTGGAGAAAAGAGCGTATCTTAGTGGATCCGTTTTGCGGAAGTGGAACATTTCCAATTGAGGCAGCAATGATGGCAGCAAATATTGCACCGGGAATGAATCGTTCTTTTACGGCTGAGAGCTGGGCGAATCTGATTGATAAGAAACTCTGGTATGAGGCCATTGATGAGGCGAATGATCTGATTGATGATCAGATTGAGACGGATATCCAGGGATATGATATTGATGGGGATGTTGTGCGGATGGCAAGACAGAATGCAGAGAATGCAGGTGTGGATCATCTGATCCATTTCCAGGAGAGACCGGTCAGTGCACTGAGTCATCCGAAGAAATATGGATTTATTATAACAAACCCGCCGTATGGAGAGCGGCTTGAGGAGAAAGAGGCACTTCCTGGTTTATATCGTGAATTTGGCGAGAGCTTTAGGAAGCTTGACAGCTGGTCTGCATACATGATCACAAGTTATGAAGACGCAGAACGTTATTTCGGAAGAAAAGCAGATAAAAACCGTAAGATTTATAATGGTATGCTGAAAACATATTTCTATCAGTTCCAGGGACCAAAGCCACCGAGACCGAAGAAATAAGAAACGCTGTACCAGATTGTTGGTGAAAAAGAATAGAAGGTAGAAAGCAAAATGAAGAGAAGAATTGTATTTGCAACAGGAAATGAAAATAAGATGAAAGAGATCCGGATGATTCTTGCTGATCTTGGTATGGAGATCGTATCGATGCGTGAGGCAGGAGTCGATGAAGAAATCGTAGAAGACGGAATGAGCTTTGAAGAAAATGCAGAGATCAAGGCAAGAGCTGTATCACGAGTGCTGGTCAACGATATTGTTCTTGCAGATGATTCAGGTCTTGAGATTGACTATCTGGATAAGGCACCTGGAATTTATTCTGCGAGATTTGCCGGAGAGGATACTTCTTATGATATAAAGAACAGAATCCTTCTGGACAGACTGGAAGGGGTTCCAGACGATGAGCGTACCGCAAGATTTGTCTGTGCGGTTGCAGCAGTATTTCCGGATGGAACAACAAGCGTAGTCCGTGAGACGATTGAAGGACAAATTGGACACGAGATTGTCGGTGCGAATGGATTCGGTTATGATCCGATCTTCTATGTTCCGGAATTCGGATGTACAACAGCGGAGATGACACCGGAGCAGAAAAATAAATTGAGTCACAGAGGAAAAGCACTTCGAGCAATAAAAATCCTGCTTGAAGAGAAATTGAACGAGGAAGAAGCATGAAAATTCTGATTGTCAGTGATACACACGGAAGACACCAGGCACTGGACCGTGCATTAGAAGAGGCTGGGAAAATTGATATGTTTATCCATCTTGGAGATGTAGAAGGTGGAGAAGACTATCTGGAGGCTGTCGTAGAGTGTGAGAAGCATATTATAAGAGGAAATAACGACTTTTTTACAGAACTTCCGAGAGAAGAGGAGTTTGAGATTGGGCCTTATCATGCATTTATTACCCATGGACATTATTATTATGTGTCCATGGGGATGGAAACTATCATAGAAGAGGGCAGAACAAGAGGAGCGGATCTCGTAATGTTTGGTCATACACATCGTCCTTTCTTTCTTCAGAAGGATGGAATGACAATTTTAAACCCGGGAAGTCTATCTTTTCCACGTCAGGAGGGAAGACGAGGCAGCTATATGATCATGGAAGTCGATGGGGACGGAAAATTGAGTTTTGAGCAAAAATATCTATAATTATCCTAATTATCAGAAAACTAAAACAAAAGAAACAATTTGCACACTCTTCTTGCGAAAAACAGGTAAAAAAACAGTCGTAAAAAAGTAAAAAAACTTTAAAAAACCTGTTGACTTTCTGAGAAACATGCCATATAATATATCTTGTCGCTGCGGGAGATACGAAAGAAACACAAAGCTGCAGGGGCAAGGAAATAAAACTGATATCGGGGTGTGGCTCAGCTTGGCTAGAGCGCCTGGTTTGGGACCAGGAGGTCG
>ERZ773229.302-NODE-302-length-49312-cov-8.715411_pt1 | contig 49312 bp, 50 predicted proteins | sample MGYA00580992_ERZ773229 | MGnify/ENA primary metagenome ERZ773229 (study PRJEB29015, sample SAMEA2737795) | human gut metagenome | biome: human gut; feature: human-associated habitat; material: faeces | place: China | collected 2012 ... | reverse complement strand
AAGCGCAGTCGCGACGCGGCACGAACTTATCATGAGCCTTGTTGCTGGTCTGAACCTGATTATGCAAGGTGTGGAGCCGAACGCTCATGACCCCGTACGCAAGCTTTGGGCGACCGAAGGCGCTAAAAATCCCAGATTAAACTTCAGCCGTGCATTTCGATAAAATCTATTCATTTTTGATGTCGTGCGGCGTCAAATCGACCTCGTCCAACGGAATCAGTTTGGTTTTATGCTTAAGCTTGTAATAGAAGAAAAGCACCAAGAAAATCGGAATCGACATATACGTTACGCTGATTGCCTGCCAATCGAAATTTGCAAAAGACTTGATATCTTGACCAACCATGACCAAGATGCACAGGACAAGCGCAAGCAACGGCCCGAATGGGAACCATTTTGCATGATATTTAAGCTCGCTTAAATCATGTCCCTGTGCAATGAAAGCCCGTCGGAAACGATAATGAGCAATTGCAATTCCGATCCAGGCGATGAACCCCGACAAACCGCTCGAATTTACCAAAAACGTGTAGATTCTAGTTCCAAAAATACTTGCAAGAAAGGTCAAAAGACCGACAAACGTCGTTCCAAGCAAAGCAAAAACAGGAATCCCACGGTCGTTGACGCGAGAAAACATCTTCGGCGCATCACCGGAAATTCCCAACGCGAACAACATTCTGGTTGAAGCATACATTCCGGAGTTCGCTGCTGAAAGAACCGATGTCAAAATGACCGCATTCATCACTGAAGCGGCAGATGCAAGACCGGCACGCCTGAACACGAGCGTAAACGGACTGATCGTGATGTCCGACGCGCTCGATCCGAGCAGATTGGGACTGGTGTATGGAATCAGACAAGCAATCACGAAAATCGAAAGAATGTAAAAAAGCAAAATTCGCCAAAAAACTTGCTTGATGGCTTTTGGCAAGCTTTTTTCAGGATTTTCCGTCTCACCGGCCGTAATTCCGATCAGTTCGGTCCCTTGAAATGAGAATCCGGCAACGACGAAGACGCTCAAAACCGTCGGAATCCCGCCGACAAACGGTGCCTTTTTATAGGCAAAGTTTTCGAGAAATACAGCGTGTCCGCCCAAAATGCCGATAATCGTCAGCAACCCGACAATCAAAAAGACAATGACGGTAATCACTTTGATGAGCGCCATCCAATATTCGGCCTCACCAAACGATTTGACCGAAAGCGCATTTATCAGAAAAATTATTACCAATGCCGCCAAGCTGAAGAGCCAGCCGGGAACGTGCGGAAACCAAAACTTCAAAACAAGCGCTGCCGTCGAAAGATCAACTGCAAGCGTAATCGCCCAATTGAACCAATAGTTCCATCCCATCGCAAATCCGAGTGCAGGATCGACGAATCTTTTCGAATATTCCGCAAATGAACCGGTAATCGGCAGATAGGTCGCCATTTCTCCAAGAGACGTCATCAAAAAATACACCATTATTCCGATTCCAAGATAAGCTGCCAAAGCTCCACCGGGACCGGCAGTCGAAATTGCGCTCCCGCTGGCAACGAACAGCCCCGTGCCAATGCTTCCTCCAAGCGCGATCATCGACAAATGTCTTGTCTTGAGCGAACGCTTGACCTGATTGTTTTCTTTCATTTAAAATTCCTCCCATGCAAAATTCAGAGGAGATCTTCAGCGCAAAAAGCACGACCTTCAAAACGGAGGACGCGCTTATCAATTTCTGTCTTAAAATACGTTTTAAGCAACATCTCGATAGCGCTCCGCTGCATTTTTTACAGCGACAGTCTTCAGTTTTTTCAACTAAAGCCCAGCATCGCCTGCATAAAGACATGGCATGCTTCGGCAAATCTCCCTTTCGTCCGGCTTCAGCGCTGCTTTATCAGCTCCACCGGCTTACTGATGATCTTTGCGACCTCTTCTTCGACAGTTACTATGATACAATCTGAAAAATATAATTGCAAGGCTCGCAATTGCACAAAAAAGCCCAGGGCAAGCCCTGAGCTTAAAACACGCTTCATCTTACGGAACGGAGATTCGTCCGAATTTTATCAATAATGGCCGTTGCCTGTTCGGACGGCGAAAGCTGCAGCTTGTTCCAGTCAACTTTTGGAACGTCGACCGTCCCGAGAGTCTGACACAGAAGATCGTAAATCGTCACTTTGTCAAGTGCCTGTCGCCACAGCTGATCGGCCGCATCAAACGCCGCGTTGATTGCGCTGTTGCCTTCGGTCGCAATCGGCTTGAAGTCGCTGAATACAAGATCCAGCAATCCGTTGTTCGGATAGGTATGAATCTCCCCTTCAACCGCTGACACGATCTGCAAAAGCGTAATGTCTTCCGGTTCTCTCGCCAAACTGAAGCCGCCGCTGTTGCCGGATGCGGAAGTTATCAATCCGCCGACGACAAGCTTGCGCATGATTTTTTTCAAGTACGTCTGCGAGCTGCTGACGCGCGTGTGAATGACGTGTGACGACAGCGGTATTCCCCTATTTTGAGTTGCCAAAAGTGCCATGATGCACGCTGCCTGCTCAAAGCCTTTTGTCAATTGCATTATTACATCAACCTTTCTATCCATGAACGAATCTTATATGGATATCTGATGTCTACATTATAACCTTAATTTTATTGCAGTTCTATCGACGTTTTTCCTATTTTGTCCTCTTTTTGCGTTTGGATTTGCTTTCAAAGGTATAACGACCGTTTGAAATCATCTGCGGACGCATGGCAAAAAACAAACAGAAGAGTTCGCCGGCAACCGGGATGAAACGGAAAACGATCATGAACATCGGCAGTTCCGAATCATGGAACCTCCTGATAAATGCAGTGATGGTCGTGATAAAGAAGAAGATCATCCAAACAGTGAACATCACGTCAAAAGCAGTTCCGACCATCTTCGGATAATACATGTAGATTCCCGCCAAAACTGCACCCATGATTACGCTGACAATAATCGTCAAAAGATACATTCCAAGATAACCCCACCAAAAATCACCGGTCCCCATGCGCTTGTCAACCGTCAGCCAATCTTTGAGCATCAGCTTGGTTGATACGATCAAACCCGGCTTTTTGGACTCGTTTTTGGCAATATGGTACTTCTTGGCATTGGCTTCACGAATCTTGTTGCTTTCTTCTTCAATTTTCTGCAAAAATTTCTCCACGTCAGAAGGATCGTTGATTTCAAAACTTTCCAGCGTTTGCAGCGGATCTTCCAGAGAATCATCTTCATTTTCCCGTTCATCACGGATCTCTTTTTGATCATCTTTGCTGTCGTCAAACGACATCTCATCATAAAACAACGTTGCTTGGTCCAGACCGCAGTAAGGACAGTAGTTTGCATTTACGGGAATGGCTTCCTTGCACTTTTTGCAAGGCTTCGTTTCAATTGAAGTTCCTTCACGTTCTTGAACTATCCCGCAAAAATGACAACGCAGCTCGTCATCAGCTATTTGTCGGCCGCATCTTTGACAATAAAACATTTTTGGCCCCCATCATTTAAATTATTTATCAGTAAATACTTTATTAGTTTTTTCAATATTTATCAAGCGGTTAACAACGCTCTTCAGGCTATTTTTGAAAATTTGCACAATTTTAACAAATATTTACTACTGTTTAGGTCATCTTTGTTAAAATATATAGTAGCGGTGCGTTTCAACTAAAAAATTCAGCACACCAGGAAAGGAATATATCATGCTTCATACAGCATTACTCATGCTTTGCATCGGCATCTTTGCCGGTGTGATGGGTGCTATTTTAGGGATTGGCGGCGGAATGATCATCACTCCTATTGTTACGTTAGCACTCGGAATGGATATCAAATATGCAATCGGGGCAAGCATTATTGCTGTTATCGCAACCAGTTCCGGATCAACGATCGCATTTTTGCGCGATGATGTTTTAAATCTTCGCGTTGCAATGTTTTTGGAAATTTTCACAACAATCGGCGCAATTATCGGTGCTCTTTTGACGGGTGCCTTCAATCCGATGATTCTTTACGTCCTTTTTGGCGCTCTGCTTGTTTTCTCAAGCTGGAACATGTACAGAAAACTTCGCCGCGGACAAGAAGTTTTGAAACGCGTTGAGCCGGACAAGATTGCCGAAAAATTCAAGCTCAACAGTTCTTATTATGACAAAAACCTCCACAAACAAATCGATTATCAGGTCGAAAACATTCCGGGCGGCGCCGCCATCATGTTTGGCGCAGGCCTTGCCTCAGGAATGCTCGGAATCGGTTCAGGTGCTTTCAAGGTCATGGCAATGGACGGAGCCATGAAGATGCCGCTCAAACCGTCGAGTGCGACGAGCAATTTGATGATGGGCGTCACCGCAGCAGCAAGTGCCACCGTGTATTTCTTCAACGGATCCATCAAGCCTGAAATTGCCGTCCCGTTGGCCCTTGGCATCATCGGAGGCGCAACCGTCGGGAGCCGCATCATGCAGCTTTTGCCGTCAAAAATCATTCGCGGAATCTTCATTCCGATTTTGCTTTATCTTGGCTTGCAAATGATTCTTAAAGGATTTGGGGTGACGATCTGATGTCTGAAAAAAAAGCTACTACCAGAGAAGAAATGATGGCCGTTGAAATCATTATTGGAAAAATCATGCGAATCGGAGTTTTCCTGGCAGCTACCGTGATGATTATCGGCTTTGCGATGCTGATGATCAAAGGCACGAGCGGATACCCCGGAAACAGTTTCCCGACGACTCTTTCCGGTGTCGTTTCCGGAATGTCCGCACTCAAGCCGTATGCTTGGATGATGGGAGGAATCTATCTTCTGATCTTGACTCCCGTTTTGCGAGTCGTCATCTCAATTTACGCATTTATCAAAGAAAAAGATTATCTGTACGTCAAAATCACATCGCTGGTTCTGCTGATTCTGATCGTCAGCTTCTTTCTTGGCCACAGATAGTCAAAAGGAGTGAAAAAATATGCCACAAAAGGACAGAGGCTACGTCAATCCCGAAATTTCGCCGCGTTCCGAACGCAATAGAAAACATCACCAAGCAAAGAAAAACCATCGAGGTTGTTTCTTCTGGGGGTTGCTCGTGACCGTTATCGCCCTCATCGTCGGCGGCAAATATGCCTACGCAAAATATACGAATGCTAAAAAGGCCGCTAATACGATTTTCCAATCCTCAAACGTCAAAAAAGCTCGTGACGTCAATTCGACCTTAAAGGACGGTCATCCTGTGTCAGTTTTGCTGATGGGAACGGATACTGGTGCGCTTGGACGTGATTTCAAAGGAAGGACGGACACGATCATGGTTGCCGTTCTCAATCCTAAGAAAAAAACAATGACGGTCGTCAGTCTTCCTCGCGATGCCAAGGTTGAAGTTTCCGGATACGAATCAGAATATCCGAGCAAGCTTAATTCGGCCTATTTCTACGGTGGCTCAGGAACTGCGGTCAAGACCGTTCAAAATTATCTCAACGTCCCGATTGATTTTTACGCAACAATCAACATGGGCGGCCTTGAGCGGTTGATTGATTCGGTCGGCGGACTGGATATCAAGCCCCTTCTGACTTTTACTTATGATAATCAGTCATTCGTCAAAGATGAAGAAACACATATGGATGGTGCTCGTGCACTCGCCTATGTCAGAATGCGCTACACCGATCCTCAGGGCGATTATGGTCGCCAGGCCCGTCAACGCCAAGTTTTGACGCAGCTTGCATTCAAGGGCAGCCATCTGACGAGCTTGATCAATCAAAAATTTCTGTCGACGATTTCAAAACAAATGGTTACCGATCTTGCTTTTGACGACCTGCTTGTTTTAGGGAGCAAATACAGGGTCGCGACCCACAACATGGTTACGGATCACCTTGCCGGACAACCGAACCAGGAAAATGGCGAATCGTTCGAAGTTCCGACTACCAAGGAACGACAGCGAATCACCAACCTTTTGCGAAAAGCGCTTGGTTTAAAGCATGCTCAAACCGGAGACTCGGGCGAATGGGTTGACGCGGATGATGATTAACAAGGTGTGGAAGCGAGCGCTTATGACCCCGTACGCAAGCTTTGGACGACCGAAGGCGAGCTCGTCTCGTCTAGGGAGTCCTTGCTTGCGATAGGGGGAATGCGAGCTGAAACCCGATTAGGACAAGGTGTGAAGACCAGCCGCTCAACAAGGCGGTAGATAAGGAGGGGCGCGAGCGATCAGCGTAAGCGCAGTCGCGACGCGGCACGAACTTATCATGAGCCTTGTTGCTGGTCTGAACCCGATTATGAAGGTGTGGAAGCGAGCGCTTATGACCCCGTACGCAACTGAATAACATTTAAAATCCGTGCCATGATTTGGCGCGGATTTTTTCTTATTCTGGGCGGCACACCGAGATTTCATTCAAATTTTACGGACAAAGCGCCATTTTTGGCTGATTTGTCCGTAAGCAAACCGCATTTTACGGACAAACCTTCATTTTCCGGTGATTTGTCCGTAAATTTTTGGCCATTATGATGAAGATTTACGGACAAAACCGGCTGTTTGGAGCATTTGTCCGTAAAACCAGGTCCGAAACGCCTGAATTTTTACGGACAAACAGCTGTTTTTGACCATTTTGTCCGCAATCGACATTTTTGGAACAGTCCATTTACGAACAAAGCGTCCATTTTCATCGATGTGTCCGTAAACGGCAGTGATTTTGCCAAATGCAGTGCTGCGCAGCAACTGCTCAATCGCTGCACCTGACCTCGGTCACGGGCAAAACGTTCTTTTTGGAATTTGCTTGTAATCTGAGATCACACTGCTTTGGCGAAGGTACCCGAGTAGAACATTTTTCCGATTTTGGAGGATTTTGTTCTACTTTCGAGGCCATGCGAGTCGATTTTGGAGCCGACGGTAGACAAAAAAGAGACATTTCCCCCAGTTTTTGTCTACTTTCGAGGCCGCGCTGACCGATTTTGGAGTCGACGGTAGACAAAAATCAGTCATTCCAACCGGTTTTTGTCTACTTTCGGTTCAGCGCGCCCCGTTTTTGGAGTCGGCGGTAGACAAAAATCAAACATTTCTCCCGGTTTTTGTCTACTTCCAGGTCCGCGCACCCCAATTTTGGAGAGTCTGGTAGACAAAAATCAGACATTTCTCCCAGTTTTTGTCTACTTCCAGGTCCGCGCACTCCAATTTCGGAGAGTCTGGTAGACAAAATTCACACATTCTCACCGGTTTTTGTCTACTTTCAGATCCACGCGCCCCAATTTTGGACCAGCCGGTAGACAAAAATCACACATTTACCCAGTTTTTTGTCTACTGGCCCTAGAGATTCAAAGGGGATTACGGGCAAAACGGCGATTTTTGAAACATATCCGTAAATGCCAGTCCCCGGTCACGGGCAAAAGGCCGTTTTAAATCTGCCCGTAATCCCGCGCAAAACGCTGCCGCCTTCACTGCATTTGTCAAATAAAAATGCCTCGTTTCACCAAAGAAACGAGGCTTAGCTTCGACTACTGCTGAGAATAACCGTGAATTTTAAAATAGACCTGGGATACGAACTCGGCCAAAAAGAAACCGACCGCAATCGAACCGGCAATCATCCCGACTTGGGCAAGATAGCTCAAAGCCAAATCGTTTTTTCCAGTCGCAAAATAACGCACGGCACGATATGCCTGGCCTCCCGGTACAAGCGGGACAAGGCTTGGAATATTAAACAAAATCATCGGCATTTTCTTGAAGCGGGCACAGAACATGGCACCCATACCGATGGAAAATGCTGCCAGCAAGTTGGCAAGCATCGAGCTGCTGAAACAGTCCTTTATGCAAACATAGACCAACCATCCGATGACACCGACGATTCCGCATGCGTTCAATCCGCGTCGCGGGATGTTCAGGATAACCCCAAACCCGACGGTTGCCATGTAACAAAAAACAACGTTCACAATTAAAAATAAAATCAGATTCATCATCGCTTACCTCAGAAAAAACGCAATACGACGGCAATGCCAAAGCCAATTGCGCACGCAGAAATCAACGCTTCGGTTCCGCGCGAAATACCGCTCAAAATATGCCCCGCAAGCACGTCACGGACCGCATTTGTCAAGGGAACCCCCGGAACCAGCGGCATGACGGCACCAATCGTGATCATCCCCATGCTTGTTCCAAGGTGAAAGCGAACAAAAAATGAAGCGCACAATCCGATTACCAACGCTCCCAAAAATTCGCTCACAAATTTTACTTTAAATCTCGTATTAATATACCAATAGACCGCATAACCGATTCCGCCTGCGAAAAATGCAGGGAAGAAATCCAAAAAACTTCCGCCATACATCACAAGCAGCGTTGAACTGACGATTGCTGCCGCAAGCAGCTGCCAGGGAAAAACGAAGAACGGAGTGGTTGTTTTCATTCGGTTAAGCCTTTCATCCACCTCTTCAAGCGATAATTCGCCGCGCTGAAAGGCCCGCGACAAATCATTGACGCGCGAAACCATTTCAAGATTGATGCTGCGCTCATTGATTGGTTCGATTCGAGTCAGTTTGCTTTTGGGCGCGGACATCATGATTCCCGTCGTCGTTTCAAAAATGCGCGGCTCTTTAATTCCGGCATTTTTTGCAAGACGATACATCGTATCATCGACTCTGGCCATATCAGCGCCGCTTTCAATCATCAATTTTCCAGCGGTCAAAACGACCTCCATGGCCAATTCATCACGTTTCATTTCATTCATTTCTTAATTTCACCATTGCCATCCAAGTTAATTTTGGTGCATCCGATCAAGATGCTACCAACGATTATGACAAAAGCAGACGTAAATGTAAATAGGGCAGCGTATGAAAAATTATCGATAATTATCCCGCCCAAAACGGGACCGACTGCGCGACCCAATGCCGGAAACGCGGTAACTAGTCCCTGATACTTCCCTTTTTCGCTAAATGAGCTGAGGCTTGAGACAAAAGCCGGGAAAGTCGGAAAAGTCAGCACCTCGCCCAAAGTAACAATGGCCATCGACAAAACAAAATACGGATAGCTTTTTGCAAAAATCAGTGAGCTGAATCCGAAGACAAACAAAACGATGCCCAAATAAATCTTATGCGTCAGTTTGGTTTGGAAAGATTCGTCAAAGCGATTGATCAGCGGCTGAATCAAGACGATTATGATACCGTTGATCGTCCACAGCAAACTGTAGTTTTTGACGGGAATTCCCAACTGTCCCATGTAAACCGACAAATTGCTCTGCCATTGCGAATATCCGACGTCGATTGCAAAATACAGTGCGAGTGCTGCAAAAATCACGATTGCTGCTTTTTTAGGCGTTTTATCGGAGGCACCCTTCTTTTGACTTGCATGTTTAGCCAAAACGTGCTGTGGGACAAAATAAAACAGCCAGACTATCAGCAAAAAAACGGCATACATCGCAAAATTGACGATAAAAATCATGTTGATTGAAATTTCAATGACATATCCGACAAGCATCGTCCCAGCGACCACGCCGACGTTTTGCATGAAATAGATCATATTAAAAACGTATCTTGGATCTTTTTCTTTAATTCCGGTTGCAAGCGAACTGACAATCGTTGACGAAATACCGTTTCCGAAATTATCCAGAATCAGCAAAAAAGCAAAATATGGCCAATCATGGAAAAAAATCAGCAAAAAGACCGATGCAGCCTGCATTAAAACTGACAAGATCAAGAAAAAGCGAACTTTTCCATGATCGTATATGTATCCTCCAAGCCAGCTTCCGATAATCAGCGTAATCGAATTGAAGAACAGTACTGTTCCGGCAACCGTTAACGACTGATGCAAATAATCATGCATATAAATCGTCGTCAAGGGCCACAACAGGCTTCCGCCGGTCGAACAAATCAGGCTCCCTAAAAGAAGCCAATGCAAGCGTAACTCTCTTTTCAAAATTCTGCCCCCTTTTTAAATCCAGTATCATAAGTGTAATCCCGCACAAAATTTCATGCAAGCAAAAAAGACCGAATGAAATCATCCGGTCCTCTGCAATTGCGATTTTATTTCCTGATCAACAGTTACGTACGCAACTGTCCTAAGTTGTTTTAGTCTTTAACGACGTTTGCAGCTTGCAAACCGCGTTGACCTTCTTCAACGTCAAAAGTTACGTGTTGTCCTTCTTCCAAAGACTTGTAACCTTCACCTTGGATTGCAGAAAAGTGAACGAAAACGTCGCTGCCGTCTTCACGCGTGATGAAACCGTAGCCTTTTTCTGCATTAAACCATTTAACTGTACCTTGTTCCATTAATAAAACTCCTTCTGCGCCATATGCGCATAATTATTGTAATTCTGACGGGCGCAAATGGAGATGTTGAATGAAACGATAACCAATATGACCAATACAAAAATACAAGTCTAATTATACCACATCAAGCTGATTTATAGTAGGCATCAGACCTACTTAACAAAAATATAGTGTGCCGCCTTATACCCGATGCTCGTTTCTTCGCCGCTGTCGCAATAAGTCAGCTTGATCGGGCCTTCAAACGGAGTATGTTCCCCAACGACAAGCCTGTCGCCAAGATTGATGTGAATATCGTCCAAATAGGAAAGTAATTCATGATTATCGATAAAACGATCAACGGTAATCGTCGTCCCCTCTGCAACGTCAGCTAAAATCAAATAGCTTTCTTCGCGGTAGGTTCCCAATTTGTCCGGAATAACCCCGCCGTGAGGACAATGTTCGGGATGACCTAAAAATTCTTCCAAGTGATCCATCAAATTGTCGCTTGTAACATGTTCTAAAATCTCGGCATCGTTATGCACGTCCTGTAATTTATAATTCAGCTTGTCAACCAAAAAAGTTTCCCATAAACGATGCCTTCTGATCAGGTTTTCTGCAATCTCAGTCCCCTTTTTAGTCAAAGATATTCCGGCATACGGAGTGTGATTGACAAGTCCTTCTTTTACGAGCTTGCTGACCATTTCCGTCACGGAACCAGCTGCAATGTTCAAACTCATTGCAATCTGCTTATTTGAAACTTTCTTTTTGCGTCCGCCCAATTCAAAGATGATCTTTAAATAGTCTTCTTTTTTTGGCGTCATTAATCTTCACCTGACCTTTTTGTTCGTCTAGTTACAAACATTATACCAAATTTTTAGGTATATTAAAAATATTTGTCCATCAATCACAATTTATGCATCTCAATTCCCCTAACAAATGTTCCATATCATTTTCAAGCGGCAATTTAAACTTGAGCCTCTTGCAGGAAAAAGGATCGTCAAATGCCAAACAGCAAGCGTGAAGTGCTTGTCTTTTGCATGCATCGTTTTTTTTGCCTCCATACAGCTCATCTGAAATCAGCGGATGCGCAAAATGTGCAAAATGAGCACGAATCTGATGGGTTCTTCCGGTATGAAGAACGCACTCAACCAACGTGGCTTCGTTGCCAAAACGCTCTCGAACCCAATATTCCGTGACTGCATTTTGCCCATCGCAAGAAACGATCCGCCTAAAACCGTTATCCTCTTTCTTGAGCGGCAAGTCAATAATTCCGTGATCTTTTTTGACAAATCCAGAGCACACGGCCAAATACCGTTTTTCCATCGAATGTTCCTGAACCTGCTTTGAAATCAGTCCTTGTGCAAACCCATGCTTTGCGCAAAGCATCAGTCCGCTTGTAAACCTGTCCAGTCTTGTTACGGCATGAGGAACAAGATTTTCGCTTTTTTGATCAATCAGATACCCCTTGACGCGATTCATCATCGTATCATGATCGTTCGAAGGACCAGGAACGCTGGATATTCCTGCAGGCTTGTCAAGCAACAGCCAATTTTCATCTTCATAGACGACTTTAATCCTTTCGTGACTGACAAGAATCCGCTCATCATCCTTTTCCGGTGGAAGCACGAGCGTTACTTTATCATTTTGGCCGACCAAGGCCGAAAGAACCGTTTTTTCTCCGTTCAGTCTTACGTTGCCTTGGCCTCGCTTAAGTTTAGCGAGCATCCGATGACTGACGCCATGATTGGTCAGAATTCTTTTCACCGTTGCTTTTTTCCCCGAATGGTTCTGCCACGTAAATTCCATGTTTGCCATCCCTTCGTTGATGTTTAGTTCATTTTAGAGCAAAGCAGCCAAATAAGCAAGCAGCCCTTTAGTCAAAAAAAGAGCCTTGCCATCCGGCAGGACTCAAAAACGAATATGTCTACCGATCAAAACGATAGTGGCTTAGCAACGATTCGATCTTAAGACGTGACGTCATAAAAATGACAAAACCCAGAATAATCAGCATCGCAGAAAATATCCACTGCAGCCTGACCCAGGTCATTATCACCATCGAAAAACAAATTTCGCGTACGTATAACAAATCACCGATGCCAAATGCAGTGTCTCCTAACGAAAAAAACAGTGCAATCGTCATAAGAAGTCCGCCAGAAATTATCATTGCCAGACCTGAACCGTAAAAAAGCCGCCACTTATTTATGTGATGAGCAAACAAATACCTCACGATAAGGATAATCAGACTTCCGAATACGAAAAGTCCCGCCCATGAGATGGTGCTCAGGAATTGATAAAAGTGCTGCATTTCAGAAATCTGCATTTGACTTTTCTTTGCTTCAACGTATTCATTCAGATTGTTTCTGAACTTAACTTTGACATTTGCCCAATATTCTTTGTCTTTTGACGAATACCCGGCACCGTTTACGTTGTGATCAAGCATCTTGTAAACAGTATTCGATTCAATTAATTTGTCATTCATTGCGCGAAAATTCGAGATCATTTTTTTTGAACATTCTGCCGTTTGACTGTCGCTGAGAATCAGCTTTTCCCTAAACCTCAGCGACATCCCCGTATACTGTGACGTTTCGATTATAGTGCGGTTCAATTCATCACCGAGTTCTTTAATCATCACAGCATCATTTCCGAAACGTACAGGACCCAAAAAACTTTCGATACTAATCAAAAACGTTATTGACAATACGCACAGTGTAATTGACAACGCTAAAATAGAAGAAATTACGCGCGGCAATTTGACATATGTCCTGCATAATTCCTCCGCATAATTTTGCAAAAAAACCAGCTCCCTAAAATTATACCTAATCAACATCCTGCATTCGTCCGATTTATTATTTCTCTTGCCCCTCTCAAAATGAATAAAACGATTACAGTAGTTTATTTTTATGATATACTATAAAATTATCACACACATATATTGATTTTTATTGCCATATTTGTGAATATTTTAAATAAACATCAAATTTTTTGTTTATTAAAAAATGCAGCCAAGATTCCAAACACTCTCTTGACTGCATTTATCTCATTCATACGAAACGATCAATCTCGTCGCCAGTATATCATTGTCAGCACGTCTATCAGCATAACCGATAATATCAACCCAAAAAAGACTCTGATCATCGGCTCCGCACATGCATCCATTATCATTCCCCATAAAGGCAAATGCAGAGAAAACAAGACAACCACCAACAATAAGGCAACAAGCTCAACATAATTTCTTCTGTCTAACATGCTATCCTCCCCTTGCTGCGCAGAACACCTACTCAAAACGCAGCTTAAATCTCTTCATCACCAACAAACAAAGTGATATCGACACGATTGCGTATATTATGGCTGGATAAACGGGGTTCATGCCCTTGATCATACTCTCGATGCCCAGCAAAAATGAAGTGAAGGCATTATGTTTTTCAATTTCAAAAACGCCCGATCCCCAAACGGCATTCATGCCAACCAAGCTCAATGCCAAGACTATTTTACCATTTTTTTCCAATATGCTAAAGACGCAGCCAATCAGCATTGCCGTCATCATTCCGTCAACATACAAAACCACGGCAAACGGCAGGTCATTTACATCACTGATTGAAAATACGTTTAGCAGATAGTTGTTTTTGGGGTAAAACTGCTGAAACGCAAAATAGTAGGTCGAGCCTAAAAAAACATTGATTCCGTAAGTCGTAAAAGCTGCCAAAACTTTTGCTCTCCAATATTCTTTGCGCGTAACGCCGTTTTGAATGAAATACTTGAACTCATTATAAAAAAACAACAGGAAAAAGCACAGCACGGACTGCAAGAAGTCGGTCACCGGAAACATGAGCCACTCAGCGGTCAATTCATCTGACTTTCCTGACAAAAACAACCATCCGCCAAAATAAACGATGATGATGCCACCAATTGCAAGCAGCTCATACATCAAATATTTTCTGATCAAAAAAACATATGCATACTTTTCCTTAATTGTCATCACGATTTCCCCCTGATTCCGTCAGACACAAAAACAACTTGTTCAAATCAAACGAGTCCAGGTAGACGGTATCCGGCAACACCCGACCATCATCCAATTCATCATAAACGTAGTATCCTACCGTATTTCCCAGGAACTCACTCCCGATAATCCTGAGTCCTTCGACATACTTTCCGGCATCATCTTTTGTCCCCGAAACAAAATGTGCCTTCGATAAGATATTTTCAACCGAATCGTCCAAAATAATGCGATGATCAGCAACAATCACGACATTTTCAATCAAGTTTTGAATCTCTTCAATCAGATGCGTCGAAATTACAAAAGTCCGTGGCCGTTTGGCATACGAATCAATCAATTCGCGGTAAAAAAGGTTGCGATTTGAAGCATCCACCCCCAAAACAGGCTCATCAAAAAAGATATATTCACATGGAACGCAAAGTGCCAAAATATCTTTAAAAATCGTTTTATACCCAGTCGAGAGATTACCGTATCTGGATTTTAGATCAATCTCGAACTTTTCCGCAAGCCTGACCACATATTTCTTGTCAAATCCAGGGTAGAATCTTGCGGTGTCATTTATGATTTCAATCAGCTTCATTCCGCCCTGATACATCTCGAACTGTCCGACTGCAAAAATTCGTTCCAATTCAGGTGCGCTCTCAAGTATCTTATTGCCGTCAAGCGTTATCTCCCCTTTGTCAGCAAAGATTCTTCCGGAAATAAGATGTATCAGCGTCGATTTGCCGACACCGTTTCTTCCGAGGAGTCCATAAATCGTGCAAGGTTTGAAAAACGTCGAAACATTTTCCAAAACCGACTTTTTACCAAAAGATTTAGTCACTTTGCTAACTTTTATCCCCCTCATCTATTTCCACCCTTTCTCAATCATCTTTTGCAGCAATCCTTTAGATATGCCAAGTTTTTTAGCTTCTGAAATCATGCTTTCGACGTAATTTTTGTAAAACTGCTCTCGTCTTACTCCAGTCAATTTGGTCTGCGCACCATTTGCAACAAACATCCCTATCCCACGTCTTTTTTCAATCAGCCCGGCTTCAACCAAGATATTCATTCCTTTTAAAACCGTTGCAGGATTAATATGAAAGTCTCGTGAAATTTCCGTAGTCGATGGTATCTGCTCTCCTTCTGAAAAAACTCCAGTAAAAATCGCCTCTTCTAATTGAGATGCAATTTGAATATAAATCGGTTCGCCTCCGGTAAATTTAAAATGCATCGCTATTCCTCGTCTCATTCTAGATTATTTCCCAAAGTTTAATCCTACCACATTTTGAAAATTGCGCACGCATATAATCATGGATCGTGTGCTCATAAAAATCATAGCGTTCTTCAAACTGATCGTCCAAAAAGCCAATGATGTTGATAAGAGCGAATTTGCCAGAACCAGATTTCCCCATGATTCCGACAAACTCACCTTGCTTGATATTAAGATTGATGTCATGCAGGACGTGAAAACTCTCATCCGCTATATAAAACGTAGAATATAGCTTTTCCTTTCCTGATTTTATTTGCTGCCGTCAACGCTGGTATTCCCATATCCTAGCGTGATGGCAATGACAGTGACCGGCTCTTGCAGCTTAAGGGTGTAGCCCGCCCCTTTTGATTTTTTTATATCAATATCAACAAATTCATGACCGCATTTTCATCTCTGTCCATGACGGCACCGCATTCATAACAAACGTATTCGTTATGCTTGGTTTTATGTTTCATGTTGCCGTCAAGCCCGATTTTGTCATCACCTTTCTTGACGAATCCGCATCGAGAACACCGTTGCGTGCTTGGATAGAATTTGTCGGCTAAAAATAAATAATTCTTTGCCGTACCGTTGGCATTTATAAGCTAAAACCTGTCTGAAACAGCCAAACAACGACCGCTTTCACCACCTGTCAAAGGATTATCGGTTTGCTTTTTTGCTATATAACTCCATGCAATTCTGTCTTTTTCCACAAATTAATTAACAGTTGAGTTGCTCCTTGCCGATAGAATTTACTAAGATTTTCGAGATCATATCGATCTGCCCCCTTGCCATCTTTCAGGTGTTTGTCTGGATTGGCAACAATCCTTTCCCTCGACTGAACGCCTTGTTCCCATCGGCAAAATTGCCATCAATTTTTTGCTTATGAACTCGCCCCCTGCTGTCAATGACATAGACCGAATTATTTATGACGCTGTCCTTTGGCAAACAAATCTGCTGCAGAACGTAAATCATAACGTTTCGTCCATCCATGAAATTGCTTCCGTCGAAATCAATGTTGAGAGGATATCCCGTACTCTTGCCTTTGCCCGGCACCTGCGACAAAAACGCGATTGTCGATTCTTGCGTTTTCTTGGTCGCAAGCAATTCTTGCCCTTGACCAAGCTTGTCATAGTCATATTCGGACACGGATGCCAAAACCTGCTTTTCGTGTGAGTACAGGGTTATTGAAGGTGCATCTTATTTTTTGTCATTGACTTCAACAATTCCATCAAACGGAGCAATCAAGACGTTATTGATTTTCACGCTGATGCTAGTTTCGTTTGCGACGCCGTTGTCTCAGAAACAGCATCATCATAAGAGCTCTGTGCTTCTTTGGCTTGCTTTTGAAGATCGCTGTAGCCGTCATCTTCTTTTGATGCCTGACTGAGCTGCCGTTTTGCAAAATTGAGACTCGAGAGCGCAGACTGCTGCATTCTTTTGGTCTTGTCCAATTCTTGTTGAACTTCTTCTTTTGATTCTTGTTTTTCAGAATCATATGTTGTGAGAATCACATCGCCCTTATGTATGAACTGGCCATTTTTGACTTTGATTTCTTGAACTTTTCCTGACGGAAGTCCAAGGGTCGAAAACTGTTTCGATTCTGCTTGACCGTTGAGCGAAAACGGTGTCGGTATGCTGACTTTTGTCACATAATGCTTTGGAGAGGCGTCTTTCACGTCATCTTTTTTGGCATTTGCTTTCTGAACAAGTCCCCATATTGCCCAAATCGCGATTATGACTGCTGCGCCAATCAAAATCTTCCTTTTTTCTTCATTCAACAATCCCCCCTTAAAAAACGGTTCGTTATTTGGTTAACTACTTATGTAACTAACTATACCACCATCCAATCAGGTAGTCCACTGTTTTTTTATTTAACAAATAATTTCATTATGATCGTTTTATTTATGTCCAGCCGGAAAGAGGCTGGGAAAAAACTCCGTCTCAAATCGAAAAAACGGATGATCGCCTTCCATGATGGAAATAACCAAAAATAGTTTGGCGGTATTTTTGACTGAGAGCTTGGTCGCTGATTTATCAGGCGCTGCATTTGGCAAAATCATTGCCGTTTACGGACACATCGATGAAAATGGGTCGTCTGTCCGTAAATAGCTCGATCGAAAAATGCCGATTACGGACAAAATGGGCAAAAATGGCCGTTTGTCCGTAAAAATTCAGCTATTTCGAACCCGGTTTTACGGACAAATGCTCCAAAAAGCGGCTTGTGTCCGTAAATCCACATCATAATGCCAAAAATTTACGGACAAATCAGTTGAGCAGCACTGCATTCAAAAAAGCCGGACAAAGTCAGTCGCAAATCGACCGCCTTCGTTCGGCTTTTCGTTTAACTCAAATAAGAAACGGGACTTTTTTCCCAGCCTCTTTTCTATATTTTTTAATATCTATTCTTCAAAACCGTTATTATCGCTTGTTTCTCTGAACCAACGGCCTGAATCCTTGATCGTCTTGATTTGCGTATGAATATCGTCACGAATAAGGCCATAACGATTGCGATATGCATTCATCCACGACCAGCAGTCAATGCCCGTCCAAACAAAGTAGCCATGGCAGTTTGAACCTTCTTCGATCCCGCGATGAAGTTCTTTCAAATGATTCTTCATGAAATTGATGCGATAGTTATCATGAACTACACCATTTTCATCCATAAAACGCTCTTCGCGAGAAACGCCCATGCCGTTTTCTGAAACGAACCAAGGAATGTTGTTGTAATTGTCGCGAACGTTGATCGCAATGTCATACAATGCTTCCGGGAAAATTTCCCAGCCTTTGTCAACGTTCATGACGCGACCAGGCATCTCGTATTCATCAAAGTAGATGTCAGGCATCCAGTCCTGCAAACTCTTGGATGATACTTCAGGCGCCTTGACGCGGAACGGATGGTAGTAGTTGACGCCCAAAACGTCGATGGTTTCTTTGGCAATCAAATCGAGTTCTTCTTGAGTATAATCCCACAAAACGCCGTCACGCTTCAAAATTTCAACAAGCTTTTCAGGATAGCATCCCAAAATAGCCGGATCCAGGAACATCTTGTTTGCCCAAAGTTCTGCGAATTCAGCTGCTTCCTTATCTTCTTCAGAGTCGGATGCAGGATATGCAGGCGTAAGATTCAAGATAATGCCGATGCGCTTGTCGTCATCATTTCCGTAAAGCTTGCGGAAACGTTCGATTGCTTTGGCGGAAGCAAGGTTGATGTTATATGCGACCTGCACTGAAAGAGGACCGTCAACTTTCAACGGATAATGGAATTGATACAAATATGCACCATCCAGGATAACCTTTGGTTCGTTGAACGTAAACCAGTTCTTGACGCGATCGCCAAAGAGCTTGAAGCATTGTTCAGCAAAACCGGCGTACAAATCCGTGACGTGCTTTGATTCAAATCCACCGTATTTATGCTGCAATTCGACAGGCATGTCAAAGTGGCAAAGGTTCATGTATGGTTCAATGCCGTTTTCGAGCATCGCATCGATCACGTTGTTGTAAAAATCGACCGCGTCCTGATTTACCGTGCATTTTTCAAAATCATCAATCAAGCGGCTCCATTGAATGGACGTCCGCAATGACTTGATGCCGGCCTTGCGCATGAGAGCAAGGTCTTCTTTATAATCGTTGAAAAAATTCGATGCGGTATCAGGACCTACTCCGTCATAAAATTTATCTGGATCATTGGCATACCAATAATCAAAAACGTTTTGGTGCTTCTTTTTGAAAGTACCTTCGGATTGGGGGCCTGACGTTGCGGCACCCCACGCAAAATCACTTGGAAATTTCAGCATGTTCGTTGCTCCTCTCAATTATGTCAGTCTTCAGGATAAGTTTGTTCGAAATCGACAACGGCTCCGTACAAGTTGGCGTTGCCGCGATAAGCGCACGTTTCGATGACAGGCTTGATCGTTGCAACGTCAGACCTGTTCCTAATCTTTTCGACTGCTTCGTTTAAAAGCGGAACGAGCTTAGGATTATTAGAAACCGCCCCGCCCAAAATGAACTTTTCAGGGTCAAAACTGTGCTGCAAATTAAAAATTGCAATGCCTAAAGTTTCTGCCATCTGGTCTACTTGAAACTTGGCAGCGTCATCCCCCTGATCCGCAAGATCGAAAACGGTCTTGCCATCGACGTTTTTGCCGGTTTCTTCATTATAGCGTTTGGCCATGCTTACAGGAGAAGCAGCCTGACTAATGGTCAGCAGCGTTGGAGTTGCGACCATATAGCCGATTTCACCGCCAAAAAGATGCGTACCGTGCCAAACTTTACGATTCACGATTACTGAACCACCAACGCCCGTGCCGATAATGATAAAGATCATATTTTGACAATCACGCCCGGCACCTTCTGCCACTTCTGCCAAAGCCGCACAGTTAGCATCATTTTCGATCGAAACGGGAAGCTGGAAACGTCTTTCCAACTCTTGTTCAATATTAAAGTTATGAATATATGGCAATGCGCTTGCGCCTTCAATAACACCGGTTTTCTTATTGACTGCCCCGGGGGCACTGATCGCAACGCCTTTTACGTCGTACTTTTTCTTGAAATCATTTGTTTCATGCTCAAGAATTTCATAAAATTCGTCAAGCGATTTCGGCGTACCTACCGCATGGACATCCATCAATTCGTTATTTTTCCATGCTGCAAATTTGATCGTCGTTCCTCCGATATCAATAACTGCTAAATCTCTCATTGTTGTTTACCCTGCTATATAAAATGCAGAATAATATGGAATTGTAAAACGTTTTCCCACATTATTCAGAAAGAATATAGCTTTTCCTTTCCTAATTTTATTTGCTGCCGTCAGCACCAGTCTTGACGAATCCGCATCGAGAACACCGTTGCGTGCTTGGATAGAATCTGTCGGCTAAAAATAATTCTTTGCCGTACCACTGGCATTTATAAGCTAAAACCTGTTTGAAACAGCCAAACAATGACCGCTTTCACAACCTGTCAAAGGATTATCGGTTTGCTTTTTTACCATATAATTCCATGCATGTCTTTTTCTACAAATTAATTAACAGTTGAGTTGCTCCCTGTATCTTAATCAGCATAATCAAGATAGTAAGCGCTTTAATCCAACGTCTACAGTATACTCCTCAATCCGAATATAGTCAATACATATAACAACAGTTGTATATTCTTTTATTTCGTTAAAAAATGTTCTGTCAATCACCGGATTTTTTGCGCAATAACGACAAAAGAGGCCAGGAATATCAACTCCTCGCCTCTTGTCATCAGACGGCATCTTCCGGACTGCAGTCATCAGCAAATATGTCGTCGTCAAAAATCAGATTAATCAACAACCTTCTTATAGACTTCAACAATTTCCTTGGCAAGATCGACAAACGTAATGCCTGTCATCAAATGATCCTGCGCATGAACCATGTACAGATCGATTGGCGTATGTTCGCCACGAGCTTCAGCCGTCAACATTTCAGTCTGCGTATTGTGTGCGTCGACAATAGCTTGGTTGGCTTCTTCAAGTTTCTTTTCAGCTTCTGTAAAGTCGCCTTTCTTAGCAGCAGTAATTGCTTCTACTGCATGCGCCTTTGCATTTCCGCCAGCCATAATGATTCCCATCACAATCTGCATTCTTTTTTCGTCATCCATTATCAACAATACCTCCTAAATAAAATACAGAGCCGCACAAAATATGCGGTTCCGCATTATTCTCAATATTTAATCAAGCAATCGCAGCCTCAGGACTAACCCATGATCTTTTCTGCTTCTGCAAGAACGTTCTTACCGTTCATCATGCCATAATCCGTCATGTTGATAACTTCCATAGGAACGCCTGCATCATCGCATTTTCTTTGAATATCGGCCTTCATGTAGGCAACTTGCGGCCCAAGCATCAAAACGTCTGGCTTTTCAACTTCGAATTGATGATCGATATCAGCAACGGACTTTGCGAAAATTTCGTAATCCTTGCCTTGTTCTTTAGCTGCTTCTTGCATTTTTGAAACCAAGAGCGACGTTGACATACCTGCTGAGCAGGCAAGCATAATAATTTTATCTGCCATTTTAATCTATCCTTTTCTTTATTAATAAATTACTAACTAAATTTTTCTTATTATTGAGCATCAGTTGCAGTACTTGCATCTTCTTGTTCCTTCAAGTACTTGTCATACTTAGCAGCGAATGGCCAGTAGATAGCAGTTGAAATTGCAAGAACGCATGCTTGCCACAATGCCATCTTCCAACCACCGATGAAGAAGCCGGAGATAACAGCCGGCGTTGTCCAAGGAGCAGCAACACCTGTCGGAGGAACGATACCGAACTTGATTACAAAGTATGTTGACAAAGCAACAACAACCGGTGTCAAGAAGAACGGAATTGCCAACCATGGGTTCATAACCAATGGGAGACCGAACAAGAACGGTTCGTTGATGTTGAAAAGAGCAGGAACAAGTTCAACTTTACCAATTGACTTGAATTGGACTGACTTAGCACCAACTAAAGTAAAGATAACCAAACCAATCGTAATGCCAGAACCCGTCAAGTTAATGAAGTTGTTGTAAAATTCGTTTGTAACGATATGTGCACCGTTTGCAAGAGACAACTTGCCTTCAGCAAGCAAGCGAGCGTTGTCGGCAGAGTTCGGAAGAAGGAAGGCACCACCGATACCACCCATGATAAGGCCGCCGTGAACACCAAAGAACCAGAAGAATACAACCATGAAGGCAAGAATGATACCACCGCCAAGGGAGTCTGACAAACCTTGCAAAGGAATTTGCAATGTTTGGTAGATCCAGTTCAAAAGGTCCGTGTTAAGAGCCTTGTCGAAGATTGCATAGACAACCATAGCAACAGTGATGATCACGCCAGAAGGAATCATAGCTGAGAATTGGTTTGCAACGTTTGCAGGAACTTGTTCCGGAAGCTTGATTTCCCAACCAGCCTTAGCCATCAACGTATATGTCCAACCAACCAGGAGACCGCAAAGGATAGCTGCGATCATGCCCTGGCCGCCAAGCCATGTCATGTTGATAACGTTTGTAACAGGTGACTTCAAATATGTTTGAATTGCATCAGGCAATTGTGAAATCTGATGTGCCAATTGTGAACTCGTGTAAAGCGTCTTGCCAGCAGCATCCGTAATGCCGGAGCCGCCCTTTGCCATTGCGCCGACAAGCGGAGCATCCACTTGGAGCTTTTGCAAAAGGAAGAAGACTGAAAGTGATGTCAAACCAACAGGAAGCGGTTCGAGCTTTTCATTCTTAGCATAGACGTAAGCAATACCGATTGCCGTCCAAATTGAAATAATAGCAAATGTCGTTTGATATGCCTGGTTGAAGAAAACCGACCAACCAATGTTATCAAAGAATGTTGAAACCGCAGGAATAGGGAACGATTTCAAGATCAAGAATATAGAACCAATGATGATGAACGGCAAGGCGTAAACCATACCATCCTTCAATGCAACAACAGCTTTCGTATTAACGAACTTCATTACAGAGGGCAGAATTTTTTCGTTGATAAACGTGCCTACTGATGATTTCTTTTCAGCCATTATAACTCATCTCCATTATCTTTAAATATCTTTTTAAACCAGTGAAAGGATTTTTTCGGTATGCGTCTCAAATCTTTAAGATCATGATTTGAACGGTTAACGTAAACGGCACCGTAACGTTTTTCCATGTCTCCATGGGAACTCGGAATGTCGATCAGACCCCATCCAAGATATCCCATGACTTTAGCGCCATCTTCAAACATTGCGTCTTTCATCGCTTTGATGTGATCACGATGATATTCGATTCTCTTATCATCTTGAATCTCATGTTCGCCATCCCATTGCTCGCGAATTCCGATTCCGTTTTCGATAGGGAAAATCGGAAGCTGATATCTGAAATACAGAGTATCGATTGCTTCTCTGAAACCTAAAGGATCGATCTGCCATCCCCATTCATTTGCTTCAAGGTACTCATTTTCAACGTACCCGAAGTTCAAATAACGGTTTGGAGCAGTTCCGTCCGGAACCTTCGTCGAGTCGAGAACGTCCGTGCGATAATAGCTGAATGCCAAGAAGTCAGCTTTCATCTTGGACAAAATTTCACGATCGCTTTCCAAAAAGTCCATGTCAAGTTTGTTTTCCTTGATAAAGTGTTCTACTGCCAAAGAATAATGGCCATTTGCAAATAAATCACACAAATTATAAATTAAAAATTCCGTTGCCTTATCAGCTAAGAACACGTCTTTCGGACGCGAAGTAGCTGGATATGTAGGTGTGTAGGCCAACATTCCGCCAAACTTAACGTCATCGTAGTTTTCATGGACGAAAGCATCCAATTCAGCGTGCGCCAACATCGTATGATGAAAAATCTTATAGAGGTTGTCCAATGACTTTTCGACATTTTCGCATCCTGCAATAAGAAATGCTCCATCACCGAAGTAAAGATTATGCTCATTAAACGTAATCCAATATTTGACGCGATCGCTGAAATGTTCAATCATCTTCTTGCCATAACGAACAAAAGCATCAACGACATGCCTTGACATGAAACCATTATCGTTTTTTGCCAAGTTGAGCGGCATGTCAAAGTGGTAAAGACAAATCATCGGCTCGATTCCGCGTTTCAGCATTGCATCGACCAATCGATCGTAAAACGCAATCCCTTCTTCGTTAAACTCGCCGTCACCCTGCGGATTGACGCGTGACCAGGAAATCTGAATACGATACATGTTCATATTCATCTCAGCCATCAAGTCCAAATCTTCTTCGTAACGATGATATTCATCAATCGCTACGTGCCAGTCTGAACTATTTTCGTCTGCAGGCCGAACGTCATAAACGGATAATCCTTTGCCGCCAATGTTCCAAGCGCCTTCTGTCTGCATACTTGAAACTGAGTTGCCCCAGAAGAACCCTTGTGGCATTTTACGGTTCGTTTGCATTAAATCTCCTCCTCAATCTTGATTTGTTGATGTAACCGTTTAACCCTTTCAACAGTATTTAGTATAACCGCTTTCATGATTTTAGTCAATACTTATTAGCTTAATGTATGTACATTTTTATGATTTGTAGCTCCATCGATTCTAAATGAACGTTACAATGCCAATGTTGTCAAGAAATTAACCTTTATAAATTTTTTTAAAAATTTTTCTGTTTTTTTGCTTTTCGCTCTCTTCAAGTCTCTAAAAGTAAGTTAAAAAAATTAAGAATAAGCATTTGAAGACCCGCTCTTTGTTATCGCTTACACCGTTGCTTTAGCCACATGATACACATAATTTGGCTTTTATGATTTAACATTATCAAAAATATTTTAATTCTATATTAAAAGTTAATTCCTTCAAAAAATGTCATACGCTAAAACTGGACCATTCGTCATGACGTATACTTTTGTCTGAAGTTCCGTCTCAAAGAAGATCATTGATCAAGGTTTTAATGCTATTTGCCGAATTCAAAAAATTCCCGCAATTCATCGGAAATTTTCGGGCGATGCTCACGTCCGTACTCTGACAAAGCCAACAGCTTCTTTGGAATTGTTCCAATTGAACGCTGCCATCTGCTTTTTGGAAAATACGACCGTGTCTTTGGGGCCAATGACCATTACGACTTCTGCTTTGATATTTTCGGCCTGATGCTTGACGTCGACGTAATCAAGCAATCTGAAAAACTCGTTTTCATTTTTGCGAAGCGAATCGTGATATCTGAACCAATATCCGAGTTCGTCGAAGGCACAGACATCACATCCTGCTCCATATGCTGCTCTGTAATCAGACAAATCGTCAGCTGATTTGATAAAAATGGCAGCAATTGCCTGACCTTTAAAAGAGAAACGAAGTATTCCTCATGGAAAAGAGTTATCTTTTTTTTAGTCTTTATGCTTTGCATTTGAATCTCACTTATATTTATGTTATCTAAAAATCAAACATGGAGCTTCATGATACATTTTTTTGAAATTGTCTCAACATTACTTTTAGCTTTTTATATCAGCTATTTGTTGATGACGATTGCTCTGAATTTGGCAAATGCAGCACGGTCAAAAAATCTGCTGATCATCTCATGCCTGACTGTTTGCAAAAAGCCTTTGATTTCAATGTTTTTCATGACATACATCATTTTAGCCGTGATAATCGGTCGCTTGAATCTTGTTGTTTTACTCTTCATTATTCCAGGATCATGCGCATTCGCAATTAATAATTTATCTAAAAATTTGATTAAATGATATCTATAGTAAATGATACAAGTAAAATACATCATTTGCTTTTTTTGTTATACTGTTGCATAATATGAGATAAATAAAGGAAATTTATATGATAAACTTATTTCCTCTGGAAAGGATGCTTTTTAATGTCTACAAAATACCAAGTCGTCGCTAATGCAATTCGTGAACGCATTGAAAACGGCACATATAAAATCGACGAACTTATTCCAGATCAAAATGCACTCGCACAAGAGTTCCACGTTAATCGCTTAACCGTTAAGAAAGCTTTGGACGGTCTTGCTGCCGAAGGTTTGATTTATAAGCAGTCCGGTCTTGGCACCTATGTCCGCGGAAAGATTCCGTTCATCACTCCGCATGACGTTTCAGTCAACGACTTCGGCGGAGCATTCCACCATTTTGGCGAAGGACATATCCAAAGCAAAGTCATTTCCTTTGACGTCGAACTTCCAGATGAACGCATCCAGAAGAATTTGAGCATCAAGCATATCGACCCCGTCTACAATATTACTCGTCTCCGGATTGTCGATGGCAAGCCGACCGTCTTGGAACATACTTACATGCCTGTTCGACTTGTCCCTGATTTGGAAAGAGAACATGTCGATACTTCAATTTACACATACATTAATGAAACTCTTGGCCTGAAATTTGGCGGTGCCTTCCGCAAATTCTCAGCACTCGGCGCAAGCGGTGATGACCTTAAATATCTTGAAGTCGAAGAAGGCAGCCCGATTCTTGAACTTGAACAGCTTGTTTGGCTGTCGAACGGCAAGATGATCGAATATTCAACAAGCCGCAATCCAGGCAACCTTCGCAGCTATACGGCTTTGAATGTGAATAATTTTTAAGCAAGGTGCGGAAGCGAGCGTTTATGACCCCGTACGCAACTAAATAATGATAAAAATACGTGCCATAATGGCACGTATTTTTTATTTTTTTGGCAGTCCGCCAAGATTTCACTCAAATTTACGGACAAAGAGCCTTTTTTTGTTGATTTGTCCGTAAGCAAACCGCATTTTACGGACAAACCGCCATTTTCCGGTGATTTGTCCGTAAATTTTTGACCATTATGATGAGAATTTACGGACAGAAGCCTCTTTTCGGAGCATTTGTCCGTAAAACCGAGGTCGAAACCTCTAAAATATTACGGACAAACAGCTGTTTTTGACCATTTTGTCCGTAATCGCCATTTTTGGAACAGTCCGTTTACGGACAGCATACCCATTTTCATCGATGCGTCCGTAAACAACAGTGATTTTGCCAAATGCATTGCTGCGCGGCAACTGCTCAATCGCTGCACCTGACCTCGGTTACGGGCAAAACGTTCTTTTTGGAATTTGCTTGTAATCTGAGATCACACTGCTTTGGCGAAGGTACCCGAGTAGAACATTTTTCCGATTTTGGAGGATTTTGTTCTACTCTCAGGTCCGCGCGGGCCGAATTTGTAGGCAGCGGTAGAACATTTTCTCAATTTTGGATGATTTTGTTCTACTCTCGGAGAAGCGCGCCCCGTTTTTGGAGGCGGCGGTAGACAAAAATCAGACATTCCAACCGGTTTTTGTCTACTTTCAGGTCCGCTCACCCCAATTTCGGAGAGTCAAGTAGACAAAAAAGAGACATTTCCCCCAGTTTTTGTCTACTTTCGAGGCCGCGCGGACCGATTTTGGAGTCGACGGTAGACAAAAATCAGACATTCCAACCGGTTTTTGTCTACTTTTGGGTCCGCGCACCTCGGTTTCGAAGTGCCGGGTAGACAAAAATCAGACATTCCAACCGGTTTTTGTCTACTTTCGGTTCAGCGCGCCCCGTTTTTGGAGGCGGTGGTAGACAAAAATCAGACATTTCCCCCAGTTTTTGTCTACTTCCAGGTCCGCTCACCCCAATTTCGGAGAGTATGGTAGACAAAAATCAAACATTTATCCCAGTTTTTGTCTACTTCCAGGTCCGTGCACCCCAATTTCGGAGAGTCTGGTAGACAAAAATCAAACATTTATCCCAGTTTTTGTCTACTTCCAGGTCCGTGCACCCCAATTTCGGAGAGTCTGGTAGACAAAAATCAAACATTTCTCACAGTTTTTGTCTACTTTCAGAGCCACGCACCCAAGTTTGCCCGTAATTATCAGAGATGCTACAAAGATTACGTCAAATCAAAAACTCTTCCAAACAGTGTTACCAACGGCACTGCATTTCCCACAAAAAGAGACTTCATCCACATTTTCCCCAAAACACCAAAAAACGCAGGGCCGATTTGCCGCTGCGTCATCATCATAATCTTTATTTAAATTCGTCCGCCACCTGCTTGACTGACTTTCCTTCGCGCTTGGCACGCAGGATAACCTGACGAACCTGCTCATCCGTAAAGGCCTTTTCGTTGAGGCCTTGTGCTTTCAAATCTTTGCGGGCTTGTTTCACCTGAGCATCAGTCAGCTTGCTTTCGGCTGCGGAGGCAGCAGAATCAGAAATACCGCTGAAGACGTCTTGTTTGGTATTTTTTGAATACTTTTGCGACCTGGTCTTGTTCGCATCGGTCGAATCGTCATCGACGGTATATCCAAGCGAACGAAGGATGCGGTCGTTGTATTCTTTCAATTTTTTGGCATTATTATAGACGTCGCGATAATAGCTTTCATTAATACTGCCATAACCAAGAATTACCGCAAGTTTCGTGTTGGAAGCAGTATATTCATAGTTTTCCGAAAGCGTTTTGGCTTTCTTGTAAGCTTTCAGGAAAATCTTTCTTTCCTTGATGACTTCCTTGAGCTCCGTTGCAAGCCCGGATGACCGCTGAACGAGAAGAGATGAGCCGGAATCAACGTTAGCAACGCGCTGAAACTTTTGACAGGCGTCAGCATACTTGCCGTTGTTCATATCCTTCATCCCCCGTTGGTAATCAGTCAGCTGATCGACAACGGTCGTTGCAAAATCATCGTTTGGCTTCTTCTTCAAAGCATCCCGATATGAAAGCTTGGCAGCATCATAGTTGCCGTCACGAATGCTTTGCTTGCCGGCCTCAATCGCCTGATTATAATATTTTTGCGTTTCTGCCTTTCTGGTATAGCCGTACCCGACGAAAAAAACGGCCAACACGATGCCGACAATCGTCCACCATGCCCATCTTTTCAATAGCCTCACCTCTTTTACAACTTACTTCACATTATACCATGTTTAACCGTTCTGATTAAAGATTGACGTGTTGGGAAAATTGTCCTCAAGCCATCTTTTCAAGAGAAAAACCCAGCTTTGAACGTCTTTTTCGACATAAGTTTCATTTTTTGCGCTGATTTTTGTTCCGAGTCCCAAACCATGCTTTCCTTTCGGGTAAACGTGAAGTTCAAAAGGAATTGCGTTTTCGCTCAAAGCTTCAGCTAAAAGCAGACTGTTCTGAACGGGAACGGTTCTGTCGGCAAAAGTCTGCCAGATAAACGCTTTGGGAGTTTTATCATTCACTCTTTTTTCAAGTGAAAATGCAGAGCTTCGTTCCATCAGCTCATCTCCCAAAAGGTTTTCAAACGAGCCTTGGTGCCAATATCTGCCTGACGTTATCACCGGATAGCATAAGATCATCCCTGCCGGGCGAATCAACTTCTCATCATAGCCAAGCTTTTCAAGCTCATCGGGGATGATTCCAAGACAAGCTGCCAAATGTCCGCCTGCAGAAAAACCCATTACCAAAATTTTTCCCTCATCAATGTTGAACCGCTCTGCATTTTCCTTGAGGAATAAAACGCTTTGCGCAAGTTCGCACAAAGCTTTAGGAAATCTCCTGGGAGCACAACTGTATCGCAGAATGCACACCGCACAGTCCATCGATAGAAGTTCCAGTGCTATCGGCTCTGCTTCGCGATCCGATGTTTTCGCGTATGATCCGCCAGGACAGATAATAATCGCCCTTCTTTTGCGATGCGGTTCAATCTCTTCGGAATTGTCCGGAATATAGCAGACCAGCCGAGCATCACTTGTCAGCGGTGTTTTTAGCTTATGTTCGAAATATCTCATTTTAAATCCTCTTCAGCAAAAAAGCCGGGATAATCCCAGCCAAATTAATCTTTCAGATTGGAAATGCCATTGCCAGCAATGCAACGGCGACAAGGCCCAGCACAACGGAAAGGCCCATTGAACGTGAGCGATAGGCAACGATCGCAACCAGCACGGAAGCAAGAATCTTTGCCATATAATCGCATCCGACGAACGTGTATGTTTTCGTATCCATGAAAACGTCCTTTACGACCAAAGCCGTAAAAAGCGAAACCGGGACATATTTCATCCATTCATTAAACCACTTTGGAATCTCACGTGTTGAAAAGATACGCAACGGGATAAAACGCGGCCCGAAAGCAACCAGCATTGATAAAAGGATCAAAATGAAATGATCCATCGTTGACATATTCATACGCTACTCTCCTGACTTGCTAATGACTTTGCGACTCGCTTTTGGCTTGATTCGCTTGAGCCAAAAACCTTTCTCCTTGCCCTTCTTCACCAAAGTGTCTTCGATGATGAATCCAGCGAGCGAAGCAATCAGCGTTGCAACGACAAGACCCATCGTACTCTTCAAAATTGTCATCGAGATGATCGCAAGAACGGCTGAGAAGAAACTGATCAAAATGGTCAGCTTATTCTTAATTTGCATCATGATCATATAAAGGAACAAAGCAGTCAAGGCGTAGTCGACGATTGCAAGATCAATCGTAATCACGTTGCCGATCAAACTGCCAACGAGGTTTGAAAGCGTCCAAAAGAGCAGCGAGTAGTGCTCGACCATCAAGGCGTCTTTTGGAGTCCATTCCTTATCAGTGGCAAATTTAAGATAATTAACCGCATAATTTTCATCATTAAGAGAAACGGCGAAGAAATACAGAAACTTTTTGCTCGTTCCACGAACATACTGCGACAAGCTTGATCCTAACAAGGCATAGCGCAGTTCAAGGAAGAACAGCATAACAAGAATCGTATGCATTGGGGCATTGACGGTCAGCATCGATGCGATCATGAATTGAGCACCGCCCGAAAAAACAAGCAATGAAACCAGAACTGTCATCAAGGGATTGAAACCCGCAGCATTAAGCAAAATGCCGCAGGCAACACCGATCGGGATGTAACTCAAACATAAAGGCATCGAAACCTGAAAGACCTCTGCCCAACGTGGTTGTTCTTTTTCCAAGGTAATCCTCCATCAAATCATAGAAATAATAGATCTAACTGTACATCATGTGTAAACCGTGTAAATTTACACAAATTTAAAAACCTCGCAAAATCGATTATAACATAATATGTTATTCATTCGAAATCGAAAATAGGAGTTTAACCCAAATCTAACATTAAAAAAAGAACAATTATCCGATAATGATCTTCTCTGTCGGAAGTTCATAGCTCAGATCGCGATTGCGTTTTGGAATGAAGAACAATAAAGTATAAAGCATCCCGATTCGACCGACAAACATCAAAACCATGATGACGATTTTACCGACAAGAGTCAAACTGCTCGTGATTCCAAGCGAAAGCCCCGTGGTTCCGAATGCCGATGCGACTTCGAATACGATCGAAAGAAGCGATGCATCCTCCGTAATTGATAAAATCAAAATCGCCCCCACGCACAAAATAGTCGACAAGCCGACTACGACGATTGCCTTTTGAACGTCGTCTCTTCCGATGCGGCGATTGAAAACATTGATATTGTTGTGTCCGCGAATGAATGAGAACATGTAGAGAATAAAAATTCCGACGGTTGTCGTTCGAACGCCGCCGCCAACTGAGCTTGGGCTTGCGCCGATAAACATCAGAATCGCCAAAATCAAAATCGTCGTCGTGTTGAATTCGGCCATATCGTTGATCTGAAGCCCTGCATTTCGCGAGGAAACGCTGTAAAACATCGCCGTCATCAATTTGTCAAACCAGTCTTGGCGAGACAGCGTGCCGCGCATTTCCGAAAAATAAATCAGGATCGTGCCGACGATGAAAAAGAAGACCGCAAAAAAGACCGCCATTTTTGCAAACAGCGAAAAACGGAATCTGCGCTTCGTCGTCTGCTTGCTGAATTTGTAAAAAGCCCAGTTTTCGCACTCGATCAAAACCGGATAGCCAATGCTTCCGATGATGATCAGAATCATCACGATAAACAAAAAGCCGTAATGGTGCCTGAACGGGATGATCGAATTTCCCGTCACGTCAAAACCGGCATTCGTGACCGAACTGACCGAGACGTAAATTCCGTGGAAAAATGCGGCAGGCCAAGTCGTCCAAACGCCCGTTGCCTTAAAATAAGCCGCAAAAATGACGCCAAAAACGACCTGAACGAAAATCATCAGGCCGAAAACCGACGTTACGAGGCGAACCATGCCGCTTAATCTGGGCTGATTCATGTCAAACTGAATCAGCTGCCTTTGATGCAGACTGATCCTTTTGCCGGCAATCACCAAGGCAACGGTTGACAGCATCGTAATGCCGAATCCTCCGACCTGAAACAAAAATTCCAACAAAACGACGCCGCCCTGATTGTACACCTGCTCAATCGGAAACGTCGTTAAACCGGTCACGCTGATGGTCGAAACGGCCATGAACAGGGTATCCAAAAACGAAATTTTTGCCCCTGGATTTTTAAAACATGGCAAGCTCAGCAAAATAAAGGCAGCTGCGGTCGCCAAAGCGTAATACGTCACCAGGGACTGAATCGGCGTTGCCCCGCGATAAAGCTCCTTTAGCTTATGAATCATTTGCTTCCTCACTAGATTGCTTTCATTTTCTGGTAACTGATGACAATTTTTTGTTTGAGATCAATTGCCGTATTCGTATGGTCAAATTCAGGGTCGAAATTAAGAATCGCAGAATTTCTCAATTGCTTTTCGATCACACCGGTAAAGCGATGGCGATGATACGTGAATTCAACGTGCGTTCCCTTGACAAATGCTTTTCCGATACTTGAAACTTCAATCTCTTTTTCTTCACGAGCCTTTTGCTCGCGTTTTTCGGATTGTTCCATCGAAAGAATCCCCCTTTGCTTTCTCTTACTTCATTATACCGCAAAAAAAACAAATTTTGCTAACCATCGATTTGCTCATGAAACAGCGCAAAGTATTTTTCAAGATAGATCTTATGTGCCGCCGTCATGATGATATTGTCAAGCATCCTCTTTTCTTCAGTCTTGTCCCGCCCGATTTTCTTGAGCGTTTCCTGCGTTCCAAAGACATATTTCAGCGCATTGTCGAGCTCTTCCGTGAAATATTCGTATGCTCTTCTGGTAGTATATGTCTTGCGCTGAATCTCGACTAAAACCTTGAGATCTGCAAGCGGCAGAACCGTCTTTGAAATTGCGATAAAAAACAGGTACGCAAGCTGTTCGCGCGAATACTGCTTTTTGATTGGACTTTCAATCAGATGCTTTTTGACGTAATTGCTGATCATCGAACTCGTCAATTGAGTTCCGTCCAAAGGTTCAAGATATTCGTTCAAAAACGTCGTTGCCTGCTCCAAATAAAGTCCGACATTCGGAATCTGATCGAACGTCGGCATTTTAAATCCTTCAATCGATGGCACGAGTGCTTTTTTATTATCGTCAGTCATGTTCCAATTCCCCTCTCAACCGCCTTATATCAAGCAATTATACCGATAGCGCGTCTTAAGGTCAACAAAACTCTGACAGCGGTTTTTGCAAAACTCTTTACAAGCAGTCGATTTAAGTCTATACTCTAGATACAGGTAACAGGTTTTTAGAAAACCGATGATGAAGAATATAATTCTAAAAAAGGACTTAAAAATTATGATTAAAAAAATTATTTCTGATTCAGGCGCAAACGTTTTGCATTTAGATGACGCATCATTTGAAAATATTCCGTTGACGATTCATGTCGACGGCACGGATTATCAAGACGATGCCTCGCTTTCAGTCAACGAATTAATTGAAGCGCTTCATCAAAATGACGAAAAAACTTCAACGGCATGCCCAAGCATTGCGCAATGGCAAAAAGCCTTCGAAGGAGCTGATGAAATCTATATAATCACGATTACGAGCGTTCTTTCCGGAAGCTACAATTCTGCCGTTCAAGCAGCAAGCCTGTATCGCGAAGACCATCCGGAAACAAAGATTCACGTCATCGATTCGCTTTCAGCCGGGCCCGAGATGGAACTTATCATCGACAAGCTGAAAGAATTAATCGATGCCGGTCTGAATTTTGACGAAATCTGCGCAAAAATCAATGCCTACAAAGAAAAAACGCACCTGAACTTTGCGCTTGAATCGCTCGATAATCTGGCCAAAAACGGGCGCATCAGTCCGGCAGTGGCCAAAGTCGCCAAAATGCTCAAAATCCGCATCATCGGTCGTCCGGACGACGGCAAGCTCACGCCGATCGGAAAAGCTCGCGGTGCCAAAAAAACCATCTCTTATTTAATTAAAGACATGGAAGAACACGGTTTTTCCAACGGTCGCGTCATCATTGCGCATATTTTGAACGAAGAAGGAGCAAACAACCTGAAACAGACCATTCTTGACAAGCACCCTGAAGCCTCTGTCGAAATCAGAGAAGCACGCGGCCTTTGCACCTACTATGCCCAAAAAGGCGGCTTGATGGTCGGATACGAAGCATGATTCTGATTAAAAATGCAGAGCACTGAAGCTGCACTGCATTTTGACGAATCAAAAGACATTATACAGACACAAAAAAGGAGCCGGGAATGATTCCCGGCTCCTTTTTGAAGTCAGTCATTTACAACTGTTTAGTTGCCTGGATATTCTGATTCCATTTCTTCATGGAATTCTTGTTCCGGACGGATGACGCGCATCGTAACGTACAACAAGATGAGGAACGCTGCAATGAATATCAGCTGAATCAGAACCGAATGCAAGACCTGATTTTCTCCAAGTCCTGACGTCAATGCTTCACGGAATCCGTAAACAGAGTACGTCATCGGCAAGTATGGGTTGATTGCCTGGAAGAAACCGTTCATTCCGCGAGTGATTTCGATTGGGAACGAACCGCCGCAAGATCCGAGCTGGATAACCAGCAAGATCATCGAGATGAAGCGACCAGGGTTGCCGAATGCCATTGCCATGAACATAATCAGGAACATGGACGTGAACGAGAATGAAACGGCATTCACAATCATCTGAACCGGATGATCCGGATGAAGCCCGCAGACCATCATCAAGACCGTTTCAACCAAAGCATTGCCCGTAGCTACGAGCGCTCCGATCGCAACCTTGCTGAAGAACCATTCCGTTGCGCTGCCGTCTTCCGTTGAAATCCGACGAATCGGATAAACGAGATTGAAGACGAGGCATCCGACGAACAGAGCAACTGACAGCATGTAAGGTGCCAAAGCATAGCCGTAGTTAGGAACGTAGCTGTAATGCTTTTCTTTAAGTTTCGTCGGGCTTGCAAACATGCTTGCGTTAGCTGAACCGAGTTTGAGCTTCGTGACGGTATCTGCACCGCCCTTAAGAGCAGAAGCAAGTTTCTTGTTGCCCTTATGAACATCGGTTGCGCCCTTGTCAAGCTTGCCTGAGTTGGCCGAAAGCTTCGATGTGCCGGCCGCAAGCTGTGAAACGCCGTCAGTCAATGTCGGTACCTGGCTGTTGAGCTGACCGAGGCCGGATGCAAGCTGACCTGCGCCTGAACGCAATGCGCCTGAGTTGGCCGCAAGCTGTGACGTGCCGGATGCAAGCTGATTTACGCCGCCTGCAAGGGCCGGAACTTTGCCGTTGAGCTGGCCGAGACCGGCATTGATTTGTTGTGAACCATATGCCGCACTACCAACGCCTGCAGTATATTGACCAATTCCAGCTACCAAATCGTTAGAACCGACGTAGCCTTTATGCAATTGAGAAACCATGCCAGGAACTTCATTAAGCTGATTGCTTAATCCGTCAACCGTTGCTTGATTTCCAAGAACTTTTAACTGCTTTTTAAATGCTGAAATTTCATTTTTGTTGCTCAAAACAGCATTCAGTTTTGCCGTCTGATTCTTGAAATCTTGATTTTCCATAACGCTTTTAGCTGCCAACAAAGTTTGAATATCGCTTTGAGTAAGACTTGAATCAATTTGATTTGCCGTATTCATCAAAACTTTAACGTCATTTGCCTTATCCAAAAGCAGGGAAACCATTGAAAGCTGATTTTTAATTTGTGCAATCGAATTTGCATCAAGCTGCGTATTTCCTAAAACCGCTTGAATTGGCTTGAAATAGTTGGCCTGCTTTGCAAGAACGGCACCTTGTGCTTGAAGGGTAGCACCCATAACGTCAACAAAGTTAGCTTGAGGAATTTTTCCGGACCTCGTCTCTTGAAGCACCGTATTTACGGCTGCACCAAAGGCTGAGTCACTTGTTACCGTAGCTGTTCCATTCATAAGCGCAACAGCCAACGACTTATTTTGCAAGCCTGTCTGAATCTGTTCAATCGTCAATTGCTGACCATTGAGCTTGATATTTGGAATAATCGTGTTCTGAAGTCCGACAATGCTTGATTCAATCGTCGAATATTGCCCCAACAACCCATTGATGCCATTGATCTGCGTCTTCAACTGATTGATTTGTTCAGGAGTCAAGCTATTGATTGCATTTTGAAGATTAGGATCTTTCAATGCATCAATTGAGCTTGACAACTGCTGAAGCTGCTGACCGTTCAAGTTGATTTTTCCAAGCGTATTTCCAGCTTGCAATAACGTCTGCAATCCGGAAATGTTTTGGTCGCTGAGCAAGCTATCAGCCTCATTGGCCAGTCCAGGCAATTGTTTTAGATAACTATTTACCTGCTGCAATTGTTCCTGTGCTTCTTTTGTACTGAGCGCCTTTAATTTGTCGTCTGCTTCTTTCAAACCTGAACTCAATTGACCAGCGCCATCATTAAGCGCCTTTGAATGCGACTTAAGTTCGTTCAAACCTGAAGTCAACGCGTTCGAACCAGCATAAAGCTGACCCACGCCGCTCGTCAAAGCAGGAACTGAACCCTTGAGCGTCTGAACGCCGCCATTGACCGTATCAACGCCTGCAGTATAAGTGTCGATCCCGTTTTTCAACGTGCTTGATCCTGTCGTCAATTGCAAAACGCCGCTTCCCAAAGGAACTACACCGGCATTGAGCGTCATGACGCCTTTGTTGACCGTATCAACGCCTGCAGTATAAGTATTGAGTCCGTCAGACAATGTCTTCGAACCGTCTGAAAGCTTCTTGGCACCATTTGCAGCCGTCTTGAACCCGCCGCCGACCTTCTTGATAACCTTGAACATCGTATCAGCGTATGCTTCAGACACGCTTTCCTTAACGCTTGCATTGACTTGCGTCGCACCTTGTTTGGAAATAACTTCACCAATGTAGTTCAAGGAACCATTGGTTTTATAAGTAAGTTCCATCTTCTTTGGTTTCTTGTTAAGTACTGTCGTTGCGTTTTTCGAGAAGTTTTCAGGAATCGTAATTACCATGTAATACTTCTTATGACTCAATCCGTACCGTGCTTTCTCTGCAGAAACGAAATGCCAGTCAAGATCCTCGTTTTCCTTGAGCTGATCCACCAACTGATCACCTACTGCAAAATTCTTGCTTTGGAATTTGACCGATTGATCCTTATTGACAACGGCAACCGGAAGATGCCCGGTATTGCCGTAAGGATCCCAAACCGACTTTAAGAAGAATACGGAATACAAGAACGGAATAATCATCATTGCACAGATTGTCGCAGTCAAAATCTTGTGCTTTGCGATGTTCTCGAATTCTGCTTTAATCATCTTCAAAATTATCTGCCTCCCTTAATTAATTATAATCAAGTATAATCATTATCCACTTTCATAATATACACGCAATATCCACGAAAAACAACATAATTGTATGCGACAAACGTTGCGATATGTTTCTGATAACGCTTTCTTTGGGACTTTTTTATACCAGCCCACTTATTGCATCGGTTAAGCATTTTTCGTGCTTAACCATGATCAAAATTGCTTCACTCATTGTTCTTCTTTTCTGCTATAAGATGTCCGCTGCCGTGCGGTCACAGATTACGAGCAAATTCCAAAAAGAACGTTTTGCCCGTAACCGAGGTCAGGTGCAGCGATTGAGCTGTTGCCACACAGCACTGAATTTGTCAAAATCACTGTCGTTACGGACACATCGATGAAAATGGACTCTTTGTCCGTAATTGGACTGCCCCCAAAATGGCGATTACGGACAAAATGGTCCAAAAAGACGGCTTTGTCCGTAAATCCTCATCATAATGGTCAAAAATTTACGGACAAATCACTGGAAAATGCCAGTTTGTCCGTAAAATGCGTTTTGATTACGGACAAATCAGCAAAAATCGGCTCTTTGTCCGTAAAATTTGAGTGAAATCCCGGTGCATCGCCCAAAAAAGAAAAAATCCGCGCCATGATTGGCGCGAATTTTCATCATTATTCAGTTGCGTACGGGCTCATGAGCGTTCGGCTCCACACCTTCATAATCGGGTTCAGACCAGCAACAAGGCTCATGATAAGTTCGTGCCGCGTCGTGACTGCGCTTGCGCTGATCACTCGCGCCCCTCCTTATCTACCGCCTTGTTGAGCGGCTGGTCTTCACACCTTACCTTAATCGGGTTCCAGCTCGCATTCCCCCTATCGCAAGCAAGGACTCCCTAGACGAGACAAGCTCGCCTTCGGTCGCCCAAAGCTTGCGTACGGGCTCATGACCGCTCGCTTCCACACCTTACCTGTTAAACACACCCTTGATTGCACGCCATGCAATCACGAAGACATTTGCCTTGTCAACGGCTTTATCGGTCTTGGCCTTGAGCTTGATTGAAGTTGCGCCATCAAGATAGTAAAGATCCTGACCTTTGACTTTGACGGAAAGTTCGCCGACCGTCTGTCCCTTCTTCAAAGGAGCAACAAGGCCGCCATCCTTGTAGAGCTTCTTGTCGCCTGAGAGCTTGGCAACGAGATTGGCTGATGAAACGCTGCTCTTAAGCCAAACATCGGTACCATTTTTGGATGAAACGGCAACTTTCAGGTCCTTGCCATGATAAACAGGCAATGAAGCAGCATTTTTGAATGATTTGCCAGCTTTGATCGTTTCATATGAATAGCTGTTGTAGCAATACGACATTAACTTTTGCGTTTCGACGAAACGGGAAAGGTCTTCCTGACTGTCGTGCTTGGCACCCAAGACAACGGTAATCAGACGATGACCGTCCTTGTTGACCGTTCCGGTAAAGCAGGCACCGGCTGAATCTGACGTGCCGGTTTTAAGACCGTCAACGGGAAGCTCAGAGTAGGCTTTTGCCAATCCCGGAAGCATCCAATTCCAGTTTTCCATCGTTGTCTCATCAGTGCCGTTGTTGAATTTCATCCGTGCAATCTTGGTCGTCTCAAGAACTTCAGGATAATCTTCAATCAAGCGCTGACTGATGATTGCCATGTCTTTTGCGGAAAACTTGTTTTCGGCATTGTCTGAAGCACCAGGATATTTGGCATCAAAGACTTCATCGTTCGTCAAGCCGTTAGCCGTATAGATTTCAGCATCATTGATTCCCATCTTCCTGGCTTCCTTGCGCATCATGTCGATAAAGTTCTTATGCGTTCCGCCCACTGCATTTGCCAAAGCCATTGCGGCCCCGTTTGCAGAGTAGATCAATGTTGCTTGATACAGTGATTTTACCGTGTACTTATGGTCAGCCTTCAAAGGAACGTTTGAAAGCTGCGTGTCCTGACTAACTTTTTGCGAAGCCGCATCAGGCAAGATCTCTTGATTCCAGCTCAGCTTGCCGTTTTTGATGGCTTGAAGAACCAGATAGACCGTCATCAGCTTGGACATTGATGCGACCGGCAGTGCTTGTTCCGCATTCTTTGCGTAGAGAATCTGCCCCGTCTTGGCATCAACGGCAATTGCGGCCTTGACGTCAAGATTCAAATTCGAATCTGTTTGTTGCGGTAAAGAGTCGGCAGATACTTTTTGAACAGACAGGCCACCGATGCCTGCTGCGGCAGCCGTAGATACGGTTACGCCTGCGATGAGTGCGATCATTGTTTTTCTCAATGATTTGAATAGTTTCATTACTAAGCAGTCCCCTCTAATAAATTCCTATTTAAGAATACCCAAAAAAAACCAAGGATTCAATAGTTTTGCCAACAAAAAAGGACGAATTCGTTATTCGTTCGTCCTTTTTTCAGCCTTTGCCGGCTTACGCACAACATTCTTGTGTTCCGTTGGAAAATGCATCACAAAACTGGTCAGTGCCGCATTTGATTCAACGTATATATAGCCATTATGGCGTTCAACGATGCTTTGCACGATTGCAAGTCCGAGTCCTGATCCGCCCGTCTCGCGAGATCGTGAGCTTTCGGCACGATAAAATCTGTCAAACAGCTGCGGAACAGCATCTTCAGGAATTGGTTCTCCGTCATTTTCGATTTTGACGACGACTTCTTTAGAAGAAAGCTGCTTTACCGAAAGATAGATGTGCTTGCCGTCGCGTCCGTATTTGAAAGCATTCGAAATCAGGTTGTTGAAAACCCTGGCCAGCTTTTCTCCGTCTGCTTCCATAAATACCGGCTCATCCGGAACGCTGACTTCGACTTCCATCCCTTTTTTGTTTCCTTCAAGCTCATAGCTTGCTCCGATCTGTTCAAGCATCGCGCCCAAGTCGATTTTCACGATGCTTAACGGCAAATCGGGCTGTCTGACTTTGGTATATTCAAACAAATCGTCAACCAACGATTTCATCTGCTTTGACTTCAAAAAAGCCGTGTGGGTGTACTTTTTCAATTCTTCTTCGCTGCCGTACTGATTGTCTTCAATCAAGCCGAGATACCCGATAATCGAAGTCAACGGCGTTCTGATGTCATGACTGACGTTTGTGATCAATTCGTCTTTTGAGCGTTCAATTCTCCGCTCTTCTTCCATCGCGTTGATCGTACTGTCAACCAACGCATTGACGCTTTCAACGACGCGCTGCATTTGACCGTCAAGGGTAAATTTGATTCGATGCGAAAAATGTCCGGAAGCAATATAGTGCAATTCCGAAATAACGTGACGCAGCTGCATTTGACGATAGCGACGCATCAGGCGCCAGTAGACGATAAAAGCATCCGCTAAAAGCATCAAGCCGGTGAAAACCCATCCCCAGGACCACAGTCTGATGGCATGCGGCCCGAGGGAAAGCGACAGTTTAATCTGAAAAATTCCGGCTGCAAGCCCTGGGTTGCGGGCGATTTCCTGGTTGGCAATCACAAAAATCGACATATTGAGCAAAAGCAGCAGGATAACCGTTGCAACGCCTTCGCCAAACAGCTCGCTTTTTTCACGCGTCGTGAGTTTAAATTGCACTAAGCATCACCCCGTTAATGTGATTCAATCTTGTATCCGACGCCCCAGACGGTCTGAATGACCTTTTCGCCGCCGGTTGATTCTTCAATCTTGTCTCTTAGATGACTTACGTGAACCATAACCGTCTTGGCTGAAACAACCGATTCCTGCTGCCAGACGCGCTCAAAAATTTCATCAGCAGAAAAGACTCTGTTCGGATGGCTTGCAAGCAAATACAGGATGCCAAATTCCAAAGCCGTCAATTGAATCGACTTGCCGGTGACGGTTTCGACTTCATGCGAATCCTTTTTGATGATCAGCGGACCGATTTCGATTTGATCCGGTTCGTCATTTTTAACGTCATGCTGGCTGCGACGAAGCAGAGACTTGACGCGTGCCATAACTTCAAGCGGATTGAACGGCTTGGTCACATAGTCGTCCGCACCTTGAATCAGGCCTTGAATCTTATCCAAATCATCGGTTTTGGCCGAAAGCATCAATACCGGAATCTGACTGTCCTTTCTGACTTCTCTGACGACTGCAAGGCCATCCATCTGAGGCATCATGATGTCAAGAATCATCAAGCCGATGTCAGGATTCGTATTGAGTTTCGTAATGGCCTCTTTTCCGTTATAGGCGCGTTCCACTTCGTAGCCTTCGTTTTTGACGTAAATACTGAGCAATTCAACAATATCTTTATCATCATCAACAATCAGAATTTTCATAGCATTTGACTCCTTTTTGGTATGTACCTTGCGCAATATATACCTATATGATACCAAATTTCGCAACGTCAAGACGTAAAGAAACATCTAAAAAAAGTCGGTTTATTTAAGAAATCTCAAGAATCACCTTACCAGATAGACCCTGTCATCGATAAAGTCAAAACGTTCGTGCCGCTGATTCAGATCTTCCGGCTCTTCCAATCGGCACTCATCCCAAAATTTTTCGGAATTCGTTGCCCCGTTTCTTTCGCCGATCACGATGAACTCGCCAGGCCAGCGCATCGTTCTGAGCTTTTGCAGCACTTCCCAGTCGTCTTCTGACGTATCGGGAGCCCATTCCATGATGATGACGTCCATAACGTCCGCGTATTTTTCAACTGCGGACGTTGCATCGAGATTTTCGACCTTTGTCCATGGATCGGGACGCGTAACGTCTTGTTTTGACCAGTCAAAGCTGTCCGTTGCCGTCACGTTCGCCAAACCGGCTGAAAGCACTGCATTTCCCGACATTAATTGGAGCGTTTTCCTTCCGTTTAAATGCAGAGCAAGATCATCAAGCCATTCTTCCGAAAAAATATGCCAAATTCCAAAGTTTTCGATTACCGTTTGGCGCAAATCATTCAGTCTGCTGTCAAGTTCCAGCAGATTGGCGCAATCAAGCAGATGATCCATGATGAATTCTTCGCTAAAACCGAGTTTTGGCAAAGGATGCCTGGGCAATTTGCGCTCGCCGTATGCTTTAAGCGTTTTTTCAACGGCTGATACCTGCTCAAGCACTTCTCTTTGCGAAGAACCCTTTGACAAACGTTTAAGTTCTTGCAGATATTCTTGCCACCTCATAACATGACGTCCATCGCTTTTTTGAAATAATGCTTGTAAAGGCCCGCAAACCGACCGATGTAATCTTCGTCCCACGGCTTGTCCCTTCCGCAGAAATGCAGCACGACGGTATTCTTTATGACCCAGTCAAGGTCCCATTCGCCCATGCTGATTGCCTCATAGATCGGATTCTTTCTGACGTCATAATTATAAAGCTCATCTTCAACCTTCTTGATCTTCTGCCCGTATAGTCCGTTCAAGACGTCCTGATCGGGCAATAACAGATTAAGCTTGTTTTTTTCAACATATTCGACAATTCTTTGAGGATCGACGACTCGTCTGATTCCTTCAAGGTTCATCAAAAGCACGCCGGAGTTGAAGTAGCTTTCGCCGCTTTCTGCCCCGAGCCGCACGTTGTTGATCACGTTTTTGACGTTGGTCAAGCCTGAATGACTTGCCGCTACGTAAAGGTTGCCTTCAAAATCAAGTTCATAAAGCCGACTTAAATCATTGATGCACAAAACGTCGGCATCAAGATACAGGATGCGTTTGATGTCATTCGGCAAATACTTGTGCGCAAGCAATCGATAATAAATCGTTTCCGGATATCTGTCCGTCACCGGAAAATCAGAAAAATCCTCATCGCTGATAACCACCGGATGATACTTGGCTCCGGTCTTTGAAGCAAATTTTTCGATTTCCTTCGTTTTTTGAAGCTTCTTTTTTTGCAGAACGTAAAAATCGAGCTGATCCTGCGTATTTTCCAAAATTGAGTAAACGGCTGTCAACATTTGGTCAACGAAGCCGTCGTTAACCGCAAAGAGCAAGTTCATGGCGAAAACCTCCTTAACTTTCTTTCTTCCATTATAACAAATTTCAGAGGCGAGGTAATTTTGTTCTGCTTTTGGATGGAGGCAACGGTAAAATATTTTTTCAAATTTTTGGTCTGCTTTCGGTGTCACCGGCTCTGATTTTGGATTTTGCCCTGATTTTCCCGGCGCACTGCCCCAAATTCCGTACAAGCACTGCATTTGGCAAAAAAATCCGCACCATCACGGCACGGATTGAAATGTCCTATTTCCAGCAAAGTCCCTGCTCATGCAGTACTTCAAGGATTTGGCTGCGATGCGTCTTTCGGTTGTCAAGTTTGGCAGATCCGATCTGATTGGTGAACGAATCAATGCGCTTGTTGGCGTCGCGAAGATCGTAATAAGTTTGAACGACTTCATCATATGAGGCGAGATTTTCGATTGAAAAATCGTGAGGATATTCGTTTTCAAATGAGATGAATTCCAAAGGCAAGCGCGGCTTCAGCTGCGGTTCCTGATCAGGAACGCCGACTTGAACGCCTAAAACGGGATAGGTCATTTTCGGCAGATTCAAAATTTTGACCAATTCCTTCGGCTCATTATTGATGCTTCCTAAAATAACAGCGCCTAGTCCCATGCTTTCAGCCGCATTAACGAAATTTTGCACGGCCAAAACCGTATCTTCAACTGCCTGCAAGAAAACATCGGTCCCGTGAAGCGCGCCTTCGTCTTTTCCGAGTTGGCGACGAATTTCGCTGTTGCGGTACAGATCGGCAACAAAAATGAACAGATCTCCGTTTGCGCCGACATATTTTTGCCCCGTAATCTCACGGATTTTTGCGCGTTTTTCATCATCCGTAACGTGCATCATCGAGAACTGCTGCAAAAACATGCTTGTCGACGTGTGACGTGCCACTTCTTCCAAAGTCTTCTTCTGCTCATCAGTGAGTTCCTGGTTTTTGAAAGCTCGTATCGTCCGATGGTTCAATTGCGTTTTAATCGTTTCGTTCATGATGATACCTCCGTTAATTATTTTAAATGCAGTGCTTTTCCGGCATGACTGCCTTTAAATCCAAAAATCAGACACGTTTTTATCTTGAATCTACTCTCTGACTTGACCGTCGCCGCGAATCACGTATTTGATCGTGGTCAGCTCGTTTAAGCCCATCGGTCCTCTTGCGTGAAGCTTTTGCGTCGCAATGCCGATTTCTGCTCCAAATCCGAATTCGAACCCATCGGTAAAACGGGTCGAAGCATTGACGTAGACGCAGGCAGAATCGATTTCGTTCAAAAAACGCTGACTCGCACGGTAATTTTCAGTAATGATCGATTCGGAATGATGCGTGCTGTGCTGATTGATGCGCAGAATTGCCTCATCCAAAGAATCAACGATGCCGATCGTCAAAATATAATCGTTATATTCGGTATCCCAATCTTCAACGGTTGCGGGCTTGCAACGGCTGCCAAGAATCGCGCACGTCCGCTCGTCGCCGCGAAGTTCGACGTTTCGTGCTTCAAGGGCTTGTGCCACGCGAGGCAGAAATTTATCTGCAACGTCTTCATGAATCAAGAGCTTCTCGGCCGCATTGCAGACTGACGGTCGCTGGCATTTGGCATTGACGACGATTTTTTCCGCCATGTCAAATTCAGCATCCTTATCAACGTAGAGATGACAATTTCCGGCTCCTGTTTCAATCACCGGAACCTTGGCATTGTTGACGACGGACTTGATTAGACGAGCCGAGCCGCGCGGAATCAAAACGTCAAGATAATCCGTCAGCTGCATGAACTGATTTGCAATCTCATGCGAAGTTTCCTGAATGATTTGTACGGCATTTTCGTCAAGGCCTGATGAGGCAACCACAGACCGCAAAATTTCACAAAGCTTGACGTTTGTCCTCAATGCTTCTTTTCCGCCGCGAAGAATCACGGCATTTCCAGACTTGAAACAAAGTCCGGCCGCATCGACCGTCACGTTGGGACGAGCTTCATAAATCATGCCGACGACGCCAAGAGGCACCCGTCTTTTGGCAATCTGCAAACCGGCATGGTTGACCCAAGCCGTATCCTCGTTTCCAATCGGATCAGGCAAGGATGCAACCTGGCGCAGACCTTCTGCCATCCCTAAAATACGGTCATGATCAAGCGTCAGACGATCCGTAAAATTTTGCGGCATCTCTGATGCCTTCTCCAAATCGAGCCTGTTTTGTGTCAAAATCTCTTCTTCTTTTTCGATCAAGGCATCAGCCATCTTGTTCAACACTGCATTTTTCAGGGAAGTCGGCGTCTGTGCCAGCTCAAAAGCGGACTGTTTAGCCTTTTTCCCCATCTCTTCCAAAGAAATTACCATAATTTTCACCTCATTTTTTCCTGAAAAGAGTTCCGATCTTGTCGCCATTCATGATTCTGAAAATAATCGACGGATTTTCACCGTTCGCAAGAATCATCATGCGATCATGCTTCAAAATGCGTTTTGCCGCCTTGAGCTTGGTCGTCATTCCGCCCGTTCCGAATTTGGTTCCTTTGCCACCGGCCTGTTCGATAACCTTGGAGTCAATCTTGTTGATTTCGTCAATCAGCTTGGCGTCTTTGAAATGACGCGGATTTTTGTTGAAAAATCCGTCAATGTCTGACAGCATGATCAAAAGATCCGCACCGACGATGTCGGCCACGATGGCTGAAAGCTGATCGTTGTCGCCGAACTTCGTATGGTGATCGAGTTCGTCGACTGCAATCGTGTCATTTTCGTTGATAATCGGAATAATGCCCCATTCAAGCAGCGTGTCAAGCGTGTTAAAAACGTTCTGGCGACTCTCCGGATAGTCCAAAACGTCATGAGTCAGCAGCACTTGGCTGATCTTTTGACCATACGTCGTAAAACGCTGTTGGTAAATCGTCATCAGTTCGCACTGCCCCATTGATGCCAAGGCCTGTTGTTCCGGAATCTTCTCGGGTCGAGCATCCAACCCCATCTGTCCCATTCCGACGCCGATTGCCCCTGATGAAACAAGGACGACCTGCTTGCCTTCGTTGACAAGACCGCTCAACGAAAAGCTGAGCTGATCGATTGCCTGCAGATTGATCCTGCCATTCGGATGAATCAGCGTGCTGGTTCCGACCTTGACAACGACTCGTTTTGCACCGTCAAGTTGGCGCTTGCTGCTCATAACGACTACCTTCTTTCTTGCTTTTTGTTATGTTCTAACTATACCATTAATTTTTTCTATCTACTAGCACCAGGTTGTCGCCTGATGCCGTCAAGCATGTATTTTTGAATCAAATCAACGATCTGTCTGTTTTCCGGAAGATCCGAATGCCCGGCTTCGTTGCCGGTCACGGTTATTTGAGTGAATGACTTGACTTTTCCCTGAAAAATATACTTGCCGGCCTCGACGCTTTTTTCGGGAACCAGGCCGTCCGAAGTATAGGTTTCGGTTCCGGCAACCGAATATACGATCAAATCGTCGGGGAGGCGGTAACTGTATTTGATAAAATCAGACAGCATCTGCGACTTCTTCTTCATCGACTGTTCCGAAAAATTGTAGGGAGATCCGATCGTCATCAGTTTTTTAAAGCTGACGTCGTAATTTTTTGAATAATTTTCGAGAAAACAGGTCCAGACCAGACCACCGTTTGAATGTCCGATACATTTGCAGTTGTTGAACTCATAGCGTTCATATAATTGCTCAAAACATTTATTGAACATCCGGGCCTGCTTCTTGATATTCGAGTACCCGTCACGGTTGTTCTCAAATCCGACCACGATGATTGGTTCGGTGTCCCTTGCAGAAATCCTGCCTTTAAACTTTATCCTGCCGTTGTTCATGACTTTGATCTTAAGCAGTCCATGCTTTTTGGGCTGATCGGAATTAAGCTGTGCGACCATTCCGTCAAATCTGTTTTCCGTCGCTGAACTTCCGGGAATCATGATCACTGGCGACAGCTGCGAATTATAACGCCGAGCCATTTGTTCAGAACTTTTTTTAGTATACCGATACGTCGGAATTGCCAGGAGAACCGTCAAAATTAAAATCAAGCCGGAAAAAAAGATTGCGCCCTTATTTTTCATCAACCTGTCCTCCCTTGAGTCGATTCATCAATTTGCCTGCGCGCTCTGCATTTTTCACAAAAAAGCAGTAGATAAAAGCATCCATCATGACCAACGCAAGCGAAACGAAAAAGGCCGCAAACGAACCGTTCGTGGCAATCAGCGCGCGCAAGACCGGCGGCGTGCCGCCCCAGACCGGGTAGACTGACGGAAGCAGGATTCCAAGCTTATAAAATGCAGAGACGACGACCATGTTCAGTTGCGGAACAAAAACATACGGTATCAAAAACAGCGGATTGAGCAAGACCGGCGTCCCGATATTTAATGCCGAATCGTAGCCGAAAAAGACCGGAATCAGACACCACCAACAAAGAAGCCGTCGATTTCTTCTCTTTGAAACAAACATCAAGGCAAGCAACAGCCCCAGACCGGCAAGCTGAGCATAAGTAAAGTACGTCGAATAAGTCGTCAGTTTATAAGGAACGCCGGTCAAATCGCCATGATGAGCCAAAGCATAGTTCAGGTTCTTCGTCGCCGAGGCCTCATCAAAAAAACTGCTGCTCGTATAAGGTCCAAAAAGTCCGCACCAGGTTCCGACGCTCGTCAATAGTCCGAGCCAAAGAATCGACGGAAAACTGCTCGTTGCCGCTTTCATCTCCTGAGACTGAGAAATCCCGTTTTTAAACAAACAGCTGCCTGCAAAGTTCAGAATTATTGCAAATGCAAGCGCTAAAAACAACGGCAAAAGCATTCGGAACGAACCCGGAAGCTGCTGATCTGCGCCTTCTCTTCCCTCAACCCTGCTCCAAAATTCTCCGCTCAGTAAAAACAGCTTGCCCACGACGTACCCGAACATGATGCCGGCCAGGATTCCCTGCACGCCAAGCAGACGATAAGCAAATACGAACCCGTGCGACTGCCCTGCCTGTTGAAAACACAATGCCAGATACGCTATAAATCCGGTTGTCGCAGCCGTTTTATAATTTTGACGCAAAAACTGTGCCGTATATCCGGCCGAATAATGAGCTGCCAGAAGTCCGCTCAACCCGCCGGTCATCGCATAGATTCCGTTACACAGACTATTGAATCTCTGGCTCAGTTCCATTCCAAAAATTCCGCTCAAAAAACTATCCGGGGCAAGCAATGCCACCGTTGCAATCTTTGCAAAACTGCCGATCAAAACGAATGGAAAAACTGACAGAAGAGCTGCCCGTGCCGTTTTAAAAAAGCTCATTTCTCTGATTTTGGCAATCTCAAAAATGACTTGTTTTTGCATAGTATTTTCCTCCGATTGAATGATAATTTAATTATACGCTTTTTTGAACAAGGTGTGGAAGCGAGCGCTTATGACCCCGTACGCAAGCTTTGGGCGACCGAAGGCGAGCTCGTCTCGTCCAGGGAGTCCTTGCTTGCGATAGGGGGAATGCGAGCTGGAACCTGATTATGAAGGTGTGGAAGCGAGCGGTCATGACCCCGTACGCAAGCTTTGGGCGACCGAAGGCGAGCTCGTCTCGTCTAGGGAGTCCTTGCTTGCGATAGGGGGAATGCGAGCTAGAGCCCGATTTAGACAAGGTGCGAAGACCAGCCGCCTAACAAGGCGGTAGATAAGGAGGGGCGCGAGTGATCAGCGCAAGCGCAGTCACGACGCGGCACGAACTTATCATGAGCCTTGTTGCTGGTCTGAGCCCGATTATGAAGGTGTGGAAGCGAGCGCTTATGACCCCGTACGCAACTGCTCAATCACTGCACCTGACCTCGGTTACGGGCAAAACGGTGCTTTTTGAAATTTGCCCGCAATCTGAGACCACACTGCTTTGGCGAAGGTAACAGAATAGAACATTTTTCTGATTTTTGGAGATTTTGTTCTACTTCCGAGGTCGCACGGGCCGAATTTGGAGAGTCAGGTAGACAAAAATCAGACATTCACCCCGGTTTTTGTCTACTTTCGAGGTCGCGCGGACCGAATTTGGAGAACCTGGTAGACAAAAATGAGGCATTCACCCCGGTTTTTGTCTACTTTCGAGGCTGAGCGGGCCGATTTCGGAGAGTCAGGTAGACAAAAATCAGACATTCACCCCGGTTTTTGTCTACTTTCGA
>ERZ773229.297-NODE-297-length-49814-cov-42.653168_pt1 | contig 49814 bp, 43 predicted proteins | sample MGYA00580992_ERZ773229 | MGnify/ENA primary metagenome ERZ773229 (study PRJEB29015, sample SAMEA2737795) | human gut metagenome | biome: human gut; feature: human-associated habitat; material: faeces | place: China | collected 2012 ... | reverse complement strand
TTTACCATATTTTGGCTCTTTTTATTTAGTGTGAACTTTAAAGGTATTATAATCATTTGCAATCTTTATTTTTATCTTTGTCTTTTAACTTCATCAGTTAAATCATAGTTAACAACTGTAATTCCTGCTTTTTTAGCATACAACATTAATATCCTTTCCACTACTTGATTAAAACCAATAAATGTTATAGTATTAATTTTATTATTTAAAACGAAATTCCTAAATGCTTTAATTTGTTGAATAAAGTTAGTTTTTGAATTTAGTGCACTAATTTTTAAATTTGGTGCGTCATTGCTTGATGGTAAGCTCGAATAACCTAAATTATCTATATTAACAATTATTTTTTCTAGCGCTAAATATTGTTCACTACTTCTTAATTGAAAAACATCTTCTTTATTCATCCAAGTTAAATCTAAAGTGGTATCAGATTCTAATTGATTAAAATCTATAACTTCATTATAGTTTAGTTCTTCATAATGTGATTGTTCTACACTTCCTAAATATTCATCGTAATCATCAATAACATAATGCAATGCACTTCTCATTAAGAATCTAGTATTATTATGTACTTCCACAAAAACTTTTCCATAATATTCATAGGGATGAACTTTTTTCTCTTTTTCTAAATCAATACTCTCCATATTATACCTCCATATTAATTATAACATATTTTTGCAATTTAGTATATATGTACATTTATTTCATTCATTTTATCAATCTTCCTTTCTACGGCGCGCTGGTTTCTATTTTTAATTCGTTATTTTTTATTCTAAATATAATACTTCCATCTTGATCTGTTCTATATATTTTTGAATCTTTAAGATTACTCAAAACTTCTTTATTTGGATGACCATACATGTTATTTTTACCAACACTAATTATTGAATATTTAGGATTAATTTCATTTATAAAATTTTTACTAGAACTTGTCTTACTACCGTGATGTCCAACTTTCAATACATCAATATCTTGTAAATTATATTTTTCTATTAAATCTTCTTCAACTTCAACGCCAGCATCTCCCATAAATAAAAATTTATGATTATTAAATTTCATATATACAACAGAGGAATTATCGTTCTCATTATCATAATCTTTATCATTCAAAAAATATAATTTATTACCATCTATATTCAATTCTTTAATACAACTATAATATGGTATTTTCTTTTTATCTAATGCTTTAATTAAATCTTGTTCTAGTTCATTAAACTCACCACAATTAAAAATCACTTTTTCCACTTTAAAATTATTAACCAAGTTAATTACTTCTCCCATATGATCGTAGTCTCCATGTGTTGTAATTAAATAATCTACTTTTGTTATCCCTAAACTCATCAAATAAGGAATTGTTTTATTTTTAACAATTTCATAATTATATAATCCTCCAGTATCTATTAATATATTTCCCTTATTATATGGTAAAGTAATCAAAGAACTATCTCCATTACCAACACTAAGATAAACTACATTAAAAGAAGGATTAAAATACATATAATATTTATGCAATAAAATAAAAACAAATATATATACATTTTTATAATTATATAAAAACATATAAATAAATATATAATATAAAATAATTAAATAAATATTAGGTTTAGAAAAACATATAATTCCAAGTTTACTAATTTTAATCATCTTAGAAACATACTCCAAAACATTAACAAAAAAAGATAAAATATAACTCATAAAAGGAAATATAAAACTAACTATAGATAAAGGGAAAATAATTACACTAACAAAAGGAATAAAAACTATATTTAAAAATATTCCTAAAATATTAACTTTGTAATAATTATATATTGTTATTGGAAACGCAACAAAAAAAGATAACATAGATATATACAAACTTTTTCCAATTTTATTCTTATGTCTTTGAATATTTTTATTAAAAAGTATTAATGAAAATGAAATAATATATGAATATTGAAACGAAACATTATATACATACATAGGATTAATTAAAAGCATAATTATAAGCAAAATACACATTATATCTATACTCTTTATCTTTAAATTAAAAACTTTATTTAAAGCAAATAATATATACATAATAGTACTTCTCACCACAGAAGGAAGAGTTCCCACCAATAACATGTAAAAAACAAGAAAATTTATTACTATAAAATAATTATAAAAATTATTATATGAAATCCTTTTTAAAATATAAAGAATACATGAAGCAAACAAACTTATATGCATACCAGATATAGAAAATAAATGCGATATACCATTACTTCTAAAACTATTTAATATTTGACCATCAATTAACGAAGTATCACCAAGTAAAAATGTTTTAACATACTCTTTTGCCTTAGGCAATTTATTAATTCTACTTATAAACTTATTCTTAATATAATACAATACATTAGAATTATTACCAATTTTTACTACACTATTTGCCACAACTTGATAGTGTATTTTATTATAATAAAGATATTTTTTATAATTAAACAAATTAAAAACATCATTATTATTTGGTTCTTCTAAAACTCCTTCTACTTCTATTTTATCACCTATACTAATATTTTCTAATATATCAAAATAATTTATAACCAATCGTTCTGAAGACTTTTCTTTTATATATAAAATTGTTTTATCACTAGAACACTTTATTTTATATACTACCCCAACAAAAGAAGTTTCAGTTCCATCAAATTTACTATCAACTCTAAAAATATTAGTAAAAATAATAACCAAAATTAAACAAACAATAGCACTAACTTTAAACAAATATCTATGTTGTAATATATTCTTTAATTTTCTCAAACAACGCTTCCCCTATGCCAGAAACATTAAGCAAATCATCAATAATTTTAAAATAACCATTTTCTTCTCGATATTTTATAATAGCTTTAGCCTTTGCTTCACCAAGTCCATTTATACTCATAAGTTCTTCTAAAGTTGCCGTATTTATATTAATAGTCTTATTAACATTCGTAATCGAATCATTAATTTCCGTATTAATACAACCATCATTTTGAATATTTGGACAAACACATTCTTTATCTACAACTTTTATTACCGTATCAACAATATTAGAATTCTTAACCTCTTCATTAGTATATATAATAATAACCATCTCATCAGTAACTTTCCTTGATAAATTTATATTATCAGTATTAGCGTTTTCCATTAACCCACCAGCCATAGTTATAACATCAATTATTTTTTTATCAGAATTTATCTTATATACCCCAGGTTTCTTTACAGCTCCTTTAATATCTACATATACCAGATCATCTTTTAAATCAACTTCTACCTTCTCCACTTCGTTAATAACAACTTGATTATCAACTAAATTCTTTTCTTTACTCTTTAAATTAACTTTAACAAAAATTATATAAAAAATAATCAACATAAATAAAAAAATAGTTATTACATATTTATATTTTTTTAAAAATCTTAACATCATATCCTTTCTTTTGGTCCTTCAATAATATTATTATAAATTTTTTTTCAAATTACTTCTTTTTTTATTATTTTTTTCTAATTTTAACAAACATTAAATAATTAAAAAATACTAGAAATTTGTCGACTTCTTATCATATCTAAACAATGCCTTTAGTAGCATAATATAATTAAGTACATACAATAATTATGGTTGGCTAATGTACTAACTTTTTGAATAAAATAGGCAAACACACATAAAACAACTTAAAAAAACTTGACAAGGCAAAGACAAATATTTATAATATTCAGTCAACCGAAAGGATATGGACCAAGGGGGAATTTCTATGAAAAAGGCTAAATACATAGTACTTATTGTTTTAACCTTTATATTAGTAATATTACCAATCACACTAAAAGAAAAAGACACTAATAATGATTACTCATATATAGAAAACAACAATATAAGTACTAAAACAGAAACTATCATAAGCTACGATTATAGCAAAGATATTAATGATTATAAAACAAAATATAATAATAATGAAGTCGTAGGTATTATTAATTTTGAAAATACTGATTATTCTAAGCCAGTAATGCAACACAATGATAATGATTATTACTTAAATCATGATGAATATATGAAATCAAATTATCGAGGAGCTGTTTTTGCTGACTACAGAATAGATATCATTAATAGTAGAAAAATACTTATCTTTGCACATAATGCTAAATATATTGATGCTAATTTCAAAATACTAGATAATTACTACAATTATGATTATTTTAAAAATCATCAATTTATAAGCATTACTACTAATGAAGGAAAAAAAGTATATCAAATATTTTCTGTTTATGTTGAAACTAGTGATTTCAGTTACATGAATGTAAATTTTCCAGATGAAGAAAGTTGGGTAAATCATCTAAACAAATTAAAGAGTAAATCTTTATATGATACTTCCGTTGAAGTAAAAGAAGATGATGAAATTTTAATACTACAAACTTGTAGTACACATGATGACTATAAAGACTATAGTCAAAAATATCTATTAATAATAACAAGGAGGGTTAAAAATGAAGAAAAAATTTATTAAAAATAGTAAAAAAGCTTTCTATACTTTATTTGTATTTATTTATACTATAATGCAAATAATTTCACCTGTAATGGTTAGTGCAAGCACTAGCATAGATTTAGATAATTTACCAACTAATCCTGAGATTGGAGATATTTACAATAGTACTGTAACAGCCGGTTCGTTAGAAAATGAAGGTGATGTCTTAGTTACAAAAACTGTTACTAAAACAAATACGCTAGGAGAATACACAGTAACATTTAATATTAAAGGTAAAAAAGTAACTACTTCAACAGAAATTAAAAAGCCTTTATATGCTGTTGTGGTATTTGACCGTTCTGGTAGCATGGAAAGCACTTGTATTGAATATTATTTCAATAGATGTATAAAAACAGACCAAAAATGGGAAAGTGCAGTTAATGGTGCTAAAACATTTGCTAAAACTTTACTTAACAAAGTAAATAATGCACAAATTGCTTTAGTAGGTTTTTCTGGAAATAATCGTGGAGATACTCCCAATAACGATGCCAAAACTCTAAGAGAATTTGCTAATAAAAATTTAGATGATGCTAATTTTGGCAGTGCTAATGGAGGAACAAACTTACAAGCTGGATTATTAAAAGCTAATGAATTACTTAGTGACACAAGAATTCCTGAAAACGCCGTTAAATATGTTGTTGTAATAAGCGATGGCCAACCTACATTTTATTATGACAATAAAGGTTATACAAGTGGAAATGGTAATTCAACAACAAAAGAAACATATGAAGCTACAATAGGTGCTGCTACAACATTAAAGAATCAAGCAGAAGTATTCTCTATCGGATACATGTTACCAAGTGGTATGGTATACGGAAATAAAACAGCAGCAGATATTTTAACCGAAGTATCTTCTCCAAATAAAGAAGGTTCAACTATTAAACATTATGTAGATGGTAAACCTGAAGATGTGGCAAATGCATTTACTAATATAGCAGAGGAAATAAGTACAGCTAATGCTGGAACAAATGCTCAATTAACAGATAAATTAGGAAATGCCTTCTCATTTGTAGATGGTAATGGAAACACTTACACATCTAGTACTATAGGAGAAATAACTGAAGAAGGAACTTCATTTAGTTTTAATATTAAAATAGATGAAGATTCTAGTAACGGATGGCATCCTACTAATAACGGATTCATTTTAAAATACACTAACTATAAAGGAGAAGAAGTAACTTTAAATAGTGAATCTGACCCATTAGTATACTGGGAAGCAAAACAATATAACTATGTTATAAAATACTACTTAGATGATACTAATGGTAATCCAATTGCTACTGAAAATGGAACTGCTCCATTAAACGAAGAAATTAAAGTAAATGAAGAAAAACATTTAAGTAGTCATATTGGATATGAATATACTGGTGGTGATAAAGACTTCAACATTTCTAAAAATGAAGAAGAAAATATTGCTATAGTTGTATATACTAAAGTTGATTATAACTATGTAATTAATTACTATAAAGATTCTATATCAGAAGATAACTTTATTAATAGAGTAACTGGAACTGCTAACTATAAAGATACTATTAATGTAGAAGAAGAAAAATTCTTATCAGATTTAACCGGATATGAATATACTGATGGTGAAAAAACTATTACTATATCAACAAATAATAATGAAAACATAGTAAACATTGTTTATACTAAGAAAAATTATAACTATGAAGTTAGATACTATTTAGATAGTCTAGAGGGTACTCATTTAGGTACTGTTGCTGGCACTGGAGTTATCAATGAACAAATTATAGTTAATGAAGAGTTAAAATTATCTGATGATAAAGCTATCGGTTATGCATACAATGGTATAAATCTAGACTTTACTATTGAAGACACTACTGGATTAATTATTGTTAATGTTATTTACGATAAAGTAAAATACAATTGGCAAGTTAATTACTATAAAGATAGTATAGCTAATGATACATATTTAGGTAGTGATAATGGAACTGCATACTATAATGATGTTATTAATGTAGAAGAAGAAAAATTCTTATCAAGTTTAACCGGATATGAATATACTGATGGTGAAAAAACTATTACTATATCAACAAATAATAACGAAAACATAATAAACATTGTTTATACTAAAAAAGATTATGAATATACTGTAAAATATTACTTTGATGGAGTTGAATCTATACCTACTTTAAGTAAAGGTGGTTATTCTGTATATGGTTCTGTATTATATGCAAGTGCATATAACTTAACAGAAAAAGAAATTGAAGATAATAATTTAGAAAATTATATTCTTTCACCTGTTAATCCATATAATCCTGAATCAATAGTAATCAATACTGAAAATAATCTAATAAATATCTACTATGTATCAAAATCTAATATTACAAATCAAAAAGTAATAAAAAATACTAATGATATTATAACTAGCACATCTGATATCGTTAATTACAATATCAATTATACAGCTAATATTAAAAATGCTATTGGAGAAGTAAAAGTTATAATTAAAGACACATTACCACTAGAAATAGATACTACAAAGAGTAACTTAAATGGTGGAAGTTATAATGCAAGTAACAATACTATTACTTGGACAAAAATATATAATGTTGAAGAATTTACAACAAATTATGACATTGAATTAAATATATCTTATTCTGTAGCATACAAAAGTATTGATGCTAATAAAAGTTATGATGAAACAGTATACACTAATAAAGTTAATGTATGCACAGACATAACTTATAACAACAATATAATTAATGGTAATTGTGTAGAAGATAGTGAAGATATTCCTGTAAAAATTTATGGTGATCTTGTTGTTAAATATGTTACATATGAAAATGATAAAGAAATAACATTGTTACCTACTATAAATGAAAATAATAAAGTTGGTACTCCATACAATACAAAAAAAGAAGACATATATGGATATGAATTCGTAGAAGTTAAAGGTAATCCAAATGGAAAAATAACAGAAAGAACTACCACAGTTATATATATTTATAAATTAAGTAATGGTAACTATACAGAAGAAGAAATAGAAAAAACAAGTTCTGAAACAATAGATAGTATAGATTCACAATTTAATTACACAATTAAATATAATGTAACTATTAATGATTTTATCGGAGAAGCTACTACTACTATTACAGATAACTTACCTTATGAAATTGATGAAACTAATTCTAACTTAAATGGTGGAGTTTATGATAAAGAAAACAAAACAATTACTTGGATAATTAAATCTAATATTACCGAAAACAATAGAACCGTTACATTTAACAAAGAAATTAGTGTAGTATATCTTAATATTAATGATGCTACAGTTACTAATGAAGTAACAGGTCAAACTGTATTTGGTAACACTACTACTAACGGTAATGAAGATGAAACAACAACAATTGTTGATGCAGGAAAAGTTATTGCTCGTTATATAGAAAAAGATACAAACAAAGAATTACAACCAAGTATTGAACAAAATGGTTTAGTAGGAACATCTTACGAAACAAAAGCTGGCGATACTTCTACAGGTAATTTATATGGATATAAACTTGTTAAAATAGAAGGTAACGAAACTGGCAAAATTGTTAAAGAAACTACTTATGTTACTTACATTTATGAGAAAAATAGCGGAAGTTATGAAGAAGAAATAGTTAATAAAACAGGTGATGAATTTATTTCAAGTATTAATTCTCCATTTGAATATGAAATAAACTACAACGTAACAATTAACGATTACATTGGAGAAGCTACTACTACTATTGTTGATTCATTACCTTATGAAATAGATGAAACAAAATCTAACTTAGATGGTGGAATCTATAATAAAGAAAATAATACTATTACTTGGATAATTAAAACAAATATTGATGAAAATAATAACACTATTGAATTTAATAAAACAATAGAAGTTATATATATTAATATTGATAATCCTATTGTTTCAAATAATGTAACAGGTCAAACTGTATTTGGTAACACTACTACTAATGGTAATGAAGATGAAACAACAACAATTGTTGATACAGGAAAAGTTATTGCTCATTATATAGAAAAAGATACAAATGTTAAAATAGCTAATGATACTACTTATAATGGACTTGTTGGTTCTACTTATGTTACTGAAGAAAAAGATATTGAAGGATATTTCTTAAGTACAATTGAAGGCGAAACAACTGGTGTATATGATGGTGAAAAAGTTATTGAAGTTACTTATATATATGAGAAAAAAGGTCAAGGTGGTGACATTAACCCTCCACATACTGGACTTGATATCGTGTTACATTCATCTAACCTATTTAATATATTAGGTATTATAACTTTAACGGTTATGCAAATTATTAAAAAGAAAAAAGAAACTAACATATAAAAAAAGAACACTCATCAGAAAGTGTTCTTTTTTCAGAACAAAAATAGTAAATATCTTTAAATATTCACTATTTTTTATCAATTAACTTAGCCATTTCCCTTGAAAATAAAGTAGCACATGTCTTCCTAGAAGGATTCTTATACGTATCACTATATACTAAGGCTTCACCAAGTAATTCCTTATTATATTCCCCCTCTTCAATCATACTATGATAATTTTTAAGTATCTCTAAAGCTTCATTGCGACTCTTTCCAATCAACATATTAGATAATATTGATGTACTAGAAATAGCAATAACACAAGCTTCTCCATGAAACTTAATATCATCTATAATATCACCATTAAACTTAACATATATATCAATATTATCTATACAAGAAACATTATTAGAATTAACCTTAATATAGCCATCATCACCTATTCCCATATTTCTAGGATTTTGATAATTATCCAAAATAATAGTTCTCTTAATCTCTGGATCCATTACAATATCTCCTTCCATATATTACTACTATTCTTAAGAACATTTATAAGTAAATCTATTTCCTCATAAGTATTATAAAAACTAAGCGTAATACGACAAGTATTATTAATATTAAAAACATTATTAAGTATTTTAGCACAATGATTACCAGCTCTTACACATATATGATATTTATCCAAATAAAGTGCAGTATCCTGACTAAATACTCCCTTAATATTAAATGCCACTGAAGTAGAATAATTATCTCTATTATATAATTCTATAAAATCTAATTCACTAAGTTTTTTTATCAAATAATCACGTAACTCATGTTCATACTTATTTATTTTATCTAAACCTACATTATTAATATATTCAATAGAAGCATTTAAACCAATTACTCCTTCAATATTAGGAGTACCAGCTTCTAATCTATCAGGTAAATCTTTTAATTCAATATATCCATCCTTATTAAATATAGCATTCATACCACCACCATATTCAATAGGAACTAAATCTTTCAACAAATCAAATTTACCATACAAAACACCAATACCAGTAGGTCCATACATTTTATGACCAGAAAAAGCCATAAAATCAATATCCATATCAACAACATCAACTCTACAATGTGCTATACTTTGTGCAGCATCTACCACCATTAAACAATTATGTTTATGAGCAATTTTGGATATTTCTTTTATATCTCTAACATCACCAATAACATTAGTAACATGAGCAATAGATATAACTTTAGTTTTCTTAGTTATTACACTTTCTATCTTTGACATATCTATCTCATTTTTTTCATCTAAAGGAATATATTTAACTTTTATACCTATTTCTTTTTCTAAAACAAACCATGGCAAAATATTTGAAGCATGTTCAGATAAAGTAATCAATACCTCATCATTCTTACTTAACTTATGTTTAAAATAACCAAATACAATATCATTTAATCCTTCTGTAGTTCCTTTAGTAAATATAATTTCACTAGAATGATTAGCCCCTATAAAATTTTTAACATTTAAACGAGCCTTATCATACATATCACTAACTTTATGACTAAGTGCATAATCACCACGATGTATATTAGCAGTATAATTATTATAATAATCCATTATAGCCAAAGAAACAGCATTAGACTTAAGCGTTGTAGCACCATTATCAAAATATATAATATTATTTTTTAATATTTCAAAATCTTCTCTATTCAATTTTATCACCCCCAGTATCTATTAATTATATCTAAAACAATTTTTCTCTTTATAATATTATTATCCAAATTAGATAAAAGAAAACCTTTTATAAGTAACTTAATACTATCAGAATAACTTATTCCTCTTGACATAAGATAAAATATAAGCGAATTATCAAATTGCCCAATATTAGAAGAATGAAAGGCCTCCACATCATCTAAATCAATATACATATTAGGTTTAACCATAGCATTATTATCACCCATTGTAACAATTCTCGTATCCTGATTTAACTTACATTTAATATTATCTTTATAAACATAACTATTAATTATAAAATTAATATTACCACTATCAATAGAAATACATTTATTATATACATTACTAATCGTTTTCTTTGCATTATGAAATATATCAATATTATATTTTTCATTAACCTTACATATTGAAGAAAAATAATAATCTACACGAGCTCCTTCTTTATCAAGATTAATCAAAATATTCTCAACTACAGAATTATTATTATAAAAACTATACACTTTTAAATAACCTGTAATATTATATATAATTTTACTATTAAAATTATTATCTAAAGAAATAATATTCAAAGACGCATCATTAGCAACAATTTCTATACTAATATCAGTACAATTAACAAACTCTAAACAATAATTTTCTCCATTCTTTAAAACAATTTTATTGTCATCAACAGTTGCATTACCAATATCAACAATAATATTATTATTCATTAATATTCTATTCATAATACTATTCCTTTGTATCCACATTTGTTGTATATTTTTCATAACCTTTTTCTTCAATTTCTAAAGATAATTTATAATCACCACTATCAACAATCTTACCATTATATAATACCTTAACATAATCAGGTTTAATATATTCTAAAACCTTTTGATGATGTGTAATAATTAATAATGTTGTATCTTTATTTTCACTAATATAATCTTTTATATTTGAAGAAACTATTTTTAAACTATCAACATCTAAACCAGAATCAAGTTCATCTAATATAACTAAAGAAGGATTCAAAAGTTTCATTTGTAATACTTCATTTTTCTTCTTTTCACCACCAGAAAAACCAACATTCAAAGGTCTATGTATTAAATTTTTATCCATCTTTAACTCTTCACTAGCTTTTTCGCATTTCATAATAAAATCATAAAGCCCTACTTGTTTACCCTCCTTGCTAGACATAGCTGTTCTCAAAAAATCCTGATTACTAACTCCCTCTATTTCCATAGGATATTGCATAGCTAAAAATATACCCATTCTGCTTCTCTCATCAACAGATTTATCTAGTATACTATTACCATTAAATAAAATATCACCAGACATAACTTTATAATTACTATCACCCATAATAACTCTAGACAAAGTGCTTTTTCCAGTACCATTAGGTCCCATCAAAACATATATTTTTCCATTATCTAAACTTAAATTAAAATCCTTTAATACAAGCTTATTATCTACCATAACCGATAAATTAATAATATCTAATTTCATTTTTATCACCACACAAATATTATATACTAAAAAGAACTTTTTTTAAAGTAAAATAAAACAATATCCTAAGATATCGTTTATTCTACATACCAAGTATTATCAATATTACAGCTTTGACTAAGTGGCTCCGGATTAGGTTTATCAACTATTGTTAAAATAGGCATCGGAAATGCTGTACCAAACATCATACAACTACCAGGATGTAATACTTTTATTCTACTAAGAACCGTTTCACTAATATTAGGAATAATATCACTTACAAACTTTAAATCCTTAGGGTGAAACATCTTAAACATAATAAAATTAGAACATTGACTAATTGCAGTTTCACTAATTTCTGATGGTCTTTGTGATATAAGTCCTAAAATTATTCCATATTTACGACCTTCCTTAGTAATTCTTTCAAATATATTATAGCCAAGTATTTCAACATCTGTATCATTTTGAACATATCTATGTGCTTCTTCAAGAATAATATGAAAAGAAATAGAACCTCTATTTGGTAATTTAACAATATAGTCAAATAATAATTTAGAATGTATTTTTACTATAACTTTAGCAAATCTATCATCTACATAATTAATATTAAAATTAATTATTTGTGCTTTTCCATTATCTTTAGCTAATATAGTATTAATATATTGTTCTTTAGTAATAAAACTATCATAAATAAAATAATTAACATAATCACTATTCATCAAAGAATTAAGCCTAATCTTTAATATATTAGCATAGTCAAATACTTTATTACTATTAAATATACCCTCGCTAATTAATGCAAACTCCAAAGAAGTATAAAAATCCTTTATTGTATAAGCATAAGAACCGTCAGGAAAAGAAAGCTCAAAATCATCCATACAAAATCCTTCTAAATAACTTATAACAAGTTCAATATCAGCAAAATTACCTGACTCCTCAACATATATACATTGACGTAAAGATCTAGCCCATCCCCCTTTAACAAGTTTAATCTCTAAATTAATTTCATTTGTTGAAAACTTTGATAAAATAGACACTATCTTATTTCTAGTTTCACTATGATTCTTACCTGAAAAAATAACATCCAACAAACTTCTTGCTATAATATCATTCTTCTGTTTAATAACACTTTCATCATTCTTACAAAAATAACATACAAGTTTTAATGCTTTCTCAATAATGGGAATCTGCCTAGTATCATTAACGTTAAGAAGTAAACAAATATCATCTACGCCAAGTAACCAAAAAGGTATTCTTAACAATTCAAAATCTTGACTTTTTAAATCTGTTGTATATACTTTATAATTTAAATTAGGATTTACCTGATTTATATTAACAAATGCTTTTTGATACTCACCATAAGCATCAAATAAGAAAATATTAGTATTATATGGTAACCTCTTAGCATCATAAAAAATACCTTGCAATAATCTCGATACTGAATAACTTTTACCACTACCTGTATTACCTAATATAGCAAAATGATTGGCAAAAAAAGAATTAATATTTAAATATACATCATAAGAATTATACAAAAAAGATTTACCAATCTTAACAACATTCTTGGTTTTATCAACATTATAAATAATATCCAACTCGGGACCACTAATAATTCTACATTCACTTTTAAATGAAGGTTTTGTTAAGTTTCCGTAAATAAATTTATTATCTTTAATTTCTCCAATCAAAGATACCTCCATAACAGAATTAGACATATTACTAACTTCACCAATAATATGATTATCAAAAACTACATTTTTACCTATAATATTATCCATATCATATACATTAACATTTAAAGCAACATAAACATTATTATCTTTTATACTAGTAATCTTTCCTAACATTATAACCACCTTTATTATCTAATATCATTATATAATAAACAAGTATAAAAAACAAGAAAAAAAGAACTATTCTAATAATAGTTCTAATACTTCATAATGGCGCCTGATGTAGGACTCGAACCTACGACCTATCGGTTAACAGCCGAGTGCTCTACCGGCTGAGCTAATCAGGCATCTCTTGCAAAGTACTAGTTAATTATATACTATTTTTTCTTGTTTTGCAATACTTTTTTTATATTATTTTCATTTTTTTATCAAAAATAATACTCACAATTAATATATACCAATATAGAATAATTATTCTATCTATTTATAAACAACAGTACCAATATTTTTATCTTCTATAATATCATCTAATGCATTAACATTATCTATATTAGTAACAACAATTTTTATATTATTATCTCTACATATCTCAATTGCTTCCATATCCATAACACCAAGGTTTTTATCAATAACTTCTTTATAACTAACTGTATGATACATTACCGCATCACTATACTTATTAGGATCTTTATCATATACACCATCAACATTTGTCAATTTAATAATAATATCTGCACCAATATCTTTTGCTCTAAGTGCAGCCCCTGTATCCGTTGAAAAGAATGGTTTTCCCGTTCCTCCACCAAATATTACAATATTACCATCAAGAAGAGCCCTCTTAGCCTTATCACTATCAACATCATCAATAATTTTAACAGAAAGACCACTCTGATTATAAGCATTACATCCTAACTGTAAAAACATATCTTTAAGAACTAAACTATTCATAACCGTTGCTAACATACCAACATAATCAGCTGTTTCTCTGTTCATTGCATGAGTATCTCTACCTCTAAGAAAATTACCACCACCACAAACTATTCCAATATAAACACCTTTATCATGAATTCTTTTTATTCTTAAACATACTTCCTTAATATAATCAAAATCAAGTCCATGACCATTTCTACCAGATAACGATTCTCCAGATAATTTAATTAAAATTGTTTTATTCATTTTTCCTCCAAAAAAGATATATAATTATATCTTTAAATATTTTTTAACAGCACTATAACTACCAAACATACCTACTACAATACCAATACCAAGTAAAAGTAATGAAGATAAGTAAATAAATGGATATGGTTCTATTAACATTGCTAAAGAAGAACCAAATAATTTACCATCAAAATAATTATATAAAGATGTATAACCATATATCATTAAAATAATTGGAATAATAGAACCAAGAATACCAATAAATGAACCTTCAATTATAAAAGGTATTTTAATTGAAATATTAGAAGCTCCTACTAAACGCATAATCTCAATTTCCGTTTTTCTAGAAAATATTGCCAATTTAATCGTATTAGCAATTAAGAAAGCCGTAACTAATATTAAAGCTACTACAGCTCCAATACTAACTTTTCTAATAACATCAAAAACAGTAATCAACTGATCAACCATATCTTCTCCATAATTAACCAATTCTACCTTGTCTATTTTCTTAATACTAGAAGCAGTATTTTTAATTTCTTCGACTTCTTTAACTTTAATTAAAAAACTATCTAATAAAGGATTAGTTTCATCAGTCCAATTATCAACTATAAAACTAAAGACCTTATCTCTTTCTTTTGTTTCTTCTGCATATTCTTTCTTTGATTTAAACTTTATTTCTTCAATATTTCCCATATTAGTAATTTTTTTCTGAATATCTTTTACTTCATCTTCTGTTGTATCAGGCTTCAAAAATACAACCATAGTAACATCTTTCTTAATGGAGTCAGTCATATTTTCAACATTATAAGACAAAACAATAGAAATACCTACCACAATTAAAGTAATAGCAATACACGAAATAGAAGCTAAAGAAAGAGAAAAATTTCTAATAACGCTTTTCATAGCATCACGAAAATATCTACGTATATTTCTAAAGAACTTCATAATACTTACCTCTTTCGTAATCTTTTACAATCTTTCCTTCTTCTAACACAATAACTCTCTTTTGCATTTTATTTACAATATCTCTATTGTGTGTAGTCATAACAATAGTTGTACCCATCTTATTAATATCATCTAAGACTTTCATAATTCCCATACTAGTATCAGGATCCAAATTACCAGTCGGTTCATCGCATATAAGAAGTTTAGGATTATTAACAATAGCCCTAGCTATACACAATCTCTGCTGTTCACCACCAGATAATTGATTAGGATACTGCCTAACTTTTCCCTTAAGACCAACTAACTCTAATACTTCCATAACTCTTTTTTGTATTTTTTTCTTATCGACAGCAAATACTTCCATAGCAAAAGCCACATTTTCAAAAACTGTTAACTTAGGCAATAATTTAAAATCCTGAAAAACTACTCCTAATTTTCTTCTTAAAATATATACTTTCCTATTCTTAAGTTTTGCTACATTAACTCCACCAATAATAATACTTCCTTTATCTGGTTTTTCTTCTCTATATAGCATCTTTATTAAAGTAGACTTTCCACTACCAGAAGCCCCAATAATAAAGACAAAATCACCTTTAGAAATAGTTAAATCTATATCATATAATGCAACAGTACCCGTTTTATAGGTTTTTTGCACATCTGAAATTCTAATTAAGTCCATACTACACCTCTTAACAATTATAACAAATTAATCTCTAATTTAAAATACATTTATAACATTTAACATATATTTACATTTACTTTTCACCAATCGTCTCATAAGCATCTGTTATTAAAAAGAATGCACTAGGATCTAATTCTTTAATAACATCTCTCATAAAAAGATATTCTGAAGTCGGTATAACACACATAAGCATTTTCCTCTTATCATTAGTATACCCACCTCTAACATTAATAACAGTAAAACTATGATGCATAGTATTTAAAATAAATTCCTTAATTTCTTTTTCTTTATTTGTAATTATATAAAAAGATTTCATATCAGATACACCAAGTATAACTCTATCTGTAATTAAACTAGACACATAAAGAACAACCAAAGCATATAAAGCATTAGCAACTCCATACACAAATCCACCCAATACAATAATAATACTATTAACTATTCTAGAAGCATTACCAATAGATATCTTCAAATACCTATTCATTAATTGATACAAAATATGTAACCCACCAGTGGTATAACCAGCTTTCATTATAAGTCCCGTAGCAAAACCAGTAATAATACCTCCATACAAAATAATAGCAACAATATTAATTTGACTTAAATCAATCCACTTTACAAAAGGATAAGTAGCCGTCAAAAAGAAAGGAAATAACAAAGATCCAATAATTGATTTTCCTGTTTCTCTTTTCCCAAGCAAAACAAAACTAAGTATCATAAACAAAATATTAATAATTAAAACAAATAAACTTATATTTATATTAAAATATTGTTTTACAATTAAAGCAATTCCTGTAGATCCACCAGTTACTATATTGTATGGAGAAATAAATAAATTAAAACCAAGAGCTGATAAAAATGTTCCAATAACAAACAAATTAAATTTTTGAATCTTATCACCAACATTAAGTTTCTCAATTTTCCTTACATTATCATCCTTCATTTAAATCACCCTTCATTCCTATCTCATAAGCATCACTTACCATAAAAAATATATCTTTATCTATTTCTTTTAAAACATCTTTAACAAAATAATATTGATTAGTAGGTATAACAACCAAAAGTAATTTCTTTTTTTCATTATCATAACCACTTCTAGCATCAATTAAAGTAACTCCATTAAATATAGATAAAATATATTCTTTTACTTCATCATAATGCTCTGTAACAATATAAAAAGTTTTACATTTACTTCTACCAAATAATATTTTATCACTTAATGTTGTAATAATATATAAAACAACATATCCATATAATATTGTTTCCCAAGTAAAAACTAACTTACTAGATAATACTATAAGTCCATCCGTAATCCGCATAGCCTTACCCACTGTAATATGCGTATACTTAGAAATTATTTGATTAATTATATCTGTTCCACCAGTGGTATAACCAGACTTATATACAAGTCCATAACCAATTCCCGACAAAACAGCTCCCATTATCGCCAAAATTATTTTCTCAACATCATCAAAATTTATAATTGGAATAAATACCTCCGTAATAGAAATACATATAGGAAATAAAATAGAACCAACCATAGACTTTAAAGCAAAATCCTTACCAAGAACAAAATAAGCTATAATTAAAAGAATCATATTAGTAATAAGTATAAATAATGAAGGTTTAACTCCAAACTGATTTAAAACAATTGATAAACCACTTACACCAAAACAAACAATATCATTCTTTAAAAAGAAAATATTAAACGCAAAAGCAATAATAAGACAAGCTAAAAGCAAAAATACATATCTAGTAAGTATAGGTCTTTTACCCATAATCTTATTAACTGCATCATTAACCCTTCTTCTTCTTACAAAACCTAGCATTTATTTTTTCACCTTCAATCCAGCAATAATAAAACCATCTATTTTACCATCTAAAACTCCATACACATCACTTGTTTCATAACCACTATCATTATCTTTTACCAAAGTATAAGGACACATTACATAACTTCTTTTACCAGAGCCAAAAGCAATAGACATTTGTCCACCATTTATTTCACTAAGTTTATTATTTAATTTATCCATCTCTAATGCATATAATTTACTTTTCAAAACTCCCATAGCCTGAATTTTATTTTGAATTTGACTTCTTTCATTTTGACAAGTAACCACAATCTTCGTAGGTAAATGTGTTATTCTAACAGCTGAATCTGTTGTATTAACACCTTGTCCACCAGGTCCACTACTACGATATATATCTATTTTTAAATCTTTATCATCTATTTCTATATTAATATTTTTATCAATCTCAGGAGTAACTTCAACAGAAGCAAATGAAGTATGTCTTCTCTTATTAGAATCAAAAGGACTAATTCTAACTAATCTATGAACACCCCTCTCACCCTTTAAATATCCATAAGCATTAACACCTTTAACCAACATTGTTACACTTTTAATCCCTACCTCTTCACCATCTTGCATATCTAGTAATACTACACTATAATTATTATCACTTAAATATCTAGAATACATCCTATATAACATATTAGCCCAATCACAAGCTTCAGTTCCACCAGCACCAGAATGAATTTCTAAAATACAATTATTCTTATCATATTCACCACTTAAATATGTATTAATCTTTAATTTATCTACAACAGAACTTAATTCAACATATTCACTATTTAATAATGACATAAATTCTTTATCAACTTCATCACCTAAAAGTTCTATATTAAAATTTATCTTATTCTTACATTCTACAATAGGATTAATCAAATTACTTAAAAAACTCTTCCTATTGATTACATCATCCTTATCAGAAGAAGACCAAAAATCCACACTATTAATCCTACTATCTAGCAAAGATAATTCATCTATCTTACTACTTAAGTCAAAGAGACCTCCATACATCATTAATATCTTTCAAAAGTTCATTATATTTTTCAATCATTTCTTTTCTATCCATCATATCCACCTACTTAACTAGACTAATTATAGCAAAATAATGCCAATTTGTCTATATAGAAAAATTATAATTTTCTTCACAAAAATTATAATTCACCTTTATAAAAATAAATTTTCATTGCTTCCTCTTTATATGTAGGTTTTGAAATATCTATATTAAGAAAATTTGATATATAATATATTAAATACTGCGATGCTAATAACAAATCATACTCACATAATACACCATCGTATTCACTTTCAATTATTACATTTTTATCACAAGACAAAAAATTTAACAATTCATATTCATATAAACTAGTAGTCTTCCGTTTGAAATAAATATTTTTACCATGACTTAAGTGTTCATAATTAACAAATCTTCCATGAGAAAAATTTTTCTTTTCATGAACCAAACAATTATAAATACCAGACTCAATTATTTTACTTTCCAAATCGATAGCTGCAGATTCGGTAAAATCACCCATAAATATATTAAAACTACTACCTTCTTTCAAGAAATCTTTTAACATATTTTTATTATCTTTAAAATATTTATCAAAAAATTCATTCCAATATTTTACACGATTCTTAATAAAAATATTAATATCATCTTCCAAGTTTGTTTCAAAATATAATTTTAAAAACAAACTAGCCGGCGCTAAAGCCCCTTCAAAAGACAAAAATCCTCTTTCTTTACCCTTATTAGTTCCAGTCCTATATGAAATAACATTGTTTTTCGATACTACTACTTTTGTTACTACTTTTTGAATTTCACCTTTAGTAATAATATATTTTTTATTATTGTCTATTAAAGATGTCCCCTTATATAAATCATTAGTTGTACCAGAATAAGTAAATAGAAACACTAAATCTACTTTACTATTATTTCTATAATATACATTTCTAGGATACAAAGCACTAGTATTAGTTCCATATAAATAATTTATAAGTTTTGATGAAAATTTTGCCGCTGCAAAAGAACCGCCCGTTCCTACAAAAATACAATTATTCAAACTTTTAAAATTTATTTTAGATAACTTATCATAAGCACTACTATTTATAGCATTAATTATTCTTGTTTCTAAATTGTTTATATTTATATTACATCTTTTTATTGGCTTTCTCAATGAAATATCAAAATTACTGCAAGTACAAACATCTTTTAATTTTTTTATTTTATATAAATTTTGTATATGACCTCTTGCACCAAACTTTTTTACAACCTTTTTTGTAAGCCTTGTTGCTTTTTCAAAAGTTGAATCAATAAATTTATAATCAACAACATAGTTGTTTTTTATATATTCACTAATAAACATTGAAAAAAATGCATCACCAGCTCCCGTTGGGTCAACTTCTATCTCAGGATTACTCAGCTCTTTACCCACTTTATTGTTATCAAAAACAAAATCTGAACCTTTTTTCCCTCTAGTTACAATTATCTATAATAATTTGATTTTTTTTATTTAAATTATCAAAAATCAAAACATCGTTATTATTAATTTGTTTCAAAATATCGTTTGGTTCTATTTTACTTTCAGCGTACCAATTCTTTTCATTACAAACTGGACATCTTTTTTTTTATTTAAATTCTAATTTCCCATTTTCTTCAAAATAAGACACATGAAAACAACGTGTACTTAAATTATCAAAAATTCTTATATTATCAACATTTACTCCGATATCTCTCAAGCTTTTTATTGCAATATTACCAGCCGTATCATTTCCACAAACCCCATAAACACCTGTTTCCAAACCTAGTTTAGCAATATTAGCAATTATGTTATGGGAAGTCATTCCACCATTTACACCTATCAATTTGCCATTTTTATAATAAAAATCTGTAACTAAATCTCCAATACTAATTATTCTCATTTTTTTACCACCTACTTAAATATTTTTTTCTAACCACCCATACAAATACTTATCTTTAAAAGCATGAGAAGTTAAAAAATGATTAACATTTTCTATAAGTTTTAATTTTATATTTTTTGAATCAATATTTTTAAGTTTATCATAAACCTGTATACTTTCATTAACATCAATAACATCATCAGCACTTCCATGATACATTAAGATTGCTTTTTCCTTTAGTGGTAATAAAGTTTTATCAATTACCGAAACTATATCTTTAAATAATTCTAGTCTCGACATAATATAATTCCAAACACTAAATGCACCCATACTACTTCCTAAAATACATACTCTATTTTTATCATATTTATATTCTTTATAAACTTCTTCCAAAATTTTTTCTACATCTCTTAAATGATAATCCTAAAAATTATTATTTGAACACTGGGGAGCAACAACAATATAAGGTATTTCAAACTTATTCATGTATTTCGGCAAAGCATACTTCTCTACATCTTCTACTTTATTACCTCTTTCTCCGATACCGTGTAAAAATAATAATAGTGGCAAATTATCATCTTTTTTTCTGGTGAATAAACAATATAATTTATATTACAAGAATTACTGTCCTTAAGTTTAAAATATTTTTTTAACATAACCTTACCTTCACTAAGTTCTTATTATTTTTAAATTATCTATATTCTGTTGCAATTTATTAAAAAATAGTCACATATGATATCCACCTTGAAAGACATAATATACTAATTTATTACCTAAATTATTCCATTTAAAATCAAACTTTAACACAAAATATACTGATTTTTATAAAAAAATAAAGGCTTAAAACCTCTATTAATTATTTAATCAACAATTATGTTGATACTACTCACTATTATTATTATCTTCAAGTTTAACTAATACTTCTCTTGGTTTAGAACCATTTTGAGGCCCAATTATACCCCTTTCTTCAAGCAAATCTACTATCCTAGCTGCCCTATTATAACCAAGCCTGTATTTTCTTTGAATTAAACTAGCACTAATTTTACCACTTCTTATAGCAAAATCAACAATTTCATTATATAATGGATCATCATATTCTTCTTCTGAAACATAACCATCATTATAATTATCTTCTCCACTAGAAGAACTATTATCCATAGTTATTGATTCATCATAGCAAGCTTTCTGTTGACTTATAGTGAAGTCAACAATCTTCTGTAACTCCTCTTCTGAAACAAATGCTCCTTGAATTCTAGTAGGTTGATTCTCACCCATTGGCAAAAATAACATATCACCTTTACCAAGTAATTTTTCCGCTCCCACCATATCTAAAATTGTTCTTGAGTCAATTGAAGATGAAACAGCAAAAGATATACGCGTAGGAATATTTGCCTTAACTACACCAGTAATTATATCTGTAGAAGGTCTTTGCGTAGCTACAATTAAATGTATACCAGCAGCCCTTGCCATTTGTGTAATTCTCATAATTGAATCTTCTACTTCTTTAGCAGCCACAAGCATTAAATCAGCTAACTCATCAATTATAACAACTATATAAGGTAATTTCTTATATTCAGGATTTCTCTCACAAAATTCATTATATTGACTAATTTTCTTACACTTAGTATGTTCAAACAATTCATATCTTCTCTCCATTTCAGATACGATATTTTGTAATGCAACTGAAGCCTTTTTTGGATTAGTAACAACAGGGCATAATAAATGTGGAACACCATTATACATAGAAAATTCAACTTTTTTAGGGTCTACTAATACTAATTTGACTTCCTCCGGTCTACTACGCATAAGTATTGATGCAATAATACAATTTATACATACTGATTTACCACTACCAGTAGAACCAGCCACCAACATATGTGGAGTATCGTTAATTTCAACCCATCTAACTTTACCCATTATATCTTTACCAAGACCAACAGCCAATAAGTTTTTTTCATTAACGGAAGGCATACTAGAAAATACTTCCTTAAATGATACTGCAGCATTAACCTTATTAGGAAGCTCTATACCTATTGTACTTTTACCAGGAATAGGGGCTTGTATTCTTACATCCTTTGCTGCTAAAGCTAAAGCAATTTCTCTCTGAATACCAAGTAATTTATTAACCTTTGTTCCAGCTTTAAGTTCCATCTCATATTGAGTAACAGTAGGTCCTATATTAACTTGAACAATCTTTCCAGATATTTCAAATACTTTAAAAACTTCTTCTAACTTACTAATACATTCCTTAGCATTATTTTCATTTTCTTTATTATTAACATTCTTAGCACTTTTTAACAATGATATAGGTGGAAGTTTATAATTAGGATTACTTGTAACTTTCTCATCCTTCTTAAAGTCAGGCTTCTCTTCATCCATAGCATCTTTTATAGGAATATCTTTATCAACATTAATATCATTATCCTTAATATGCGATAATTCTTCCATAGAAGATATAATAATTCTTTTATCTTCTACTTCTTCATCTTTAACTTCTTCTTCCTCATTACTTTCCTTAATATCTTTTTTAGCTTTCTTAAATTTAGGAACTTTTATTTTCTTAACTAAATCTATTAAAGAAGTATTAAATACAAGAATAAGACCAAGTAACGCAATTGTAATAAGTACTATATATATACCATCTGAAAATGCCCAATCAAAAGCATATCCAAAAATAGCTCCTATCATTCCACCACCAGTATTACTAATAACCTGAGGACTCCTAAAAGAAGACATAACATTAGTAAAAGTTTCCGTAATTATTTTACTACCACTATTTAATTTAATATATTCTCTATGACAATACACAAGTAAAGTCAAAGAAAACATATAACTTCCAATAAACTTAGTAGTTAATAAATTAGGCATTTTTCTCTTTACTATTAAATATAACCCAAGTATTAACAAAATTATCAAAAAAGGTGCATAACAAATTCCTGTTAAAAAGACAGCAAAACTTCTAAAGAAATTACCTGCTCTACCATAACCTAAAATACCTATCACACAAATAAGTACAATTAAAACACCAAGTATTTCTTCAGAATATTCAAATTTTTCTTTTTCTTTCTTTTGTTTTTTCTTAGCCATATTTATACTCCCTTTACACTAACAATTATATCATTTAGCCATTTTATTGTAAAGAAAAAGAAATATAGTTTGTAAAGTTTATCTATTAAAATAAAAGATAATACTCTAAATATTATCTCTTTATAAAATATTCCTGATACCAAACCAAAAAAGTATAAATAGTCCATATTTTCCTACTATTATCTCTTTTTCCAGCCTTATGATCATCTAACAACTTAATTATCTTTTTTGGCTTAAAGAAATATTCACTCTCTAAAAACATATTTTTTACTTCTTGATAAACATCATCATCTTTTAACCATTCACGAATAGGAACAGGAAAACCTAACTTTTTCTTATCAGCAACCTTATCAGCTAATTCTTCTTTTGCAACTTTTCTAAAAGCATATTTTGTTTCATTACCAACAATCTTATATTTACTAGGTAATTTACTAGCATACTCTATAACTTTCCTATCCAAGTATGGCACCCTAACCTCTAAAGAATTAGCCATACTCATTTTATCAGCCTTTAACAATATATCATAAATTAACCAAAAATTAAAATCTATATATTGCATTTTAGTAACAACATCTAAATCAGATACTTTATCATAATAAGGCTTAGTAAAGTCCTTATATGTCTTATTACCATAATTAAAATTAACTATCTTCTTAGCATCATTAGGTTCAAAAATAAATGCATTACCTATATATCTATCTTCTATTTTTTTACTCCTACGATATAAAAAATTAAAACCTGTATAATTTCTAAAAGGATATACCAAAATACCAATACACTTTCTTATAAAATATGGTATTTTATTATACCAAGAAACAGAATATGGTTCATGATAAATATTATATCCGCCAAAAATTTCATCAGCACCCTCACCAGATAAGCAAACCTTTACATGTTTACTAGCTGTTTTTGATAAAAAATATAACATAACAGCCGAAGCATCAGCCAAAGGTTCATCCATATAGTATTGTACATTAGAAAATTCTTTAAAATATTCTTCTTTACTTATTTTTTTACTAACATTACTAACATTAATCTTATCAGAAAATTCCTTAGCATAATCTATTTCACTATATTTCTTATTATCATATCCTACAGTAAAAGTCTTATCAACAGAACTAAGTTTAGCAATCAAAGAAGAATCTACCCCACTAGATAAGAAACTCCCCACTTCAACATCACTAACTTTATGTGCCAAAACAGAATTATCAATTACTTCTCTAATTCCACTAACCCATTCTTCCAAACTTTTATCATCATTAGGTTCTAACTTAACCTCATAATATTTCTTAATTTCTAATTCTTTATCTTTATATATAAAATAATGTCCTGGTAATAATTTATATGTATTTTTAAAGAAAGTATCCTCTCCAATACTACACTGAAAAGTTAAATACTGACTTAACATATCTTTATTTAATTCTTTTTTAAAATTAGGACTACCTAAAAAAGATTTAATTTCTGAACCAAACAAAAAATTCTCATTATCATAATAGTAATAAAATGGCTTAATACCATAAAAATCTCTTGCCCCAAAAAGACTTTTTTCTTTTATATCATATATTACAAAAGTAAACATCCCCCTTAACTTATTCAAAATATCTTCTTTATATTCTTCATAACCATGAAGTATAACTTCTGTATCTGTATTAGTACTAAATTTATGTCCCTTACTTTTAAGTTCTTCTCTTATTTCTTTATAATTATAAATCTCTCCATTAAATACTATAACTTTATCTTTATCTTCATTAAATATAGGCTGACTTCCCTTATCTAAATCAATTATTGATAATCTTCTAAAACCAAGAGCTATATTATTATCAACATAATAACCATCAGAATCAGGTCCACGATGCTTTATAATATCAGCCATATCTCTAATAATTTTCTTTTTATTCTTACTATCATCACAAAATCCTACAAATCCACACATATTAACATCTCCTTTATACTACATATATTATTTACTAACTAACTCCAAGGCCTCATTCAATTGATTATCATTTTCAAAAACAGGATTATTTAAATATTCTGAAGATAACTCAACATAATTAGTAGGAACAACACCTTCTTCATTAATCCAATTACCAAGTGGAGTCAACCATTTCTCAATTGTATACTTTATCATACTACCATCACTTAGTACCAATGTTTGTTGTACAGTACCCTTACCATAAGAATTAGTACCAACAACATAACCATTATAACTTTCTTTTATTGAAGAAGCCAATATTTCTGAAGCAGAAGCCGAACTTTTATCTATCAATACAGCTACAGGATAATCCCTACTTTCCTTAGTTTTATCTTTTCTAACAGTCACTTTATCATTTACTTCCAATTTATAAATAATATCACCTTTCTTAAGAAAATAACTTGCAATATCAGTAACAGTAGTCAAGTATCCACCAGAATTCCCTCTAACATCAATTACAAGACCACTAATTCCTTCTTTTTCTAATTTAACAAGTTGTTTATTAAATTGTTCTGAAGCTACAGAAGAAAATATCGATAAACTAATATACCCTATTTTCTTATCATTATGATTAATAACCTTACCAGAAACAACAGGTAATTCAACCATATCTTTAACAATAATAATATCTAAATTTTCTTCTCCTCTTTTAATTAATAATTTTACTTCCTTATTATCATCATTCTTAACAATACTAGCAATATCATTAACAGACATATCCTTAGTATCTTTATCATCTAACTTCAAAATAATATCTCCATCTTTAAGACCTGCTTTATACGAAGGACTATCTTCAAAAACCTTATATATTACTAAATCATTTTCACTCTTCATGATAAGAGCACCAATTCCCATATATTTACCATTAACAGCCTCATTAAAATTATCTGTAACATCTTTATCACTATAACTTGTATATTCATCCCCAACAGAACTAACCATACCATTAATTGCAGACTCAACCAACTTGTCTTTATCAACTTCCTTATAATAATTATTTACAATAGCATCATATGCATCAACAAATTTAGCAAGTTCCTTTGATAAAACAAAATAGTTTTTTCCTTTATTTAAAATAGTTAAAATAGAAAAACACGCTAAAACACCAAGTAACAAAGAAAAAATAGTAATTGAAAAAACTTCATCAAAAGAATAACTTTCTTTTTCTTTTAAAAAAATTCCTATCTTTTTTTTCTTATCTTTTTTCTTTTTTCTATTATCTATATTATTTTTAACATTTTCTTCCTTATTATTTATTATTTTTTTCATATACCACCACAATTTTAAGTTTAACACAATATCATCTATTTAACAATTAAAGAAACTTATTTTCCTCTGTATTTTACATACTTTTAAAATAATTATTCATACTAATAAAGGTGAATATAATGAAGAAGATTATTAAATTATTAAAAAAAGACACTAACAATCTAGAAAATATTATATATAGAAAAAAATATATTGGACTAACAAAAATATTCATAATATATAATGAAACTCTTGTATCTAGTGATAAAGTTAGTGATTTTATCATAAGAAGTCTAGATAACATAACTCCTTTTTTCGTATATCATAAAATAATTAATAATATAGATAATTTTAAATATAAAGTATTAAGAAATTATAATGAAATAGATTTTTATTTAAATAGTGGTTTTACCATACTATTAATTGGTAAACACTATATTGCCCTAGAAACAAAAAAAGACATAACAAGAAGCATAACATCACCAAATACAGAAAATGTCATTAGAGGTCCTTCTGATGCATTCACAGAAAACATAGAAATAAATATTGGATTAATAAAAAGAAGAATAAAAAACAATAATCTTTGGATAAAAAACTACAATATTGGACTATATACCAAAACAAATATATCATTAATATATATAAATACCATTGTAAAAGAAGAATTAATTAATATGATAGATGATAGATTAAACAAAATAAATATTGATGGCATACTATCATCAGGAATAATAAAAAATTTAATAGAAAAAGAAAATAAAAGTATATTTCCAATCATTATGTCTACAGAAAGACCCTATATGACATGTAAATATTTACTTAACGGAAATGCTGTTATACTCGTAGATAATGACCCATTTGCACTAATATTACCAATATCTCTTAATGATTTCTTTTTCTCAGAAGAAGATGAATATTCAGGAAGTATAAATACTAGTTTTTCAAGAATAATACGATATATATGCTTTATCATATCATTAGTAACTCCAGCATTATATATAGCCATGACCACCTACAATCAAGAAATAATACCCACACCACTCCTACTAAGTATAGCAGGACAAAGAGAAAATGTCCCCTTTTCTGCTTTTGTCGAAGCAATACTAATGATATTTTCTTTTGATATATTAAGAGAAAGTGATTTAAAAATGCCTAATTTTGCTAACAGTTCTCTATCCATTGTTGGTGCTCTAATATTAGGAGACGCTGCTGTATCAGCCGGAATAGTATCCCCAATTATGATTATTGTCGTAGCCATAACATCCATATCATCATTAGCATTTTCTGAACCAGAACTAATAAACTCTTTAAGATGGTATAGACTTATCTTTATGTTAGGAGCCAGTTTCTTTGGAATATATGGAATAGTTCTTGTAGGATTATATTTTCTAATAACAATAATTAGCACAAAATCATTTACTCTACCTTATCTATCCCCTTTTGCCCCAATTAACTTAAGTCAATTAAAAGACAGCATTATATATTATCCAATAAAGAAAAGAAAAAAAAGAAATAATTACTTATCAAACAATATAGTAAAAAATAAAACGGAGGAATAAATGAAAAAATATATTTTATTAATTTTTATACTCTTTACCCTAACAGGTTGCTATAGTTATAAAGAATTAAATACCATTGCAATAACATCAGCATTAGAAGTAGATAAACAAAATAATGAATTTATATTAAGAATGCAAGTTATGAATCCACAAGATTTAAAAGAAGGAAACAGTAAAAGCGAGGCACCATTCATTATATATGAAGGAAAAGATAAAACAATAATGAATGCTGGACATAAATTAGAAACTGTATCATCAAGACTACCATATCTATATCATATGCAAATATTACTATTAAAAGAAAATGTACTATACAATGATTTAGACAAAATCCTTGACTACCTCTTAAGAGACCAAAATATACGAAATGACTTCTATATTATAATTGAAAAAAATAACAATGATTTAATTTCTTTAACAACACCAATAGTAAATATCTCAGCCAACGCCATAAAACAAACATTAATTACCAATAGCAAATATTATAGTACAACTCTTTTGGTAGAGTATAAAGAATTAACCTCTAATTATTTAAATCCCAACATAGAACTAGTATTACCTTCCATAGAAATAATTGATAATACAAATGAAGATAACGAAATAAGTAATACCGAAAAAACCTCCAATTTTGCTAAATACAAATTATCTACTCTAGGAATATTTAAACAAAATAAATTTATAGGTTACCTAACAGAAGAAGAAAGTGTAGCTTATAACTTTATTAGTGGAAAAATAAATAATTATATCCTACAATATCAATGTAATAATGATAAATATATTGCTCTAGACATAGTAAGTAACAAAACAAGCATTGAATTAGATAACAAAAAAATCACCATAAAAATCAATTCAAAAGCAAATATAAATCAAGTAGATTGTAATATCAACATAAAAGATAATAAAGTAATAAAAGAAATGGAAAATAAAGCAAATAAAGAACTATATAATCAAATAAATACCTCTCTTACTAACATAATAACAAAATATAATAGTGATATATTCGGTTTTAAAGATATCTATTATAAAAAAAATTATAAATATTACCAAGAAATAAAAGATAATTATTATGAACATTTTAAAAATTTAGATATAGATATAAAAACAAACGTCAAAATCATATCAGAAGGTAATACTGTGGAGGGTATAAATGAAAAAAATTAAACCATTAGAATTTGCCTGTTTTATCCCTTTTTGTGTAATAGGTATACTTATAGGTATCAATACCCAAAGAACATTTAATATGACCGAAGAAGACGCATATATTTCTATAATTTTAACTATTATCTTAGGAATTATCCCCATAATATTATTTTCTTATATTCATAATTATGAAAAAGATTTAAAAATCAATAATAAAATTGAAAAATTATACGGAAAATATCTAGGTACATTTATAAATATATTAATTATAATTATTTTCATTGTAGTTAGTATAGTACTCCTATACGATATTAGCAACTTCATATCTTCCCAATATTTATACAGAACACCAATTTCCATAGTAGCCTTACTTCTTATAATTACAACAATATATAACGTAAGCAAAGGAATAGAAAACATGTCAAGAATTACTATAATTATATTCTTTATAAATATTACTTTATTAATAAGTGGATATGGAGCATTATTAACAAAAATAGACACCAGTAATTTCTTTCCAATATTAAAAAATGGTATAAAAAATCCACTTATAAGTAGTCTATACTCAGCATCATGTTCCATATCACCATTATATTTATTATTAATAATACCAAAGAACAACATAAAAAATCAAAATAAAACAAAATTATATGTAATATTATTATATATTATATCTACAATAATTTCACTCATAATGATAATTTCCACCCTAGGAACCTTAGGAATATATTTATGTAAACTATATGAATATCCAACATATATAGCCCTTAAAAGCGTATCTATCCTTAGTATATTAGAAAGAACAGAAAACATATTATCAATGCAATGGGTAATGGCATATTTTATAATATTATCATACATAATATACTATATATCAGAAAATATAACCGATCACATAAAAATAAAAAAAGAATATATAACTAGTATTATTGGTATAATTATCTTTATATTATCCATAATTTCATTTAAAAACAACATTATATTTAACAACTTCACAAGTAAATATTTGCCTATAATTACTTTACCAATATTAATAATAAGTACAATAACATCAATATTAATTTTTATAAAGAAAAGAATATGATATAATTAATATGGTGATATTATGATAAGAAGAAAAGCTATACTTATGATACATGGTTTTGTTGGTGGAAACTATGATTATGGAGATTTAATTAATGAATTAGAATTAGTAAAAAATTTTGATGTATTTACATATACCCTACCCGGTCACGAAAAACTTATTGTCAAAAACGTAAAACAAAAAGATTGGATAAAAGAAAGTGAAAGACAAATAGATATACTCATTCAAAATAAATATAAAAACATATATGTAATAGGGCACAGTATGGGTGGAGTATTAGCTACATACTTAGCATATAAATATCCAAAATATGTAAAAAAACTAGTATTAGTAGCACCAGCATTTAAATATTGCTGCTTTGATAATGATAAGTTAGACATTATGAAAAGTATTCAAAAATTACCACAGATTTTAAATAGTCTACCCCACGACGAAGTCGTTGAAAGATTAATAAAAACCCCTATACCCACAATAATTGAATTTACCAATCTAGTAAAAGAAAATAGTAACCTATTCGACAAAATAAATTGTCCAACTTTAATTATTCATGGAAAAGAAGACTTACTTGTTCCTAAAGATAGTACCGAGTTAGTATACAATAATATCAATTCTAAATCTGTCAAATTAGTTAACATTTCCAAAGTCAATCATAATTGTTTTACAGGAAAAAGAAAAGAAGAAGTAAACAACATTATTATAAATTATTTAAAACACACACCAAAAAGAAAAAAAGAAATTACAGATATTTAATGTAATTCCTCACAAACACCAGGATCAGGTTTATAAAAACAATGATTTTTATATCTACCAGCAAATTCTTGATCCCACCAAGAACTAGAACAAGAACTTCCACTACTTGGAGCATAAAACCATAAAGCATTTGTAGCAGGGTAATAATATTCTCCACGAATAACCCTCATAGCAAGGCTTTTTTCTTTTTCCGTAGGATTTCCATAGAATAAATTACTTTTTGTACCAGAAAAACCACCTGGACTTTGAAAAATCATATCATATATAGTAGTAATATCTTTAAAAGTCAAGCAATTAGCAATTACCCTATTAATACCAACATTACCAACCATAAGCATACCAAGATTACCTTCTCCCAAAGCCTCAGCCCTCATCAGTCTTGCCAATAATTCCAATTCTTTTTGATTATACTTAACAACCATTTCATCACCAATAAATTATATGAAATATATTAAAAAATAATAACAAAAGAAAACCCACATAACTATTAAGCTTGTGAGTATTAATCAATCTGGGACGGATGGTGGGAATCGAACCCACGAATAATGGAACCACAATCCACCGTGTTAACCACTTCACCACATCCGCCATAACAGTACCTAATATACCATAGAGAATAACTTTTGTCAACAGTCAAAACTTGAGTTTTTTTTATTTAAAAGAAAAAATAACACTATGGTTATTTTATCAAATTATTAAAGTATTTATCAATTTCTTTTACTCTTGACTTAAATATACACATATCTACAACATTAGATATAGAATATACAATAAGAAGAATACCAATAAGTGTTGTAAGTACAATAATAGTTCCTGCAGGATTGATTATAAGAATAATACCACATATAATCATCAAAACAGAACTTATTAATGACATCACAAAACTACTACCCATATCTTTAATTATAAATGAAATTCTTAAAGAAAAAATACCACTTATAGCAAAGAATATACCTAAAGTTATTGGAATAATACTTTCAAAAATACCAGGATTCAAGAAAATACATATACCAAATAAAAATGATAGAATACTTGTACTCATCTGAAAAAAGAAAAAAATAGGATTAATAGTAAAACTATCTATAAAATTATATACACCATAAACTATCATTATAGAACCAATAACATAAGCAAAAGTATCAAGTGATGCTTTAGGCCAAACAATAAGTAATAGGCCTACTATCATAAACAAAATAGACAACACTATTGATAAATTTATGTATTGATTTATTTTCTTAATCATTTCTACCATCCTTTCTAAAAATATTATAACAAAAAAATCAGGAAAAATACAGCAACATTAAAATAAAAGATAAAATTCTAATAGAAAAAAGATACCATTTTTTTAAAAAGGTATCTTTTATTAATTAATTTTATTTAAAATATCCCTAGCAGCAATAAGACCTGTAGCTGCTGCTGCCACTATATTACCAGCCTTACCAGCACCATCTCCAACAAAATATATATTATCATTTAAAAGTTTCATATTATTATCAGTTTCAATTTCATTTGAGAAAAATTTTATTTCTGGACCATACAACAAAGTATCATCATTTGAAATACCAGGAATAATTTTATTTAATGTCTCCAAACCCTCAAGTATATCTGTTATTATTCTATGTGGCATAACCAAAGCAAGATCACCTGCAACACAATCCTTTAATGTAGGTTCTATAAAGCCTTTATTAATTCTGTGCCAATCACTTCTTCTTCCTTGTTTTAAATCTTTTAATGTTTGAATTATAGGTTTACCATCACCAAGAACATTAGCAATTCTAGCAATAGACTCCCCATAAAGTCTAGTGTCAGTCACAGGCTCCGTCAAATTTATTTTAGCTATAAAAGCAAAATTTGAATTATTAGATTTTGTTTCCTTGTTTGAGTATCCATTCACACAAATATAACCCTCATAATTTTCCTTAGCAACAAAACCACCAGGATTAGTACAAAATGTTCTTACCTCATCACCATATGTATCACTCTTTATAAATATTGTAGGTTCATATAGCTTAGAACAAATATCTTCCATAATTTCTTTTCTAACCTCTACCCTAACACCAACTTCAATGCTTTGTGATACATAAGGTATTTTATGCTTATCAGAATATTCTTGTACCCATTTAGCACCAGTTCTACCAGGAGCTACAACCACATATCTAGATAAAATACTCTCTTCCTTACCACCTTTATGATAAATAAGCTTATAATTTCCATCTTCTTCCCTAGAAATATCTTCTATATTTATCATTTCTAATGTATCTACATTTTGTTCTCTTAAAAATCTAGTAAATTCAATTATACATTGTGGCAATTTATCAGAACCAATATGTTTATTTTTTATTATTAGTAATCTACCACCAGCTTTTGCTACTTCTTTCTTAAATTCTAAAGCCTCATCCATATTCTTAGGATATGTCTTAGCATCCATACCAAATTTATTAAATATCTCTTCACAATCATCAATCAATTTATAAGCTTCTGCTTCAGACACATATTTAAATAAATCTGATTTACCTAATTTAGGTATAAAATTTAACTTTCCATCAGAAAAAGTACCTGCTCCACCATATCCAGATAATATATTACATGGTGTACAATTTATACATGAACCACCATTTACAGTTATAGGACATACCCTTTTATCAGCAAACTTTCCTCTATCTAATATTGCAATTTTTAAATTTTTATTTTTTGAAACTAATTCATATGCTGCAAATAAACCAGCAGGACCAGCTCCAACTATAACTACATCATACATACTGCACCTTTTATATAACTATTGTTATATCCTTTCATAACTAATTTTACTAAATTTATAAATAAAAGTCTAGTATAGAAATTATTATCTAAAATAAAAACTTCCTTTTGGAAGATTCTATTTAATATATTCATCAAGTATATCATTTAAATTTTCTTTTTTAATTGGTTTTAATAAATAATAATTATATCCTATTTTTTTATATTCATTATTATATTCAAAATCATTATTCTTTGTTAATAATATAATTGGCGTATTAAAATTTCTTTCATTACGTAATTTTTTAATTAACTCTGTTGAAGAAATAATATTCATATTTTCTTCTAAAAATATTAAATCATAGTGTTCCTTACTTCTTATTTTATTTAAACAATCTTTACTAGTTAATGATAAATCTAATTGTATATTAGTGTCTTTTAATAATTTTTCTATTATTTTATATGTCGTATCAACATTATCTACAATTAATATTTTTTTATTATTAAATACATTAGAGTATTTATTAACAATATTATCTTCTTCATATATTTTTTGATCAAGTATTATTTTAAACGTATTTTTATTTGGATTTGACAATACAGACATAGTACCATTTAATAATATAGCTAATTTATATGATTTATATAATTCTTTATTATCTTTTGTAATTGTATTAATATTATTATTAGTACTTGAGTCTTCAACAGAAATCATTAATCTACAAACATCATTTTTAATTATAGTATTAACATTTAATTCTATATAACCATGTAGAGTTTCAGATAAAGCATAGTCTAAAACATTATTTAATAATTCTTTAAAATTTATTTTATCACCATATAAAAATTCAGGTAATGAATATTCTATATTGATATTGAAAGATAATCCCTTATTTTCAATTTTATTACTATATATATTAATTATTTCTTTAAATAAATTTTTAATATTATATTTATTATTATATATCTTAATATCATTAGTAATATCAACATCCAATATATCATTAGTTACTATTTTAAAATTATTAGTATATTCTTTTATTTTTCTAGCTGCTTCCTTATTATCTGTAATAGAATCACTATTTAAAATATAATCTATTTCATTATTAACTTTTTTCGTAATTTCCCTAATTTCCTGTGTCATATTATATATAAATAAATTTTTTTCATCATTAGCACTATCTGATATTTCCTTTGATTTATATACTTCTGTTAAAAGTTTAACATCAGGATTTTCTATCGTAAAATACATTATAACTGTAATAAAAGTTTCTAAAAATGTTATCAATAAAAGACCAGGATGCAATTTTTGAATAATAACCACAATAATACAGAAAACAATAAATAATACTATTGGTATACATTTTTTTGATTTCAATATTTGATAATTTTTAAAAATAAGAAATATCCAATATAACATAATTATGGCTGTTATTACATATACAAAATTTGCTGACGGACCATAGGAATAAATAATTTTATTTTCATTATGATAATATAATGGTAAATAATATATTATTAAAGCAAAAATTATATATGATATTATTAGATATACATATTTTGTGCTTTTTTTAATACTTTTTATAGATTTATCATCTTTTCTTGCTATGACATAAATATATACAGTAAATAATATTGACCAAGTAATATATAATAATAATAAAGTCTTAGAAACAAAATTATTTATTGCCGGTATTTTTTCATTAATTGATATTGTTCCATAACAAATTATTGCAGTAACAACAGTAAGAAAGTTTGAAATAATCATATACGAATATATTTTCGTCTCTGATGTGTTAACTTTATCTCTATTAAAATAAATAATAACAAGCATAATACTATAAAATAAACTTGCAATTGTAAAAAAATTGTTCGACATTATTTTCACCTCTTATTTTAACATAATATAACATAAAAAAACAAAAAAGTCATTACCTTTTTGTTTTAAATACGTTTTAAAGTTTTTATAGATTTTTTCTTTTGTTCTAAAACTTGTCCTTCTAATATAAAGAAACTTTCTCTATCATCTTCATTAATTTCAAGATCTTTTATTAATTGATTAACTACTATTCGTAATTTATCATAATCGACTTTGTTATTCGCTGTATATGGAATATTAGTTATTATATAATATTTAACTCTATCTCTTGGTTGTAATTTTTCACAACACATTTTATCTATAATAGTTAGTAATTCATCGTCAGTCATATTACTATCATTATTTCTTTCAATACATAATCCTGCATAACTTCCATGCTGATAATTGGTACTTTTAACTCCAACAACAACAGCTGATTTTACTTGATCATAACTATTAGCTATTGTTTCAATATATTCTCCAGGAATATTATGTCCGTCAGGTCGCACTACAATTCTTTTTGCTCTTCCTTCAAAAAATATATATCCATCGCTATCTACCCAAGCTAAATCTCCTGTTTTTATCCATTTTGTTCCTTCATTATCAGTTAAGATAGTTTCCTCAGTTAATTCAGGTCTTTTATAGTATCCTTTCATTCTTGAAGGCGAACTGAAAAATAACATACCTTTTTGATTGACAGCTAAGCCATTAGCATTTATATCATAGACATTATCTTCATTATAAGGTAATATTTTTATAACATTCTTTGATAATGGAATTCCAGCACTGCCCAATTTTATAGGTGCATTTTCTTTAGTAAAAGTCCCACAAGATGCTATTTCAGTCATTCCCCATCCAACCATTATATCGATATTATATCCTTTATCTTCAAATTGTGTTATAGCCTTTTTCTGTAGTTCTGAATTAAGACTATCTCCACCAACAATTATTTTCCTAATACACGACATATCTTCTTTTGTATCCATAATATATGTTAAAAAATTAGGTACTCCCATCATAACTTTAGGCTGATACTTTTTAATCAAATCTATTAACATATCTGGACATTTTTGAATCGAAAAATTAGGAATAACTTGTAAGTTTTGATTTTGGCATAGCATTACATGAATACCTACGACTAGTCCATAAGCAATAAAAGGTGGCATAATAAGCAAAAACTTATCCCCAGGAACTGAAATATATACTTGTTTTTGTGAATAAACAAGAGAATTAAATGATTTGTTACTTAACATTACACCTTTTGGACTTCCTGTAGAACCGCTTGTATATTCGATAGCAGCAATAGCATCTTCATCATATGTTACAGTAGTTGATTTACCATTACTATCATTCAAAAAATCATTCCATGTTCTAAATCTTGTATTCTTTGTTAACATTTTTAATTTTGATAATGTTGGTTTATAAGCATTAATAACTCTACCTAATTTAACTTTATTAGATTCACTATTAGCAGAATTTAAAGGTGAAATAGATATTATTTGTTCTAAATTTGTTTCATCTGATATAGATATAACTTTATCGTTAAAAGTATCTACTACGACAGCTATTTTAGCTTTTGAATCTTGTAAATATTGAGAAATTAAATTTTTATTTACTCTTGGATCAATAACTTGAACAGTTGCCCCAATTTTAGATAAAGCATAAATTGTACAAAGTGTTTCAGGTAATGATACTGATAATAATGCAACAACATCTCCTTTTTTAACATTGTTTTGTTCAAATGCTGAAGCTGTTATATTAATATTTTCTATAAAATCTTTGTAAGTCACCTGATTACCTAAATAAGTACTACTTTCGCAATCTAAGTTATTTTGTGTATAATAAATCAAATCTTCATACATAGTCCTATATACTATTGGATTAGCTAATTCTTCAACAGTATAATATTTTATCCATGGTCTTGATTTTTCTACACTAAATTCTAATGGTCCATATAAAATTCCATCATAAAATTGTTTAAGATATACATTTCTTTCACTATCTTTTATTTCTATATTCATTTTAATTTTCCCCCAACATCTATTAGAATATCACAAAGACGAACAAATGTCAAAAATACCACTAATTTTAGTGATATTTTATTCAATGAAACCATTGCTCTTTAATTTAGCAATTATTTTTTCCTCAGATACACTACCATCTAATCTATTAGCAGCAGTTTTTTCAGTACCATTAAATATAAATACTGTCGTAGGTGTTCCATCATAACTAATAATATTCTTAAGTCCTTGTCTTTCTTCATCATTTAATAAATTAACTTCTATGTAATATGTATATAACTTATATTTTTTTGAAACCTTATTTAATTTAGGTTTAAAATCCATACAATGTTCACAAGTTGTTTGACTTAATAGAAGTACAAAATCTTCCTTATTATTAATCTTCTCCATTAATTTATCATATTTTATTTCTATCAAATATTGTTTTTGATCTTTTATATTAAGTATTATTAAAACTATTAAAGCAATTACACATATACTTACTAAAATAATTAATTTTATTTTACTATCTTTCTTCACAACAATCACCTACAAATATAATAACACTTTATCTATTTATTGTAAATCTTTTTATATTCTTCTAATGTCAAATCATTTTCATATAAATAAGTAGCTAAACTACCAACATATCTATAATGCCATGGTTCATAATTATATCCCGTAATATCTTCTTTTCCCTTAGGATACCTCAAAATAAATCCATATTTATGTGCATTATTAATAAGCCAATCACTCTCTTTAATAGAAGTAATATCATGTTCTATATAACATAACCCATCCTTATATACACATATATCAACAGCAAGTCCCGTCTGATGTTCAGAAAAACCAGGTTTAGCCACACTCCTAAATGTATATGCATACCCCTTTTCTTTTAAAAGTCTATTATATAGTTTTTCTTGATAAAAATAATCCCTATATCCACTCATTATATCTATTTCTAAACCATTCTTTAAAGCATCTTCTCTCATATTGTTAAAATTTATTAAAACTTTTTCATCTATCAAAATATTATCTTTATATTTACTCTTAGTATCAACAAGTCTACTTGGAACATATGTCTTATTTAAACCATTTTCCTTATTAACCAAAATATGATAATCCATACATCACCTACATTATTATATGCAAATATAAAATAATGTTATACTTTTGATAAATTCTTATGTGTCTTCATTATCTTTTTAATACCATATGGATGAGCAAAAGCAATAACTGCTATAATACCATCAATTTTAACTATAATTCCTTCTCCAAATTCCGTATGTTTTACATGATCACCAACAGAATAATCATCACCACTCTTTTTATACATTTCTTCTTTATTAACAATTTTTGTAACTTTATTAAATAAAGTTTCCCTATTATTTATAACTTCAAGATAATCAGGATCTATTTCATCCATAAATCTACTAGATAAATTATGTTGGACATTTCCAAATAACATTCTCTTCTTAGCATTTAATAACCATAAATTTTTCTTAGCTCTCGTAATAGCAACATAACATAGTCTTCTCTCTTCTTCAATAGCATCCCTTGTTCCTTCATTTATAGAATTATAATGAGGAAATATTTCTTCTTCCATACCCGTTACAAAAACATTATCAAATTCTAATCCTTTCACAGAATGAATTGTCATTAAACTAACTCTATTATCTTCATCTTTATATTCTTCAACATCACTAACTAAAGATATTTCAGCCAAGAAATCTTCTAAGTTCAAAACACCATACTCTTCCTCATAGTTTTTAGTTATTGACTTAAATTCTTCTAAGTTTTCTAATCTTATTTCACCATCTAAAGTTTTATCTCCAAACTCTTCTTTCATACCACTTTTATCAAGAACCATATCTACTATTTGTGTAAGTGTTAAATTTTGAGCCAATTCTTGCATCTCTAATATCAAATTCTTAAACTTTAATTCCTTCCCTTCACTTATAGTGTCAAATAAACTAATATTTTCATTATTAGCCTTTTCACTTAAAGCATCAATAGTCTTATCACCAATTCCTCTTTTTGGTGTATTTATTACTCTCAATAAACTAACATCATCTAAAGGATTATTAATAAGTCTAAGATAACATAATAAATCTTTAATTTCTTTTCTATTATAAAAGTAAAAACTACCAACAATTCTATAAGGTATACCATTTTTTAACATTTCTTCCTCAAGAATTCTTGATTGAGCATTAGTTCTATATAATACAGCAATATCTTCATACCTAACACCACTATTATGTAATTCATTTATCTTACTAGATACATAACTACATTCATCTTTATCAGTTTCTACTTTAACATATTTTACCTTTTCACCAATACCATTATTACTCTTTAAATTCTTATCTTTCCTATCTTTATTATGCTTAATAACACTATTAGCAACATCCAATATATTCTTAGTAGACCTATAATTCTCTTCCAATAATATAACTTCACAATCCTTATAATCTTTTTCAAAATTTAAAATATTTTTATAATTAGCCCCCCTAAAAGCATAAATAGACTGATCATTATCACCAACCACAAATATATTTCTATGTTTTTGACATAACAACTTACTAAGCATATACTGAGCTTCATTCGTATCTTGATACTCATCTATTAATACATATTTATATTTATCTTGATAATATTCTAAAATATCTTTATGTTCCCTAAACAATTTAATAGGTAACACCAATAAATCATCAAAATCAACCGAATTATTTACCTTTAATTTATTTAAATATTTCTTATATATTAAAAGAATATTATTATCATATTCCATCTTAGAAAAACTATCTATATCTATCAATTCATTCTTAGCACTACTAATTTTACTCTTTATTTCTCTAGCATTATAAAACTTAGGATTTAAATTTAACTCCTTAATTATTTTCTTTATTACAGTCAAAGAATCATCTGAATCTAATATATTAAAATTTTTACTATAACCAAGTACACCATAATTCTCCTTAAGTAGTTTTAATCCAAAAGAATGAAATGTTGATATCTGTATATCATAAGCCAATTTACCTAATATCTTAACTTCTCTCTCTCTCATTTCCTTAGAAGCCTTATTTGTAAAAGTTATTGCCAATATATTATCTTCACTAACACCATTTTCTATTAAATAAGCAATCCTATTTGTTAAAACTTTAGTCTTACCAGAACCAGCCCCTGCTAAAACTAACATAGGACCATTAATATGTGTTACTGCTCTATATTGTTCTTTATTTAAATTACTCAAGTCTATCATTCATACATCACCCATTATCAAATATAACACAGAATAAAATTATCCACAACCAGATTTAATTACCAATTAACAAAAATATTTATATATAACATCCAAAATATTGTAAATAAATACCCTTTTTGATATAATTAGTCCACATGAAATTATTATAAAAAGAATTATATTATCAATAATAGCCATAATAAAAAAGAAAGAAGTGATTATATGTTTAACCTAGTATCAAAATATAAACCAAGAGGAGATCAACCAGAAGCTATAAAAGAATTAGTAGATGGTATTAATAAAGGTCAAAAAAGTCAAGTATTAATGGGTGTTACTGGATCTGGAAAAACATTTACAATGGCTAATGTTATTGCTAGCGTTAACAAACCAACCCTAGTACTAGCTCACAATAAAACATTAGCAGGACAACTATATGGCGAATTTAAAGAATTTTTTCCTAATAATGCTGTTGAATATTTTGTTAGTTATTATGATTATTATCAACCAGAAGCATACGTACCACAAACAGATTCATATATTGAAAAAGATGCCAAAATAAATGACGAAATAGATGAACTAAGACATAAAGCAACTGCATCACTATTATCAAGAAAAGATGTAATAGTAATAGCATCTGTTTCATGTATATATGGTATTGGAGAAGTAGAAGATTATAAAAATAAAATGTTAACATTAACAAAAGGGCAAATCATAGAAAGAGATGATGTTTTAAAAAAACTAGTAGAAATGTTATACGAAAGAAGTATGTATGACTTATCAAGAGGAACATTTAGAGTAAAAGGAGATATTATAGAAATAATTCCTGCTAATGAACATACTCATGGCATTTTAATAGAGTTTTTTGGAGACGTCATTGAAAGAATATGTACCATAGATACCGTAACTGGAGCTATAATAAACGAAAAACAAAGTATATCTATTTTTCCAGCATCACACTTTGTAACAAATGATGACAAATTAAAAATATCCATTGAAAGAATTCTAAAAGAATTAGATGAAAGATGCCTATACTTCAAAGAACACAATAAACTTATTGAAGAACAAAGAATTAGAGAAAGAACAAAATATGACATGGAAATGCTATCCGAAACTGGATTTTGTCGTGGTATAGAAAACTATTCAAGACACATATCATTAAGAGAAGAAGGAGAAACACCAACAACATTAATAGATTTCTTTCCAAAAGACTTTCTCCTTATCGTAGATGAATCGCACGTTACCATTCCACAAGTAAGAGGAATGTACAATGGAGATAGAGCAAGAAAACAAAATCTTGTAGATTATGGATTTAGACTGCCAAGTGCACTAGATAATAGACCATTAAAATTTGAAGAATTTGAGAAAAAATTAAATCAAACAATTTATGTATCAGCAACTCCAGGCGACTATGAACTTAATTTAGTTAACAATCAAACTGTAAATCAAATAATAAGACCAACAGGTTTATTAGACCCTATCGTTGAAGTAAGACCTACCAAAAATCAAATTGATAACTTACTAGATGAAATTCACAACAGAATAGACAAAAATGAAAGAGTATTAATTACCACCCTAACTATTAAAATGGCTGAAGAATTAACTAATTATCTTAAAAATATCGATATCAAAGTAGCTTACTTACATAATGAAATAAAAACATTAGAAAGAATGAGAATAATACGTGATTTAAGACTTGGTACTTATGATGTCGTCGTTGGTATAAACTTATTAAGAGAAGGTATGGATATACCAGAAGTAAGTCTTATTGCTATTATGGATGCAGACAAACAAGGATTTCTAAGAAGTACTAGATCCCTTATACAAACAATAGGTAGATGTGCTAGAAACAGTAGTGGTAAAGTAATAATGTATGCTGATACCATAAGTGACAGTATGCAAGAAGCAATTACAGAAACAAAAAGAAGAAGAGAAATTCAAGAAAAATATAATAAAGAACATAATATCATTCCAAAAACTATTATAAAAGAAATAAGAGAACTAATATCAAACAAAATAGAAGCAAAAGATACCAAAAAGAATAAACTTACAAAGAAAGAAAAAGAAGATATGATTGATAGACTAAAGAAAGAAATGAATGATGCAGCAAAGAAATTAGACTTTGAAAGAGCAACTGAATTAAGAGATATTATATTTGAAATGGAAAGTGAATAATTATTTAGTACTATATTAATATGGTACTTTTTTCTTATATATTTCATAAAATAAACTGAGGAGTGATATAATGTCTATGAAAGAAATAGTTACAAAAGCAATAATAGGAAAAAGTAAAAAAGATTATACCAATACATACACCGTAGAAGTAGAAAAAGACCCTTCAACAGTATTAGGTTGTTGGATTATTAATCATAAATTTCAAGCTAAAGAAGAAGGAAATAAAGTTAGAATAGATGGAAGTTTTGATGTAAATATCTGGTACTCTTATGATAACGACACAAAAACAATTGTAAATAGCAAAACTATTAATTATACAGAATTGGAAGAAGTAAAATTAACAACTGTTTCAGATAATACTAACAAAGATATAATTATTCGTGTACTAAAACAACCAACTTGTATAAGTGCTAAAGAAGATGGAAAAGCAATTAACCTTGAAGTAGAAAAAACATTAGGAATAGAAATAATCGGAGACGCAAAAGTAAGAATCGCCGAAGTAGAAGGCGAAGAAGAATGGGATAACGTTGAAGAGGAAGAAAAAATAAAAGTTGATCCAGATTACATAAATACAAACGTTATAAAATAATACTTATCATAATGTAGTAATTATTAAATTATTACATTTTTTTCTCATACATGATATAATCATTAAAAGGATGTGACAAATATGCATTTTACAAAAATGGAAGGATTAGGAAATGACTATATAATATTTGATTGTACTAAAGAATTAAAAATAGATAACCCAAATGAACTATCAAAAAAATTAAGTAATAGACACTTTGGTATTGGATCAGATGGTATTATATTAATAAAAAATAGTAATATTGCAGACTATATGATGGATATATATAATAAAGATGGAAGTAGAGCTGAAATGTGCGGAAATGGTATAAGATGTATAGGAAAATATATCTATGATAAAAAACTAACTACTAAAAATATAATCACAATAGAAACATTAGCAGGCATAAAAGAATTAAAGTTAAATATTAAAAACAATAAAGTAGATACCATCACAATAGACATGGGAGAACCTATTTTAAATCCCATATTAGTACCATTCATACCACAAGAAAAAAATTCCCAAAATATATCTCTAATAATTAAAAACAAACAATTTCAATTAACATGTTTATCTGTAGGTAATCCACACGCTGTTACTATAATAAAAAATTTAAAAGATTTTGATGTTAAAGCTTATGGAGAACTAATTGAAAAAAACAATCATTTTCCAAATAAAACAAATGTCGAATTTATAGAAATACAAGACAAAAAAAACATAAATATGCGTGTATGGGAAAGAGGAAGTGGAGAAACACTAGCTTGTGGAACTGGAGCATCTGCTGTTTTGGTAGCTTGTGTTTTAAATAATTTAACTGATAATTTAGTTAATATTCACCTACAAGGAGGAACATTAACTATAGAATGGAATAAACAAAATAACCATATCTATATGGAAGGACCAGCAAACATAGTATATGAAGGAATAATGTAAGAAAATAATAAACAAACATTGATTTAAAATAAATAATATTTTATAATTATTAAAGATATGGAGGTTACATGAAAAATATTATTACATTAACAGGAAATTTAGCTAGCGGTAAAGGTACTATATCAAAATTACTTCAAGAACGCCTTGGCTATGAAATATATAGAAATGGTGATTATTTTAGAAGCCTTGGAAAACAAATGGGAATGGATGTAACAACATTCAATAAATATGTAGAAGAACATCCTGAAGAACATATTGATGAAAAAATAGAGTTTAGTGCCAAAGAATATGCTAAAACACATGATAATTTAATTATTGATGCCAGACTTGGATATTATGTCGTACCAGAATCTTTTAAAGTTTTTGTTAAAGTCGATATAGAAGAAGCTGCAAGAAGGGCTTTTAATGATCAAAATAGAAAAGATACAGAAAATTTTAATACATTAGAAGAACAAAAAAAAGACTTAATAACAAGAAGAAACGTTGAAAGAGAAAGATATTTAAAAACATATAATATTGATATTGATGATTTAAGTCAATTTGATCTAATCGTCGATACCACAAACATAAGTGCTGAAGAAGCTACAAACATCATAATTGAAGAATACCAAAAAAGAAGCTAACGCTTCTTTTAAAATAACTTAATAATATCATTACATGTTATAAATATAAGTAAACCTATTAATAATAAAAATCCAACAGAATGTATTATATTTTCAACATTTTTAGGTATCTCTTTACCAATAATTTTTTCTATTATCAAGAAAAATATTCTACCACCATCAAATGCTGGTAATGGTAATAAATTTATAAAACCAACATTTACACTCAAATAAGCCGCTAAATATAATATTGCTTCAAATCCCTGTTTAGCTTGAGCACCAACCAAATTGTATATTCCAACTGGACCAGAAAAATCATCTACTCCAACTTTTCCAGTAAACAAACATTTTATTGTTTCCCACATAGTTTGAAACAAAGTACCTGTCTTTTTATACGCATAAACAATAGCATTACCAAATCCCTTCTCTACTTTATAAGATGCACTAATACCAAATTTATACGCTTCATTACCATCTTCATTCTCTATTTTTACAGGAGTTATATCAAAAGTTAATTTTTCCTCTCCTCTTAATACATCAAATTTTAATGTATCACCATAACTAGTTTGCATCTTTAACATTGCAATATCCCAACTATTAACTTTATCACCATTTATCCCAGTGATTAAGTCTCCTTCTCTAAGGCCTGCTTCATAGGCCGGATACCCTTCTAAAACATTTCCTACATAAGGAGTTTGTGATATACTACCATATATTAATCCACTAATAAATAATAGTACAAAAGCAAGTAAAAAATTAAAACTTGCACCTGCAACTAAAATTAAAAATTTTTGAATAAAACTTTTATTACACATTTGCCTATCAGCGGGAATAGAATCATCACTTACAACATCTTCCCCAGCAATTTGAACAAATCCTCCTAATGGAACTAATCTCACACAAAACTCTGTTTCTCCACCTTTTCTTTTATGTCCAAACAGTTTTTTACCCATACCTATTGAAAATTCATAAACGTAAGTATTTGATAATTTTGCAAATATAAAATGTCCAAATTCATGTATACCTACAATTAAACTTAATATTAATATAAACCAAACTAAAGTCATTTCATCCTCCTAAAACAAACTAGTAATTAAAGCCATACAAAGTGATACATATATAACACTATCAAATCTATCAAGTATTCCACCATGTCCTGGAATCAAATTTGAAAAGTCCTTCACTCCATAATATCTTTTAATGCTACTAAATAATAAATCACCTATTTCACTAATTATAGCAAGTGAAAAAGATAATAAAATTGCATACATTACTGATTCATTTCCAATAACATTGTAATAATAAACACTACCAACTACTACTCCCATCAACATTCCAATTAAAGAACCTTCTAACGTTTTCTTAGGAGATATAGGAGTAAAAGTATATTTACCTACCAATGATCCACCAATATAAGCATATGTATCCGTAACAAAAGATATTATAAATATATATATACAACTTGCTAAACTAACTTCCTTCAAATAAGTAATATATCCAAAAGCAAATCCTATCAAATAAACTCCACCAAGTAAATATAAACTATCTAAAATATTATATTTTTTACTATCATCATAAAATATTATAGGTATAGTCAAAAGTAACAAAGGAAATAGTATTAACACACATAAATCAACTTTATATAATACATTATTTAACACAAGTAATAATACACTTATAATACCAAATATTTTCACAATAATTAACGATTTATCATCACCTTTTATATTAAAAAATTCATTAAATCCAATAACAGCACATATTGCCATAGCAAATGCAAAAACCTTACTACTCACAATAAGACTAGATATAAGTATAACAAGCAATACTAATGCACTAATAGTTCTCTTTTTCATATCCACCATTCTTTCTTAAACAATTATACTAAAAATATTAAAAATAATAAAGTATTATATACAAATTAAATTGAAAAAAATTTAGTAATATGATAAAATTATGTAGAATAAAGGAGATGTAAATATGAATAATGAACAATTAAACAATAATGTAATAAACAACGGAACTACACCAAATATACCACAAAATGGTAATAACACTCTAAATATGAATTCAACTCAATATGTAAATAATCCCGAACAAGTGCAAAGAAATAATGTAAATAATGAGGTAAATCAAACTATACTAGGACAAAATAATACTATAGGAACATATAATACAACACAAAATCAACACATTGAAAAACCTGTAGAAAGTATAGTTCCTACCCCTATAAATACACCAAACACTATAAACGAAAGTAGTATACCAACAAATAACACATTTACAAATGAAAATATTGGAATAAATAATAACATAAATATACCACCTACCAATAATCAAACTAATACTTCAATCAATATAGAAAATAAAGAAATGCCCACATTAACACCTAACTATAATGCACTAAATAACATAAGTAACTTAGAAAATCCTGAAGAAAGTAAAAACACAAAGGAAAAGAAAAGTAAAATAGGAATTATATTATTAATAATAATCCTACTACTTGTAATAGGGGCTGGTATTTATTATTATTTCTTTATATACAATACACCAAAAAAATTACTAACAGAATTCTTAAATACAACTTATACTAAAGCAGAAGAAAAAATAACTAACATAAATGATAATACTAATTATTCAATAAAAACTAATTTACAAACAACTGATACAGAAACAGCAAAAATATTTAATGTAATAAATAGTCTTACAATAAATGGAAAAGCTAGTATAAATACAAATACTAACACTATAATATCAAACATAAATGTTTTATATGAAGAAGAAAGTATTCTAGATATAGATGCAATATTAAAAAACAACAATTTTTATTTAAAACCAAATGATTTATATGATAAATATATCCTTTTAGAAACAGAGGAAGAAAATAATATAGATGTAACTTCAAAAGAAGAATACAAAATATTATTAACAGCATATAAAGATGCCATTATAAATTCATTAACTGATGAAAATATTACTAAAGAAAGTGTTAAAATTAATAATAGTAATGTGACAAAAATAACATTAAATATTGATGAAACATTCTTAAAAAATATCTATAATGAATTAATATCTAATGATAAATTTATTATATCTTATGCAAATATTTCAAATAAAACAAAAGAAGAAGTAATCCAAGAATTAGAAAACGAAAGAAATGAAATAACAAACTCTCAATCAAATAAATTTATTCTTTGCCTAAACAAATCTAAATTCATTAGTGCCGAATTACTTACAGAAAATGAATCTATAAAAATAGCTAAAGAAGGAAACAAATATAGTTATGAATACATAGATGAAGAAAAAAATACATACAAAGGATATATTATTACTTCAAATAATAGTATGACAATTAATTATTATGACACATCAACAAATTCAACATATGAATTTACAATAAATTATACAAAAAATAATGAAGAAATAACTACACCTGATTTAACAAACAGTATTAACTCAAATGATATGACACTAGACGATACTATGGAAATAATGTCAAAATTACAAGAAAATAAAAAATTAGAAAAATTTATTACTGACTTAGGTTTAATAGAAAGTTAAAAAAGGCATCCATTCAATGGATACCTTTTTACTTGAGAGTGTAAAAAACTTTGTGTAAAGTTACCAATCCATGGTAATAAAGATATTT